>LSQX01317353.1_pt1 | contig 31530 bp, 21 predicted proteins | sample 654561 | NCBI WGS metagenome assembly LSQX01 (sample SAMN04489861, study PRJNA283612) | anaerobic digester metagenome | isolation source: 4 biogas reactors fed with cattle manure at either 37C or 55C with and... | place: Denmark: Kongens Lyngby | collected 2014 | reverse complement strand
CAAGAAGGCTGTCTCACAACAGCAATGTGTCTGACGACGGCTGTGTTTGGCGAGGACGATATGGCTGTAGTCAGGTATAAGCCGAAAGGAACTGGATACCAGTTAAATTCAAATGTTTTGGTAGAATCCAGCCTACCCGAGGCAATGTTATTTGAACGACTTGAACGAGCTTTGAATATGGAAGGTTGTGTAGAGTGGATAGAAGAAGGAGGAAATTGATTATGAGAAAAGATAACTACGGAATTTTGGCGAGGACCACAGATTTGCTTACAGAGATTAAAACCACTGAGGACTACAAGCAGGCAGATAAAAAGTTAGTGGACTTTTTAGAAAAACAGATAAAACGCTCCAAGAGTATTAGCGAGTTGCTGGAAATATGGGTTGACGGCTCTAAAGGGTTGGAACTGTTGAGGTTTAGACGCAACAAGCTCAAAGGCAAAGGTGAATTACCAGCAGACATTAAGATGCTCAAGGCTCTTGAGGTAGGTACTAACCCCGAGGCAGTCGCTGACCGTGAAAATTACCCAGAGGAATATGTATTCTCTAAACTTGGCTTAGACGGTCTACCGCAAGTAGCAGAGGCTTATAGCCTTGATTTTGTAGTTACTACAGCGGATAAAACCAGTCTAGCTTGTGTTTTACTACTACACTACCTCAACTGTGGCGATTACAAAGGCTTGAACTATCAAGAATCTATCCAAGACAAACTTATGCGTACCTTGCGTGAGACCCTCTATTATATAGGTTCATCCCCTGAATTTAATGGGCGTGAGAGAGTTTGGGGTTTTAAGCGTGATGATAGCGAGTTTCTGGGATTGTTCGGTGCAGGCTTAAAGGATTTACTCTCCGAGGAACAATCTGTACTGGCTATCGAGATTAAAAAAATCCTCAATGATTTGCTGGCGGTCGTATGGACCGAAGCCGCATTTACAAGTGGTCTTGAGGTAGCAGCGGAATTAGAACAAGTCCTGCGTGCCGATAAAACCGAACTTGATATTGATTTGGTTGAGGATTTGACTATTACTAAAAACTTCGCTGTGGTGCGTGAATACCGTGAGGATAGAATTTATTACCGAGTTAATGTAGAAGCTCTGGAAGTCTACGCTAAGATGATTAAAGATTTAGGTTTGGAGCAGTTGGACGAAAATAAGTTAATCCTGAAATTGATAGCCGAAGATAGAGTTTAAAATGTCCTGAACATACCCTTAAAACGCCTACAGTGGATTTTTGGTTTAGGTGTCGAGGATTTTATCGAGTGGGATTTGTCAAAGTGGTTGTAGGTCGATTAGACGACTTCTATATAATAGTAGATTTACGCTCCTCTGATAAATCCTGATAAAACCCTCAAAATAGGTGTCAGAGATAAGAGTTCTTATTGTTGTCAAAATGGAGGTTAAAATTGACAGGGTTAAAATGCCTTAAATCCGTGGGTAAACGTCAAGGATATTAAATGAGGGGTTTTGTTGACAGTTTGATAGTTTTTAATGCAGGCTATGTATTTTTAAGAACAGGCATTTGATTTAAGGGAGGTTTTGATTATGAGTGAGAAATACGGATACTGCAGGTGCAGTACTGATGAGAGTCGACAGGATATAGATAGACAGCGTAGAGAGTTAAGAAAACTGGGAGTTAAAGACGAGAATATCTACTTTGAATATGTGACTGGGAAGAAGCTCGTTAAAATCGAGTGGGAACGGCTACTAGCTAAAATTGAGGACGGTGGCACGATAGTCACGACAGAGGTTAGCCGAATATCAAGGTCCACTAAGCAGTTGTGCGAAATCATTGAACTGGCTCAGGAACGACGAATAAAACTGATTATCGGGAGCATGGAGATTGATTGTAGCAAGGACGACCCTATGAGTCGAGGTATGCTTATGATGTGGGGAGTTTTCAGTGAGTTGGAGTCGGCTATCATATCGCAGAGGGTAAAAAGTGGAATGGCTAATGCAAAAGATAAAGGTGCGAGAATTGGACGGCCTAGGGTCGATATTGATAATTTGCCCACGGGGTTTGTCCGCCACTACCCAAAACACAAGTCTGGGGATTTAACTATTACAGAACTGGCTCGTCTGGTGGGCGTTAGCAGACAGTCAATTTATAAGTATATCAATGTTTACGAAGGGAGTTGTTAAGTATGGATAAGGAAAAGAATATCAAGTTTATGGGTTATGTGTTGCCACGAGAAACAACCGTAGGTAGTCCTGACGGGGATATAGGCGTTGAGCAGTTTATAAAGACTTATAATGTGAAACCTGAATCTGGCTGTGCCTTATGTGGCGTTGAGCATAAGACGGTATTTGCTTTTGTTAGTAAGGTTGCAGGTGCTGAGGGTAATATAGGCATATGTGAAAAGTGCTTAGGCAGGTTTAATACAAAGGAATTAGTGATAGATAATAAAGGGTCTAGTATGTCTCTCCCGGTCGTGCGTGTTGCAGATAAAACCTGTGCTGTTACTGGCTGGGTCACCGAAGCAGATATTGTACTGGGCGACCTGCCCGAGAGTTCTCTGGAATATAGAAGGAAGCTTAAGGTGTGGCTTGACCCTAAACTTGAGTCCGAGCGAGTGTTGAACAGGGAGCGTGGTATCTACTATATCGTTGAGATTGCAGGGTTTAAATTCAGGTTCTACCACTTAAAAGACGTGCTAAGGTTTAGCCATGTAAAGGACCGGCTCTACTGTGGCGTAGATTATCTTTTAGAGGTTATAGAGCGTGGCGAAGTTTGGACAGAGGGCGACGTATCTGTCTGGCTGGTGCACGAATAAAACCCTTAAAATAGGAGGTTGAGTATGTCTTATGATGAAAATAACATAAATATGTTTTGCGTTCAGTGTAAGGATTGGATAGACGGCGATTGGAGCGAGCATGGATGCCCGTCTGGGTACTGGGTTGTAGCTGATAAGGAAATGGTCGGGATTGCTGAAAGACTGTACAGTATGGGGATTACGCCTATGACGGCTATATGGACTGCGACAGAGCTGGGTGCATGGAATGACTACGAATATCAACTCACTGTCAAGATTGATATAGGTTCGAGGATTAGCGAGGCTGTGCTGGGAGAGTTACCTAAGGGGTGGCACTACTTCTGGTCCACTGCACCACCCATAAAGGTGGATATGCACATGATTGCTTATGTGGAGCATTGGTATAACTTCGGCTTCGATGAGAGTGCCGAGGAACGAATAGCTAAGCAGATTAAGGAGTTCGAGGAGTTCTTGGAAACACGAGATGCAGAGGCTGTAAAGGCTCTGTTATTGTTGACTACTGGATAAGCGAGGTCTTGCGAATAAAAGTTCCAAGGAGGTGTAGATAATGAGAAAATATTGCCCTAAGTGCAAAGTGTGGGCTTACAAAAATCACAAATGCCCGGAAAGTGCATTGGTTGATACAGATACGGATTTTAAAGGGATAGTGCAACGGTTATATGATATGGGTATACACGCAAAGTCAGTTACTATGGGAGTTAGCCCTTTGTTTCAGCGTAAAGACGGTATGGACAAGTTAATTATACACATTGACCTAAAAGCTGAGAGATTTGTGTTAGCTCTGGGCGAATTACCCTCAGGTTGGGCTTATCTGTGGGATTCAAAAAGAATAATCGGGTACACAGAAACTATACCTGTGATTAAGTGGGATGCAGTTAAGGTGTATGCTACTGGGGTTATTAAAGAATTTGAAGAATTTTTGGTTAGTAAGGATAGCGAGGCTGTAAAGGCTCTGTTGTTATTGACTTCTTGTTGATTTTACTCCTCCTATATAAAGGGCGTGTAGACTTAGGGTTTTTATAGCAGGCAACTAAATTAGCGGAAGATTTTTATATACGAATGGGTGTGGGTCTGCTAAAATAAGGTACAGGCAGTAAGAAAGATAATGGTTGGTGATAGATTGAGATTATGCCTTAATTGTGGGGTCGTTAAACACACTAAACAACGCTATAATTGCCCTAACTGCACTACTTTGATGAGACAAGTAGACGGTCGTATGCGTAAAGTCGCTGAGACTTTAACTGAGGCTGACCTAGATGTGGCGTTTGCAATATGTGATACTTATACAACTACGGATAAAAGCAATGCTGAAATTATTGTGGGGTTCTCCATTAAATACGATAAACTTTTATTCTCAAAGTTGGCAGAACACTTTAAGTTCTGCCAAGACTACCGTTTATTTCCTGATAGGCATACGGCGTATCAGGTGCTTAACTACCTTACTATTCCAGAATCTATGATTATATTTGAGTATAGTAGACCTCTTGACGACAGCGAAAATGTAAAATCAAAACTTAAAGAGGCTATCGAGGAGTTGCAAGATTGGGCTACGTCGATTAAATGTAGTGGTGAATGGTCTGTTTGTAAACTGAGAGGTGATTTTTAGTCTCAATACGTCAGTTGTTCGCTGTCTGCATGAAATAGTTTCTACTATTTATAAAGGCCTACGATTTTTAGTCGTAGGCTTTTATATTTGGTGTTCTATCTAAACCTGTACCTTTAGAAATTGCTTGTATTCTGCATAATGTTCGCCTGTCACATAGTCAATGACGCACTTTTTCGGTATCATATACGTACGTATAATCCAATTATTCTCTTTTAGAGGTAGTTGGATTATTTTCCTTTCTCCCAATCTTTTTGTTGGGGTAATTTTATTACTTAGTTATAATTATTAAGCACTGTGGATTTGTATCTATATTCTTACAGCTTTGACTGTTACGAGGTGACTCAGACCACAGCTTTTCGTCTTCACTGGTAATTAGTTAGTTAACGCATCGACGTTTATATTTACGTGAAAACACAGTCGGAATTCTTGTGGAAAACAACAGTGCAAATATTATTTTTGGAGGTATCTATGGTGTATTTTGTCGGAATCGACATTTCTAAGTACAAACATGACTGTTTCATTATCACTGAATCAGGCGATGTTGTTTGTAAGCCTTTTACTATCAAAAATAGTTATGATGGTTTCAATGACCTTCTTACTGTTCTAGATTCTCTTGATCAGGCTAGACAAATAAGAATAGGATTTGAATCTACTGGTCATTATGCTTTAAATCTGAAGTTATTCCTTGAAAAAGCCCACTACAGCTTTATGGAATTTAACCCTGTTCTTCTTGCTAAGTTTAACAGTTCTCAGACTTTACGGCGTACCAAGACTGATGCAATAGATTGTACTTCTATTGCGCGTTGGTTAATGACGGTTGATTACAAACCCCATCCGGTAGGATTTTATCATACCTATTCGCTTAAGTCATTAACTCGCTTGCGTGATTCGCTTGTCAAACAGCGAAGTTTTTATATTGTAAAGATTACTAATGTGTTGGATCATATCTTTCCTGAGTTCAAGCCTTTCTTTGGTAATCGTCTCAGTAAGACGGCTCTGTATCTTTTGGAAAACTATACTACTGCTAAGAAAATGTCTCGTATGAACTCACAATCTTATGATACTCTCCGTTGTATCTCTAGGGGTAAGTTCTCTATGCAAAAATTCTTAAAACTGAAGGAGTTAGCTAAAAACACTGTTGGTGAAGATAACGAAATATTTCTTGCTCAACTAAATAGTCTCATGGCTTTGTATAAACAAGTCGTCTTTGAGGTTGATTCCTTGGAAGGGCAAATTATTTCTTTGATTGAAGAGATAAATCCTAAATCTTTGACTATTCCTGGTATTGGAGCTCTATCTGCTGCTGTTATTTATGCTGAATATGGTGATTTATCTAAATTTGGTACACCATCGCAGATGCTGTCTTTTGCTGGGTTAGAACCTGGATATTACCAATCTGGAAATTCGGAACATGGTGGTCGTATGGTTAAAAGAGGTTCTTCTCATCTTCGTTTTACTTTGATGAATCTTTGTATACCATTGATTAAGTACAATATGGTGTTTGCAGAGTATTATGCAAAGAAGCGTAATGAAGGTAAACCTCACCGTGTAGCTTGCTCACACCTTGTTAAGAAACTCATTCGTATTATTTTCACTCTTGAGAAAAATAATCTTAACTTCGATCCTTTAAAACTCCGCTGATTGTGTAGTGGCACTCAGTAACAACCCCTTTTAAAGCCTTTCAGAATCCATAAATTGGAAGGTTTATTTGAGTTGCACATTTTTCAGAAGTATCTTTCTTTCGAAATATACTTGACTTCTAATAGTTAGTCACCTCTTTTCTTATAAAGGGCAAATGCTTCTTTATAGATATTCTACCATAAAATTATATAGCTTCCTATACAGTGAACTCTTGTTCGAACTTTCAAACAGTTGTTTTTTTCATAAATAACCAGTAAGAAGTAAAATTAGTGAACAAGAAAGACTGGAAGTTTATCGACAAAGGATTGAAGACAAAAAGGGGGTCTGGTTATGGGGAAATTTAATAATAATCAAATGACATAATTAATCGCTGCCCGACTGGTGCCCTCCAATATGAGAAGGATTAAGTGTTCTGAGAGTGAGATTCAAGCAAAATAGCTATTGGAATTAGCTGTTTTTGTGGTAAGATATCCTTACTAATAGAGAGGGGAGATTAGCGATGATTCCTGACGAGGACCTGTATAGGGATTACCTAAATGGCGATAATGCTGCTTTAGCCTTGTTAATGGAGCGTTATGGTAATCGACTGACCCTCTACATCAACGGCTATCTCCATGATTTGCAAGATTCCGAAGATTTGATGATTGAGGCCTTTGCCTATTTAATTTCCAAGCAGCCCCAAATTCGTGACGGCTGTTTTCGGGCTTATCTATATAAGATGGCTAGAAATTTAGCCTTGAGATATCAGGCGAAAAAGCGATCTAAGTTCTGCTTTTCTCTCGAAGAGATGGAGCGAGAGGCCGAGAGTAAAATTCTAATTGAAGAAATCATTCAAGAGGAAGAGTTCCACCACTGCCTCTATCGATGCATGGACAAGCTAAAACTGGAATATAGGGAAGCCCTCTATTTGGTTTATTTTGAAAATATGAGCCACGCCCAGGCTGCCCAAGTTATGAAGAAAAGTGTTAAACAGGTATCGGATTTGGTATTTCGGGCTAGAAATTCTTTGCGTGGCTATTTGCTGGAGGAGGGGATTAGTGATGCGAACTACTGAGGAACGGGTCCTAGCCGTAGAGAAACGGGTTCAAGAATTAGCAGAAGAGAGATTTTTAGATAAAAAATATATTTTACTGACTGGCTCGATAGCTGCTTCGCTCCTATTTATCCTGAGCCTGTCATTTGCTATGCCGACTTTACTAGACTCAATGCCTGATGGTGACTATAGTAATTTTCTGATGACGGCCAGTATCTTTAATGCTAATAATGTATTTGGTTTTGTTCTTGTGGGATTTTTAGCCTTTGTCCTGGGTATTAGTGTGACCATTCTAGCCTATAAGATTAAAGAGATAAACCAATTTGAAGAAAGAAATATAGAAGATATAGAGAAGATAGAAAATTTAGAAGATATAGAAAAACAAAAGACCTGGATTCAGTAGATTAGAGCGAACTCGCTAGGCAAGAGTTCGACGAGGAGAGCCATGATTGAACTAATTGATAATTTATCTCAGTTTCTATTAACTTTATTAGCTACTATTGGAGCGGGTATTTCCTTTTACAAAAACCGTTCCCAGGTCAATTTGCTTTTGACCTGTTTTTTTGCCAGTTTTATGTTAGGTACTCTCTATTGGACCTTGCACTACCTCTTATTTGATTATACGCCGCAGATTTTTTATGTATCAGAGTTAGCTTGGCTGGCTAGCCATTTATTTCTCCTGACCTTGGCTCATAGTTTGGCTAGTCCTGATGAGAGGGACTTTCGCCATCCTCTAGTCTATTTAGTCCCACTATTTTGTCTCCCGCAATTGATTCTCTATTTGTCCTATGGTGATATTTTATTTAATATATTAATCTGTGGCCTAGCTATGGCAGTTATGTGGTATGCAGTTAGAGGATTTCTCTATGCCAGAGAGCAGACAGGTAAATCCAGAGATATGCAGTATTTTCATTTAGCACTCATAATTATAATTTTCCTGGAATTTTCCCTCTGGACAGCATCTTGTTTTTGGGTGAGCGACAGTTATACCAACCCTTATTTCTGGATTGATTTTCTTCTGACTTTAGCACTAATTAATCTACTTCCAGCGACTAGAAGGGCGGTGGGTTTATGACTTATATAGAAAATGTTTTTGTCTGCATTGCGGCACCTTTGGTAATAACTGCATTTTATATGGGCCGTCGTTATTATAGTATTTTTTTCTTCTGTTTAGCAGGGATGGCAGCTTGTGTCTTGTCAGCTTATATTAATACTTTTTTTGCCAGATTGTATGGGGCTGATTTCATCAATGCGACCACCCAGATTGCTCCTGTAGTCGAGGAAATCATGAAATTATTGCCTGTAATTTTTTATCTCCTGGTCTTTGAGCCCAAGGCTGATAAAATGATTATTGCCATTTTGATTATAGCTACTAGTTTTGCTACCTTTGAAAATATTTATTATTTAATCGAAAATGGTGCAACCCAGCTTTCCTTTATTCTAATTAGGGGCTTTGGAACAGGTGCTATGCATATAGTTTGCGGGGCTATTGCCAGTTATGGTCTGGTTTATGTCTGGCAACATCATTGGTTGCGCTTTGCTGGGACCTTTGGTCTCTTGTGTGCGGCCATTAGTTTCCATGCTATCTATAATCTATTAATTGCCCATGGTGGTGAGACACAATATATAGCCTATGCCCTGCCGTTATTTACCATCCTTGTCGGGGTCATGGTGGATAGGATCTATCAGGCTAAATTTGCCTAAATAATAGATTTTTGTAAAGTAAAGTTACAGATATATTGTTAATAAAATTGAAAAAGTGTCAAGCAGTCTGTTGTGACTTCATAAAGTTTGCTTTAGCTAGAGGCTGGGATAAAAGTAAAATCCCAGCATAAAAACGAATATATTTAAATAAAAAGCTCATGAGATCAAGGTTTTAGCCTATGATTTCATGAGTTTTTTCATATTTTAGAGATTTTACCCAGCCTCTCTAAGCCAAAAATTTATAAATTGCTCCTGCGTAGTTTTAGGCTTTTATGTACCTATATAAGTAAAAGGGTATTCCATAGAAGTTTTGTATTTAGAAAGATTTTCTATAGATAAGTCTTATTTGTCAGGAAGGAGTCTCGGCTATGTACGACACAGTAGAAAGAATTAGACGTGTTGAATTACGCAAAAAGGAATTGGACTATAGGAGGGACAGGAGGTCGATTGGCAGTCTGTCTAGTCTGTCCCTGGTCCTAGGGATGGCCCTAATGACAGTAATTCACACTATTATTGGGGACAGTCTTGGTCAGGTCCAGGGTGCCTATGGAGCCATGCTCTTATACGAGGATGCGGGCGGCTATGTCCTGGTAGGATTATTATCCTTTATAGCAGCGGTATTGATAACCATCTCGTGCGTCAAATGGCAGAGGAAAGAAAATCGAGACCGAGAAAAATTCACTGAAGAGGAGCAAAGTTAAAATGAAGATGAAGAAAGTTACGGCAGTTTTCCTAATAATTAGTCTATTATTACCGATTTGGCCCCCGGCAGCAATGGCAGCAGAGCCAGGTCCGGTTGCCTATTCACGGGCTAATCCAGAAGTTTCTATCCTCAATGCCTATACGGGCTCTAGTGCCATCTTTTATGAGAGCTTGATGTCAGACACTAGCTTATATAATGCCATTGACCTCTTTCAATATACCAATCTGGGTACGGCAGAGCCAGTATTTTACAGCGATATGGTATCTATGACGACTGTTGAGTATCCTGATTTTGAGGATTCGGTACTGAATGAACTGAGCTGGACTCGTGGTAATTTAAAGGGTAACTTATCAGGCACTTTTCATAATAACTGGCATACTCACTCCTTTGGTCTTTTGGGCTTGGGCGGTTCCCAGGAAATTCTAGCCTCTTCTAGTCTGGAATTACGAATTAAGGGTGACTATGTTGGTCCGATTTTACACGGTTCCTCTAAACATAACGAAGAGAATGCCAGACTGGGCAATATGAAGTATGGAATTGTCAATAATATGGGTACAGGTTACCCGGATTCGGCCTTGATGAAATTAAACTTTTTCCGCAACAAGATTTCGGACCTCAAGGACAATCCCTGCACCTGCGGCGGCCACTATGTAACTAAAATCGTAGTTGCCTTTATGGATGACAGGGCACCCCTAGTCGAGAGTGTGATTTTTAAAAATGCTAGTGGCGAGCCGATGAATAAGGGCTCCTTTGGCGCAGGTGACACGATAAAGGTGGAAGTCAACTATGATGAGTTTATTCGCTTTGCTGATGATAGTAACTTGCACGATGATTTATACATAGGTTTACAGATTGAGGGTCTCAGTCCAGCCAGTTATCCCAAGGCTATGCTGAAAGAACTCAATAATAAGACCCTTTATTTTGAATATGAAGTAGAAACAGAACCAGGAAAATTCTTCACTATCACAGGAGTTGACCTGTCACCCCTGATGGCAGAGGATCTTCCCTTAAAGCAAATTTGGCGGGGCTCTAATTTTGATATAGAAGAAGTGCCTACAGATATGGGCGGTAAGACGACTGGTTTCACCACTAGCAAGGCCTATATTACAGACCTAGCTGGTAATGCTATTACAGAAAAATCCATTCCAGGCCGGGCCTATATTGATACGACAGAACTGAAAATTGATGAAATTAAGGTCTATATGCAGCCTAATAACCAAGAAGTAAAAGACGATTTAGGCAAGACCAACCCCCAAGCCATGGATTATCTGGATAAAAGTGATAATTATCTGGGTGTTGGAGACAGCCTATCCCTATCTATCCTAATGAATAAGAGGTTGGATATTCCCCTGATTCAGGAAAAGGGGACAGTAAATTATTTCAATCTCCTAGCCCATACTAACTGGGAGGATGAAAGTGGTAATCCAATCAGTATGCAATCAGGCTGGGCCTATGATTATTATAATTCTGCTGGTGAAGAGGTCACCCATATTTCCATGCGAGATATGGTGATTACAGCTGACATGGCCAGTGCCATTGCAAATGAAGCATTGAAGATAACCAGCCTTGAATTTATAAATGGAGAACCACCTTTTAGGGATCTTGCTGGTACAGCCTATACACAACTAGATTTGACTGGTCTAGCAATTCCCATGGCAGCAGTTTATTTAGATACGGCAGCCCCCACGGTTGATACGACAGCTAGCTCTAGCATTATAGACGGTGATGAGGTTTATAATGTAGTGCCTATCAGTCTCGATCCCCAAGATTTGTCCTTTAGCTTTCCCTTTCAGGTTAGTGATGATTCCTCTGGTGTGGCAGGGCTCAAGGGTTCTTTTGCCTGGTATGCCGAAGGTTTGGCCGAGCCTTATGATTATGTAGTAACTGCCAAGTCATCCCTGGATGCTAGTGAGGACTGGCAAAGAGGAGAGACAGGCAGGGTCTATGAATTTACCCAGGTCGGTGAAGAACAATATATTTTCATCCGTCCTCTGGTTAATCATGAATACAGCCTGAATAAGACAGAGTTATGGTTTTTCACCAAGGACTACGCAGGTAATAGACAGGCCCCAGAATCACCGATTAGTTTTAGCTTAGATGCTAGTTGGGATAATCTTGCCCCAAGGGCTCAGGTCGACAAGGTCAAACGAAGCCCAGATGGATCGGGAGGCTGGACTTTAAAGGTAGAAGTTCAGCTAGAGGACTCGCTTGCCCTGTCTGATGAGTTCTATTATAGCTGGCTAGACTTTGCACCTAACCTCCCCCTTACAGGAGGGGATATTTCCGCTTGGGCTCCGGTTACTACGATTGATTTTGATTCAGGCGACCAGCGTAGTGGCAGGGGAACAGCAACAAATACTATTCCCAGTGGTGGTGTTTTTGACAAACACCTAGTAGTTAAGGCTAAGGACACCAGTGGTAACGAATCCCTAACCTATTTAGGTGATTATAAATATGATTTATCAGCAATTGAATACAGTTTAGAATATTCTACTAAGATTACTAATAGTGCATCCTTGAAAATGTTAGCAGTTGGAAATGGCGAGGGTGTTGACTACAGTGGGGGAACCTTGCTTTTTATGATTCCAGCTCCTGGTAGGTCAGACCTTTACTTTGTATCCTTTGACAGATTTTACCAAGATGTCCTGGGAGGATACGCAGATTACGAGCATTCAGGCGAGGGAAAGGACCCCAGAGATATCTTCGCGGGACCAATCGATATGGGCGACCCTGGAGATAATAATGGTGACCAGATGGACTGGACACTCATGGAGGTAGTCGAAGACGATGGGACATACGGATTTACCATTTTCCATGAAGAGGATGATGACTATCCATTAGACACTTATTTACGTACTATTATTGAAGATTATAGCTTCACAGGCGATTTATCCTTGACAGTTCTAGCAGGATCAAATGATGCCTTCAATATGGAGAGTCCTGAGCATAGTGACCAGTTATATCCGACTTCAGCAACAGCTATTTCTGTTGAGGAAATAAATTTACGGGTCTCTAGCACCAAGGCAGGACTAGCAGCTTCCTTTACAGGGATGAATTTTTCAACTAACAATATCATTAACACTAAACATGATCCAGGCTTTTGGGACAAGGGAAGTCATTCTATGCTCTCAACTGCAGAAGGAATTGAAGTCCAGATAAATCTAGGGACAGATGTGAACGGCTGGAATTACGAAGATATTGATTATGCCTCTTCCTATGTGGAAATAATCTATCAAGGCTCGGATGCATCCTGGTTAGAGGATAAGAAAATATATCTAGCCCCTAGACCCATTCAGACTCTAGTCCTGCCCAAGGCTGATTATCCGACCGGTTATTATCAGGTGAATTTGCTTGTTAATTGTAAGGCAGGCCAAGGCTACACTTTATCCTTGGGAGAGCAAATATACATAGATAATAGCAGTATTGTCGAGGACTTTGCTATAAGTTCTCTGACCTATGAGGTAGATAATTACCGAGATGCTGCCCCTTGGCATAATGTCGATGGGTCAATCAATTACTATAATGCTGGTGAGCTCCTCTATCTACCAGTCAATTCCGCTGGAGCTAAGGGAGAGGCCACAATTACAAATATTATGAAAGTAGCAATAGATGAAAATCAGACACCAGAGACCTATGCTCTGGTCGCTTGGAATGCAACAGCTGGCCAAGGTCCAGAAGATGCAAGCTATTCGGTTACTAGGGAGACTGATTATGAGCGGTCCTTCTTGTTGACGACTTGGGATACAGCCAGTCAGGCTATTAGTGAGACTGGCCAGAGCCAGACAGTAGATGGCAATACTTACACCACGCTGGGGCTGATTAGGAACCAGGCCAACACAATTGCTGTCCAGGTCCTAAATGCCAATGGCAAGAAATCGCCCATTCGCTATTATATTATTAACCCAGTTGCTGAGGAGTTTGAGGGAGAACTGTCCTTTAGCCAGGCTAAGGATGGATCAAATCTATTAACTGTGGGTAATCTAGTTTTTACACCAGCAGCAGGCCAGTCCCTGGTAGGGACTAGCTTATATGTATCAGTTGCCCATGTAGACTCGGAGGGTAACTTACATAAAAAAGATGGCCTGCAGGGACAGGAAATGTTAGCCCAGGGAGATGGGACCTATACCTATCCTTTACTAGCGGGTAAGTATGTTTATAGTGTCTATGCCATAGATGCCTATGGTAACTTGACAATCTTGGGTGAATTAGACTCTGTAATAGTAGACCAAGAGTCGCCAAAAATTAGTCTGCTTAATAGTAGTGTTAGTGATGGCTTATACGAGGCAAAATTCAAACTAGAAGACGATAGCCTATCTGCAGTTGAATTTCAAGAAGACAGCTCTTGGCTTAGAAGTTATCAGCCGCTGGCAATCAGACTTCGCTTTGATAAGGGGCGGGCGGACTGGTTGGGTATTGAGGAAAATGTGGGTCTGGAATTGACCTTGAATGAAGATGGGGAGGATTTTATATGGCTAGCGAGCGAGGCTAGCCCTACTGGTATCTACGAGGTCAGGGCAAGCAGGCAGCAGGCAGCTGGGCCAGAGTCTTGGTATACAGAAGCTTGGCTAGAGATTAGTGTCAAGGGCGTTGTAGGCTACAATACAGACGATACAGGCGCACAAGATTTCAGTCTCATCATGGATGCTACTGATGCCTTAGGCAATAGCACCAAGCCGGCAGCAGACTCTGGAGTTGGGAGTCAGCTCTACGGTAGTGCTGACTTTAGCAATGTCGACCCGGTCAAAGCCGAGCCTATCATTAACGGATTAAAAGCTCCTGCCTATATAGATACGGCTGTAGACTACGATAAGGCTTTACAAATACATTTTACTTCTCCAGTCTTGCCAAAATCTTCCTGGATTAATCCAGAGCCAGAATACGGGATGATTCAGACCGACGCCTTCCCTATTACAGAGGATGGGAGCTGGATTATTAGTTATCAGGATATTTTTGGTAGCCCCTATCAGGAAGAGTTGACTCTGACAGATGTTTTCCAGGAGAAAGGTCTATCGCTAAGTATTCATCCAATGGAGCTAACGACGGAAGCGGTAGAAATATTAGTGAAAACTCTAGCGACTGACAGCGAGGGCAGGATTTTGGTCTTCAAAAAAATGGAGGACGGTAGCCTATCGGCTCTCACTGATATTAATGGCGATAGTGAGACCCCACTAGCTGACAAGGCCATTAAAATAGATGAGAACCAGACTCTGGTGATTATGCATTATCCTGAATTATATGATGCTAATCAGCTCTTCAATCAGGGCTATTACAGACGGGCTGATCGATTAGAGGTTGAGGTTGACAATATTGTCCAAGGGGCTCCATCGGCTCAGGCTTACTTCTATTTCGAAGCTAATGGTAGCGAATATAATTTGGATGGCTTGAGTGCCCTCCTACCTATGGAAACGTCAGGGGATGTAAGAGTCTGGTATAAAACATCTCGTAATGTAATTCCAAGCAATGATACGGGCTCTAGCCATATCTTTAAATATGGTAGTCAGACAAATCACAGTTTTACTTATGTGGATGATTTTTCTAATCAAGGTCAGTTAGATATAGACCTGGCAGCTCTAGGCATTACTTTGACAGAGCCGGGTGCGGCACCAGTGGATAAAAATGCCCCCATGGTCAAGGTTAATCTCAAGGCTAAGCGTTACGGGACTTATCGGGATGTAGAGAGCTTTGGCGATTATTCATCTAGGCAATCTATCGAGGATGCTTTTACCGCTGCTAACTATGTTCAGGCCTATCTCTTGACCCTGAATGTAGATGACCAGTCAGCCTATAAAATAGTAATCAAGGCAACAAGTCCTAGCTCCATCAGTTATGCAGATGCTGTTAGTGATAATATTGCTGGGATTAGTCTAGCATCTAACACCATCAGCATTACAGAGGCAAGAGATTTCACTATCGTCATTGTCGATAATGCCATGGCAGAAACCAACGCCCCAGCAGACAATGCCAGCTATATCGAGGTCAAGGCTAGCGATATAGCGGACTGGCTGGACAAGACTCCACCTGAGGCAGAGGTCAAAGGGGAATGGGAAAATCTCTACCAGAAGAATTTCTATATTAAGTTATCAGATAAAAATGACCAGGGTGATGATACGGGCCCTGTTAGCCTGGACAGTCCTAAGCTAGAAACAGAAACAGCAGATGGCGACTATAAGGGTTGGTACAAAAAGATCTTTACCACAAATACTAGTGAAGACCTATTCTTTTATGATATAGCGGGGAATATGGGAAGAGAGAGCCTCAGGGTAGATAATATCGATGAAAGTCTGCCAGAACTTAGGACGACCTGGTATCCCTATTATATAAATCCAGATAACCCAAGTGATATAAATAAGAACAGTCCGCCAAGCGGTCCAATCAATACAGATGTGACAGCGACTGTCTTTTCTAGCACAGTTATTGATCAGCTGACGCTAGAGTATTCCAATGACAATGGACAATCCTGGGGGGCAGAAGCATATGCGTCTGTCAGCTATCGACAACTGGCAGACCAGGTTATTCTGACCTTTACGGCCAGCAATTATGGTGTCCGTCTCACGGTGACTGGCCCTAATGGCAAGGCAGCGACAGAGACAATTTATTTGGGGGCAAATGTAATTGATAAGGTCCCGATCACAATTGGCCAGGAGCTAGAATATAAATATCGACAAAAGAGTGATGTAGAGTCTTATCCAGTGGCCTACGGGGCCAAGATTACACTGACTCCCGACAAGCCTTCCTATGCCCTAAATGTCGGGCAAAGAACGGTCCTCTATGATAGTGAGCGCCCTCTGATCATCAATACAGATGAGAATGAGACTAAGACTTATCTCTTTGCCGATGCATCGGGTAATCATAGTGAGATTACTGTGACAACAACTGGCATTGATACAAGGCCAGCTAAGTTGACAGTCAGCCCCGAGAATACCTTTGGCCTAGCAATGACGGCAGGCAGTGTGGCTGTAGATATTACATCTGACGAAGCTGGCTGGGCAGAATGTCAGGGCACGACCTACGACTTGACAGCCAATGTGGCCCAGAGCATATCTTTTACTGAGAATGGTGTTTATATAATTAAGGCCTATGACCAGGCGGGTAATTTTGACAGCATCTCTGTTACAGTTGGTAACATTGATAAGGTGGCACCCAAGATTAGCTTTGATAAATCCAGCATCAGTGTCAAAGAGGGGACTTCAGCTCTAGATTTGCAAGCCCTGATGGAGACGGGAGTAATTGTTTGGGACAATCTGGATTCTATTGACCAATTAGACTGGTCCTATGAGGACCTAGCTAGTGCTGTTAATTTAGCTAGTCCAGGCCTCTATCCAGTGACCTACACAGTGACAGATAGTGCTCTCAACCAAGGTCAGGCTATTCGCTATGTCAAGGTCATCAGCAAAGACCTGCCTATGATTATCATCGGTGCTGATAAGTTCACTGAGCCAGACGGAATCACAGTCCTGCCCCTAGGGACTCATAGCCTGGCTGTCGAGGGACTGCGTGAAATTGCAGCGGGGATCAGCGAACCCTATAGTCTAAAAATCCGTCGCGGTATGCTGACTGAAGGGCAGATGAAATATTTCAAGTCTAGTCTTTCAGTTGTTGACGGCAAGATTAGTCTCGACCAAGAGGGTTTTTATACCATATATATCATAAGTCAGAGCAGACAAAGTTATCGGACTCTGCTTTATGTGGAAAGGTAGGAGGATATAGGAATGAAACGTTTTATCTCATGTCTGCTTAGTTTGACACTGTTAGCCTCGATATTGCCCTTAGATGTTTTGCCGGTTATGGCAGCAGACCTGCAGCCATACGTGATTGAAGATGGCTATGTCCAGGTCCAAGTATCCAAGAAAAATGCGGGTTTTCTTGTCAATACAATTGAGGGCGACCTCTTGAAAAAGTCCGACAATAATAAGAAATTACTTTTTCATAATGATGAATTTGATACTTCCTTTGTCTCCTATCAAGTAGATTACGGTGGAGCTAGGGTTGAAGAATATATTTTTGGTGGTAGGTATGGCGATTCTAGTGACCCCAGTCACAAGGGGGTTACCATCGTCCAGGAAAGTCCAAATGGACCTGTGTTGGCCTCTTGGTCAGTGGGAGATTTGACCTTCTTCCAGAGCTTGAGCCTAGAGAATAAAGAGTCTAGCCAGCATGGCATGGTGTCGATTCAACTAGCCAGCCAGAATAATGGCAGCTCGCCTGTTTCAATCAAGGCCAGACTCCTCTTAGACACTAGCCTGGGCGACCAGGACTATGCCTGCTATCAGGTGGTCAAGGACGCCTCTACTGAAACTATAACTGCTGAGAAGATTATCCAGGGTGCGACCATACCCATGAACTTCTATGCTATGGATAATCCCTTTGATCCAGAGGTCCTGGCTTATTCTGTTAATAAATCTGAGGATATGCCTTATCAGGTTGCCTTTGGTCATTGGAATAATTTGGCTGCCAGCCTCTTTGACTTTAGTCCTGATACTAGCTTGAACTATACCAATCCCTATAATGACTATCTGACTGCTGACAGTGCCTATGCCCTTTACTACGATTTGGGTAGTGTGGCAGCTGGGGGTGGGCTGGAGAGTTTAATTAGCTATTACGGTGTCTATTCCCGTCATAATGTATCGACAGCTAATAGTGTGGCCGTTGATGTGGTAGCCCCCTTGCGTTTGGCCTTAAATGATGAGAAGGATGGCTACAAGTCACTAGTCGATGTGGGAGTAGCTGATTTTGTAGCTGGTGTTAGTTTTGAAAATTATGCTAGTGATAGAGCCCAGCCTTTGAAAAATGTGGCCCTAGCAATTCAAACTACATCTAATCTCCGGGTTTTGGACGATTCTGGCCAGGTGATGGCGGGCTATGATTACGACTCTTACAAGTCACTCAATATCAGCTATGCTGATGTTCAGGTAGGCAAGCCCATCAATAAGGAAATTTATTTCCAGGCTAGGGCTAGTGACCAAGCTGCCTATGAGCGTATTACCATTGGTGTCTATGATGTGTCTGCTACTTCTGGCGAACTCAGTACAGATAAACTCCTGGGTGAAAAGGTAATCTATATCTTATTACCGGGTAGTGATGGAGATGTGCCCAAGGTCAACTTTGCTTCGATGACACCTAATATCGTCTATGCTTCGGGGACCCGTCATCTCTTCGTGACGGTGACTAATGCAACCCTCCTGACCGACCGGGCTAATTGGCAGTTCAAGGCCTACAGTCATGATAAAAAGCAAAGCCTAGAGATAGCCCATAATCTGATTACCATCAATGATGGGGTCTTGGATTTGGCCCTAACTGATGAGATAAAGTTAGCCCCTGGAAGCTGGTTCCTACAACTGGAGTGGACTGATGCAGCAGTCAGTGCTGGACTAGTCCCGGCCAAGGACCAGAAACAAACAGGACCTCAGCTCAACTTTGTCGTGTCCGAGGACCCTAAATATAGAAATGACAGCTACGGCATTCTCTCTGTCGTAGAATACAATAATAAGAAGGGCTCTGAGGTTAGAAATGAGGTCTTCACAGGGCCGCCTGCTTATAGGTTGGAGAGTTTTGTAAGTGAAGAGGACTTTAATGAATTTAAAGATAAGGGAGACTATGAGGAGATTCTCTTGATTTTCCGAGGAGAATTTACGGCTGACAAATATGTAAGTTATAGTGGCAAGGACGGCAAAGACACAAAAGAATACACTTATTATAGCGCTGTCAGCACTAAGACCCTAGACCCCTCGACCAGGGAATATGAGGTAGATAACACCATTAGCATTAATGGTGCTATGGATTTTGAGGGCGGCAGTATGCTGGTCTATTATGAGGATTACAAGACCCCAGATGGATTTAAGACTTCGTCGATAAATGTAGAATTTGACGGTGAACTCCTGACCAGTAATGCCAGGACCTCTATCTGGACGGGCAAGTCGATTTTGACCCAAATATCCCAGGGGGAGAGCTTTTCTCTGCGGCCTTATGATGAAAATGGGGAGCGGACAGAGAATTTTAATGACAATACAATTCGTTTGGTCTGGCCTTCTATTTATGGAGCAGGTCAAACCCTGGCTGGAATGGTTTTCAAATTAGCCTATGGCGAGCTAGGTGTCATGCAGGATGATGATGGCGATGAAATCGGTAGGGTTTTGTCCTTTTCGGCTAGCCTATCTCTGAATTTTCTCAAGGCTGTGCCGGGTGACCCTTATGATGACCCAAAAATCACCTATTGGTCCAAGATTCAGGATATATATCGTTTTTATGATACATCTCAGGATTTACGGGCACACCTTTATTCCCAAGACCATGCCAATAAACTCTTTGATTTTGAAGATGTGGACGAGGAAGAACCTGAGAAAAAGGGTGTTAGCGCTGCCGTAATGGTGGAGGATATCCTCTTTGGCTGTGGCCAGGGTTTTATCGGCTTTCACTTCAAAGTGGCTATCGGTGTGCAGAATATGATTGATAGCTTACCGGAAATTAGCGGAGAGTTAGAGGTAAATACAATCAATGATTGGTCCTTTGGCTTTGAGGGCAGTATGGAACTGCCGACTATGCAGATGGAGGCCAGGCTAAAATTCAAGAGCCATAATGATATACCTGTACCTGATGAGATATATTTCTATGTGGGTGGATTCAAGCCGGGTATAAATATTGATGGCGGTGGGGTAGTCTGGATTACAGGTGGTGGCGGTGGTCTGTCTAACATCTACGATACCATCTTCATGACCCAGTCGGTGCCCCCACTCAAGTTACTAATTTCGGTTAGTTTTAGCATTATTCAGGTAATGGATGGCCGTGCTGACATATCCCTGGGCCTAACTGGTATTAGCCTAGAGGCCAAGGATTTGAAAATTCTAGGAGCTCTAAAGGCGATTGAAAGTATCTCGCTGGGTCTGGAATGGTATCCAGATTTTGATTTACAGGCCTCAATCTCTGTGGATTTCTTTGAGGGCGTAATCAAGGGTGGCGGTTATATTGTCTTATTCAGTGAGGGTTATCAGGATTTCTTCTTTGAAATATATATCTATGCCATCCTGGGTGTGCCAAAGTCAGTGCCGGTAGTGGGAGGTATGACCCTGCTGGGTGTTGATTTAGGCGCTAACAATGACAAAATTTGGGGTGGCTTTAAGATTCTAGGTATTGGCTATGGAGTCACCTATTATTGGGGTCAGGATGGAGTTGACTTTACAAGTGGTGACCAAATGGCCCAGCCGACCTTCCCGAATCTAATGAGCCATGATGATATCCCGATCTATTATGATGAAGACCGTGGCCAGACCCTTTATGCCAGCTTTGGTACTAATATTAGTCCAATCGGACCGGCCCAAGTGTTAGAATCGTCTGACCTACCACGCTTGATGGCAGCGGGCCTGTGGACTGATCCTGATGACAATTTACATAAATTTAATCTAGGAGTCCAGGACAGCAACAATAATGCAGCTATTGTCCAGATTAGTTACGCTGCAGCTGATGAAGAAGACGCCCAGACCAAGGCTAATGCTTTTCAGGTGAAATCAAATGCGGATATGTCTGGTGATACTTTAACACTATATTTCTATGACCAGACTAAGCCTGACACTGACCCAGTTAACCAAGTGGCAAATGCAAATGTCAGTTATGATGAGGCAAAGGGCCAGGCTGTGTGTAGTTTTACTGTGACCGATGAGTTAGACTACAACAAAGATTGGTATATTTCGACTGGGGAAGTAACTTCTACGGTTATGCTCTATAATGTAGGCCTACTACCAGAGCTAACATCAGTCAATGGTACAGTGGATGTGGGTGCTAATAAAATAAACCTGACCTGGGATGGGGCAAATCTTGCTGGTCTAGATAAGATTAGTTTTTATTTGACTGAGTCTAATGACAAGGGAGATCCTAATAACCTGGCTGCGGCTGAGGCAGGTAGAGCCCTAACAGTTTTAGATAAATCAGCTGATATTATTAGCAAATCAGCGACTCTAGACCTTCCTGCAGATTTACCAACAGGTGACTACTATATTAGGGCAGTCTATTCCAAGGAAGACCAGGTCAATGGTCTGCTCTTTAGCGAGAATACAATATCTTATACTAATATTAATATGCCAGGTACTGCTATGATAAATAATTTTGCTCCAGCAGGTAACCTAGAATATAGTTTAACCATAGGAGACCCAGCAGATGACAAGACTGATGGTTACCTAGTGACTATTTACGATAATAATGGCCCTAGTGATGTGGCAGGGCTGACCTATGATAGAGCAAGCTCTGGTGCGACGACCTTCAATATTGGTGGTTCCTACCAATATGAAGATGAGGCAGGTGTTCTACAGACCCATGGTTTAGCTGGTGGTCATACCTATTATGCTGGTGTCACCCCTTATAAATTACTAGACACTGATAATAATGGAGAGAATGATAGCATACTTTATGGCCAGGAAGTAATGTCCAATTGGTTAACCTTACCAGTTCCGACCAAGCCGACGGTGACAATTACAGCTGACCAGACTGAACAAAAGGGGACTTTCAAGGACAAGAATATAGACTTTACAGCGATAATTTCAGAGGCTGTCATCGGCCAATGGGTCCTCGATGATACACAAATTATTGGACCGAAATCGGAGTTAGTGGACTCCAGAGGAACTTTCACAAATACTTCTAGTGTGGATATTGTACTGGCAGATTTGGCAGAAGGAGACCATATTTTAACTCTAACAGGCGCCAATGGTCAGGGGGATCGTTTTAAGCATGATTACACTTTCCGAGTGGACACGACTCCACCACGGCTCCTACTAGCCAGTCCGGTCAATGGTAGTCTTTTCAATAAAAATGGTAGCCTGACTATTAAGGGAATTACGGATCCTGATGCCCTCTTTAGCCTAATTTATGCTGACGGCAGTAAAATTGTAGATAAAAAGACTGTTAGCCAATTAGCTGGCACAATTGCGGCGGATGGGACCTTTGAATTTACGGTCAATATACCTAATCCGCACTCTGCCTCTAGGCATGAACTTACAATTGCTGCTGCTGATGAGTGGGGCAATAGCCTAGCCAAGGATGTCTGGGTGACCCACGGGGGCTTGGCCGACTTAGAGGGTTTAGAGATTCTGGTCAATGGCGCCTCGATGGCAGATGGCAGCATTCCAGAGGACTTGCTGGGTGGCCAGCAGAGCCTTGCCCTAGCTGGCATCACCAGTGAGGGCCAGAGCTTCCGCATCAGTGATGACAGCACCATTAGTTGGCAGTCTCTAGTTACAGATGGTAGTGCTGAAATTGATGATTATGGAAATGTGACCTTGAGCAATGATGCGACTGGTATTTTGATTGGCATGTTAGAAGTAGCCACAGGAGCCCACCGGACTGCAGTCTTGAGCTTTGGCCCAGAGACTAACGAGGGCATGGTCAAAGTAACTGCTTCGGCAGGGGGTCAGGTTAGTGGTGGTGGCCAATATTCACCGGGTCAACTGGTGACTATAAAGGCGACGGCTAATAGCGGTTACACCTTTGCAGGTTGGACTATTGATGGAGTTACAGTCGATAACACAGGCCTATCGACGATTACATTCATGATGCCGCGGGGGACTAATGTGACTGCCCATGCAGAATTCAGACCGACTAGCTCTGATGATGATGATGAAGACTATCTCTATGATCCAGATACAGTAATTGTTACGAAAACAGCGGAGACTGGAGAGCTGGTTGAAACCAGTATTCCAACAGGTGTTAATTCGAGTTCCTTTGTCGCTTATTATATCAATAGTGATGGCAGCAGGACCTTCGTTGCCCTGTCTGCCCCTATAAATGGCAAACTTTATTTCCAAGCACCAGCTGATGCGACTTATTATTTCGTAGATAATCGGATTGCTTTTAAGGATACAATCGACCATTGGGCAGCGACTGTGATTAACTTTATGACAGCCCGCGGTCTCTTAAAGGGCGTAGGAGATAATCAATTCGCACCGAACCAGGCTATGACAAGGGGAATGTTAGTAACTGTTCTCCATCGTTTGGCTGGTGAACCGGCAGCTAGAGCTGGGGGGACTTTCACAGATGTGGATGCTAGTGCCTGGTATGCAGATGCCGTAGCTTGGGGCTATGAGAATGAAATAGTCATGGGTATGGGATCTGGTATCTTTGCACCAAATGTCGAATTGACCCGAGACCAGATGTGTGCTTTGATTGTTAGGTTTATTCGTCTCTATGAAATTGATTTACCTGCTCTGGGCGGCGATGACTTGTCCTTTACAGATGTTGGGGCTATCCCTGATTGGGCGATTGAGGACATTGCTTATTGCCAGGCCTTGGGTCTAATTAAAGGTTATCCTGATGGTAAGTTCCAGCCAAAGGGCAAGGCGACTCGGGCGGAGAATAGTGTGGTCCTGATGGGATTAATCGAGACTTTAATTGCAGAAATCTATAAATAAGTGCTTGAAAAGAGACGCTTTGCTTGCTAGACAAATGATTTTAGAAAATAGATAAATGATTTTAGAAAATAGATAAAAGTGATGTATAAAAAGAATCTTGTGAAAATTTTTTAATAGTAAAGTGCAAAAATGCTCTAAGGGGGGAGATAGCTGTGAGCGGAGTCATTCGGGGGAATTTAACTTGGATAAGAAGTATAGGCCTTGTGTGCTTGATAATTGTCTTGCTGGTCCCCCTTCCTGCTTTTGCCCAAGAGACCATTCAGACAAGTCAGCAGTCTAATTCAGATGCGCCAATTAGGATTGCCTTTATTGATACAGGCATTTCTAGCAAGCACTTCAAAGAGGGGCAGCTAGCAGCTGGTAGAAACTATGTCTTTCCAGACAAAGACAGCCAAGATCGGGATGGACATGGGACGGCGACGGCTGGTATGGTTTTGGGTTCTGAGAGTTTGGGGCTGGCGGGCTCCTGCCCCCAAGCTCAAGCTGTGCCCCTGGTGACTGTTGATAGGTATCCCTCTGGCCTGGTTAAGAAGGCAGATGTCAGGGTCATGAGTCAGGCTATTTATGATGCTATTGATATCTATGGCTGTCGGGTCATTAATATTAGTATGGGTGTTATAGAAGATAATCCGGAACTAGGCCAGGCCGTTGACTATGCTGAGGAGCGGGGAGTTGTCATTGTATCGGCTGTAGGTAATGATAATATAAAATATCCTGAACGATCATATTACCCAGCCTCCTACTCCACAGTAATCGGTGTAGGTGCAGCCGAGTGGCGTGCAGAAGGGTCTAGCTTATCAGGTCAGGGACAGACATCTGCCCAAGTGTCAGGAAGTTGGCAAGTGGCAGATTTCTCCCAGCGACAGGGTCTATCAGTTCTAGCCCCAGGCGTAAATCTAGCGACAGTGACTAATAAAAATGCTCTTGAACCTGGTCGAGCGAGCGGGACCTCCTATGCTAGTGCCTATGTGGCAGGACTTGTTGCACAAATTCTCATGGATAATCCTGGTCTAGAGCCGGCTGAAATTAGGGCCATTTTATTTGCAGGAGCAGACAATCTGAGTCTAGTGGGAGAAGGTATTGAGAGTGGCTGGGGACTGGTTGAAAGGGGTCAAAGTGTAAGAGACAAGCTGACTAGAGCAGTATTGGTCGAGCTATTATACGAAGCAGCTGGACGACCAGAAATAGATGGGGATGACTCTGTCTTTGGCGATGTCCCAGCCGATAGTTATTACATGCAGGCAGTAAATTGGGCCGCATCAGTGGGAATTGTAAAGGGTTATAATTCTAGTCAGTTCGCTCCCAATAATCTGGTTAGCCGAGAAGAAATGGCTGTAATTATAAAAAATTATGCCAGCTATCAGGGTCTCATCAGTCAGGGCCTCATCAGTGGGGAGAGAGCCAGTTTATCCCATTTCACAGATGAGGGAATTATATCTGATTGGGCGAGAGAGGCCCTATCATGGGCTATAGATAGGGGCTTGTTTAGAGGAAGGGGTCAGGGGATATTAGACCCGCTAGGGGCAACTAGCCGTACAGAAACTTCCCTTATCCTCGAGCGATTTTTTGTAAACCAGAGAGCATTCTAGCAAGAACTAGTAAAACTTGAGCAGCCAGTCATGGCTGCTTTTCTCTTTCGATAGCAGAAATAACCCTTGTGAGCCAATTTTATAGCTGCTTCTTTATCGGTTACAAATTTATAAATATTCTCATTGTTATCTGGTTAGAATAGGTCTATAATGAAGGTGACAGATATGGTTTACGGAAAATGAGCATTTATAAAATACTATGGTAAGGGAGCTAAGGAAATGAAAAAGTATTTAGCTTTGTTTCTAGTTGTAGTCATGTTATTTAGTCTGCCAGCCTGTGGCAATAAAAATGCAGACGACAGTGGAGTGACTGATAGCAAAGGAAGTGGTGGGCAGTCGAGTTCGCAGGGACCAACAGGCAGCAGTGCAGGCAGCAAGACAGAAACTAGTGCAGGTGGAAGTGTAATCCAAGAAAGTGCTGACGAAGGGAAGGCCGCTGGTAAAGACACAGCATCAGTTGTCGCAGGGGACTCCCCAAGTGCGGCCGAAATAGCAGGTTTTTATCTAGGACGGTCCTGGGATCCTGATGATCCGGACGATGACGATGATGAAGACTTTAGTAGTGATGCGACCATAGCAATCAGACCTGATGGTGGACTGAGAATGGTTGATGAAGATGATGATAACTTGAACCTTGACTATGATCCACAAACGGATACTTATAGTCTAGTCTCTAATTTTGGTGACGTATCGGTTCGGATGGAGCTGAAATTCAGCTACCAGGGGTCAGGTATTCATTTGTCGGGCAGCATGTGGACGGATTATGGCGAGATGAGATTGGAACTTGACAAACAATAGCTAGCCTTGTCTTTTATAAATCAGATATTTCATGATTTTATAATGAACAAGGCGATGTAGTTGATTTACAATCAAATTACTTAAAAGAGGTAATTTAATTTAAGATGGGAGAGCCCTGGGTTTGTAAGAACCTGGGGCTATTCTTTTATTTAGCGAAAGAACTAGCAGAAATATTATTAAGTGATAGAATACTAGTAGCTAGAATTTAGCCTTTATTAATGTAGATACTGAAAACTATCGATAAAGAATAAAAATCCAAAGTAAAAAACTAAATGGAAAGCAAAACAATATAAGTATTAGAAGTATAAGCAAGATAAGTATGGATAAGTAAACTAGAAGAGAGAGTTAGGGGGTTTATAAATTAGATGGAGCATTACTTTCAATATGGACAGGAAGAAATAGATTACCTCAAGAGTAAGGATAAAAAACTAGCTAGAGCTATAGAAAAAATTGGCCCTATTCAGCGAGAAATTATTCCTGATTTATTCTCGGCTTTGACTAAATCAATTATTGGCCAGCAAATATCATCCAAGGCCCAAGCTACTATTTGGCAGCGATTTTTGGATGCCTTTGGCCCTCTAGAGCCAGCTAAGATGGCAGCCTTAAGTGTTGAAGAAATTCAGGCTAAGGGCGTCTCCATGCGCAAGGCCTCATATATTCAGGGAATAGCCCAGGCTGTGGTTGACGGAGATCTTAACTTGGAAGGCTTGCAAGAGCTGTCTGATGAAGAGGTTATCCAGGAATTAGTAAAACTAAAAGGTGTGGGACCCTGGACAGCTGAGATGTTGATGGTTTTTTCCATGGGTCGCCCCAATATTATCAGTGACAAGGATCTAGCCATTATTAGAGGGCTAAGAGTTCTCTATGGCCACAAGGAAATTACCCCAGAACTCTTTGCCAAATATAAAAAAAGATACTCCCCCTATGCATCAGTAGCCAGCCTCTACCTCTGGGAACTATCTCATTTGGATGTAGAATAAGACTGACAAATCAGGAAGTACAATCATGACAAAGATGGAAGTGAAACCTTGACAAAGTCGGAAGTAAAGTTATGACAAATTAGGAAGTGAATTCTTGACAAATCAGGAAGTAGGGACTATAATTCCTTATGAAATAAGGATTTGTGAGGGTTTATAATATGCTTGATAAATATTTGCCAAGAATTGCAGATAGGAAACTAGAATTGTCTCTGGCCACATCAGGGGCAGTTCTCATTGTTGGTCCTAAATGGTCGGGCAAGACAAGAACAGCCGAGGAGTATGCTGCTAGTATTCTCTATATGCAGGACCCCGATCATGCTGCTGAGTATAAATTATTGGCTGAGACCATGCCGTCAAAACTCCTAGATGGAGATACACCACGTCTAATCGATGAATGGCAGGAGGCCCCTGTCTTGTGGGACGCAGTCCGCTTTGCAGTTGATAGGCGCCGTTTGCGTGGGCAATTTATTCTGACTGGCTCTGTCGTGCCCCCTGAGGGCAAGGTCATGCATACGGGAACTGGCAGAATCAGTCGAATGGTCATGCGTACCATGTCGCTTTATGAATCAGGGGAATCCACTGGCGAGATTTCTTTACAAGATTTGTTCGATGGAAAAAGAGGTATGACTGGTGAGAGCAAGGTGGGTGTTGAGGAAATAGCCTTTATCCTAACTCGTGGTGGCTGGCCAGAGGCGGTTGCCGAGGAAAATGAATCCTATGCATTAAAGATGGTCTACAATTATTTAGATGCAGTAGCACACCAGGATATGTCGGAGATTGATAATGTCAGTCGTAATCCTGATAGAGTCTATGCCCTTCTCCGTTCAATTGCCAGAAATATATCTACTCAGGCTAATACCCAGACACTATTAAATGACCTCTTATCCAACGATGATGGTTTGTCAGACAAAACAATAAATGATTATTTATTAGCCATGAAGGAACTTTATGTACTAGAGGATCTACCGGCTTGGAGTCCACATTTGAGGTCAAAACGAGCAATTAGAACCACTGCCAAAAGACACTTTATAGATCCTTCGATTGCGGCAGCAGCGCTACGGGCTGACAGAGAGCAACTTTTAAAAGATTTGAGGACCTTTGGACTTATGTACGAGTCCCTATGTATCAGAGATTTGCGAATTTATGCGGATAGCATAGATGGCTCGGTCTATCACTATCGCGACCAGACGAATTTAGAGGTGGATGCAATTGTTCAGCTAAGGGATGGTCGCTGGGCAGCTATAGAAGTAAAAATGGGAGCAGGAGCTATCGAGCAGGCTGCAGAGAATCTGCTCGACTTTGCTGCAAATATCGACACGAATAAGACACCAGCTCCATCATTTTTGGCAGTAGTTACAGCTACGGAATATGCCTTTCATATGAAGAATGGAGTCTGGGTAATCCCAATTGGATGTCTGAGGGACTAGCTATAAGAAAAGATTAAGGGAGGAATTCCGAATGGAAGAGAAAAATGCCCTCATTCAGAAAATGATGGATATTCAATACTATCCACCCGCAGAACTTCAAAAGTCTAATATAGACATATCAGAGGCTCGCACATTTCCGATTGACAAACTAGCTGCTTTAGGAGTGGCCTTTGAACCCCTGGCTGGCTTAGTTAACTATGCTATGGGTGGCGGTGGCCAAAGTGGGCTTTACTATGTAGATACATCGGGGAAGACCATGTTTAAGAGTGGAGATAAATATATCGGTTCACTAAAAGCAGCAGATGGGGGTGTAGGCGGTGGTACTGCAAAAATGACTCAGCTGCCCATTAATCCGACTATGCTGTTTATGGCTGTAGCTATTGCTAGTGTAGAGCAAAAACTAGACAACATATATGAGGTACAAGAGGAAATTTTTGCTTTTCTAGAATTAAAAGAACAAGCAAAACTAAAGGGTAATCTGAACACATTAGCAGATGTATTAAACAACGTAGCCTCCTTAGAGAGAAAGTATTTATTCTCATTTTAGTTTAGTATACCATAATATAATACAGAAAATGATATAACTTGTTGAGTAATGAAATTTGATTTTGGAGGGCTAGGATGTCGGGATACGATATAATTATGGCGCCACTGGAGAAGTTATTTCTTGCCGAGATTCGTAGGAGAATTATGCCTCATGCCCATGGACAGGTACTAGAAATAGCCTTTGGCTCTGGGGCCAATATGAAATACTATAATTTCAATAAGATTAGCTCCCTCCACGCTCTAGATGTTAATGATGAGATGGGTGACTTTGAGAATGTAAGTTATCATGTATCAACGGCTGAGACCTTGCCCTTTCCTGATGAGACCTTTGATACGGTGGTGATGACTCTGGCCCTCTGTACGATTCCAGATCAGCTAGCTGCTATTGCTGAGATTAAAAGGGTGCTCAAATCTGACGGGATCTATATTTTCCTCGAACATGAGCAGTCGGAGTCGCGGCTATTTGCCAAATTTTTAAAGCTAATCAATCCAGCTTGGCGACGGATGGCTAGAGGCTGTCAGTTAATTCTAGAGAGTCATAAAAATATCGAGGCTGCAGGCTTTGACCTGTCCCATAACAATCTGGGTGTCTTTCACTACGGAATTGCACAGAAGAAATCCTGATAAATTTGCACTTGGTAATATGTCAAAGCAGGAAGCGATATTTTGATGAACCAGGGGATAGACTAGAAAACAGAGAATATTATAGCAATATTGGAGGAATTTAAGATGGCAATGAAGAAAACAAAAGCTATTTTCAACAAATATAATCCAGAGGCAGATGTCGTACGTTGTCCCTATGGGCGCTCTGCTGTACGTAATCGGTTAAACACATACGCACGGGCTGCCGTTAATCTCTACGGTGTAATTAGCCGAGATGAATTGGTGGCTATTTTCAACGAACAAAATACAGAGCAAACCAGTGTAGAAGAGGCCTATATTCTCCTTTTACCCCTTATTAGAAAAGAGGAGTATTATTGTTTTTATCAAAATTATCTGGTTCACTATTTTTTTATGGATAAGTTCGACCAGGTTCAAGGCTTGCTTAGCCACCAGGGGGATAAGGATCGATATATTCCTGAACAAGCAGACTTCCTGGAATATGCTGATGAATTCTATGAAGATGATGTGCAGTGGTTGAATTTGTTTGCCTTTTTTATTGAAGTTTTTGGTTCTGGTGTGAATGTTATGGAAGGCTTTTATGCGCTTAAAGACTATCTCCTCTACGATGATGGCTTTAAATTAGGACCGATTCTAGAGAAATATGACCTGGTCTTTAATGATGAGGCTGAAGTAAATGATTTTTTCCTGCTGGCTATGGATGCCAAGAATAACTCTAGAATTTGGGAGAATAAGGGTCACACTCCTGCAGAAATGATGAGTTTACATAGAAAGATAGATAAAAAAAGAGCAGATGACGACAAGGTTATTCCTTTTCCTTTGATTAAGAAAGAAAAAATTGGCCGAAATGACCCGTGTCCCTGTGGTAGTGGCAAGAAATATAAAAAATGTTGTGCCTTGGCTAGTGAAACTAATAGTGCTCGGCTGAACCCTGCCGAGACCAAGGAGTTTTATGAAATTTGGTTTGGACTAATGGCTTTTATCAATAAGAAAGAAAAAATTATCGGAGTTAATATCAAAGCGGAGTATCCAAATAGGGTAAGTGATGTTTTGATCCATAAGGTAAGGGAGCATTTATGGGAAAACCCAGATTTGATAGATGAATATATTCAGACATCAAAGCATCCAGCTGATGTAGTGGAGATTTTGCAACTATGGAGGACCAACCATCGGAAAGGCAATTTTTTTATCTTGGAATATAAAACAGACTATGCACTCATGATAGGAACAGATGATAGACTCTACGGGGTTAAGGGTATTAGCAATGCGATAGCCAGTGTAATGCACAAAACTCTACCTATTACAGCAGAGGCAGTTCTCTTGCCCTTTAAAGGGAAAATAATTTATGATGGATTTCTGGTTACTATAGATATAGATTATGGAGAAAGAATGCAAAATATATTCCAGGAACTACACGATAACGCAATGAAAAAAGGCATTATCACAAGCCTGGATTAGAACTGGCGGCGGATGGCTAGAGGCTGTCAGTTAATTCTAGAGAGTCATAAGAATATTGAGGCAGCAGGCTTTGACCTGTCCCATAACAATCTGGGTGTCTTTCACTACGGAATTGCCCTAACTGCACTACTTTGATGAGACAAGTAGACGGTCGTATGCGTAAAGTCGCTGAGACTTTAACTGAGGCTGACCTAGATGTGGCGTTTGCAATATGTGATACTTATACAACTACGGATAAAAGCAATGCTGAAATTATTGTGGGGTTCTCCA
>LSQX01045093.1_pt1 | contig 31532 bp, 27 predicted proteins | sample 654561 | NCBI WGS metagenome assembly LSQX01 (sample SAMN04489861, study PRJNA283612) | anaerobic digester metagenome | isolation source: 4 biogas reactors fed with cattle manure at either 37C or 55C with and... | place: Denmark: Kongens Lyngby | collected 2014 | reverse complement strand
GACAATGGGTTGGCGTTGTAGGCGTCATGAATGAGATGCGCGCCGTTGGCCAGGGGTTCGATTTCCATTCTTCCGGCAATGGGGCGGAAACCATTCAGCCCCCTTCAGATTAGAGAGGGGGCGCAACCGGCGGCGCTGGCCGCTGCCGCTGCCGCCAGAGCATTCTGTACATTATGGCGTCCCGGTACGGAGAGAACCACACCATTTTTCACCCCTTGAATATTGATCCTGAAGGCGGTTTTCCAGTTTTCAACCTGCCTTATGTTTTCCGCAGTGATATCGGCGGGAACGGACATGGAAAAGGTCATTTGTTCACCCCGCCAGCGATCCCGGAGAACGCCGATCTCCGGATCGTCCAGGTTCAGGATGGCGACGCCGCGATGATTCATCACGCTGAAGAGTTTGCCCTTTTCCTCCCGCACGGAGACAACCGAGCCGAGTCCTTCGAGATGTGCCGGGCCGATATTGGTGATGACACCGATGTCCGGTTCAGCCAAACCGGCCAGGCGCGCTATTTCACCCGGGCCGCTTGTTCCGAGCTCAACGATGGCCAGTTCGGTTTCTTCACGGAGCCCGAGCAGGGTCAAGGGAAGGCCGATCAGGTTGTTAAGGTTCCCCTCCGTTTTGAGGATTTTACCGTTCAATGAACCGATGGCAGCGATCATCTCCTTGGTCGTGGTTTTTCCGGCCGAGCCCGTAACGGCTACCACCCGGCAATTCATTCGTTTCCTCCATCCATGGGCGATATCTCCCAGCGCCTTCAGGGTATCGGATACCTCAATCCAGGGGATATCGCCCGGCAAGGCCGGCACCGCATGTCGGCGATGCCTTTCGGTCATCAAGGCCTCCGCCCCGAGGCTGACGGCTTTGGTGAGGAAGTCATGCCCATTGAAACGAGGCCCCGCCAGTGGAATAAACAGGTTACCCGCAGCGAGGACTCGGCTGTCGGTAGAGATGCCGAGTACGGTCCGTTCCGGCCGCCCCTGAATCAGGGTCCCGTTGGTGAAATGGACGATATCCCTGATCCTCAGCAATGGTGAAGGAAACGGGGTCATGTCTGCTCCCCCCTTCGCTTCCGAAGGCATTCCCGGGCTACAATCCGGTCGTCAAAGAAATACCTTTCTCTGCCGATAATCTGATAATCTTCGTGGCCTTTCCCCGCGATCAGAACAATGTCCTCTGGATTCGCCGACATAATCGCCGCTTCGATGGCCTGTCGCCGATCCGGAATCGTGCAGTAAATTTTTTCTCCCGTATCATTGTGTAACTCCCCAGAGCCAACCTGCCGGATGTTGTGAAGCCGAATACCCGCCTCAATTTGGTCAATGATGGTCTGCGGCGGTTCCGATCGGGGATTGTCGGAAGTGACCACCATGACATCGCTCAGCGTCGCGGCAACAGAGCCCATGAGAGCCCTCTTTTCCCGGTCCCGATCACCCCCGCATCCGAAAACAGTTATGATGCGATTGCTGCCGAATCCGGAGAGATTTTCGATGGCTTTTCTTAAAGCGTCATCCGTATGGGCGTAATCAACAAAGACGCTTGGTTCGCCCGGGCGGCTTACTCTTTCCATGCGCCCCGGAACCCCTTTCATTTCCGCGATACCCTGTTCGATTGCCGGTGTGGGGATATGGACGGCCGATGCCGCCGCGGCGGCCGCCAGGATATTGTAGAGGTTGAAGTGTCCGATCAGGTCTGAATTGATCTGCAAGGGATTTCCGTTGATATGAATAACGGCCCGGGTCCCTTCCAGGGTGAACCGCGAATCGGTGACGCCGACATCATGGTTTTCCCTGTCTCCGAAAGAGAGGCTGCGTAATGAAAGGTCCTCCAGAAGCCTCTTCCCCCAGGGGTCATCACTGTTGATGATAGCCCTGAAAGGGAGGGTTTTAAGACTTTTCGGGAGCAGTTCCGTAAAAAAACGTCTCTTGGCCTCGTAATAGCGTTCCATTGTCAGATGATAGTCGAGATGATCCCGGGAGAGATTTGTGAAAATTCCGATGTCGAAGTCGCAATCGTCCACACGTCCGAGATCAAGGGCATGGGAGGAAATTTCAGCGACGCAATGGGTTACTCCCGCGTCGGCCATTGCACGCAGTATTTTATGGAACTCCAATGATTCCGGAGTGGTGTTGGGTGCTGGCTGCGTTTTGCCGCGGAACCGGTAATTCACCGTCCCGAGAACCCCGGGAACAAATCCGGCTGCCTTGATGATCGATTCCAGCAGATACGTCACCGTTGTTTTGCCGTTTGTTCCGGTGACCCCGATCAGACAGAGATTCGATGAGGGCCGGGCGTAAAAATTTCGCCCTGCGATACCCAGGGCCCGCCGGCTGTCTGGAACTTGCAGGGTGTTGATGTGGTTGGGAGAATTAAAGGGCTTTTCATGAAGAATCCAGTGGGCCCCCCGGTGAATCGCATCCTCGATGAAATCGTGTCCATCTGTGTTGAGACCGGTAATCGCGACAAAAAGGCTGTTTTCCTCACAGCATCTGGAATGATAGCAGACGGATGACACCTCACCGGAAAGTGTTCCCGTGGTGTGGATGAATTGCAGATCCTTGACGACTTCCGAGATATCCATTCCCTTTCCTCAAAGGCATTTTGCCATGGTGTATCAATGTTTGTTGCCCGTCTTTCATTCCGTGGATACACAATGGTTCCTCGGGAAATGGTTCCTCGGGAATCGGTCGTTCCGGGATCGAATCCGAGATAAAATCTCGGTTCCTCAGGGGAACGATCGCTTCCGGACGAGGGGCCCGGGTGCTTCCCGTTACCGTTCTGTTTTGAATGAAACCAGGCAGTACGGGTGCGAGCGGATGGGGACACCGGCCTGCGGCACCTGTGAAACGGCCCAACCTGATCCGTTGATTTTCAACTCAATACCTCTTTCCCGGGCTTTCTTCAAGACCTCTCTCACGCTCATGCCCTGGAAATTTGGAATGATTGATTCATCTTCTATATCAATAAGTTCTGCCCGTTCGATGGTTTCCGGAATGACCCGGGTTGCCGAAACAAGTTTCACTTTCGACGATTTCGGCGAAGTGTCTTCATCGGGTGCGAACAGAGAGGGGTCCTTGATGTATGATTGAAAACAGGTGAGCATCTGTTCGCCTATATTTCTAAAAACCGGTGCGGCGGCGACACCGCCCCATTTGTCCCGTTGCGGTTCGTCAAGACTCACCAAAATGGCAATCTGCGGATTCTTCGCAGGGAAAAAACCCATGAAGGTGGTGCGCACCCTTTCCGATGAATAGACGCCACGGCTGAAATCAAATTTCTGTGAGGTGCCTGTCTTGCCGGCAACACTCAGGTGCTTGATCCGGGCGTTTTTGCCTGTACCGTCCTCATCCTGTACAACATCCGTGAGAATCGAGGTCATGATTCGGGCCGTGCCGGGTGATATGACGTTTCGGACTATTGTTGGTGAATACTCCTCGACTACGCGGCCCCTCTTGTCCACCAGGGCCCGGACAATGTAGGGTTTCATCAGGACTCCGTTATTAGCGATGGCCGACAGAGCCGTTACCAGTTGGAGAGCCGTAACGGAAATGCCCTGCCCGAAAGAGATTGCCGATGTGTCGACACGTGTCCAGTTGGAGACCGGCCGGAGAAGGCCGGAGACTTCTCCTGTAAGATCTATACCGGTTTTGGAACCGAAACCAAAATCCCTGATGTACTGATAGAATTTTTCTTTCCCCAACTGTTCGGATACCTTGATACAACCGATATTACTGGAATATTTGACAACTTCACGAACGTTCAGAGAAGCGTGACGTTTTCGCTGGGCTTCATGGAAGACCCGGTTGGCGACCTGATAATACCCATTCTCGCAAAATACACGGTCCTTTTCACTGATTACTTTTTCTTCCAGCGCAGCGGCGATCAGGAATGGTTTAAACGTGGATCCGGGATCAAAGACATCCGTGATGGCTCTGTTTTTGGCATGCCCCGGTAGCGCTTTGCTGTAAGAATTCGGATCAAATGTGGGTTGGTTGGCCAGCGCCAGGATTTCGCCTGTACGGGGGTTCATGGCAATGGCAAAGCCTCCCTTGGCGCCCTTTTCGCGAACCGCTGCTTTCAACTGGCTTTCCACCAGATATTGAATGCGGCTATCAAGGGTTAGAACCAGATTGTAAGCCGTATCCTCGGTGACGCCAGCGGTTTCGATGCGGGGATAAAGCCATTTGCCTTTGGCGTCCCTGCCCCGGACCAGTTTCTGTGGCGTACCTTTCAAATACCGGTCATATCTTACCTCAAGTCCTTCCAGGCCCGTTGATTCCGTGCCGACAAAGCCAAGAATTTGGCCCGCCAGTTCACCATTGGGGTAGAGACGTTGGGGCTCCTTGACGATAAAAAGGGCGTCGTTCTTGAGGGACTCTACTGCTTTGGCCTGTTCAGGACGGACGCGCCGGGCAATCCAGCAAAAGTTTTTATTTCCTCTCACCCTTTTCAAAAGAGCAGCCTTGTCCACATCGAGTAATTTGGCCATCTGTTCGGCAAAGGCTTGCGGTTTTTTGATTTTGGATGGATCGGCACATATGGAATCCATGAGTACGCTTGCCGCCAGTTTTTCTCCATTCCGATCAAAGATGATGCCTCTTTCGGGGAGCATTTCGAGCGTCTTCGTGTGCTGGCGTTGTGCCATCAATTTCAGTTTGTTCCCATTTAGGATTTGTAACTGGAACGCCCGGGAGATGAGGGCGATAAAAAGAATCAAAAAAAGGAACAAAACCGTGCAAAGTCTGAATTTAAGCCACTTGATGGATTCGGCATTCATTTCGTCTGCCCCGGATCTTCAATAAAGAAAACCTGTTCCCGTTCCGGGTAGGTCATCTGTAATTTCTCTATGGCCAGGGAGGTGATTCTTTTGGGGGATTTCAGCGTTGCCAGTTCAACCAGTAACTTTTTCTGCTCTTCCATAAGCGCATCTTTTTTATTGATTTCTGTTGCGACTTGGTATTCGAGAGTTGTCATCAGGTTATGTGACCATACGTACAAAACAGCGACAGCCATGATGACCATGGCAATGAAAATGAAGGGGGAATAGCCGAATCTGGTCAGAACGCACCCTGATTCCCTATCTTCTTTCAGGGCGTCCCGCGATGCGATGACCATATCTTTTGCCATGCTAGATCCTCTCGGCGGTTCTCAGGCGGGCGCTTCTGGCCCGGGGATTCATGTTAATTTCCCTCGTTGCGGGGGTTATGGGTTTTGCAGTCAGAATCCTTAATCTGGCCTGGTGTCCACAGATACAAACCGGGATGTCTGGAGGGCAAACACAACTCTTTGACCAGAGACGAAAGGCGTTTTTCACGATTCTGTCTTCCAGTGATTGAAAGGAGATGATGGAAAAACGTCCCCCGTCTTTCAATTTGTCCACTCCAGAGGAGATGGCCTGTCTCAGGTTGTTCAGTTCATCGTTGACATGGATGCGTATGGCCTGAAATGTTTTTGTCGCCGGGTGGATTCTCCGGTTCCGTTGGCCCGGTGGGATGGCCCGGACTACAATATCGCTCAAAGACGCGGTCGTCATGACCGGACTGGTTCTTCTGGCCCGTACGATGGCACGAGCGATTCTTCTGGCCATCGTTTCCTCTCCGCATTCCCAGATTACCTGCTGCAATTCGGCCTCCGAGGCATGGTTAATAAATTCGTAAGCGCTGATTGTCTGGTCTTTGTCCATCCTCATATCCAGGGGGGCGTCAGATGAAAAACTGAAGCCCCGCTCCGGGGTGTCCAGTTGATGGGAAGATACGCCAAGGTCCAGGAGGATACCGTCCACTTTTTCGATTCCTTCTTCACAAAGGATTTCCGCCATTCGGCAAAAATTTGCCTTCCGGAGAATTTTACGGGCACCGAAAGAAGCAAGCCGTTTTCCCGATTCCTGTAACGCGTCATCATCTCTATCCAAACCAATGAGAAGGCCGTCAGGGCTTGTGGCCTCCAGGATGCGTCTGGCGTGTCCCCCTCCACCGATGGTCCCGTCGACGAAGATACCGCCGGGTTGACAACGGAGGCTGACGATTACTTCCTCGAGCAGAACGGGCTTGTGATAGGAGCGCCATTCGCCATTCTTCCTTAAATCCCCAGGTCCACCATACATTTTTCGTAGGATTCGAGATTACTTCCCGTATCGTTCATCTCTGTGTCGAAGCGTTCCTTATCCCATATTTCAATGCTTTTCAGCATGCCGGCAAGAACAACATCTTTATCGAGGTGGGCGTATTCTCTCAGATTTTGCGGGATTAAAACCCGTCCCTGGCTGTCCAGGACGCAGTGAACGGCGGCGGACATAAAAAACCTGTTGAAAGCGCGGACTTCTTTTTTCAGAATAGACTGTTGGGCCATCTTCTCTTCGATGACGTTCCATTCCTTGAAGGGAAAGACGATGAGGTATCCGTCCCAGTTGGTGATGACGAGCTGGTTGTCATATTTCTCGGCAAAGATCTCACGATACTTGGCCGGTAGAATGATTCTCCCCTTGTCATCAATGGTGTGATTGTACTGACCCCTGAACAAGGCCATCTCCAATTCCCTCCACAATGAGCCACTTCTCTCCACTTGGCTCCGAATATAGAGAGGTAATGGGGGGTTTGTCAAGCAGAAAATTATTCTTTTTTTCCGTTAACTTGGTATTTTTTTACTGCTTTGTTGTGGGAGGCATAATCGGTCGAAAAAAAATGGGTGCCGTTGTTCCTGGATACAAAGTAAAGAAAATTGTTGGCCGCCGGATAGAGAGCCGCTTGCAGGGAATCCAATCCGGGGTTGGCGATGGGCCCGGGAGGCAGGCCGTGAATTTGGTACGTGTTGTGAGGTGATGACGTGTTGAGGTGTCGACGCTTGATGGGGCCGCTGAAACCTTTCAGGTTATACACTGCGGTGGGGTCGCTTTGGAGCTTCATTCCTTTTTTCAAACGATTGTGGAACACGGCGGAAATCAGGATTTTTTCTTCTTTATGGCCGGTTTCCCTGCCGATCATGGAGGCCAGGGTTACCCATTCCTGAAGGGAAAAACCCATGATTTGCGCGCGCTTTTGCATGGCCGGTGTAACGTGCTTCCAAAATTCGGTTATCATGCGAACCATGATTTTTCTGGTTCCCATGGAACGGTCAAAGTAGTACGTTTCCGGGTATAAAAAACCTTCGGCCGTATCGCCCTCTATATCCAGGGAAACAAGAAAATTTTTGTCTTCGAACAGGGCAATGAACTCTTCCCGGTCGATCAGGCCAAGCGCGGCAAGACGATCGGCAATGTCATGGGCGGTCTGGTCTTCCGGTATGACGAAGCGATAGCGCTTGATATCCCCCCTGACCAACTTGTCCAGAACCGAAACCGTGGAAATATTCAGGGGAAACTCGTATTCCCCCGCCTTGATTTGATGGGTAACCCCCCTGAGAATGGAGAGCAGATAAAAAGATGCTTTCGTACGAATCAGTCTTTCCCGGTGAAGCATATTCACAATTTCGCAAAAACGTTCTCCTCGATGAATTTCGACTAGAACAGGTTTTGTCCGTCCCTTTGGGGGTTGTGTGACATCGATGAGGAATGCGAGTATAAATCCGAAAAAAATGATGCAAAATATGCCTGCGAAAACTAATTTTCTTGAGATGGTGAATTGCATAAACAAGGGGGCTGAGAGGCTAATGGGGTTTGGACGGGCGATCGAGATAACTTTGCAGAATCAAGGTCGCGGCGATCTTGTCCACGAGGAGACGACGTTTTTTCCAGTGTACATCCGCTTCGCGGAGGACCTCTTCCGCAGCTTGTGAAGACAGGGTTTCATCCCACTTGATGACGGGAAGGCCGAAAGCTACTTCAATGTATTCGCTGAAGCGGTTGACCTTTGCACATTGGATTCCCTCGGATCCATCCAACCGCAGGGGATAGCCGATGACAATCCGTTCGGCCTGACAGCGATGGATGACCTGTTTCAGTTCCTCCATGACCTGCTTATTGTTTTTACGAATGATTGTGGTAAGACCTTGGGCGGTAAGACCGAGCTCATCGCTTACGGCAACGCCGATTCTTTTTTCACCGAAATCAAGACCGATAATGCGCAAACGTTTGACCTGCCTGTTTTATTTGGAGGGCATTCTTAACCTGTCTCTTAATATCTTTCCATGAGAAAATCGAAAACATGCTGCATCAGGTGGATGTTCCGCGCCTTCACCCCAGGCTCCAATTGAATTGAATATTCGGCAGGCTGTGGCCAAATGGGAGGTACGGGATTTCTAAACATGTTTTGTGAAAACGAATTCCTGGAAACCGATGAAAAATTTTGGTGAAATATTGGAGCCTCGTATGATAAGGGTTCAAGACAGAGTTCCTCCTGGATGATACGAACAGGAAATGATTCCGCATTGAATGATGTCTGAGGTTTGTTCCGGTGATAGGTGCTCCATGAGGGAAAAACGACTGTTTGAACGATTTGAAATCCAAGTACCCGCGAGGATCGAAGTAGCCGGGCAGAACAACGACCACGCCATCTTCAACCTTGAAACCCGCAATCTATCGGCTGGCGGTGCGCTGGTCAAATTCATGGGCTCGCTTCCGGAAGGCAGTGCGGTCAGGGTCGATATCGTCCTATCCTTTGAAGAATTGAAAACCGCCGCCGACCCGGATGGTTCGCTGGTTCTGTCAACCACGGGTCACATCGTGAGATCCGAGGCGGATGGTATCGCTCTTCGCTTTGACGAGAATTATGAATTTCGGGTCCGGTTGGACGCATTGCATCAGGGTATGCCTTCCGATATTCGTTGATGTTTCTTTAACCGGGCTTGCGCAGGAGAATTTTTTGTAGATCCTGATTCTTTCTGTTCATATCATCCCCGTTTTGATTGGTTTTTTTGACCCGCCGGTGGGCCGCCACCTTTTCATTGTGGCTGAAAAGCAATTCTGTTATCGTGGCCACGCAGCACAACATCTTTTACGGGCAACCATTCATGAAGCACATTATCCTGGGAACAGCCGGACACGTTGATCACGGAAAGACAGCGCTCATCAAGGCCCTGACCGGCGTTGATACGGATCGTCTGAAAGAGGAAAAAAAACGAGGGATCACGATCGAACTGGGCTTTGCCGCCCTTTCCCTTCCCAGCGGTCCGCAATTGGGAATTGTCGATGTCCCCGGCCATGAGCGTTTCATCAAGAACATGGTGTCCGGTGCGTCAGGAATTGATCTTGTCATGATGGTCATTGCCGCTGACGAAGGGGTTATGCCCCAGACCAGAGAACATCTCCAGATTTGTTCTTTTCTGGGCATCAGGAAGGGACTGGTCGTTGTTTCCAAAACCGACATGGTTGAGGCGGACTGGCTGGAATTGGTCAGGGAGGATATCGCGGGTTTCCTGAAAGGATCGTTTCTCGAAGGGGCTCCCATGCTTGCCGTTTCCGCATTGAAAGGGGAGGGCTTGAATGAACTTCTCCAGGCATTGACCACCCTCTCCCGGGAAGTCGAGGAAGAGGCCGATCCCGGTATTTTCCGCCTTCCCGTTGATCGCGTTTTTTCGATGAAGGGTTTCGGCACGGTGATCACCGGTACCCTCATGTCCGGGACGATTGATCTCGGAGAAATCGTTGAGATATTGCCCTCCGGGGTGTCCTCAAAAATACGTGGTATCCAGGTACACAAGCATTTGGTTACGCGGGCCGAGGCCGGTCAGAGAACGGCCATCAACTTTCAGGGGCTTGAAAAGGAGTCCATCAGCCGGGGAGACATGGTGGTGCGACCGGGTACACTGATCCCGACACGGAACCTGGATGTTCAGTTAGAGTATCTGCCCGAGTGTGAGCGGAAGCTGAAGAATCGTGCCCAGGTTCGTTTCCATTACGGGACCAGTGAGGTCATGGCCCGTCTCATTCCGCTGGATCGGGAAGAGGTGGCACCCGGGGAGAAAATATTCGCCTGCCTGGTCCTCGACGAACCGGTCATTGTCATGGCGGGGGATCGGTTTGTCATTCGCAGCTATTCGCCGGTGACGACGATTGGCGGCGGTCTGGTCATTGATCCCCACCCGCCGAAGCACAAGCGTTTCAAGCAGGACGTGGTGGACGAATTCATCACACTGATGGATGGGGAAGAAACGGCGAGGGCAGGGGTGATCATCGGCCGTGCCGGTCTGAGAGGGATTACGCTTCACGAACTGGTTGTCCGCACGGGCATGACGCGCAATCTGTTACGGAGGATTCTGGAGAGCATGTTTTCAAGCCGGGATGCGGTTTTGCTGGACAAGGAAGAAACGCGGGTTGTTTCCCGCATTCCATATGACGTACTCTTAAACCGTTTTCTGGCGGAACTCGCACAATACCATCTCAAAAATCCTCTGCGGGAAGGATTGCCCCGGGAAGCATTGCGCATGAATCTGGGGCTCGGAGGAAACCAGAAAATATTCGCCATGGCAATCAAGGATCTGGAGAAACAGGGAAAGATCATTGTAGAGAGGGAGAATATCAGGCTTGCGTCACATCGTGTGGATCTGGGAATCGGTCTTGAGGCGATGCGACGGGAAATCGAGACGCTTTATCAAAAGGCGGGGCTCACACCGCCGACGGCGCGGGAGGTCCTGGAGAGGTATCCCGGCGAAAGGGCCAGGGTTGGCGATGTCCTGTCGGTCCTGTTCAAAGAAGGGAGCCTCATTCGGGTGTCGGAGGATCTTTATTTTAGCAAAGAAGTGATTTCCTCGCTTCGAGACGCATATAAAAAGCTTCTGCTAGCCCAGGGACAGGCGAGTCCCGCCGGTTTCAGGGACCTGACGGGTTTATCGCGAAAATTCGTCATTCCCCTTATGGAGTATTTTGATATGAGCAAGCTTACCATTCGTTCGGGGGATGTCCGTATTTTAAGGGAAAAATGATAGCTAACATGGTACAGGACAACCTTTCGAAGGCGCTGAGAATTTTTCCCGTGACCCGCTTTGACGGGATTCGCTTTGAGACAACCGAAGTGCCTTTGGCCAGGGAAGTTGCCTTGCGGATCATTTACAACCGGGATCAGGTGATGACCGTCGCCTGCGTGGGCAACCATCTCGATGAACTGGCTGTGGGGTTTCTGCGCTCGGAAGGGTTCCTCAGGTCTTTTCTGGACATTGAAAGCTTGACGGTGCGGGAGGATGAGGCCACGGTTGAAGTCTTGACGGTGGACCACCGGCGGGTCAAAACCGGGATGGGACGGGACTGCGGCACCCTTTTTTCGAGTGGTGCCCGCGGCATCGGCAGCGAAAACAAGCGGGAGGAGGAATATTTGGGTTCTCTGTCCATGCGCCTGGATCCAAAAAAAATCCTGCACTGGATGGAAGAGCTGGTGGGGCGTTCTGTTTTACACAATGCCAGTCATGGGACTCACTGTTCCGCCCTGGTGGATCGAAACGGTATTCTGATCTGTCGGGAAGACATCGGCCGTCACAATACCATAGACATGATCGGTGGATACGCCCTGCTCCATGACATGGACTGTTCGGACAAGATTCTGATGACCACGGGCAGAATTTCCTCGGAGATGGTGAACAAGATCCGACATTTGGGGATCCCCATTCTTGTCAGCCGATCCGCCCCGACAACGGAAGCGATCCGGATTCTCGAAGAGGTGGGGATAACCCTTGTCGCTTACGTCAGGGGGGGAAAAATGAACATTTATACACACAAGGACAGGGTTATCTTGGGCCTATGAAGAATATTTTTATTAACGGGATCAAGGCGGGAGATCGGGTCGAGGATTTATTTCTCGTGGAGGAGAAAAACCTGGCTTTTTCCATGAAAGGGTCTCCATATCTCAGTTTACGCCTCAAGGACAAGACGGGGCAGATGGATGGTCGGATTTGGGACAACGCGCAGCAACTGGACAAGGTTTTCAGGAAGGGGGATATTATTTTTACCCGGGCCCGTGCAGTGAGCTACAAGAGCATGATCCAGTTATCGATCATCGATGTGCGGGTGGCCACTCCCGAAGAAATGACCTGGGAGGACTTTTTACCGACCGTCAAGGGCGACATCGACGGCATGTACAATGAATTGATGGCGTTTGCCGATCAGGTCGTGTCGCCGCACCTGAAGGCTCTCCTGGACGCGTTTTTCTCCGATAGCGAGATTGCCGGGCCTTTCCGCCGGGCTCCGGCCGCCAAGGGGTTTCATCATGTCAACATCGGGGGGCTTCTTGAACACACCCTGTCGGTGACACGCCTTCTGGCCCTGGTGGCGGATCATTATCCCAAAAGCAATCGGGATCTCCTGATCGTGGGGGGCATCCTCCATGATATTGGAAAAATAAGGGAGTTTACCTACCAGGGGAACATCGATTACAGCGATGAAGGCCGCCTCATCGGGCATATCGCGATCGGTCTGGAGATGCTGAACGCGAAAATCGCGACGATCCCCGATTTTCCATCCAATCTGGCCATGGAATTACGGCATCTGATTCTCAGCCATCACGGCATGCTGGAATTCGGCTCGCCGAAACGGCCGAAAACCGTGGAGGCCATGCTTGTCCACCAGATTGACGATATGGACGCCAAGGCCAACGCCTTGCAGGAATATATTGACAGCAACGAAAACACCGATTCCGATTGGACACCGTTTCATCGCCTGTTCGAACGCTATATTTACAAGGGGGGAACATAACCCCTGGCTATCGCTCTGTCTCCTTTCGGTAGTGTTTTAGCAAACACCATTTTAGGAAATATCGCTGGCCTCTAAAATAAATCAAATTGCGAACATTCGTTTACACTACCGGCCGGACGGATCGCTGGAGGCTGTTTCCCGTGTGGGTCACTTCGAGTCCATCCGCGACATTCTGAAATCCTGGATACCGCATATCACGATCCTGAAGCCGGAAGCATTTCGCAAAAACCTGCTTGCGGAAGTGAAAGACTGGATAAAAATACAGGAAATGGAAACGAAATAAGGATAGCTATTAAATAATTACCTGTGCCATGGGCCGGGTGCGATCCATGTTACAGGGACAGGCTTGCTGTTTACAAGACCATCCAGAACAGGCTTCAAAAAGAGGGAAATGCCATTAACCGCTTCTTCGAAAGTATCTTGTACACCAGTCATCCGGTTCTTGCGTAGGAACGCCTCCCATTGAGACTGTTTTGCCTCATCCAGGATGAACGATTCGGTAAATGCCACAGGATCAGATGGGATAACTGTGTGGCGGGCAGTGAATGTTTCTTTAATCGCCCTTGCCAGGGTCTGGCCATCGAAATCAAACTGTCTGGAAAGCAACCGGATATCCCAAAAATCTTTCATACGGCTGTTCATGATGCCCCGCCTGACCATCGCTTCTAACTTCTCGGCAATCGTGCTTTCCTTACTGTAGCCACGTATTTGCGGCGCCGGCAGATCGAGAATCGTCGGATACGCCATCAACTCGGGTGGTGGAATTACAATATCGCCAAAACCGACATCAAGCTGAATCGTTATCCGGGCGGTATCCAAAGAACCCCGGAAATTGATGCGGACCCCTTCGTAATCGGCGTCTTCTGTGATCATCTGTCCACGGATGCTGCTCGGGTCGAATACAACCCCGTCCGGTTCCACTTCCTGAAGACATACATCACGGGCCATGGCCATGATGGCATCCGTCCTGTTTTCCATCTTTCCCAGCATGTCGATGTCCATCGTGGATCGAAACGCACGCACTTCCCACACCATGAGCATCAATGCGCCTTTGAGAATGAATTTCCCGGCATAAGAAGACCGGGAGAGCCTGTACAGAAAACGTTCGATCGCATAGTATTGTAACAGATCGTTGAAGGGGCGTGCAGATTCTCTCGACTTGTTGAGAATACGCTGATGAACAGAAGCCGCAATATTCCGCAGAGAGGAGCTCGTCATAGCGTTGCCTCCAGATAGGGACGCATGACCTTCTCGACACGACATATCCGGGCATATTGCATGAGACAGTCCGACCGGAAGCGTTTCCTCTGCCGATAGAATTTCAGGGCCTCCAGGACAACGTCGAGCCCGATCTTATTGCGGTATTTAAAACAGTCGGCCAGGGTTTTCTCCGGATTGTAAACTTTCACCGGGATGCCGTTTGCGTCGTGCTGCTCAATTCCTTCCGTAAAAGCGGGACCACTGAACCAGAAAATACGGAGCGGCGGAAAATCGAGCCTTGGAGGTTCGGCGCCCCGCGGCAGAGCTAGATAAATTTCATGGGGAATTTCGGTGGTCAGCTCGTGATAGGAGAGAGCGGAAATAAGACAAATAATACCTTTGGGGACTTTCAGGGCAACGGTAGCAAGATCCGGGTTACCCAGAGAAGGCATATCGGCAAAGCGGTACATCCCACGTCCCATTCGCTCGATAATTCCCTGATCACGCATGGCATAGATAGTCCGGGGATGGATTCCCGACTTGATTGCCTCTCCGGTGCGAAAGATACCTGTTGGCGAGTGGAGCACAGCTCTGGCCCGTTTTATTGCCTCTGTGCCCTGCTTTTTACTGATTAGCGACATGGATAATATTACCTGCATTAGTTTTTATTTGTCTGTAATTCTATCCAGGCGAATGAGTTATGTCAAGCGGAAGCAGAAAGGAGCGAAAATTAAGAAAACATTCCGGATGTCGCCCGATGCCACCAGACGACATACCTTGCTTTCACATGGTAGCCAAGAAGAGATTCCTGTATTATCAGATCATACATTACATCAGAAGACAGAAAACCGGCAAAGCCTCGACGGCAAAACCTCGACGGCAAAACAGGGGGGTTGCGGTTCATCCCCACGCATGTGGGGAACATGCCTCGGCAGGATAAAAGACCAGCGTGGTTGTCGGTTCATCCCCACGCATGTGGGGAACATATATTTCATAAAAATGTCAATCATTGAAAGTACGGTTCATCCCCACGCATGTGGGGAACATGGGACCTCGTCCAAATCTGCAACATTGCATTCCGGTTCATCCCCACGCATGTGGGGAACATGCCGTTTGCCAATCCCGGCGAAAACGCCGGTGGCGGTTCATCCCCACGCATGTGGGGAACATATATTACGATGATCCGAGTATATCCGAGTAGGCGGTTCATCCCCACGCATGTGGGGAACATTTGCCCATATTTCGCTATGAGTTTGCTGTATTCGGTTCATCCCCACGCATGTGGGGAACATCTTTCACGACGTGACAAAACTGCGTCTTTTGCCGGTTCATCCCCACGCATGTGGGGAACATGTGTTCCTAATGGAAAGAGATTTCGTTGCTACCGGTTCATCCCCACGCATGTGGGGAACATATACCCTGCGACGTGGTCAACGGCCTGCACGTCGGTTCATCCCCACGCATGTGGGGAACATACGTAGGTGCTGATGGCCCGGACGATCTGGGTCGGTTCATCCCCACGCATGTGGGGAACATCGCCAGAAAGGATATAATTTGCCATCGTATTTGGTTCATCCCCACGCATGTGGGGAACATGGAATCACCTTCCGAATCTCCGTCGGAATCACCGGTTCATCCCCACGCATGTGGGGAACATTTTTTTCTCCCACATTTTTTCAGCCTCCATTTCGGTTCATCCCCACGCATGTGGGGAACATTCTCAATTCACCATGGGTGACATCCTCTATTACGGTTCATCCCCACGCATGTGGGGAACATGGCGTACCTAAATCAAAAGGGGCTGCCCCGGCCGGTTCATCCCCACGCATGTGGGGAACATTGTGCGTCGGCCAAAGTCTTCTCGGATACAGACGGTTCATCCCCACGCATGTGGGGAACATGAACGCATGGAGGACTAAATAATGGGTATTAACGGTTCATCCCCACGCATGTGGGGAACATATCGCTAGTGGCGGGGGTGGCGTTAATCATCTCGGTTCATCCCCACGCATGTGGGGAACATATGGAATGTCCTCGATGTGGTGAGATTTTTTGCGGTTCATCCCCACGCATGTGGGGAACATATAATGGCGTCCCGCCGTTGCCTCGACGAGGGCGGTTCATCCCCACGCATGTGGGGAACATTTTAGGAGGGACACCATACACAATTTCTGGTCCGGTTCATCCCCACGCATGTGGGGAACATATCAAAGACGATCTCAGTGAGATCAAGGCCGCCGGTTCATCCCCACGCATGTGGGGAACATGATCAAAAGCGTCTCGGCCAGTTGATCAGGATCGGTTCATCCCCACGCATGTGGGGAACATTGGTCGCCGCGGGCGCCGCGGGTCTTTACGGCCGGTTCATCCCCACGCATGTGGGGAACATAAACCCATCAACATTAATCGTCCTTAGATGGGCGGTTCATCCCCACGCATGTGGGGAACATTGATTTGTCTGATCTCCCCTCTGGATTGACGACGGTTCATCCCCACGCATGTGGGGAACATTCAACCTTTTGAAATATATAGGAGCAATGGAGCGGTTCATCCCCACGCATGTGGGGAACATGTATTGGGTTATGAGAATTGTTGATCCTGCTACGGTTCATCCCCACGCATGTGGGGAACATTATCTTTGAAAACAATAGCATCACTTATCTTCCGGTTCATCCCCACGCATGTGGGGAACATCAACGAGTAGTGAAGAATACATCGCCGCTAATCGGTTCATCCCCACGCATGTGGGGAACATGACGCCGCCGTCGTTCTCGATACGCCGGTTGACGGTTCATCCCCACGCATGTGGGGAACATGCCACGCAGGGACTCCACGTAGGTCAGATCGACGGTTCATCCCCACGCATGTGGGGAACATGTATTTTTCCGAGACTAAAACCAATGGTTATACGGTTCATCCCCACGCATGTGGGGAACATCAATGCGCCGCCGGAGACCACGCCGGAGATGCCGGTTCATCCCCACGCATGTGGGGAACATCTGCTTTCACGGCAACAGAGGATGTAGTATTTCGGTTCATCCCCACGCATGTGGGGAACATCCCGCTATCCTTGCCGCTCGCTTGGGCCTTGACGGTTCATCCCCACGCATGTGGGGAACATCCGATTTCCGGGTCCACCTGGTAAAGCGTTTGCGGTTCATCCCCACGCATGTGGGGAACATATTGTGATCAAAATTTCATGATTGAGCTGGTTCGGTTCATCCCCACGCATGTGGGGAACATGACTGTTATCCATTCAGCCGCCCCGGCGTAAACGGTTCATCCCCACGCATGTGGGGAACATTGTTGCTGGTAGTGGTTCAATAGCTGCTTCTACGGTTCATCCCCACGCATGTGGGGAACATATCACCTCCAGTTCCACCACTTAACAAAACATCGGTTCATCCCCACGCATGTGGGGAACATTGTTTCGGTGTCTTTGGTTTGGTCGTCGCCTACGGTTCATCCCCACGCATGTGGGGAACATTCCAAAGCCCCAGCAACCACTCTCAAAGCAGCCGGTTCATCCCCACGCATGTGGGGAACATACTTCTCGTATCCCTTTGATTTTCCATTCAATTTTCAAAGAGCTAATTGTCACCAAAAATAAAGCCTCAAAAATCATTGATTCAATCCATTTTGATGATCGTTTTCCGGCAAAAACGAAACCAATTTGATACCATCCATTTCTATCGGGATACGGCGGTTGGCGCCCAGAGTCATAAAATCAAATCCCGATTCCGTGTTGATGCTCCATGCCATGACAGCGTTGCCGTCTTCAATCCCTTTTTCGATCTGTTCCCAAATCATCTCCCGTACGCGTCGGGATACCTTGCCGATATAAACTCCGGCCCGGACTTCTAAAAGCCAAATAGCCAGCCGCCCCCTTAAACGTGGCGGCGCATTTTCAACCACGGTGACCAGCATCGCCGATGACCTCCTTATTCGGTATGGCAATTTCTACCGCGTCTTTAGGCGGTTCTGGTTTTTCCAACCCCCCTGCGCGTAAAACTTCTTCGATCGTCGGAATGATCCGACGCAGGAGCCTGGATTGCCGGAAGGAATCGCGGCAGGCAATTCTAACATCCCGCTCCGGAGATGACGGTTTTCTGGCGGCAATCCGAAAAGCTACAGGAACAACGGTTTCAAACTTAAAGATGTCGGCAATATCATAAACGAAAGATTGAGGTTTTCCTGTATGAATAAAGCCGATCGCAGGGGCATAACCTGCGGCAAGGATGGCCGCCTCGCAAATTCCGTAGAGACAAGCCGTTGCCGAACTCAGGCAGCGGTTTGGAATATCCCCGCTTCCCCATTCGTTGTAATCGTAATTGCGGCTCTTCCACGTTATCCCGTATTGCCGGGCAAGAAGCTCATACATCTTCCGCACCCGCACCCCTTCAATACCGCGTAATTGCTCAATACTGCGACGCTCGGGCGGTTCTTCCTTGAATCGCATGGCGTACATTTTTCGGACAACTTTCAAACGGGCCGTATCATCTAAAGCGAGTTTCGCCTGATACAAAAGCCGATCCGCCCTTGCACCACCCGGTTGTCCCGATGCATAGAGTCGTACACCGCCATCGCCTATCCAAACCAAAAGACAACCGACTCTTGATGCAAGTGTAACTGCGGCATGAGAAACTCTTGTGCCGGGTTCCAGCATGAGACAGGCAACACCTCCTACGGGAAGATGCTGGCGAATACCATTCTTGTCGACGATGACAAATGCACCATCGAGAACATCCAAATTTCCCTTACTCACATAGAGAACAGAAATGCGATCTTTGATAGGAATCGGTTTTAACGGCGGCATGATAGGGCTAGACATGCATTTTACCTTTTTAATTCCTTGAATTATATACGGCGAACAAGCATCAGACCGCAACCGAAGCCTTTGGCAGGGCCAAAGCCGGTATACAAGCATTTCGTTATAAAAACGTCCGGCTCAGTCACGGTAAGAATGCCGTTGAAATCCAGAGTGCTGAACATTATGGGAATGTTATTCCTCTTAAAAAGTTTATGCTGCTGGTAGCCATCAACTCTTACATTGTTAGCCGAAATACTGAATCCATAAGACTCTGCCCGCTCCTGCAGCCATCCTAGACCCTGTTTCTGAACAATGTCGGGTAACTCAAGTTTTTTCCCTTCTCTCTTTAATTTAAGTTTTTCTTCCATGACCACATCATGACGCTTTTGTTTTGCGTTTTCGTCCCGGCGGGAACGGATTGGATTGGCGCGCAATGCAAAACCGAGACGCTGGCCGGGGCGCAGAATGGGATTGTATTTTTTCAGCGCTATTTCCCATATTCCATGCAGATTCATGGGTTTACGATGTGAGACCGTATAAAAAGTTGGCCAACCGTCTGAGGTTTCGTGACGATAGATGAAATCTCTCTTTCTATCGGGGGTATCGGAAAAAAGATTCCAGATACGCTGATGGGTCTGGTAACCACTTTGTCGTGCCAAGTGACTAATATCATGAGGATAAATTCCTTGTCGTAGTTTGATCATGCTGAAGAACATTCTTTCTCCTCCTTTCGCAGAGCGCCGCGGTTTTCACGACGGTCCGCAAACTGCCAACGTCTCCGAGAACGCGGCTCGTCACGCCGGGTTATGATCTGTTGTAGTTCAACACCGCTTATCATTTCATTTTCCCAGAAAACATTAACATCACCTCTCGGAATAATTATCGTTAGTTCGTCAGGTATCGGCATAGTTAACAGGGCCTCTTTCAACGTTTCAGCTTTGACGGTCTGCGGATGCAGAGGTAAGGACAGTGGACATGACTTGCGCCCCAAATAGAGAGTAAAAACAGGCCGTTTCAGTGCAGATGCCAACTGTTGCAGTGGAAAGGGTGATCCATCAACCACCGTGATGGCTATGGTATAGACGGCGTCACAGCGATAATCCCTGCTGGAAAGAATGGTATTAAGATCACTTTCCTCCAGTTCGGAACGGCGGGTGTAGTGCGTCACCCCCCTTTGTGCGGAAGGGACCTGAGTCGTGTGATAATCTCGCAGCAGCACTCCCGTGGAGTCAACACGAACGGCAAATTTGCATGATTCTGCCAGTAACTTCTGTTTTTCTTCCTCATCACGACGGATGCCAAGGGCTGCAGCCAATAGACCGATGATGGCCGACTTGCTTGGATGAGCAAAACTGGGGCGGTATTCACCCACGGCAATGTCACCCCATGCCGCTAATGGTCCATACAGACGGAAAAGGAGATATTCGCTCATGGCCTACTCCGTTATGAATGTAATAATTTCTGAAAAACATCCTTCACCGGTTTCTGCATTCATGATCTTTGTGGACTCAGCACATTTTCCATAAACCTTTTCCATGTATTGCCTTTTATTTTCGAGTTCGGCAATGGCTTTAGCCATGATATCCTCACCGCGAACCGGTTTAAGGAAGGCAATGGAAAGGGAGCGAGGCTGTTGATCCCCCTTTTCTGCCAATATGTATGATGCATAGGCTCGTGAAGCAAAGCTGTTTTGCTTACCGCTTGGCGATACCTTGGCGGCGGCTTCCACCAGAGCTGCGATTCCCCTTCTGGCAAGCGCACCATCATCCAGATTTTCTTCCAACAAATCACGATCGATGCAGAGATAAAGATAAAATACACCCGCGCCGAACTCCGTTTCGCCGATGTGGGCGGCCCCCATATCGTCTTCTTTATTATTCAAGTCATCCACGGCGGTAAAGTAATCGTCTTCGATGGTCACGTCATGGACGGTTATGGCATGCGCCACCTGTACGGCAGCTTCGCTATTAAAGGCGGGAGAACTGGCCAGCATCCTTCCAAACATGGCAATATCGACAGCAGTGTGATTCTTCATGAGCAATTTAAGATCATCGGGCGAAGGAGCGGTTTTGTTTGATGCTAGTTTATCTACAAGCGCAAATATGGCGGTCTTTTCTTCGGAACTGAAGTGCGCAAGCTGCTCAATTTCAAGGTCATTCAGCGGCTTGGCGGCATTGGCCTTTTTACTTTTGCCAAATACTTCGGCGATCTGTTTTGCCCAGGTCTTGGCATTTTCCTCTGTAATGCCTTTTGATTTCAATGTTTCGTACACGTCAATTCCCATTGTCTTGGTACGGATGCCGATATGATCGTCCAATGCTTCCTCGAATATGGCTGAAGTTCGCCACGCACGCTTCAAACTCTGAGACGACACACGCAGACGCGTTCTGCCCCCCATCATGGCGGTCTTGGGACGGCCCAGATCATCACGGTTAAGGTTTGAAGGGGGGTATGATGTCAGCAGGTGTAATTGGATAAAGTGGCTCATATTTCATTCTCCTTTTTTAATGTGATTTATTGTTCCGATGGTGATGTTGAGTAGTATTCAAAAGCCCATTGTTTTCGGGTTCCATCGTTCCAATAATAAACGCTCTTGGTCAGGCTTTGCAGGTTGATCGCACCTCCTAGCAACGCAATAACTCGACGCATAGCAATAAAGAATTCATTGATGTCCTTTGTCTTGAGCAAGCGCCGAAACCGCAAACCGCTTACCCGTGCAGAACCGTCTGCTTTTCCCGTTGCCATCTGTTCAGCAAACGTGCTTCCATCTAGGTCATTTTTTACACGTGATAAAAGGCCCGCCACCGAAGCAAGCGCATCGTCATTAACCGGGCCAATCTTGCCGAGAGCAAAACGCAATCGATGATAGGCCGGCGTAAACGTCACTTCGACCAGAGTGTCGCAACGCTTCAATTCGGCACGGTCCCCCCTGTTGTCATTCAAGGCCTGCCACCAGGTAATAACCGTCTGCATCTCGGGGGAATCATTGTCAAATTTTAGATATGTTGTACCCATACAACCTCCTTTCCGCAAAAATCAAATTGCCCGTTTTTTCTATCCCGCTTCTTTCTTTGCTTTTTTCTTTTCACCAGATTTGGATTGTGTCACCGGTATGCCAAGGAACTCTTTGATTTTTTTGCCGTGATTGTATTGCTCCAAATCCTTACGTGCAATGACAACGCGTTTAGGATCGGCATTCTCAAAGGGTGCCTCCCATGCATATTTATCGAATAACTTTAATGATTGTTTGCAGAGTGAAGAAAGCCATTGAAGACTGATATGTTGGGTATCGTGACCTGTTTCAATCTCAGATTTCAAATTATTCAAGGTGAAATAGAAATCGGATTCTGTGTCCTGCCATAAGCTGCTATCAATGAATGTTGTATCTCCTCTGATATCACTTGGTCTGCTGAACCATGCTTTTTTCAAAGCATTCCTCGTATTTCTGGCAATCTCCAAAGCCGCTCTAAGCATACCAGCGATTTTGTCTTCATATTCGGCTCGAAATCTATTGTCTACCCAAATCAAAGGCATGGTTGACTCATACCAGCAACAGGCCTTCATATTGTCCATATCATAGCCAAAGGCCCATATGCGGAATTGCCCACCGCTCAGGGGCCTGTTGTGAATAAATTCATGAACGACCCGCGCTGGCAGCCTGTTGTTTCTTTTGTCATGCTGAACAAGGCCGAGCCAATGCCTGTATGTAACTCCTCCCTGTTGAGGATGGACCGGCATTGGTTCGCTGCCAGCACTTAATAAGAAGTATGGTGAGAGCGGATGCAGCCATGCTCCAGTGAAATTCATGCCGCAATTTTTTTGCTGATATTCGCTAATTAATGAGTTGGATAGGTTACCGCAAGTGTCGCATGTACCGGTTGTAAAATTCTCCAAACTCAGCCTAATTCGCCTAGGCATTGCCCAAAACATAATTGATGGGTGGAAATCGTTCGGTTGGCAAACACATTCAGCCTTCTCGCTTGTTAGAGTAGGAGCCATCCAAGGAAACTTTGAGGCATCCGCTGTTAGGCTTGCATTACCACAGATATTTGAAAACACTCTTTGTTCTAATACATTCAACCAGACAAGCTGCCACAATGATTCATGCCGCTCGTCACCGGCAATGATCGTTGTCAACGGACCACCACCCCTTAACCCGGTTCTGTTTCCCTGCCCGCCCGCTGGTGCATTCGTTTGCATGGCAAAAAGAGCTGTAGCTGTGCATGATGGACACATGCTGACCACCGTATCCCGTTTTATGAAATGATCCTTATTCTTTTTGGTAGTGTTTTCTCCAGGTGTATCAATTAAGATTCCATCAATAGAGCCTTTAGAAACAGAAAGCCCATCATAATCCTGCATAAATTTTGGTCCATCACCACACAGTTCAAAGGCATGATGCACTGTTTTAAATTTTTCCTGAAGCTCGTCCGGTATTGGTGGTTCGTAAAGTTTCTTACGCCATTCAGTGCCATTTTGCGGCGCTGCAACGGTTTGAACAAGCCCGATCAGGAACTGTATCAGGGCACCATTGAAATCCGGTCGCGGGGCATCGAGGGACACAACCGCATTTTCCTTGAATTGATCCGTCAGCTCCCAGGGTGCTATCATTTCTCGTGTCCCATCCCGGCGAATGACGGGTATCCATTTTTCATCAATGAGATTGAACTGCATCTAGTCCTCCTTTTTTGTGACCGTAACCCCAGTCTTACGGTTATATCCCAGCATCACAACTTCATTTTTTTTGTTCAGCGCCTTACCTCGCCAGTACCCATCCTCATCTTCCTGTAGAGGAACCAGAACCGTCCATTTGCCTTTATCCGGCAACCATTCTTTTGTCTTGGCCATTTCCTGCCCCAGAACACCATCATAAAGAAATTCTGCATTCACCACGAAACTTCGGACATTCACCTGACTCATGTCCCAGGGAACTCGTTCATGTGTGTACCAGGGGAAAAGGGTTTCTCCATTCCATTTGGCAAGACGAACCGTCCTTTCCATTGTGCCCAAGCGAGTCGGTGTATCCATGTCCTCCCGCCATTGTGTTATCGTAGCTTCATACCCTTCATCCAGTTTGAGCATGTTTATATGGGCAAGAGATTTATCGGCCTGCCATTTGGCATCCGTCTGTCGGTCACGCCGTTGAAGTGGTTCGGGTATTCTGTCTGTATCATCAGAAAATGCGGCTTCGATCAGTTCTCTTGCATCATCCGGCATCTTCAGTTCACCTTTTTCGGTCAACAGTTTCGCGGTAAGCCAGAGACAGCCGTGGTTCGGGTAAACGAAAGCCGCCTTTGGAAATGCCGACTTATACCAGTTTTCATCTGCCCGTTCTTCAGGCTGGGGTCCGTGAATGATTATGCAGGCCTTTTCTCGCTGATCCGCGCCATCAGGCAAGGGGTTTCCCCGTTCATCACGCCTGTGGCGATGAAGCCGACCGGCCCTCTGTATCAACAGATCCATGGGAGCCAGGTCGGAGATCAGCAGGTCAAAATCCAGATCAAGGGATTGTTCGACAACCTGTGTGGCGATCAATACTTTGCCGCTCCGTTCCCGGGCGGTGCTGTCCTTGCCGAAAGCACGGATTACGGCACCTTCAATATCCAAGCGATCTCCCATGGCAAAACGCGCATGGAACAGCATCAAATTGTTTTCATCAAGTTTTGCCTTCAGACTTGAGTAACCGGCCAATGCGTCATGCACTGTATTCCTGATCCAACAAACGCATTTGCCTTCATTTGCGGCTTCCTCAATTTGTTTTGTTATCACGGATTCATCATCGGCAATACGGACCGTTACACGGCTGTATCGCTGCGGGTTAGCATCAATGGGAATTTCTTTTATTCCGGATTCCATCTCATAGACAGTTGCCAGCGGATAGGCACAGCTTTTCTGTTCCAGTTGCTGTGAATCGCCAGAACCCCTAGCGAAAGCCGCAACGAAATCCTGACGGATATGGGAAGGCAACGTTGCCGAAAGCAGGATCGCACTACCGCCGAGGGCCGAATGAAAAGACAACAGGTTTTGCAGTAATTTGTTCATGTATGGATCATAGGCATGAACTTCGTCAACGATCAGAATATGATTCGCCAAACCATAAAGACGCAAGGACTGAAAACGAGCGGGCAATATGGCCAGCAAAGCCTGGTCAAGTGTGCCAATCCCCACATCAGCCAGAAGCGATTTTTTCCGGTTGTCAGCCAGCCAAGAAGAACATCGGCCGGTGTCTGGATCTTCGTCAGACGGATCCGTATCGTGTGTGGTAATCGTTGCCATGAAACTCTCGGACAGATGGCTTGATCCGTGTGCCAGCACAAGCGACGGAGCCGAATCGTTAATCTCAAAGAATTTCTTGTAGACTTTGGCGATACGGTCATACATAGCGTTTGATGTTGCCATGGTCGGTAGGGCAAAGAACATACCGGTTCCACAACCGGCAGACATCAGGCGACCAGCCAGAATTAATGCTGCTTCCGTCTTGCCGGAACCGGTAATATCTTCAAAAATAAATAGTTGTGGCGTTTTCTTGACTGGAAATTCATCGACAAATACCTGTAGCGGGGTGGGAGAGAGAATGTGAGGGAACAATTTTGCAAAGCCAAACGACTCAACCAACGGAATACCTGCGTTAATCAAGGATTCTCGAACAGCCTTTAGTGCCTGGGGAATGGCACGGTTTTTCCAATAGTTTTCAATCGGCATCGGTTCTGCGCAAAAAGAGAACCAGCTGATGTTTGATCCAAGCCAATCGCATAGTACGGCGAATCCAGCCATCAGCCAGGATGCTTTTTTCATTGAGGCTTCAATCTCATCTGGACACGGAAGAATAATTTCTTCACGTGGATGAAAAACCATTTTGCCGACATCTTTTGCAAACGTAATTGCTGCTGCAGTATCGCCCTTTGTAAAGAAATTTGAGCAGTTTAAGGGTATTCCGTTTGGTCCCATCATCTCCGGTGGTTTGCCGTGATGACCCGTAAATGCTCTGAGTAGCGGCATGATGACATCTTGCCATTCATCAAAAGAGATGTTGAATTGTTCAGGAAATCTGATGTTTTCAGTTTCAAAAGAGGCCTTCAGTAAAAGATTTCCCAAACTGTCGTGCCGGACTGTGTATATCTTGTTATAAGCGATGTTTTGTAACTGTTCCAAAATGTCGGGGCGAAGATTCTGGAAAGTATGTGAATACTTACCGATGTCATGTAGGGCCAGGGAAATTACCAGCAACGGGATACAGACCGTTTCTTCAAGACCTAAAAGGACAGTAAATTTCTGACGCAATGCCGGATTATTCTTCAAGAGGGTGTACCCAACCGCCGCTACATCCAGGCAGTGATAGGGAAGTAGGTGGTATCTGCTCCCATCCTTTTCCGTTTTTCCCCAATACTTGTAGTATGTTGTATCTTTATCCATTACTATCCCTCCATTGCCAGCCAGATGGCGGCAACCATTCTTGCATCATCCAGGGCACGGTGCGCCTGGAAATTATTTTGCTGGTTTCCAAAAAGATGCCGGTGAACCGTTGATAGTTTGTGATTGGCCAAATGGGGAAAACGTCTGCGGCTTAAATCAAGCGTGCAGACATATGGATGGTTCAAATCAAGATGTAATAGGTGAAACTCTTGACGCAGAAATGCCATATCAAAGGGGGCATTATGTGCCACAAGAGTGCTGTATTTTATAAAGTCCTCAAACTTTGGATAAACTTCTTCGGGACGAGGTTGATCCATCAACATCTCTTCCTTGATTTTGTGGATTTTTTGCGCGTTCCGGGAAATTTTTTTGTTCGGATTGATGAGGCTGGAAAACTGACCAAGGATGGACCCATTTGAAATCAGGACAGCGCCAATCTCAATGATCCTGTGGCCGGTTGAATAATTTAGGCCTGTGGTCTCTACATCGAAAGCAACATGCATCTCGTTTCTGATCCAAAGGGGCTTTTTCTATCCTAACCAACTACGCATCCTTCGTATCATATTCCTCGTAGAATTAAGTGCCTGGAATTTTTATAAGTATACTCGCGTGACCGCAAAAGACAAGCTGAAAAATTCTCTTTTGATTTTTGGGGTAAGACAAAAAGCTCAGAATGTTGCTCCTTCTAGTGAGCTTGTGATTGATAACCCCAAAGAATGTTTGGAATGGGTATACCAATCTGAAAGCGGTAAGACAGCGGTAAAAAATGACCAGACAAAAGAAAAAAAGAAAGGGGTTAGCCCGCATTGAACTAACCCCTTAATATGAATGGTGGGTCAGGGCAGAATCGAACTGCCGACACTCGGATTTTCAGTCCGATGCTCTACCGACTGAGCTACCGACCCACGTTATACCTGTCGGATGGGGCGTTTCTATCGGAGAACATGCCTTTTGTCAAGGGTTTTTTGGTGGTTTTCAGCTGTCCGGCGCGGGTTCCTGTGCTCATGGAAAGTATCGTCAGTGCGCCTCATCCCAGTTGCGTCCCGAAGCGATTTCCACCTTGAGGGGCACGTCCAGTTTCATGACCTCCTCCATTTCCGTTTTCACGAGAGCCATGAGCTCTTCCTTTTCCCGGGCCGGGACCTCGAAGACGAGTTCGTCATGGACCTGCATGATCATGGCCGATTTCATTTTCCTCTTCCGGATCAGGTTATGGATGTTCAGCATGGCCACCTTGATCAAATCCGCCGCCGTTCCCTGGATGGGGGTGTTGATGGCCGTGCGTTCCGCGAACTGCCGGGAGGAAATACCGGGGCTGTTGATTTCCGGGACGAAACGCCGTCGGTTAAGTAACGTCGTTACATAGCCCTTGGCCCTCGCCCCCTCCAGGATACCATCCAAAAATGTCCGGACACCGCTGTATTTCTCGAAGTAACCATCAATGTAGGTCTGGGCCATTTTGGGGCTGAGGCCGAGCTCTCTGGACAGGCCGAAAGCGCTCATGCCGTAGAGAACGCCGAAGTTGATCACTTTGGCCTGGCGTCGCATATCGGCGTTCACCATGGCGGGGAAGACACCAAAGATATCGGAGGCGGTCCGGCTGTGTATATCCTCACCGGAAAGAAACGCGTCGACGAGGTTCCTGTCACCGGAAAGGTGAGCCAGAATACGCAGTTCTATTTGAGAGTAGTCCGCCGAGACGATTTCACAGCCTTCCGGGGCGATAAAGGCCTGGCGGATGCGCTTCCCTTCCAGTGTCCGGACGGGAATGTTTTGCAGGTTCGGGTTGCTGCTTGACAGGCGGCCCGTGGCGGTGACGGTCTGGTTGTAGGATGTGTGAATGCGGCCCGTCTCCGGGTGAATCAAAAGAGGCAGGGCATCGATGTAGGTGGATTTCAGCTTGACGAGACTCCGGTAGGCGAGGATCTCACCCGGCAGCTCATGGCTTCTGGCAAGAAAGGCCAGGGTTTCCCCGTCCGTCGAATACCCTTCCTTGATTTTTTTCCCCCGAGGCAATTGCAGCTTGTCGTAAAGGATCGCCTGGAGCTGTTTCGGTGAGTTGATGTTGAATCGTTCTCCCGCAAGCTGATAGATTTTGGTTTCGGAAAGGGCCAGGATTTTTGCCAGTTCCGCCGACATGGTATGCAGGAGTTCCGCGTCTATCAGAACACCGTGGCGTTCCATGGCGGCCAGGACGGAAACCAGGGGCATTTCAAGGTCCTGCAGGAGACTTTCAAATCCTTCCGTTTCGATCCGTTCCAACAAAACCGGGGTCAGTCCCGTGACGGCGTCCGCCCTTCGGCAGGCGTATTCCCCGATTCTTTCCGGCGCCGTTTCCCGGAAGGTCGCGGTTTTCGTGCCACTCCCCAGAAGATCCTTCAGGGTTGGGATATGCCATCCGATTTGTTCGAAGACCACATCGTGGAGGTCGAAACTCCGTCGAGCCGGATTCAGAAGGTAAGCGGCGACCATGGTATCGCATTGGATGCCGCCCAGGGACAGGCCCATCCGATCCAGGGCAATCAGAGCGCTTTTGAAGTCGTGGCCGTTCTTTCTGACGGCGGGATCGGCAAGCAGGGGCGCAATGGCCTCCCGCGCGGTCTTCGGACAGACGTTTCCCGTGGTCGTGTCCTCGCCGATAAGGGGGATATAGAAAGCCTCCCCCGGTTCGGCGCACACCGCCACTCCCGCAATGTCCGCGCGCATCGGTTCCGACAGGGTCAGGACAAAATCGAGGGTGAGAGATTTTTCCCTGCGGATTTCCTCCATCAGAGCGTCCAAATCCGCTTCCTTCTGCACCAGTCGGTAATGACCTCTCAGGGTTGCTTCTTCACCCTTCATTTCCTGAACGAGGGATGAGAATTCGCACTCCTTGAACAGTTCAAGGAGTGCCCGACGATCCGGTTCTCCGTATCGCAGTGTCTCAAGGGTGAGGTCCAGTTCAACCTGCGTGTTGATCGTCGCCAGGTCACGACTCATCCGGGCCTGTTCGGCGTATTGCGTAAGCGCCCCGCGCATCCTGGCATTGTATATCTTCCCGGGATTGCTGAGCGCCGCCTCAATGGTCCCGAACTGCTCGATCAAGCGGAGCGCCCCCTTCGGCCCGATTCCCGGAACGCCGGGGATGTTATCGGAAGCGTCCCCCGTCAAACCAAGAATCTCCACGACCTTGTCCGGATCGACGCCGAAACGCTTACGGACGGCTTCCACGTCATAGACGGCGTCTTTCATGGTATCAATCATGATCACATGGTCGCCGACAAGCTGCATGAGGTCCTTGTCACCGGAGACAAGGACTACACGCAAGCCTTCTCCGGCAAAACGGCGGGCCAGGGTGCCGATGATGTCGTCGGCTTCAATCCCCTCACGCTCCAGGACGGGGATCGAGAATCCCCGAACGATGTTTTTGATGTAATCCATCTGGGGCCGAAGCGGCTCCGGCATGGGTTTGCGTGTCGCCTTGTAGGCCTCGAAGGCTTCATGGCGGAAGGTTGGCCCTTTCATGTCGAAAGCGACGGCAATATAGGCCGGTTTTTGCTCGCGCAGAAGCTTCATCAGCATGTTTGTGAAGCCATAAATCGCGTTGGTGGGGAACCCCTTCGAATTCGAGAGTTCCTGAATGGCGTAGAAAGCCCGATAAACGTAGTTGTTCCCGTCGACGAGGATCAGTGCAGGTCCGGTGTCTGTTTCGTTCATAGTTGAAACCTTGCGTTGATTTTGAAGGTTTTTACGGCCGGCATGGAGATGACCGCAAGACCCGTCCTGCGCTCGACGTCCGCGAGGGTGGCCTCCAAGGCCTCCCGGGAGGGGCAGATCAGAGTAAACCAGTAGTTGTATTCATGGTTGCGCCGATAGTGGTGGGTCACGCCGGTCAGGGCGTTGACGGTGTCGATGAACAGATCAACCTTTTCGTCCGGGACCTTGGCCGTGCACAGGGTGCTGACGAAACCCAGACGGTCCGGGCTGAAGACCGCGCCGATTCTCCGGATCAATCCCCGTTCCCTGAGAGACCGGATTCGGTTTAAAATTTCCTCCTCTTCCAGGCCCGGCTGTTTTCCCAGCTCACGAAAAGGTTCGGCAGTCGCGGGAAAAGCGTCCTGGAGCCGATTGAGAAGATCACGATCAAGATCGTCCATCGTTTTAACCCCCTGTTTCCGCCGGAGGCGCTTCGGGTATTCCGTCGCTGTCCGAGGGCGGTTCATACACGCACAGCGGCTCTTCCGCAAGGTAATTGCCGGTAAGTTCGTAAGCCCGGGCCCGGCATCCGCCGCAGACTTTGATGAAGGGACAGCGCCCGCATTTTCCCTCATAACGGTTCAGATCACGGAGGTTTGCGAAGACCGGGGAATCGTTCCAGATTTCCTCAAAGGGGCGCTCCTTGACCTGGCCGCAGTCGATTTCCAGATAACCGCAGGGCTGAACCTGCCCGGTATGGGAGATGAAGCAGAAGGAACTGCCGCCCAGGCAGCCCCGGGTCATGGCGTGCAGGGAGGGCTCGCCTTTGCCTTCACGGGGAAGTTGCTTCGCCGCACCCCTGCCCCGCTGATGAACAATGCGGAAATAGTGGGGGGCGCAGGTTGCCTTGAATTGAATGGGCGCCTGAAGGCTGCGTTGGTGAAACCATTCCAGAGTCTTTTCATAGGCTTCCGCTGAAATGGATTGATCTCCCAGGTCTTTCCCCCGTCCGGTGGGAACCAGAAGAAAGATGTGATGGGCCACGGCATCCAATTCCACGGCCAAATCCAGAATGGACTCGACCTGATCGAGGTTTTGCTGGGTGATCGTCGTATTGATCTGGAATGCCATGCCGCCTCTTTTTAACAGGTCGATGCCATGCAGGGCCGCGTCGAAGGCGCCGGGGACGCCGCGGAAGGCGTCATGGCTTTCCGCATCTCGGCCGTCGATGCTGACGCTGACGCGTCGGATCCCGGATCGAAGCATTTGCTCAATCATTTTCGGGGTCAGGAGGGTGCCGTTGGTCGCCAGAACCATGCGAAGCCCTTTTTTTGTCCCGTAGTCTGCAATTTTATGGATATCTTCCCGCAGCAGCGGTTCACCTCCCGTGAGAATGATGATCGGCTGACTGAAGGCCGCAATTTCATCGAGGAGGCGCAGGCACTGTTTCGTATCGAATTCCCCCGGGTAGCTTTCCTGCAGGGAGGAGGCCCGGCAGTGAACACAGGAGAGGTTGCATCGACGGGTTATCTCCCAGGCCACCATCCGGAGTGTTTTCGGTAAAAGGGGAAGTCTCTTCCGCATTGGCACGCTCAGCCTTTTTGCAGGAGTCTGGCCGCCTCGGCGGCGAAATAGGTGATGATAACGTCCGCGCCGGCCCGCCTGATGGCTGTGAGCGACTCCATCATGGCCGCCTCCCCGTCCAGCCAGCCCATCTGGGCCGCGGCCTTGATCATGGCGAATTCGCCGCTCACGTTATAGGCGGCGACGGGTAAATCGAATTCCTCCCCGGCCCGGCGGATGATATCCAGGTAGGGG
>LSQX01124268.1_pt2 | contig 31536 bp, 31 predicted proteins | sample 654561 | NCBI WGS metagenome assembly LSQX01 (sample SAMN04489861, study PRJNA283612) | anaerobic digester metagenome | isolation source: 4 biogas reactors fed with cattle manure at either 37C or 55C with and... | place: Denmark: Kongens Lyngby | collected 2014 | reverse complement strand
ATGTTAAATTTAGTGTAAAGAAATGTGGTTCTTTTTAAAACCTTTTTTCCCAAAAATAGTTGGGCGGGTTACACTCTTTAAATCCTGCTTTTTTGTATAATTTTTGGGCATTCAGGTTTTCATGGGATACTTCAAGGTTTATTCTGCAGAATCCGTTTTGCCGGGCGTACTTTTCTATCTCTTCCAAAAGGAAAATTCCTATGCCTTGTCCCCTGAAATCAGGAGACACCACAAAATCGTGTATGTTAATTAAAGGCATTGCCTGCCAGGTTGAAAAATTGATGTTGCAATTTGCCAAAGCGGCAAACTCTTCGCCAATGCAGGCAAAAAACCCGATATACCCCGGATGATCTCTTAACCCTTCAATAATCTTCGGCTTTAATGCCCCGGACATGGGTTTCCCCATACCAATTTTATCTTCCATATAATAGTTGAGGATTTTAAGTAAATTATCACAATGATTTGGGTTGTTTAAATCAATTCTTATGCATCTTTTCTGATTCATTTTTTAGTTTTAAAATTTTTCAGTTCTCAATATTAACTAATATAAAGGAACATAGATGAACAGATATTACAATCAAAAGTGTATTTTCGCTTTATAAATTTAAAAATAAAAGTCGTGTCAAAAAATTTGGTCATCATTCCTACCTACAATGAAAGAGAAAATGTTGAAAAAATGATTCGGAAGGTTTTCTCTTTGGAAACACCATTTCATTTGTTGATTATTGAAGATAACTCGCCTGACGGAACAGCAGCTATTGTTAAAAATTTAGAGAAAGAATTTCCGGGACGCTTGCATATAATTGAAAGAAAAGGGAAGCTGGGGCTGGGAACTGCATATATTGCAGGATTCAGATGGGCATTGGAAAGGGATTATGAATATATATGCGAAATGGATTGTGACTTTTCCCACAATCCGGACGACCTTGAGAGATTGCTGCAGGCAGCTGCTGACGGAGCTGATGTTGCCATCGGTTCACGTTATATTTCAGGAATTAATGTTATCAACTGGCCGTTAGGCAGGGTGCTGATGTCCTATTATGCATCAAAATATGTTCGGATTATTACAGGAATGAAAGTGATGGACACAACCGCAGGTTTTAAATGCTATAGACGGAAAGTTCTTGATACTATTGATTTTGATAAGATTAAACTTGTGGGCTACGGGTTTCAGGTTGAAATGAAATTCACTGCATGGAAATTTGGATTTAACATTGTAGAAGTTCCGATTATTTTTACTGACCGGGCTGAAGGAACTTCAAAAATGAGTGGCGGTATTTTTAACGAGGCGCTCTGGGGTGTCATAAAAATGAAAATAAACAGCTGGTTTAGAGATTATAGCCGTTGATAAGAACTTTTCCGTTTGTTTAAATTCATTGTAAATAGAGATTATTGTAAAATGGTGACAGGTGTAGAATATGAAAATACTTATCAAAGATGCAATAATAATCAATGAAGCTCTGAGGTTTAAGGGCAGTGTTCTTGTTCATGGTGAATATATTGAAAGTGTTTTTCCTTATACTCTTCCCAAAGATTTTGATTTTTCGACAGTTGAAGTTATAGATGCTTCCGGTCTTTATCTCATTCCCGGAGTAATAGATGATCAGGTTCATTTTCGTGAGCCGGGTCTGACCCACAAAGGGGATATTTTCGGTGAAAGCCGTGCTGCTGTTGCCGGAGGGATAACTTCTTTTATGGAAATGCCCAACACCAACCCACAAACTATCACGCAGGAACTGCTTGAGCAAAAATATCGCCGTGCTGCCGAAGTTTCAGCAGCCAATTACTCATTTTATATGGGAGCAACAAACGGAAACCTGGATGAAGTTTTAAAAACTAATCCTTCAGAGGTGTGCGGTATTAAAGTTTTTATGGGTTCATCCACGGGCAACATGCTGGTGAATGATGAAAAAACACTCTCCGAACTTTTTCAAAATGCGCCGACACTGGTGGCTACCCATTGTGAAGATGAAACAATAATTCAGAAAAACACAGAAGCTGCAAGAGCAAGATATGGAGAAAAAGTGCCGGTACATCTTCATGCACATATAAGAAGCGATGAAGCCTGCTACAGATCATCATCAAAAGCAGTTGAGCTGGCAGCAAAATACAATACACAGTTGCATATTTTGCACCTGTCATCTGCTAAGGAGATGAGCCTGTTTACTTCAGGAAAGGTTAAAGATAAAAAAATCACGGCAGAGGTGTGTGTGCATCATCTGTGGTTTGATGAGCGCGATTATGCATCGAAAGGGAATTTTATCAAATGGAATCCTTCAATAAAAACAGTTAAAGACAAGGAAGCTTTGTGGGAAGCTTTATTGACAGATAAAATTGATGTGATTGCAACAGACCATGCACCTCACACGAGAGAGGAGAAAAGCAAAGGCTATTTCAATGCGCCGTCGGGTGGCCCGCTGGTGCAGCATTCGCTTGTTGCAATGCTGGAAATGGCTAATAATGGAGTGATTACACCGGAAAAGGTAATTCAGAAAATGTGTCATGCACCGGCTGACCTGTTCAGAATAAAAAAGAGGGGATATATCCGAGAGAATTACTTTGCTGACCTGGTTCTGATCGACCCAAACCAAAGCTGGCAGGTAACATCTTCCAATTTGCTATACAAGTGTGGCTGGTCTCCTTTTGAGGGGCAGGAGTTTTCGCATCAGGTGGTTACAACTTTCGTGAACGGACGCAAAGTTTATGATAGGGGAGAAACAATTGAAATAAAAAATGCGAAACGAATTCTCTTTAATAAAAGATAAAAGGCCGGTTCAACAACCGACCTTCTCTCTAATCAACTTAAACTAAATCAAAAATCAAACCACGTGTGTTGGGAGTAAAGTATGACATAAGAACACAAGAGTTGAAGAATTGTTTAAAAATTTTCTGAAGATGAGCGACTGTAACTTTTCATATTCCTGCAGAAATCTACATAGACCACGGTCCGGTATTCTATGAGGACGGCAGTCGTCCAACCTATGTGAATTCAATTTAAATAAGTATAAAAACAGATTGTTAAGATAGCATACAACTTGGACAAAATACTTTCAGGATTGGCTGCCAGCTCTCTTGTCAATTAATTCTCAAGTAATTAAATTTGCAGAAGCAGTTTTGCTTTTTTGATGAATTACGCCATCTTCCGGGATAAGGATTTGTTGAATCAGCAAACTGAAGAGGCAATATGAATAATTATCAAAATTTAATATCATTATGAAAGAGTACAAAAAAATCAGAAGAAGGGATTTTATTGGTACTACTGCTGCCGCAGCCGCCGGGTTAACAGTAGTTCCCAGTAATGTAATCTCCGGATTGGGGCATAAGGCTCCCAGCGACAAGTTGAATATTGCAGGGGTAGGAATTGGAGGCATGGGCTTTGGTAACCTCAGAAAAATGGAATCCGAAAATATTGTTGCGCTTTGCGATGTGGACTGGGCGCACAGTCAGCGCTGTTTCGACCATTTCCCGAATGCAAAAAAATATTGGGATTGGCGTAAAATGTACGATGAAATGGGAAAATCCATTGATGCGGTTCTGGTGGCAACAGCAGACCACACACATGCCATAGTTGCAGCTCATGCCATGACGTTGAACAAACATGTCTATGTTCAAAAACCACTCACTCACTCGGTTTATGAATCGCGGCTTTTGACCAAACTTGCCGAAAAGCATAAAGTTGCCACTTCAATGGGCAATCAGGGTTCTTCCGAAGAGGGAGTCCGGCTGATTCAGGAGTGGCTGTGGAACAATGAAATCGGAGAGGTCACAAAAGTTGAAGCATTTACCGACAGACCTTTGTGGCCTCAGGGATTGGCTGCACCAAGAACAGGCATGTGGCCCCCAGATACAATGAACTGGGATTTATTTATCGGTCCTGCCAAATTCCGTCCCTATCACCGCATGTACACTCCGTGGACTTTCAGAGGATGGTGGGATTTTGGCACCGGTGCTTTAGGTGATATGGCTTGCCACATTCTGCATCCTGTTTTCATGGGATTAAAATTGGGCTACCCCACAAAAGTACAAGGTGTTTCCTCGTTGCTGATGACTGATTCTCCACCTGACAGTGAAGTTGTTCAGCTCATTTTTCCGGCTCGCCCAAAGGAAAAAGGGATTAAAATCAATTTTCCTGAGGTTCAGGTAACCTGGATGGACGGAGGAATACGCCCCATGAAACCTTCAGACTGGCCCGAAGGTCGTGACATGAATTATGATGGCGGCGGCGTAATTTTCCACGGAACAAAAGATAAAATCATCTGCGGTTGCTACGGCAGGAATCCCTGGCTGATGTCAGGCAGAGTACCAAATGCTCCCAAATTAATTCCCCGAATCGATCTCAGCCATGAGCAGGACTGGATTCGTGCATGCAAGGAAAGCCCTGAAAACAGAACAGAAACAGCTTCTCCGTTCTCCGAAGCCGGACCGTTTAATGAAATGGTGGTTATGGGTGTGCTGGCTGTTCGGCTGCAGGATTTGCACAAGGAGCTGCACTGGGACGGACCCAATATGGAATTCACCAACATCCGCGACAATGAAGAATTTAAGTTCTGCATTGATGACGGAATGGAAATTATTGAAGGTCATCCAAGATTTAACAAGGTCTGGAGTGATCCAATCAATGCGCAGTCGTTTGCAAGAGAGCTAATTAAGCATACCTACCGCGAAGGATGGACGCTGCCGGATATGCCCGCCTGATGTTTTAAAAATTACAAAATATTTCAAGATGAGAAAAGTTTTTTTGCTTGCAACATTGCTTTTGATTGGCAGTATAAATGAGGCAAGCGCTCAGTCAAAATGGATTTCCCTTTTCAACGGAAGAAATCTGAACGGTTGGTTTGTGCGGGGAAATGCAAAATGGTATGTGAAAGACGGAGTTTTAACCGGCGATGACGGAATGGGACATATTTATACTGATGTAACCGCAACAGATTTTGAATTTAAGGGCATGTTCCGCATATCCGGGGAAAAATCCAACAGCGGTTTCTATTTTCGGGCAGTTCCGCCTGCAGACAATCCGGATGGCTTTCCGAGAGGATATGAAGCACAGATTTGTCATAATCAGGAAGCGCACACCGGCTGGCTGTGGAAACCGGGGAAACCTACCGGAAAAGCCATAAAACTGCTTACCCTCGACGGGGAGTGGTTCTCCTACAGAATAATGGCAGAGGGGAACAGTATTAAATTCTGGATAAATGATACTCTGGTAATGACCTATGAAGATGACGAGTATAAGACGGGGCACTTCGCCATTCAGGGGCACAATCCGGGAATGAAGATCGAAGCCAAAGAGTTATATTACAGGAATTTATAAGATGTAAGTTCCCGGGATAGTTGTTTAGAAAATCTTCCTCAATTGTCCGGCAGGCTTTTTTAATAAAACCGGTGCATTTGTTGTTGTGAAAATTTTGCTCATTTGCTGACGATTTCGGTTCGATTTGTGCCATTCACGGTGTGCCTTTGAGTCACGCCGTGAATAAGCGTGAATTTTGATACCTTGTGTAATGCCACTTGTATTCCTCCTTCTCGAACAAAGAAATTAGACTTCTTTTGATTATAATATTTAAAAATTCTATCTGTACTTGAAGCCTCCTTACAAAGATATTCAGTTAAAATTTTATAACCACGCTGGTCAGAAATCAATTTAGTTGACAATTTATAATTTCTATCAAACCAATCTGTTTCTTCATCATTTAACATTCTGAATTTAAGAGGAGGTTCAGGTGGTGGCAATGGTACTATTTTGAAATACTTTATTTCTTGTGATGGGCAAACAATAAATATTCCGCCAATTTTCTTATTGTCAACAAGTACTGAGCATGGTATTACATGGTTTGGTGGAAAACTATTCCTTTTCTCAATTAATTCAAGCGGGTAACTAATATCAATTTTGTTGTTTTTGAAGTTCATCTATTATTTTTTTTACTTTTGTTAGGAATTGGCTTCACTTCTCAAGTCGATTAATCTCTTGTCTAATTTCTTCAATAACTTCTGGGTTCATAATAACCTTCTTCCCGTTTGTCTTAGAAGAAAAGATGTAAAATACTTTGCCACCAAATTCATTTTCGAATTTCTCGTGTGTTTTTAGTTGCAGACCTTTTTCTTTGAAAATTTGAGACAGCTGAATTCCTTGATTAACAGGTTTAATCTGCAACCCGATATACTTTTCTTTGATTTTTATGAAGAAGTCAACATTGTAAAGCCTGTCCCATTTATCAGGAGCAGGTTCAATTTTATAATTGAGTTCTTGTTCGAGTTGACCATAAATCGTTTTTATTTCCGTCCAATAACCATCAAAAGTTCTGTCTATCACGAGTTGAAGCATATAGTCAATGCAATCTTGCTCCGTAATTTCTTCTACTTCTGCCGAAATTACTTCAGTTATCTTGATGTAGAGTTTCTTCCCGAGCTCCATAATATGCTCTTTGGAGCGGACTTTAGAGAAATAGTATTCACGCCACTCTTCAAGGGTTTTTGGTTCGCATTTCCTTATGCTTTCAGAAGTTGGGCCAACATTCCTTTTAAAATTTAGCTGGAAACGATTCATCGCACTATTTAAAATCCATTCTTTAGCCATTTGCTTTCAATTTTGAAAATTTGTCTTTGTACTTAAAATTAATCGATGAATCAACTTCTGCTAACCCTTCTTTAATTAGGTGAGCATTTAAAAAAGTCTTGTTCTTTAGATATAGATAGCACAATAAATTATTTTCCTGGTCAAATTTATTTTCATCAAATTTTAGAAAAACTTTTTGCCCTTTGGTTTTGTCGTAAAGAAACTGTTTTGCAGAACCATCTGCATTTTCTTTTTCTTTGACACCAATGAGCCTTATTACCAAATCATTGTTCAGCCTGACGAGTTCCGTACTAATTATTTCTTTTACTGTGTAATAATCTTCCCGCTGTTCACTATTCTTATCTATCTTAGAACCAAATTGCAATTTTTTGGGGTCAACTTTTTTATCAAGGTTCTGAAAATCAACGAAACGATAAGGTAATTTTTCTAATTCCATTTCAGTGTCAATGTTGATTTCATCTTTTAAGAATTCGTAGGTTGTTCCTGCAATGTCCGCCTGAATGATATTCAATTTATCTTTGGCTATTTCTATGAATTCCGGATTTATTTCATAACCGATAGAGTTTCTTTCTAAGTTTCTTGCAGCCAACGAAGTTGTTCCACTTCCCATAAATGGGTCTAAGACTGTTTCGCCCTTGAAAGCAAACATCTTAATAAGCCTTTTTGGCAATTCTTCGGGGAACATTGCAATGTGTCCGTCTTGCCTAGCTCCACCAAAATACCAATGCCCTGCAAAGTACTCTTTCCACTCTTCGGTGGTCATTTTAGATTGCTCTTTTATCTCCTTAGTTACTTTAGTTGCCGGTTTTCCGAGCTTTTTAAAAATTAGAATAAACTCGTAATCAATTGAGAGAATACCATTTCTTGGTGTTGGAAAACTACCCATCAGTGAAGCTCCACCTGTTGTATTTGTAGTAGTTTGTTTTTGCCATATGATCGCTCCCATATAATCAAATCCAATGCTTTCACAGAATTTGATTATTTCAGTCCTGATAGGAATTACTTTATAGCGACCATAGTAAACCGCCCTTGCAAATTGATCTCCAATATTTATGCACATTCTACATCCGTTATCAAGCACCCGGTAGCATTCTTTCCATACCAGATTAAGATTGTTTATGTAAGTTTCGTAATCTTGGTGATATCCAATTTGATCTTTTGTTCCGTAGTCTTTCAGTTGCCAATATGGTGGCGAAGTAATTACTAAATGAACCGACTTGTCAGGTATAATATTCATCTGTCGGCTGTCTCCATTTATTATTCTATGTGTCGTCTTCAATTCTCTTTTTTGTTTACAAAGGTAGTATAATATAAAGTTTTCTATCCGACTTCTGGGTTTTCTTAGCTTTGCTCCAACGGTTTACGGCTTTGCGAGGGATCTGATTTTAGCATTGACCTCCAAACTAAGACGATACTTCAAATCTACCAAAAACCCTTTATGACAAATTTAAAAAAAGATTTGAACAAGGAACGGCTTTACGCAATTTAAGTGAAAAAACACAAAGCTATATGTGCTGTTCGCATTGGCGGCGGCATACGAAGGCGAAACTTTCAATTAATACCACAGATTGGACAATTTCATAAATCAGTTTGGTTTAAAATAAAAATGTGTAATTTTGGCATGATTATGATTGCAGACAACATATTAATATTCAGCGATTTATCTGCTATAGGATGGCGGGTGTTCTTCACCTGTATCGTCACTTTCATCATAAACCTGCCGTTTGGATATTTGCGGGGCGGTTTTAAAAAATTGTCGTTTTGGTGGTTTGCTGCAATTCATCTCCCGGTTCCGCTGATTATCGTAGTCCGCAAATATTTCGGGCTGAGCCTCACATGGGAACTTGCACCCTTTCTGTTTGGAAGTTTTTTTCTTGGGCAGTATGTTGGCAGAAAACTTCGGGTTGTGTGGCCCTTGCAGAAAAAATAAGTGTTTAGGTTTCGTTGTAAGGATTATTCTATAATCCTAATTTCACTTTCTATTTCCATGGCTTTGCGGTAAGTTGCCGTCACTCCGCAATATTTTTCCTCCGAAAGCTGCACTGCCCTTTGCAGTTTATCTTTTGGCAGATCTTTGCCTTTAAACTGATAAATTACTTTCATTTTATAGTAGTGCTTGGGATGTTCTTCGGTGGAGTCTGCCTCCACAATAACATTGAATGCTTCAGGTTCCACTTTCATTTTTTTCAAAATCATTATCACATCAATTCCTGTGCAGCCTGCCAGCGCAGTGAGCATAAGTTTTTTGGGACGGGGACCCAAATCACTGCCTCCTGTCTCCTCAGAAGCGTCAATAATCACTTTATGCCCGTCCATGTCGGTTTCAAAGGCTACTTTATCAGTCCAGGATAAGTCCACTATGTGTTTCATGCTTAATTTTTCTTTAATTGTTAATTTATGCGCTGCAAAGATAACATACAATTATCTATATAAATGGTTTTTCGACTGAAGTGTGAAATTGTATCTTCAGTATGAATTAAAAACCGGAAAGGGAACAGTTATTTTGGCAGATTCTGCCACTTGATTAAAAGTTAAATAGTCAGCGGCTTATCCACTCTTCCGGATTTAACTTTTGATTTTCGCGCCAAATCTGAAACTTCAGAATGGATTTATTTCCGTCGTCGGCATCGGTGTAAACTGTTCCGATTTTTTGATGCACAGAGACTTTGTCTCCTTTTTTCACGATCACTTCCTTCAGATTTGAATAGACGGTGAGGTAATTTCCATGGCGGATTATCACTGCCGAATTTCCTCCTGAAATTCCAAAAACCCGTGAAACTTCGCCATTGAAAACTGCACGCACTCCGGCATTTGTTTCGGTGGCAATGTTGATTCCGTTATTGCGCACCTGAACATTTTCCAGAACCGGATGGCGGTGAATCCCAAAGCGCTCAGTAATCACTCCGCGTTCAACCGGCCAGGGAAGTTTTAATTTATTTTGTGCAAAACTGTCACCCACCAGTTTTTGCTCCGGAGTGAGCGCATACGCCGGCTCGCCGGCGTCTCTTTTTTTGCGTGCTTCTTCTTCAATAATGCGCTGAATTTCCCTTTCCAGCTGCTGCTCAACGCTGCGCTGCTGCTGCAATTTGCTTTTTAAATCCTGCTGGCGGCGCTTCAAATCCTGCACCTCCCGGTTTTGTTTGCTTTTCTCCTGAGCAAGTTTTTCAGTTTCGTTGCGGGCTTCATCAAGCAACTGCTGGCGGGTGGATTTAAGCTTTTCAAGGTCTTCTGCTTTTTCATTCAGCAGTTGCTGTAATGTTTTCATCAGCTCTGCCTGATTATTCCGGTAAGCTGTATATCGCCTCATGTAGAGCAAACGCCTGTATGCCTGATTAAAACTTTCGGCTGAAAACAGAAAAAAAAGTTGTCCGGAAGGAGTCCTTCCCAGATAAGTCATGCGGATAAGTTTAGCATATTCAGTCTTCATTTTTTCTAAATCATCCGAAAGCATCTGCACAGAAAGATTGTTGTTCTGAATGAATTCCTGATAAAGACGAATTTCTGAATTAAGGCTGGAAATCAATTTATTTCGCTGGTTTATGGTATTGCTTATGAGCTGCAGTCTGTTCAGCGAAGCTTTCTCCTGTTGCTGCACCTGATTGAGCAGCCGGTTTGTCATTTCAATCTCTCTGGCTGCACTTTGCCTGCGCTGCTGCAATTCGGACAGAGACTGCGCCTGCGCTTCTGCCAAAAAAAATAATAACAGTATTGCCAAAACCGGTCTCTTCATTTCCTGATGATTCTTTCGGAATTTTCATTAAAGAACGGCTAATTTACACGGATTTGTTCATACTTTTCCGGAATATTCAAATCTATCGACTTGATTTTTTGCGTGGTGATATCGCTCAGTCTGATTTTCAGCTCTGTACTTTCTCCTTCCGAAATCATCTTGATATCAATGGAACCGGGATAGCTCTTATCCTCAACCGATGTGTAGTTTCCGTAGTTTACCTCTAAAATCCAATTAGTGGAAGGCTCATAAAGTATCAGTTTTTCAAGATTAAAGCTCTGCGGATTAAAGTAAAATTTCTTTTGAACATCGTTTGCGGGGTTATTTCGTGCTCTTCTTCCAAAATTTATGGGTTGCCCGGCTGTGCCCTGATTTTGAATATTGCCAGATTGTAGAACATATTTTCCATTTTCTATGGAAGTCTGATAATCATGCCTTTCACTTCGCGAAATGATGGCGCCTCCCGAAGGATTAGTCAGCAAAGACTGAATGATATCAAAATCAAGGTTGAACTTCATCAGACGGCTCAAATAGGAGTAGTCATCCTCAAAATAGGTGCGTTCAAGATAATTTACAAACACCACATTTTTTGGAGTGAGCAAAACACGCCCGACAGGAAAACTCATTTTACTGACCGTTGCCAATATTTTTTTATTTTTTATTGCCTGCAGACTGGCTCTGAAACTGGCGTCGGTTTCGCCTCCTGAAAAGAGCACATTAATCCGGCGTATGGTTAAATCATTATAATCAAACGCTTTCTCTTCGGTATATCGGATGAGTTTTCCTGCATCCATCGGACGGATATGCTCTGCCGGCAACTCCCGCGTTGTACGGCACGATGAAAAACCAATCAAAATCAGGGCTAAAACAATGAAAAAGCGGCTCAAACGGGATTTCCAAAAACGCTTCATTTACTCTTCAATATATTTTCGCTGATTGATTTTTTGCTTTAAAACCTCTGAAACCTCTTCGCCAAGGTCTAACGCTTTATTCCAGTATTCCAGGGCATCGTCGGTATTTCCCAGTTTAAAGAGAATGTCGCCATAGTGTTCCAGCAAGGTTGAGCTCTCGCTCTCACTGTTTTTCAAAGCAGATTCCATATAAAACTTCGCCAGTTTATATTCCCCTTTTTTAAAGAGCACCCAGGCGTATGTATCCAGGTAAGTTGCATTTTCGGGAAACCGCTCTATCACCTGCCCGCTCATGCGCTCTGCCTTATTCAGGTCTTTTCCGGCAAGCGAAAGGTAATAAGCATAATTGTTGAGTGTTATGTGGTTTTCCGGATCCAGTTCAATGGATTTGTCAAAAAGTTCAAAAGCTTTTTCAATCTGCCCGATTTTATAAAGAGCTTCTCCTTTGAGCATGAGAAACTGTCCTTCCAGCTGTTTGTTATCCGCCACATACATCAATCCCTCATCAGTTATGGAAATGGTTTCTTCATAACTTTTCAACTGAATGCAGGCAATAGCATTCAAGAAATAGAGCTGCGGCTGATTGGGAAAAAGCTCAAGGGCATCCAGACTGTGTTTGTAAAGCCCCTGCCAGTCCTGCAAATCATTATCCACAAACAGCAGCCTTTCCCACAGGATATAATCGTTTTTTTCAATGCTCAGCGCTTTCAGAAGTTCAGCGCGTGCCTCTTCCGGTTTTTTGCGTTTTAAAAAGCTTTCTGCACGAACGGTGTGCACCATATACTCTTCAGGATGCACTTCGAGCAGAATATCGATCAGGGTATCTTCCTGTTCGGGTTTGAGTTCCGATTGGGCCGGATCAGCCGTCAGCAGCATATACATTTGCAGTTTTGTCTGCAAATCAACGTCTTCACTTCGAAATCCCTCCTTTGTTTCTTCAAAGGCTTTTTCGGGATTGTTGTTTATAAAATAAAAGTTTGCCAGTGAAAAATGGACAAAACCATTATCGGGGTCAATCTCCTGAATTTTTTTGTAATATTTCAGTGCATTTTCCGGGTCGCCCTGGTTTTGATATAAATCAGCCATCAAGCCGTAATATTTTGGCTCATCCGGATCAAAGTTTATCAGTTTGTTGATCTCTTCAAAAGCTTTGTCAATCTGCTTATCCTGAACGTATAGCTGTTGCTTGGAAACAGAAATCTGCTCATTGATTCCCGTTTTTCCTTCAAGTGCATTATATGCATCAATTGCTTCATCCACTTTTCCGGCACTTGCCAACAGTGCGGCTTTCATGAAAAGATATTCCAGGTTTTCGGGGTCTTTACTTAAAAGTTCATTGTAAATCTGTGCTGCCTGATTGTATTTTCGGGTTTGCTGTAAAATATCAGCCAATAACAGCTTATACCATTTATTTTCAGGATTCAGCGATATTGCTTTTTCAAGCAGTAATGTTGCGCTGGTGAGGTCATTATTCTCTGCCTGAATGGCTGCCAGTTCATACAGTGCTGCGGATGAATTGGGGTCTGCTTGCAGACATTCGGATAAAATCTGAATAGCGCGCTGCGGATTTCCCAGGCTTTTTTCTTTCAAAGCCTCCAGAAACAAGTAATCAAACTCCATCTGCTTTTGCTCATCTAACGTAAACTGCTCTTCTTCTTGAGCAACTACGGGTGTTACCGGTTGCTTCTGCGTTGCCAGTTTCTTTCCTGACGAACAACCCAACATAAAAGCCGGCAGTAAAAGCACCGGAATCCATTTTAAAAATAGTCGTTCCATTCGTTTAATTTTTACCGGTGTGTCCGAAACCGCCGGCTCCTCTTTGTGTTTCATTTAACTCTTCAACGTGGCTCCACTTCACCGTTTCATGTGATGCAACAACCATCTGGCAAATGCGTTCGCCGTTTTCAACAACAAACTCCTCAGCGGAAAGATTGATCAAAATCACCCGGATTTCACCCCTGTAGTCGGCATCAATAGTGCCCGGTGTATTCAAAACAGTGATGCCTTTTTTAATAGCCAGTCCGCTGCGCGGTCTGATCTGAGCTTCAAATCCCCGGGGTAACTCTACGAATAATCCTGTAGGAATCAGTTTTCGTTCCATCGGTTTCAACACCACCGGCTCGTTCAGAAAAGCGCGCAAATCCATGCCTGCCGACATTTCGGTACCGTATTCCGGCAAAGGATTATTGGAGCGGTTCACTATTTTTATTACCATATTCTCTTTTTTAATAACCTGCTAAGATAGGATTTTTAATAACGACAACATCCGGGTTAACAATATTTATAAAAATGAATACCTATTTAAATAATTGGTTAACAATTAGATAATCATAAAATCCGAGATAATGTCATCCGAAATAAAAATTCCCTCACGGGTAAAAGTAAAAATATCGTTTCCCTCTTTGATTTTGTTTGAAGAAATGTATTTAGCCAAAATGTTTGATACGGTTTTGGCATTTTTCTCTCCAAACCGATTGCTGATTTCCTGCAGTGAGATTCCCCATTTGGTACGTAGCCGGGTCAATATATATTCATTAAATTTCTCTTTTTCAGATAATTGTTCCTCTTCAAAGTATGAAACATTTTTTTTTGCCCCTTTTATGTATGATTCCGTGTGAGCAACATTCCATCGCCTTGAATTGCCATCAAATGAGTGTGCCGAAGGACCAAGCCCCAAATATTTTTTGCCTTTCCAGTAGGAGGTATTGTGTTTGGAATATTTCCCGTTTCGAGCAAAATTTGAAATTTCATACTGTTCAAAACCTGCTTTTTCCGATTCATCCATTAAAATATTAAACTGATCAACACTTTCTGATTCAGACAGTTCTTTTAAAGTTCCCTTTTTCAGCCAGGTGTAAAATGGAGTTCCTTCGTGATAGGTTAAATGGTATGCCGAGAGATGATTCACCGGGAAACGAAACGCTTGTTGTAAATTTTCATGCCATCGCTGTGCTGAAAGTCCGGGCAATCCAAATATCAAATCCACACTCAGATCGTAAAATTGGGCTTCAATTGCATTTTCAACCGCTTCAACAGCCTGCTCTGCGCTATGCCGGCGATTCATTTTCTTTAAATGCTCATTATGAAATGACTGAATTCCAATACTTAACCGGTTAATTCCACTCTCCTTTAATTCCTGAAGATATTTAGGATTCAAATCATCCGGGTTTGATTCAAACGTAATCTCTGCATCGGGGACAACCTGAAAATTTGCATAAATATTTTCCATGATGCACGAGAGCTGGCTTGCTGTGAGAACCGAAGGTGTTCCGCCTCCAAAATAGATGGTTTTGATGATTTCATCATTAAGATAATCTTGCCGCTGCCGGATTTCCTGTTTGAGAGCTTCAAGAAAATTTTCTATCAAATCGGTATTTGTTGTTTTATAAAAATCACAATAATAGCATAACCGGCGACAAAATGGGATATGTATATAAATTCCTGCCATGGATATGTTATTTTTGTGCAATTAAAATTTTAAAACAGAATGATTATCAAACGGTTTATTAAGCCAATTGTTTGGTTGGGAGTGATTTGTTACGGGTTATTCATGCCTGCCGGAGCAATTCCTAATACTATCTTGCTGAAAATTCCCTATTTTGACAAACTGGTTCACTTTGGGATGTTTTTTATTTTTTGCCTGCTGCTTTTCGTTCCTTTCAAAAATATGAAATTGAATCCTTATCTATATGCTCCGATAACCGCCCTGATTTTTGCAACTGTTTTGGAATGGCTGCAGCAACCAATAACCCTGTCAAGAAGCAGTGATTTTTTTGACTTTTTAGCCAATGTTACAGGAATTGCAGCCTCAATTCTGTTTTTCCACTTTGTAATCTCAGGGAAAAAGTTGGAAAAATATTTTTAAAGATTTCTTCAACCTGTTAAAGCCTGATTAACCCCTCATATTTCTCGATATCGTTCTCTATAGTTTTGAGAGATGTATTCTTGTAAAAATCACAAATCTCATTGCGTAAACTGTCATACTGAGCATGAACGGGGCACAGCTGCCTGGTAGGATCGTGTGTGATGCATGGCTCGAGCCTGATGAGGCAATTTGTAAAAAACTCTTCACCATCCACCCTGGTAACAATATCCCACAATGAAATTTCATCCGTTGGTTTTGCAAGTGCAAAACCACCATTGGGACCTTTTGTAGAAATTAAAAGTTTTTGTTTTACAAGATTCTGCAAAATTTTTCCTAAGAAAGGAGAAGAAAGTTTCAAATCTTCAGAAATGACCTTGATTCCAATCATTTTGTTTTCTTTAGAAAAATTGGCTAAATAAATCAATGCCCTTAAGGCATATTTACAGGTATTTGAAAGCATACTTAAATTTTTTTATAAACTAAATATTTTTTAAAGGAATTTTTTCAATTCTTCTGGCATGACGTCCACCTTCAAAAGAAGCATTCAGATAAGAATCAACAATGGCAATTACCTCTTCATCGGAAACAAAGCGGGCAGGAATCGAACATATGTTTGCATCATTGTGTTGTTTTGCAAGCGCTGCAATTTCAGGATTCCAGCACAATGCAGATCTTATTTTCTGGTGCTTATTGGCTGTCATGCTGATTCCCTGCCCACTTCCGCAAAACGAGATTCCGGTATCATACTCTCCTTTTTCAATGGCATCTGCAATGAGATGCCCAAAATCAGGATAATCACAACTTTCATTGGTGTAACAACCTAAATCCTTATATTGGATTCCTGTGGCATCGAAATGTTTTTTGATAATTTGCTTTTTATCGAAACCGGCATGATCGGAAGCCAATACTATTATTTTATCATCTCTGTTTTTCATTCCTACAAAATTAATATATTTTGATATTAAATTCAGTTATTTTCATCAAATTTTCAATAATCGTCGTAACTGCTTCTCTTCCAGCTTCCAAATAATAAATAAAAATACAATCAATAGCAGGATATTTGCCAAATATTTAACAACACCCGTAATCCCGGCTGTTGCAAATGAAGCTGCATAAATAACCATCGCTATGACGAAATAGATACCAATCCGTTTCAAATCATAGGGCACCGGATAGTGCTTCTGACCCAATATGTAGGAGAAAATTACCATGGAAAGGTAACCGAAGAATATTGCAATGGCAGAGCCCATGTAACCGATAACCGGTAAAAGCATAATGTTGATTAACAATGTTATAGCTGCTCCTGTCATAGAAATATATGCTCCGTAACGGGTCATGTCCTTTAGTTTGTACCAGAGCGAAAGCGTAAAATAGATTCCAAAAAACAGGTTTGCCATCAGAATAACCGGCACCACTTTTAACCCTTCGTGGTAGCCCGAACTGATTATTAATGTGATTATATCAAGGAAAAGTATCATTCCTAAAAAAATCAGCAACCCAAAAATGACGAAATACTTCATTATGGTTGCATAAATTTGCGGGTCCTCTTTTGTGTCTCCGCGGGCAAAGAAAAATGGTTCAAAGGCATATCTGAAAGCCTGAATAAATAGGCTCATCAAAACTGCAAGCTTGAAATTGGCACCATAAACGCCAAGCTGGTGCATCGGATTCAGCTCTTCCGGAATGAGAAAAGGGATTAAAATTTTATCGATATTTTGGTTAATCATGCCGGCCAGACCCACTATCAAAATCGGAAATCCATAACTCAGCATTTGCAAAAGCAGCTCTTTTTCAAATTTCAGTGAAACCCTTAAAATTTCTGGAATTAACAAAATCAGTGTTATCAATGATGCAAATAAATTGGAAATGAAAACATAACCAACCCCTATTTCAGGTGAATAGATCAAGTGAATTATTGATTCAGGATTATTTTCTAAAATTTTAGGGCAAATTGTCAGGAAAAAAATATTGAATCCGATGTTGAACACTATTCCGATCACTTTTATTATCGCAAATTTTATGGGGCGGTTGTTGAGTCTCAGTCGTGCAAAAGGAATTGCCGTAAAAGCATCAATACCTAAGATAATTGCCAGCCACACAATATATTCCGAATGTTCGGGATAGTTTAATAAAGAGGCAATTTCGCCGCTAAAGGCAAATGCCAGCAAAACAAATAGAGCGGAAGTGGAAAATATGGAAATGAGCGAAGTGGAATAGACCAGCTCAGAATTTTCATGCTTGTAGGCATATCTGAAAAATGAAGTTTCCATTCCATAAAGCAGTAGAACAAGAAAAAAAGCAACATAGGAATAGAGGTTGGCAACCACTCCGTAAATTTCGGGAACAAAAATAAAAGAATAATAAGGAACCAGCAGCCAGTTTAAAATTCGTCCAAGGATGCTGCTCGTTCCGTAAATAACTGTATCGCCCGCTAATCTCTTAAAAGGATTCAAAATCGAAATTTTTTGAAACAAAGATAGTATTCATTTGCATTCCTATATATCAATTGCAATGCTTCATATATTTTATAATTTTATGCCGAAAACATTTTTTTGAATTAACAACTCTGCGAATGAAGAGATATATTTTTCCTTTGGTGATTATTTTCAGCTCATTTATTTTTTGCTTCTCCTGTTCAAGTAAGCCGAAACGCTCACGCAAACCCGTGAGTTCCATCGTTATTACGCCAAAAGCTCAGAATTATATATATGGAACTTCCGTTTCTGTAAGTGTTGAAACAAAGCTCCGTAATGGTGAAATTGACAACATAAAATTATTTTATCAGGGAGAATTAATACATCAGAGCTCTGAACTTAAATTTACAGTTTCTGATATTTCACTGAATCATACGGGAACAAATAGTTTTCAGGTTGTTGCCACCAAAACCGATAAAGTTGATAATTCCCAAACAGTTACATTAAATGTTGTTTCAGATATAATACCCAAAAAATTGGGTTATACCATTATCAATGATTTCCCTCACAATCCAAAATTTTTTACCCAGGGACTTGAATATCACAATGGCAGCATATATGAAGGAACAGGTGAATATGGTTCTTCGGGATTGTATCAGGTAAACTTGCAAACCGGAAAAACCATAAAAGAACAACCTCTCAATAAAAAGTATTTTGGTGAAGGAATAACCATTTTAAACAACAGAATTTATCAATTAACCTATCGCAGTCAAAAAGGCTTTATTTATGATTTAAATGATTTTGCCGTGATTGACAGTTTCACTTATCGCTCAAAAGAGGGATGGGGCTTGACAAACGATGGAGAAAACCTGATAATGACTAACGGAACTCATGAATTAATATGGATAAATCCTTCGGATTTTTCCCAGATAAAAAAAATTCAGGTAGCCAATAATGAAGGAATTATCAACTTTATCAATGAATTGGAATATATCGACGGAACTATTTATGCCAATGTTTATACCACCAATCTGATTATTCAGATTGACCCCGAGACAGGAAAAGTACTATCGGAAATAAACCTGGATGGCATTTTAAACATGTACACCAAACCGGAAGATAATGTTGATTATATGAATGGTATTGCGTATGATCAGGAGAATAACCGGATTTTTGTCACCGGAAAGTACTGGCCCCGTTTGTTTGAAGTGAGGTGGGTTGAATCAAAATAACTTTAAGGATTGATCTCCATAATTTACTCTTCCTAAATGTTTATAAGCCCTTTCGGTTGCTTCTCTTCCGCGTGGAGTTCGTTTAATAAAACCTTCCTTAATTAAAAAAGGCTCATAAACCTCTTCAATTGTTCCGCTCTCTTCACCAACTGCTGTGGCGATAGTGGATATTCCCACAGGTCCCCCTTTAAATTTATCAATAATGCAGCGTAAAATCCTGTTATCCATTTCATCCAGACCATACTGATCGATATTCATGGCTTGCAACGCTGTTTTGGTGATTTCAATATCAATATTTCCATCCCCTTTAACCTGGGCAAAATCGCGCACTCTGCGCAGTAAAGAATTGACAATACGGGGAGTTCCACGGCTTCGTAGTGAAATTTCCTGCGCTGCATCATCACTGATTTGAATATTCAGAATTTGAGCGGAGCGCTTCACTATTCCTTTTAAAATATCGTTGTCATAATATTCCAGAAGAGAATTTATTCCGAAACGTGCTCTCAGTGGTGAAGTGAGCAGCCCAGAACGGGTTGTGGCTCCAATAAGGGTAAAAGAATTCAAATCTATTTGAATGGAACGGGCGCTGGGTCCCTTGTCAATCATAATATCTATTCTAAAATCCTCCATAGCTGAATAGAGATACTCTTCCACTATAGGAGAAAGACGATGTATTTCGTCAATGAACAATACGTCATGCTCTTCGAGATTTGTGAGTAATCCTGCAAGGTCGCCCGGCTTGTCGAGCACCGGACCGGATGTGATTTTTATGCCGACACCCAATTCATTTGCGATGATATGTGATAAAGTGGTTTTCCCCAGTCCGGGTGGTCCGTGAAGCAAAACATGATCGAGTGCTTCTTTTCTCATGTTTGCAGCTTCGACAAATATTTTCAGGTTATCCACTATTTTTCGCTGTCCCTGAAAATCTGAAAAAGTCAATGGCCGCAAATTGCGGTCCAGCTCCCTGTCTGTTTCCGGATAATAATTCCCTCTTATATCAACATCACTACTCATTACTCTTTTTCAAATCGCTTTATTACTTCCAATAACTCTTCTGCAGTAAAAGGTTTCGCAAGATAATCATTCATTCCAGCATTTATGCATTTTTCTTTGTCGTTATCAAGCGTGTTAGCTGTTAAAGCAATGATTGGAACACCATCTGAGATATTCTTGTCTTTTTCCAAAGCTCTTATTTCTGCAGTAATTTCAAATCCGTTTTTTCCAGGCAATACAATGTCCATTAAAATCAAATCGGGTGGATTAGTTTTAATCTCTTCCATAGCATCGCGCCCGTTGGTTGCATAAACAATTTCATAGTTGGATTTAACTAAATGGTATCCTACTACTTTTTGATTCAATAGATTATCTTCAATTAATAGTATCTTCATACATTTTCAACTCAAATGTGTTTTAAACACTATATAACTATTATAATTTATTAATTTATAATTATACTATTTATAATATGCTGTTGATATGTGTTCATTTCAATTTATCAAATTTTACAAAGTTACCCTTAACTCATTATCTTCACAAAGCTAACAACCATTCATTTCATTAAAATGTTTAAAATCAGGCATAAAATCAAACTTATATACAATTGTTAATAAAAGCATACAATTTTTTTTCTTTTTATAAACAGTTTATATTCTGTGAATAGATTAAACAGAAATAGCTGCTTATTTATTTTTTCATACCAAAAATAATACTATCGTATAAAAAAGCGGAAAAAACCAAATCTAATTTTAAAAGATTATTTTTGTTTTTTCATAGGTTTATTAAAACAATTGCTAACAACAGGCAGTTTTTATAATATGCTGAAAATAAAGAAAGAGTAGTTTAATGACTGAAAATTTTAACATACTTGTTAATAAACTGAATCTGTTCCGTTATAAGTACTATATTTTTAATTTGATTAAAGGTATTCTTCTTACGCTTTTTTTCTTATTAATCTTATTTACAGGCTTTTCCCTTGCTGAATATTTCATCTATTTTTCCACGGAAATCAGAAAAACACTGTTTTTCGGATTTCTTGTTTTTGGGATTTTTCTCTCGCTCCATTTCATTTTTGTTCCTCTTTTAAAATTATCCGGGATTTTAAAACCCCTCGATTTTAAATCCAGTTCCGGAATAATTCAGAAGCATTTTGGTGAAATTAAGGATAAATTATTAAATATCATCGAGCTTTCTGAAATTCAAGATTCAACTTATTCACACGAATTGGTTTATGCCAGCATTGATCAGAAAATCAATGAGTTAAGTATTTTTAATTTTAGTCAGGCAGTTCAGTTTAAAAACTTGCGGGCAATTCTCTCCTATTTTTTTGTCAGTTTGTTAATTACTGCTTCTGTCTTTTTTATAAACAAATCCATATTTACAACAGCTTCAAAACGGATTATAAACTATAACACTCAGTTTTCCAAACCTGCTCCTTATACATTTCATTTGATTAACAAGGAGTTGAAAGCAAAGAAGGGAGATTCTTTCAAAATTGTGATGGAAAGCGAAGGGGATGAATATCCGCAGTCTGTATATATTAATATAGAAGGCATCAACTATCTGATGAAGAAAACTTCGGCAGGCAGTTTTGAATATGAAATTGTTTCGGTCATTAATCCTGTCAATTTTTATTTCACCGATTTAAAATATGAATCGCCCCGATATAAATTAGAGCTTTTGCCGAAACCGGGAATAATCAATTTTCAGGTAAAAGTTGTTCCGCCGCTCTATACCGGGTTGCCGGTTTTGGATTTTGAAAATACCGGAGATTTGCAGGTTCCACATGGAACACATGTGGAATGGAACTTTCAGGGCGTTGATATTGACACGCTTTACATTGCTTTCAGAGATTCTGTTTTTAACGGAGCACAAAAAACTGAAACCGGCTTTCACCTGAAAAAAGACTTTTTCAAATCGACCGTTTATGACGTCTATCTGAAAAATGATGAAACAGAATCTGAACTTGCCCTATCCTACAGCGTGGATGTGATTCCCGATTTATATCCTGAAATTAATGTGGTTCAGGTGCAGGATTCAATTCAGATGAGCCGCTTTTTCTTTAAAGGCACTATTGGTGATGATTACGGATTTTCTGCACTGAAATTTCATTTCAATATCAATAATGAAGATTCGGCAATTGTTTTACCTTTTGTGCCACATCTGAACGATCAGGATTTCTATTTCAGTTTTGATTTTAAAGATATATCTTCCGGTTCGGGAACTGTGTTTTATTACTTTTCAGTTACCGATAATGATGTTATAAACAACTACAAAACAACAACTTCAAATAATTTCACCTTCAATATTCCTGACCGGCAGGAAATTTTGGCAAGTGATAAAGAGCAGTTTGAACAGTTGGAAAATATGCTGCAGGAAAGCGAAAAACTTGCCGGTGAAATTCAGAAGGATATTCAAAATCTGCGGATGAAAAATATGGATACCAATGTATCTGACTGGGAAAAATCGCAGATGGTGAATCAGATTCTTTCTAAACAGAGCGAGTTGGAAAAGTTGTATGAAAAAATTAAGCAGGATAATGAGAAAATGAACAATTTTCTCAACTCCTTCGATAAACAAAATGATGAAATCATTGACAAGCAAAAGCAGATTGAAGAGCTGTTGGATGAAGTCTTCACTGATGAACTGAAGAAATTGTTGGAAGAGTTTCAAAAACTTGCAGAAGAGTTTGATACCCAAAAATTCAATCAACTTACTGAGCAGATGGATTTAACCTATGAAGATTTGCAAAAGCAACTTGACCGTAATTTGGAAATGCTTCGGAAAATGAAAGTTGAGCAGAAGCTTCAGCATGTTATTGATGATTTGAGCAAAATGGCTTCCGAAGAAGAGAAAATGGCTGATGATGTGAGTGAAAACAGTAATTTTGATGAGATTTCAGAAAAACTTGATGATCATTTTAATGAGCTTGATAATCTCCGTCAGCAGATTGAAGATGCGCTTCAAATGAATGATGAATTAGATAAGCCGATGAATTTTGACGATTTCAGCGATGAATTTGAGGACATTAAGAAGAGCATGGAAAACAGCAGGAATGAACTTCAGAAAAATGATAGAAAAAAATCGGGTTCCGGTTTGAAAGAGACTTCAGAAAAAATGAAAAATACCGCTTTTGCCATGCAGCAGATGCTTAATTCCAACACCATGCAGCAAAATCTTGAAAACATTCAAAATCTAAAGCAAATTCTTGCCAATCTGGTCTATATTTCTTTTGAACAGGAAGATGTTATTGGTGGTATTACCGGTGTTAGCTCGAATGATCCCGTTATTAATGAGATGAATCTCAAACAGCGTCGCCTTCACGATCAGACGCACATTGTGAAAGATTCACTTTATGCCCTTGCTAAACGCACCCCGCAGATAAACAGCATGGTTAACAATGAATTGCTGAGTATGCAAATCAACTTAGATAAGGCACTTGACGAACTTTCCGAAGGTCTGTTGCCTAACGCACGTGCAAGTCAGCAATATGTTATGACATCTGCAAATAATCTGGCGCTGATGCTCAACGAAGCGCTTGATAATCTGGAAAATATGATGCAAAATGCACAGCCGGGCGATGGAGAAGATTCAAAACCCGGACAGCAGGGAAAACCGGGAATGGATTTACTCAAACAGCAATCGGAAAGCATAAAACAGCAACTTGAGCAGATGATTGAACAGATGAAAAGCGGTAATCCGCAGCAGATGGGTAAGCAGATGGGTGAATCGCTGATTATGCACGAAATGATGCAGCAGATGCTGAGAGACATTATGAATGGCGGCATGGGCAGCGAAGCGCGGAAAGCTTTGCAGCAAATTGATGATATGCTTGAGCAGAACCGCCGGCAGCTTATGAATAAGAATGTTACGAGCCAGATGATAAACCGCCAGAACCAGATAACCACCCGACTGCTTGACGCAGAAAAGGCAGAAATGGAAAGAGAGTTTGAAGATGAACGGGAGAGCAGAAGCGCGGAAGAGTTTTATAGTAATCCGGCTGAATTTTTCGAATACAGGCAAAAAGACAATTCAACTTTGGAGTATTTAAACCGAAATTCCCATCAGCTGAATAATTTCTTTAACAGGAAATATAAGCAGTATCTGAATAATATGCAAAAGTAATAACTTTCATATATTATTGTGAATCAGTTTATTAATTTAGTCTTTCCAGATAATTATACACAAAAATCAACAAGTAATTTAAGATAATTGTGAGTAAAGTTTCGTTTTTTACCGAAGATGTAAAACTCCCTGTTTTCCCTGAAGCAACGCTTCAGCAAACAGTTAAGTTTTTAATTTCCAATGAAGGAAAACAACAAGGCGCTATTTCCGTTATCTTCTGTTCTGATGATTTTCTGCTGAAAATGAATGAACAATATTTAAATCATCAATATTATACTGATATAATTACGTTTGATTATGTTGAAGGCTCTCTTATCTCCGGCGATCTGTTCATCAGTGTGGATCGGGTTGAAGAAAATGCCGGAAAATTGGGTTTTCCCATGGAAATTGAACTTTGCAGAGTAATTTTGCATGGCATTTTGCACTTGACAGGCTATAAAGACGAAACCGATGATGAAAAACAGCAGATGAGAAAAAAGGAAGATTTTTATCTTCTGAAAATGGGTTTTAAAAGTGAATGAAATGTTTTTTAAATATGATGTGATTGTGGTTGGCGGCGGGCATTCAGGATGTGAAGCAGCGGCAGCTGCTGCAAATCTTGGTTCCAAAACGCTGCTGATTACAATGGATATGACAAAGTATGCCCAGATGTCTTGTAACCCGGCAATGGGTGGCATTGCAAAGGGACAAATTTTGAGGGAAATTGATGCCTTGGGCGGATATTCCGGAATTATTTCGGATAAAACAACCATTCAGTTTCGGATGCTCAATTTGTCAAAAGGTCCGGCTATGTGGAGTCCGCGCTCGCAAAATGACCGGATGCGTTTCACCGAGCTTTGGCGCCAGACCCTGGAATCAATTGATAATCTTGATTTGTGGCAGGACATGGTTGTTTCCTTAATTGTTGATAACGATGAGGTTAAAGGTGTGCGTACTAAAATTGGAGTTGAGTTTTTCGGAAATACTGTTATTTTAACCAATGGTACTTTTCTCAACGGTCTGATACATGTTGGTTCCTCCAAAATGCAAGGTGGCAGAATTGGTGAAGCTGCCTCATATAATTTATCTGAACAGCTTTTTGATGCCGGATTTGTCACCGGCAGACTAAAAACCGGAACGCCCGCCCGGATAGACGGAAGAACAATTGATTTTTCAAAATTTACGGAACAGAAAGGCGATGAGATTACAAATGCCTTTTCTTATCTGCCCGGAACCGAATCCACTTTAAAGCAGCGTTCCTGCTGGGTTGGTTTTACCAATTCAGATGTTCACAGCGAGCTTGAAACCGGTTTTGAATTTTCACCCATGTTTGACGGTACAATTCAGAGCCTTGGTCCCCGCTACTGCCCCAGCATTGAATCAAAGCTTGTCACTTTTGCTGAAAAACAACAGCATCAGCTCTTTTTGGAACCCGAAGGCGAAACCACCGAAGAGTATTACATCAATGGTTTTTCTTCTTCACTTCCGTGGGAAGTTCAGTACCGTGCGATGCGCAAGGTTGAGGGGCTTGAAAATGTTAAAATTTACAGACCCGGCTATGCAATAGAGTACGATTTTTTTGATCCTACGCAGCTTTATCACACTTTGGAGACAAAACTTATCCGCAATTTGTATTTTGCTGGTCAAATCAACGGAACAACCGGTTATGAAGAAGCCGCTGCTCAGGGAATGATTGCCGGGATTAATGCACACCTGCGCTGCTATTCCCCGAATGAAGAGTTTATTCTGAAACGTGATGAAGCGTATATTGGAGTGCTGATTGACGATTTAATTACCAAAGGCGTTGATGAACCCTACAGGATGTTCACCAGCCGCGCAGAATTTCGGATTTTACTTCGTCAGGACAATGCTGATGCCCGGTTAACTGAAAAAGCTTATAAAATTGGTCTTGCTTCTCCGGAACGATTAAAATTATTGCATGAAAAAAAGCGGTTAATTGCTGAGATTATTAACTTCACGAAAAAATTTAGCGTTAAGCCAGATACTGTAAATCAAGTACTTACACAAAAAGGAACAACTGAATTGAAGCAAGGAGTTAAATTTCACGACCTTATTTTGCGCCCTCAGGTTTCGATATTTGATTTCATCGATGCCCTGCCCTCTTTTAAAACGTTTTTAGAGCGGGTTTCCGATGAACGGAAAACCGAAATTATACAGGGAGCCGAAATTCAGATAAAGTATGAAGGATATATAAGCCGTGAAAAATCGCTTGCCCAAAAATTAGATAAATTTGAAAATATTATTATTGAAGATAAATTTAATTATAGTAAATTGAATTCTTTATCTATAGAAGCACGTGAAAAACTTGAGCATCTCAAACCAAAAACAATTGGACAGGCAAAAAGGATTCCGGGAGTTTCCCCTGCCGATATAAATGTTTTATTAATTTTGCTTGGTAAGTAAAATGTTTCACGTGGAACAAAATCAATTAATCATGGATTTAAAAAGTAAAATCAGAGAAGTTCCTGATTTTCCTGTTGACGGAGTCAGTTTTAAGGATATAACAACTCTTTTGAAAGAGCATGAAGCTTTAGATTATGTCATAGATAAAATTGTCTCAGAATTTAAGGATAAAAAAATCACAAAAGTTATTGGCATCGAAGCGCGGGGGTTTATTTTCGGCGGTGCGCTGGCAAGGGAGCTTAAGGCAGGATTTATCCCGGCACGCAAGAAAGGAAAACTGCCGGCTGATAAAATATCGGAAACCTACAAGCTTGAATACGGACACGATACTATTGAAATGCACAGCGATGCACTTTCACAAGATGACGTAGTTTTGATACATGATGACCTGTTGGCTACCGGTGGCACAGCCCATGCGGTTTACAACATGGTGAAAAGCCTGGGAATCGGCTCAGTTTACTTCAGTTTTTTATGTGACCTTGAATTTATTCAAACAGCGGAAAAAACAACTATTATGAATATGAATCCGCACATTTTTGTTAAATATTAATCCATTAAGAAATTAATGCAGTTGCCCGAAATATTGATAATTTAAAAAATCTCATCACTACACTTCCCGGCAAACCGGGAATTTATCAATTTTTTGATGAGAGCGGGAAAATTATATACATCGGGAAAGCAAAAAATCTCAAAAAGCGCGTTGCGAGCTACTTTTCAAAAAAGCACGACAGCCGAAAAACAGCGTTATTAGTCAGACGAATAGCCGATATTAAGCACATGGTTGTTGAAACAGAGCAGGATGCACTTCTGCTGGAAAACAATCTTATCAAAAAATACCAGCCGCGCTACAATATCCGGCTGAAAGATGACAAAAGCTATCCGTGGATTTGTATTAAAAATGAACCTTTCCCGAGGGTTTTCAAAACACGCAATCTGGTAAAAGACGGCTCAAAATATTTTGGACCATATACTTCTGTACATACTGTAAATACACTGTTAGAGCTGTTCCGAACAGAATATAAATTGCGTACATGCAGTTACAATCTTTCTGAAAAGAACATAAAAGAAGGAAAGTATAAGGTTTGTTTAGAGTATCATTTGGGTAATTGCGAAGGTCCTTGTGAAGGTTTGATCTCTCAGGAACTGTATAATCAGGGAATTGAAGAGATTACCGATATTTTGAAAGGAAACATATCCGGTGTGATAAAACATCTTGAAACCCGGATGGATAAAATGGCTAAAGCCCTCAATTTTGAAGCTGCACATAAAATCAAGGAGAAGTATGAATCCCTGAAGCGTTACCAGAGTAAATCAACTGTTGTCTCTCCCACCATTACTGATGTTGATGTTTTCACTATCGAAGAAGATTCAAAATTTGCATACATTAATTATCTTCGGGTTATTCAGGGTGCTATTATTCAAACTTACACACTTGAAATAAAAAAAGGAATTGATGAAACAACAGAAGACCTACTGCTTGCCGGCATTGTAGATATTCGCGACAAAATAGAAAGCTTTCCCAAAGAAGTATTAGTACCCTTCCTTCCCAAGCTGAAACTGCACAATCTTGTTTTTAGAGTTCCTCAGCGTGGTGAGAAAAAACAACTGCTTGATTTGTCATACCGAAATGCCAGATATTTTCGCCTTGAAAAAGAGAAGCGTATGGTTCTGAAAAATCCAAAAGTGAGTACTGACCGGATTTTGAAAACTCTTCAGAAAGATCTTCATTTGAAGGAATTGCCTGTGCAAATTGAGTGTTTTGACAACAGTAACCTGCAAGGTTCTAATCCGGTAGCCGCTTGTGTTGTCTTCAAAAATGCAAAACCGCTGAAGAGCGAATATCGCCATTATAACGTAAAAACCATCGTTGGGCCCAACGATTTTGCATCTATGGAAGAGATTCTGAGCCGCAGATATAAGAGACAACTTGAAGAGAAAAAAACATTGCCGCAGCTAATTGTTGTTGACGGCGGTAAGGGGCAGTTGTCATCAGCAGTTTCTGTATTGGATAAATTGAACTTACGCGGTAAAATAGCTGTAATTGGAATTGCAGAAAAACTTGAAGAGATATACTTTCCCGGAGATTCAGTTCCACTTTACATCAATAAAAATTCGGAATCTCTTAAGGTTATCCGTCAGATCAGAGATGAAGCCCATCGCTTTGGGTTAACCTTTCACAGGAATAAACGCTCGGCTGAATTTACAACGTCGGAACTAAACCGGATCAAAGGTGTTGGAGAGCGTACGATTAAAAAATTACTTCAGGATTTCAAATCGGTTAAAAACATTGAGAATGCATCTGAGTCTGCACTGACTCAGTCTGTTGGGCTATCAAAAGGGAGATTGGTTTACAACTATTTTCTTTCTAAAAAAGCAACATAAACTGCTAATGTGGCTTTCTGTATTTCTCATCTTCTTCCAGCAAATCAAGATAGCTGATATATCTGCTGACCGAAATTTCCTTGTTTTCAAGAGCATCTTTGACGGCACACTCCGGTTCGTGTGTATGTGAGCAATTGTTGTATAAGCAATTTTTGGACAGTTTAAAGATTTCGGGGAAATAATGGCTGATTTCCCACGTCTCCATATCTAACATTCCAAAACCTTTAATGCCCGGAGTATCAATAATATACCCACCTATTGAAAGCTTATACATTTCAGAAAATGCCGTAGTGTGTTTGCCCGTTTTATGGTATTCCGATATTTCGGAAGTTTTCAGATTCAGCCCGGGCTGAATCAGGTTTATGATGGTTGATTTTCCAACGCCGCTATGTCCGTTGATTACGCTTATTTTATTTTTTAGTTCATCTTTCAACTTTTCTATCCCCTCTCCCGTTTCAGCGGAAGTTTTGAGGCAGCGATACCCGATTTTTGAGTAGATTGAAATCAGGTTTTTCATGACTGTAATTTCCTCATCGCCATACAAGTCAATTTTGTTGAACACAAGCAGCACCGGAATATTATATGCCTCAGCAGAAGCAAGATAGCGATCAATAAACAGTGTGGTTGTTACCGGTGCAATAATGGTAACCAGCAGAATTGCCTGATCAATATTTGCCGCAATAATATGCGATTGCTTTGACAGATTGGGAGACCGCCGGATGATATAATTTTTTCGGTCTTTTATGGAATGAATCCAGCCGGTTCTGTTTTTTCCGGCAACTTCTGTCTCATTCTGCACCATAAAATTTACTATATCCCCTACAGCAACCGGGTTGGTACTTTTAATGCCCTTAATTCGAAAATTTCCTTTCACTTTACAATCAAACAGTTCTCCCCGCTCATCTTCAACGGTAAACCAGCTGCCTGTTGTCTTAACTATCAAACCTTTCTTCATCAATACTTTACAATTAATTTATTCCCAATTGAGAACTACTTTTTTGCAATTATCCTTTTCCATAATATCAAATGCAAGCTGAAAATCATCGGTAGGAAAGTGATGAGTTATTTGTGATACATCCAATCCGATGTCAAGTCCGGCAACCATATTGTTGTGTTTTATCGCATCCCGAAGACTTTCCAAAGAGAGATCAATCACACAATTTCCACCTATTTTTTTGGTTTTTCTTTTGACTAATGCTTTCATTTTGAATTGGTAAGTAATTTTTGTCTGAATCAAATTTCCAATGCAGAGATTGTTTATGTTAAATTGAAACGATGGGAGATAAACCGTACCGGATACCAGGACGCAATGAATCCAATTCCCAGAACAATTCCGAGAATCAGCAAAATATCCGACAAAATAATTTGCACAGGATAAGCTGTAATAACGAATGAACCGGCGCCGGGAAGGGTAACGAACTCGAACCGGATTTGCAGCCAGCAGACAAAAATCCCTAAAAGAGCGCCGATTAAAGCTCCGAAAAATGAGATCAGCCAGCCTTCAAAAAGAAAAATTTTGCGAATCATTTTTTCGTCAGCTCCCATACTACGCAGTATGAACAGGTCCTCTTTTTTGTCAATTATCAGCATGGAAAGACTTCCTAACATATTGAAGGAGGCAACAATAAGGATAAAAACCAATATAAAATAGGATGCCCATTTTTCCGATTTCATGGTACGGAAAATCATATCGTGCTGCTGGAATTTGTTTTTCACGTGGAACGAATTGCCCAAAATATTCTGAATCTCCTTTTGCAGTTTTTTTGGATTAGCGCCCGGTTTAATACCTAATTCAACTGCCGAAACCCGGTTTTCGCTCTCAAAAAGGTGCGCTGCGAAATGGTAGGGTACAATGACATATTTGGAATCCACCTCTTCCAAAAGAGAAAAAACACCGGCAGGGAAAATATAGTCAAAATTAAGCGAGCGCGCAGGATTCAGTGATGTTTGAAGTCCTTTTTTGGGTACAAAAATGCGAATAGGATCAACAAAAGAGAGTCCCAAACCCAGATTATAGGCAACCCCCTGCCCTACGACAGCGTAGTCGGTGCCTTCATTCTGAAGCATAAAAATCCCGTCAATAATCAGCGTATCAATGCTGGTGTAGTCCGGGTAGTTGGGCGGAACGCCTTTCACCAAAGCGGGATACTGCTGATCGCCATATTTGAGCAGAGCGGTCTCCTCAATCACCTCTGCATAGTGCAAAACCCCGGACAGATTTTGAATTTCATCAAACCTGTTTTCCGCAGGAGAAAACATTTTTCCGTGTGCTGCTTCAATTTTCAGATCAGGATCAAAATTGCTGAAAAACGTCTCAATCAGTCCGTTAAAGCCGTTAAAAACAGAAAGTACAATGACTAACGCCATTGTACCGACAATAATTCCGGCAACAGATATGCCGGATATTATGTTAATAATATTCTGTTTCTTTTTGGAAAACAGATACCTCCGCGCTATGAACAGTGGTAGATTCAAATCCTATTTTTGTAATAAATTATCAATGTTTTCAATATAATCGAGACTGTCGTCAATATAGAACTCAAGTTCCGGAATAATTCTGACGCTTTTGCCAATCCGCCGCCCCAACTCGCCGCGGATTGATTTTCCGGCAAACTGAATTTCTTCCAAGATATCCTTGGAAAAAGAAGATGGATATATGCTCAGATAAATTCGTGCAATTCCCATGTCTTTTGTAACCCGAACAACAGAAACCGTGATGAGTCTGCCGTTATATTTTGATCGGTTCAGCTGGAGTATTATATCGGCAACTTCGCGCTGAATCAGTCGCGAAACTTTGTTTTGCCTTGTGGTGAATTGTTCCATGATGCTTTTGTTTTGGATTTTTAAATTGCTCAAAATTAAGGAAAATAATTGTTGTGTTCCTGCAAAGTCAAAAGAAGT
>LSQX01057578.1_pt2 | contig 31548 bp, 27 predicted proteins | sample 654561 | NCBI WGS metagenome assembly LSQX01 (sample SAMN04489861, study PRJNA283612) | anaerobic digester metagenome | isolation source: 4 biogas reactors fed with cattle manure at either 37C or 55C with and... | place: Denmark: Kongens Lyngby | collected 2014 | reverse complement strand
TCTACTTTCCGGGGGTCGGGCCCCCGGCTCATACCCGTGGCACAAGACAGGCACCGATCCACGGGCGATAGAGTCGCTTATCCAGCACAACACCCGACCCTCACTCGCCACCGTCGCCCACCTGATCAACACTGACGGTGTTGAGATACTGGTGATCGAGGTGCCCCGTTCCACCACGCCGATCGCCACCCAACACGGCGTCTACCAGCGACGCGTACTACGCGCGACGGGTGACCCCCAGTGCCTTGCGATGGACCCCGCCTACCTCTTCAGCCAGTACCACACCGCCCATGCCAGGGACTGGGCCACACTCCCCGCGATCGGCGCGACCCTCGATGACCTTGACCCGTCCGAGTTCAACCGTCTTCGCAAACTCATCGCTGCCGGCCCGGGAGACAAGACACTGTCTCAGCTCGACGACGAGGAAATACTCCGGGGAATGGGACTCTATGATGATTCAGCTGACCCGGTGAAACTGGGTGCCGTCCTGCTCTTCGGCACCCTCCCGGCGTTGGCCCGGTGGATTCCCAATCACGAGGTGCTTCTGCAAATCTTCGCGGGTACTGCCGTGAAGGTGAACTTCCGCACCCGCGGGCCCCTGCTCCAGGTCATGGAGGAGATTGCCGACCGGATCGAGCCCTATCGCCATGAGGACGAGATCACTGTGGGAATCCTGCGCATCGGACTGGTCAACCTGCCCGAACGTGCCAGCCGTGAAGCTGTCGCCAATGCACTCGTTCACCGCGACTACACGATGCTTGGACCCATCCAGATCAGGCTCGACGACGATGAGTTCCGTGTGACCAGTCCCGGCGGTCTTCCCCGGCCGGTCACCCTGGACACAATTTTCGACGCATCGACACCCCGCAGTCCCGCACTAGCTGATGCCTTCAAACGCGCTGGACTGGTCGAGCGCAGCGGACGTGGCGTGAAGATCATGTTCGAGTCCATGTTGACCAGCGGCCACATGGAGCCGGACTTCCACGGCACCACCGATGAAATCGTGTCCGTCGGACTACCTGTGACCGTCGCTGACCGCGAATTCGCCGCCTTCACCGCCCGCTGGACGCAGTCCCACCCCGAGCTGTCAGTTCGTTCCCTGCGCCTGATCCGCTCCCTTCGAAACGACGGCCCGTCACACGCCAGCGGCCTGGCCGAACGACTGTCCGAATCGCCACAGCGTATCAGCCGTGAACTGACGGAACTCGCCGACTTCGGCCTGGTGGCGATCATCCCCGGTGCCCGCGGCAACCAGTACCGCCTCGGCCCTGTATTCCATGACATCGTCGGCCGCCGAGGAGACTTCGTCCGCTCCACCAAGGTCGACGAGACACGGGCCGCCCAGCTCCTCCTGGCATACGTTGATGATTTCGGCTCGATCAACCGCACGCAGGCAGCGGACACCTGCGGAATCAGTGGCCAGCAGGCCTACCGTTTTCTACGGGAGCTCGTCGACACCGGCGAGCTCGTGATGGAGGGGCGTGGCCGAGGCACGCGCTACGTCCGACCGTCCTAATCAAACAACATTGCAAACAGAATCAAACAGCGCGTTCTGCGATGCATTCTGTTTGCAAATATCAAACATGCAGTTCAGCGCCGGTTAGCGTAGTACCGGCCCATGAACTCGGCGCGGTACTCCTCGAAGTAGCCGCCCTCGATGGAGTCGCGGATGTTGTCCACCAGGCGGATCATGAACTGCAGGTTGTGGATCGTGCACAACGTCATGCCGAGGAACTCGTTCGCCTTGAACAGGTGACGGATGTAGGCGCGCGAGTAGTTCTCGGAGACGTACCCGCCGAACTCCTCGTCGATGCCACGGAAGTCCCGCTTGAAGCGCGCCCCCTCCAGGTTCATCCGGCCGTCGAGGGTGTAGACGCCACCGCGGCGGGCCAGGCGCGTGGGGGCGACGCAGTCGAAGGTGTCGGCGCCCGCCTCGATGGCGGTGAACATGTCGTCCGGCTCGGAGATACCCAGCAGGTGGCGGGGCTTGTCGCGGGGCAGTTCGTCGCAGACCCAGCCGACGATCGTGCCGAGGTTCTCCTTCTCCAGCGCCCCGCCGATGCCGTAGCCGCCGAAGCCGCGGCGTCCGGCGGCCACGGCGGCGTCGGAAAGCTGCACGAGGCCGCGGGTGGCCTGGCGGCGCAGGTCCTCGTACTGGGCGCCCTGTACGACGCCCCAGAGGGACTGGAGGGGCTTGGCGGCGCGTTCCCGGGTGAGGCGGTCGTGCTCGTCGAGGCAGCGCTGCGCCCAGCGGTGGGTGCGGTCGACGGAGGCCTCCTGGTAGGAGCGGGTGTCCATGAGGGTGGTCAGCTCGTCGAAGGCGAAGATGATGTCCGCGCCCAGCTGGTGCTGGATCTGCATGCTCACCTCAGGGGTGAAGCGGTGCCGGGAGCCGTCGATGAAGCTGGTGAAGTTCACCCCGTCCTCGTCGACCTTCGCCATGTTCTTCTTCGCCGGGAGGTGCCCGTTCGCGGCGTCGGAGGAGTCCATGGAGATGACCTTCTGGTAACCGGAACCCTGGCTCATCACCTGGAAACCGCCGGAGTCGGTGTAGGTCGGACCGGACCAGTTCTCGAAACGGCCGACGCCGCCGGCCTCGTCGACGATGTCGGCGCCGGGCTGCAGGTACAGGTGGTACGCGTTGGAGAGGATCGCCTGCGCGCCGGTCTGCTCGATCTGCTCGGGGGTGAGGGTCTTCACGGTCGCCTTGGTGGCGACGGGGATGAACGCGGGGGTCCGGATGTCACCGTGCGGGGTGTGGATCGTGCCGGTGCGGCCGTGGCGTCCGGGCGCGGACTCCAGTTCGGTGCCGAGGGTGAACGACAGGTCAGACCTGCTCATGCTTCTCCATTTCCTTGCGGTGCAGCTGTTCGGCCGCGTGACGGGCCTCCCACTCCTTCTCGAGGGCGGTGCCCTCGATGTCCATGCGGGGGATGAGCCGGTTGAGCCAGCGGGGGATCCACCAGGTGGCGTTGCCCAGGAGGAACATCGTGGCGGGGACGAGCGCCATGCGGACGAAGAAGGCGTCGAAGAAGACGCCGACGCCGAGGGCGAAGCCGAAGATCTGGATGAACGGCAGCGGCTGGTCGATGAACGCGATGAACACGGCGATCATGATGAGCGCGGCCGCCGTGACCACGCGGGCTCCCCGGGTGAAGCCGACGATGGTGGACTCCTCGAGGGCGTCGAGCTTGGACACCGCGCGGGGGACGTCCGGGTCGGGGTTCTCGTGGGACTTCACCCGCAGGTTGATGTAGTGCTCGCNNTGACCAGGAAGACCTGGTAGTCCATGGCCAGGCCGAAGGTCACGCCGATGAGGAAGATCGGCATGAAGGAGATGAGCGGCGCCGGGGTGTTCACCAGATCCCACAGGCCCTCCTGCCACACGAGGACGGTGACGCCGAAGGCCGCTCCGACCGAGAGCAGGAAGCCGAGGCCGGCGACGAGCGGCACCAGCACCGAGCGGAACACGCCGAGCAGCAGGAAGATCGCCAGCCCGACGACGATGCCGAGGTAGACGGGCATCGCCTCGGAGAGGCGTTCGGTGATGTCCATCTGCACGGCCGTGAGGCCCGTCAGGCCGATGTCGGCGCCGGTGGCGTCGGCGATCTGCGCGCCCTGTTCGCGCAGGGCGTGGGAGACCTGGGTGGTGTACTGCTCGTCGGGGCCGGTGAACGGGGTGACCAGGATCTGGGCGCCGTTGGTGTCCGGGTTCATGCCGATGAGCTGGGCGTGCTTCACGCCGCCGACGTTCTTGAGCTGCCCGACGGTGTACATGTACGAGGAGGTCACCGCTGCTTCGCGACGGTCCACCGTCTCCCCCTCCGGAGCCATCGCCTCCTGCGCCCGGACGAGCGGCTGCAGCGCCGGGGCGTCGGGGTTGACGTCGTCGGCGTCGACGATGACCAGGAACGGTGCGTTGATGCCCGCGCCGAAGCCCTCGGCGAGGAGGTTGGCGGACTTGCGCTGGGTGGTGTCGAGGTTGGACGTCGAGTCCGAGGGGAGCGAGAGCTCCATGTTGAGCGCCGGGTACGACAGCGCGCCGAGGGTGAGCACCACGACCGCCATGACGAGGCCCGGGACGCGGCGCACGAAGCGGACCCAGCGGTTGCCCATGGTGGGGCGACGGCGGCGCTCGCTGGTGCGGCTCACGCCCCGTCCCCGGCGGACGGGGTTGCCGGCGACGCCGGGCACGCGCCCCTTGAAGGTCCGGTCGCCGAGCACGCCGAGCAGCGCCGGGATGAACGTCAGCGCCACGAGCACGGCCACGAACACGGTGAACGCCGCGGACAGGCCCATGGCGGTGAGGAACTCGATGTTGACGATCGTCAGGGCGGCCAGCGCGATGATGACGGTGGCACCCGCGAAGACGACCGCGGAGCCGGCGGTGCCCACGGCCATGCCGGCCGCCTCGTCGGCGGGCATCCGCTGCCGTTCCGCGCGGTAGCGCGACAGGATGAACAGGGCGTAGTCGATGCCCACGGCCAGGCCGATCATCACCGCCANNACCGGGGTGATGTTGTTGAGCTCGACGAACGCGGTGGCGATGATGATGACCAGCGCGCCGATGCCCACGCCGATGACCGCGGTGAGCACCGGCAGACCGGCGGCCACGAGGGAGCCGAACGTCACGATGAGCACCACGAAAGCGATGGCCAGGCCGACGATCTCACTGGTGGTCTTCACCTCGATGGGGTCACCGAAGCCGGCGCCGCCGGCCTCCACCTCGATGCCCTCCGCGCGGCCGAGATCCATGGCGGCGTTGACGATGCGCCGGTGCTCGTCGGTGACGTCCATCGACGAGGGGACGTCGATGGTGAAGGTCGTGTAGCCGATGCGGCCGTCGTCGGAGAGCATGGCGAGGTTCTCGGCGTCGTCACGCGCGGACTCCTCGGGCAGGCCCTGCTCGGTCATCATCTCGATGACGCCCTGCTGCAGCGCGGGTGAGACCTCGACGGGGTTGCCGAAACGTTCCGTGCCGGTCAGGTCCGGCAGGTTGTCCCGGATGTGGGTGACCACCTTGTCGATGGCCGCCGAGTTGTGCGGGTCCTCCAGCCTCTCCCCCGCGGGCGCGGCGAACACGACGTTCACGCCGGCGGCGTTGACGGGGTTGCCTCCCTCGGGGAACTTCTCGACGAGGGTGTAGGTCGCGTCAATCGACGGGGTACCGCCGATGGAGAATTCGTTGGAGAACGGCTTCTGGAACGTCACCGCGGCGCCGGCGACACCGGCCAGCGCCGCCAGCCACAGGACGATGACGATCCACTTGCGGTGAAAGGACCAGCGTCCCAGCTTGAACAGTAATTTAGCCACGGTGGATGGGCTTCCTCAGATGACAGACAACCAAACACGGCCAGTCTACCGAGACGGCCCGGAATCACCGAAGGCCTCGACCGTTCCGTGTGACACCGGGGCCCGGAACGAGTCGGTCCGGGCCCCGGTGTCACACGAAATGGCCACTGAAAAGAAACGATGCCGCGGGACGTAGTACGTCCCGCGGCATCACATGGCGGTGGCGGAGGGATTTGAACCCTCGGTTGGGGGTTACCCAACAATCGCTTTCGAGGCGATCACCTTCGGCCGCTCGGACACGCCACCTTGACTGGCCGGAAAGCCGACCTCGGTCAAGACTAAACCAGCTTGTCGTGGCGCGCCAAATCTCACTCAGTGGCGGTCGCGCTTCGCGTCCTGGACGGAGCCGAGCACGCGGTCCCCGGCCTCCTTGACGCTCTTGCCGGCCTCCTCGGCGGCCTCCTTCATGTCGGCCTTGGTCTGGTCGGCCTTGCCCTCGTGCTCGAGGCGCTCATTGTCCGTGAGCTTGCCGACACCCTCCTTGATCTTGCCGCCGAACTTCTCCGCCTTGTCTCCGATGCTCATGACATATCCTTTCGTTGATGTGATGTAGATCCCACCGTACCGGTCATATGGCGATCCATGCATAACATCAACGTAACGATTCGAAGAAGCCGCTCAGCAGCTCCGCACACTCCCCCTCGAGGACCCCGGCGCGCACCTGCGGGCGGTGGAGCTGGCCGGGGGCGCGGACGGCGTCGAGAAGCGAACCGCAGGCGCCCGTCTTGGGCTCCCACGCCCCGAAGACGAGCTCCCCCACCCGCGCCCCCAGCAGCGCCCCCGCACACATCGTGCAGGGCTCCAGGGTGACCACCAGCGTGCAGCCCTCCAGGCGCCACGCGTCCCCGTGCCGCCGCACGGCCTCCCGGATCGCCAGCACCTCCGCGTGCGCGGTGGGGTCGGCGTCCGCTTCCCGACGATTCGTGGCCGCCGCCAGCTCCCTGCCGTCAGGACCGTAGACCACCGCCCCGACCGGGACGTCACCCGCCGGGGTCGTGCGCGCGACCTCGAGGGCCCGCCGCATGAGGCGCTCCGCCCGGACGAGGCCCTCCTCCCGGGGCAGGGTCAATCGTCGATCCCGGTGACGTCGAGAAGCTCCTCGTCGAAGCCCAGCTCCTCCGCTATCCGCAGCAGCTGCTGGGAGGGCCACAGGTCCTCGTCGTCGGCGATGACGCCGAGCACCTCCTCGCTCAGGCCGATGTCGGCCAGCAGCTCGAAGTCCCCGTCCGGCCAGCCGTCGACGTCATCGAGCTCATCCGGGTCCAGATCCGGAATCTCCGCGTCCAGCTCCGTGAGCACCTCCGCGGCGAAATCGTCGTCGACCGCCATCGTCGCGTCGGACAGCAGCGCCTGGACGCCGTTCGGGGTGGGACGGACGATGACGAAGTAGTCGTCGTCGACGCACAGCAGCGCGAAGGCCGGACCCTCGCTGCGCAGCGCCCGGACCGCCTGGACCGACGTCTGCAACGAGGAGAAGTCATCGTCGAAGGCGCGCACCACCCACTCCCCGTCGATGCGCGTGACCGTGACGGCGAAGCTCTGGCCATACTCCTCGTGTTCCATACCGGTGAGACTAGTCCGGTTGTGCGACACTTGTCAGGTGACCTCGACGAACCTTTCCCGCACCATCTGCATTCTCGGCCTGGGCCTCATCGGAGGCTCCCTCCTGCGCGACCTCGCCGCGCAGGGCGCCCACGTCTACGGCTACAACCGCTCCGGGGCCGGGGCCCGCGCCGCCGCGGAGGCCGGCTACGACGCCTCCGACGACTTCATCGCCACCCTCCGCCGTGCCGAGGAGGACAAGGCCCTCATCGTCATGGCCGCACCGATGCCCGCCATCCCCGGCATGCTCGACGCCATCATGGAGCACGCCCCCAGCTGCGGCTTCACCGACGTCGTCTCGGTGAAGGCCGAGGTGTACTCCCTCGTCAAGGAACGCGGCCTCGAGGACCGTTACGTCGGCGGACACCCCATGGCCGGCACCGCGGACTCCGGCTGGAGCGCCTCCCAGGAGGGCCTGTTCACCCGCGCCGCCTGGGTGATCACCTACGACCACGCCCCCGACGCCTCCGACGAGTGGATCGCCCTGTGGACCGACGTGGTCCGCATGATCCTCGCCGTCGGCGCCGACGCCATCCCCGCCCGCGTCGACCACCACGACGCCGCCGTCGCCCGCATCTCCCACGTCGTGCACGTCTTCGCCGAGGTGCTGGCCATCGTCGGCGACAACGGCGGCGCCCTCGCGCAGTCCCTGGCGGCCGGCAGCTTCCGCGACTCCACCCGCGTCGCCGGCACCCAGCCATCCCTCGTGCGCGCCATGTGCGAGACCAACGCCGACGCCGTCGTCGTCGCCCTCGACGAGGCGCTGGACCTGCTCAACGACGCCCGCGCGTCCCTGGCCAAGCCCCGCCCCGACATCTCCCAGCTCGCCGACGCCGGCTACGCCGCCCGCATCCGCTTCGAGGCCCGCCACGGCGCCCGCGGCGAGTCCGTCTCCCCCGTGAAGATCTCCTCCCGCCCGCTGCTGCGCCTCAACCCCGGCGCCCCCGGCTGGGTGAACCAGCTCGTGCAGGCGGAGTCCCTGGGCGGGCGCATCGACATCTTCTGATTCTGGCGTCCCTGACCGTTCCGTGTGACACCGGGGGCTGGACCACGTCGGTCCGGGCCCCGGTGTCACACCAAATGGTCAGGGCCTCCCACCGTTGCCGGTGGGAGGCCCTGAAAGAAATTGTGCGCCCGGAGGGATTCGAACCCCCAACCTTCTGATCCGTAGTCAGATGCTCTATCCGTTGAGCTACGGGCGCCTGTTGTTTCGGCTACTGCCTTGCAACGAGAAGTAACATTACATGGCAGCATCCGAAACTGGCAAATCGCCAGGTCAGGCCGGGTATCAGACGATCAGGCCGAACACCGGGATGGCGATGAAGTACGACGCCAGGGCGATGAGGATGACGGCGATGGCGTTGAGCCAGACGCCGCCCTTGATCATGTCGCCGATCTTGACGTAACCGGAGCCGAAGGCGATGGCGTTCGGCGGGGTCGCGACGGGCAGCATGAAGGCACAGGTGGCGGACAGCGCGACCGGGATGGTCAGCAGCAGGATGTTCATGTCGGTGGCACTGGTCAGGCCGATACCGACGGCGACACCACCCATGATGGGCAGGAAGGTCGCGGCGGTGGCGGTGTTCGAGGTGAACTCGGTGAGCACCAGGACCAGCAGGGCGACGGCCGCCATGAGCAGGAATACCGGCAGGACCTCGAGGGCCTTGGCCTTCTCACCGATCCACAGGGACAGGCCGGTGGCGGTGAACATGCCGGACAGGGACAGGCCGCCACCGAAGAGCAGCAGGACATCCCAGGGCAGCTCGTTGGCGGTCTTCCAGTCGAGGAGACGGACGCCCGACTTGGCGTCGGCCGGGATGGCGAACATCAGCAGGCCGGCGATGATGCCGACGATGGCGTCGTTGTAGCCCAGGGTGGAGCCGGTCCAGTTCATGATGAGCGGGACGAATACCCAGGACAGGGCGGCGAGGACGAAGATGATGGTCACCGAGATCTGCGGCTGGGTCCACTTGCCCATCTTGCGGATCTCCTCACGGATGAGCTCACGGCCACCCGGGATCTCGTCCATCTCCGGCTTGAACACCGTGATGAGCACGAGCCACGCGATGACGGTGAACACGGCGGCCACCGGCACGCCGACCAGCATCCACTGGCCGAAGCCGATGACGATGCCGTGGGCCTCGGACATGTAGCCGGCCAGCAGGGCGTTCGGCGGGGTGCCGATGAGGGTGCCCAGAGAGCCGATGGAGGCGGAGTAGGCGATGGACAGCATGAGGCCGGTCGCGAACTTCTTCTGCTTGCGCATGCCGCCGACGAGACCGGCGGTCAGCGACAGCACGGACAGGCCGATCGGCAGCATGACGACGGCGGTCGCGGTGTTCGACACCCACATGGAGAGGAAGCCGGTGGCGATCATGAAGCCCAGGATCAGGCGCTTCGGGCTGGTGCCGACCGCGAGGACCACGGCCAGCGCCATACGACGGTGCACGTTCCAGCGCTGCAGGCCCAGGGCCAGCAGGAAGCCACCCATGAACAGGAAGATCGTCGCGCTGGCATACGGGGAGCCGACGGCGGAGAAGCCGGCGACACCCGCGAGCGGGAAGATCGCGATCGGCAGCAGGGCGGTGGCGGCCAGGGGGATGGCCTCGGTCATCCACCAGGCGCCCATGAGGACGGTGGTCGCCGCCACGATGCGCATCGCCTGGTGGGAGTAGTCGACCTCCGGGTCCGCGCCGGCGGACTGCAGGACAGTCTCGGGGGCGTCGGACGGGAAGATGAAGTAGACGAGGGCCGCGAGGGCGAGGCCGAGGATGAGGCCGAAAGCCTGGCGGTGCCATTCGCGCGGGTCACGCGGGTCAGACAGGTCGCCCGGTGCGGGTTCTACCGCGACCTCTGCCTCTCGGTTCTCCACGTCGGGGTGAGGAGTGCTCATGGTGGGTGCACGATCCTTCTGTTCGGTGTTCTTGGTCAATGGACAGTAGATACGAAGTGACAGTGCAGAAATGACAGCACTTCCTAAGCCATACATAAGTGCAGGACGACACTTTTCGCCAATCACACACCACTGGTCACGCCGCTTTATATTCGCGGCGTGACCAGCAGGAACAGCCTCACCCCCGGGGCCAGGCACCCCCAGTTCGGGGGAGTGGGGAATCTACAGCCCCATGACCGACTTCGCGATGAGGAAGTAGATGATCAGACCCGTCGCATCCGAGAGCGTCGAGATGAACGGGTTGGAGAACACCGCCGGGTCCGCACCGACCTTCTTCGCGATGATCGGCATGACGCCACCCACCGTCGCAGAGAAGGTACACACCATGAGCAGGGTCGAACCGATGACGATGCCGATGTTCAGGCCGTAGACCACGGTGGCCAGCAGGAAACCGATGCTGCCGAGCACCGCGCCGAGCAGCATGCCCACGCGGATCTCACGCCACGCCACGGACACGACGTCCCGCGGTCGCACGTCACCGAGCGCCAGGGCGCGGGTGACGGTCGTCGCCGCCTGGTTGCCGGTGTTACCGCCGGTACCGGTCAGCAGCGGGATGAACAGGCTGAGCACCACCGCCGCCGCCAGGGTGTCCTCGAAGGTGTCCAGGACCTGGACGGTCAGCAGCGCCGAGATCGCCAGCACGAGCAGCCAGACGATACGCGACTTCACGATCTTCACCAGCGGAGTCGACAGGTAGGGCTGCTGCAGCGGCTCGTGGGCACCGGAACGCGCCGTATCCTCGGAGTCCGCCTCCTCGACGATGTCGACGGCGTCGTCGAAGGTCAGCATGCCCACGAGACGCTCTGAGTCGTCCACCACCGGCATGGCCAGCATGTCCAGCGGCAGGAACCAACGGGCGGTCTCCTCCTCGTCGGCGTGCGCGTTGGCGAACACCGGCTTGGACATCAGCTCGACGAGCCCCGTCGACCCTTCCGCCGTGAACAGGTCACGCAGCGAGACCACGCCGACGAGCAGCCGGTCCCGCGAGATGATCGGCAGGGTGTAGATCGTCTCCGCCTCATTGGCCACCCGGCGCAGCTTCTCCAGCGCCTCGTCGACAGTGAGGTCCTCGTAGATGTGCGGCACCTCCGGTGACATGCGACGACCGACCGACCCTTTCGGGTACCCCAGGACCACGCCCGTGATGTCACGTTCGGTGTCGTCCAGGGTGCGCATGAGGCGTTCGGCGATCTCGGCCGGGAGTTCGTCGAGAAGCGAGACACGGTCATCCGGGTCCAGCTCCGCGAAGAACTCGTAGACGGAGTTGTCGCCCAGCGCGTCGATGAGATCGGCCTGATGGGCCGCGTCGAGGGCGTCGAAGACCTCGATCGCGCGGCGCCGCGACAGCAGCCGCAGGACCACCGCGGCCCGCGTCGCGGAGGAACGCTCCACGAGGGCGACGACATCCTGGATGGGAGGTTCATCCAGCAGTACGGACAATTCGGCTGCGCGTTCCGGCGGGACACCCTCATCGGAACGGATGATGCGCTCCAGGCGCTCGAGAACGTTGACGTCGGTCATGATGACACCTCCCGGCGTTTCGGAACCCGCTCCTCGCGGGTTCATCCGTTGGCTCACGCTACCCCATAAGTCCCCGGACATGGCCCTCACCAGCAACGCTCAACGAGGAAAGGGCGACCACCCTGAGGTGATCGCCCTTGATCGTGCGCCCGGAGGGATTCGAACCCCCAACCTTCTGATCCGTAGTCAGATGCTCTATCCGTTGAGCTACGGGCGCGCGGAGACGAGAGGATTCGAACCTCCGGCCCGCCGCAAAGCAGGCAACTCCTTAGCAGGGAGCCCCATTCGGCCACTCTGGCACGTCTCCAGCTCCACCAGTTAATGGTGCAACTGCAGGAATCCTACCCGCCCGGTGGCCCGGGAGCCAAACCGCCTAGAATCAGGCCCATGATCCGCCCCGACCTTGCCGCCATGCCCTCCTACGTCCCCGGAAAGCGTCAGCCGGACGCGTTGAAGTTGTCCTCGAACGAGGTCGCCACGCCACCGCTGGCCAGCGCCGCGGAGGCGATGGCCGCGGCAGCCGCCGGGGCGAACCGCTACCCCGACATGTTCTCCACGGAACTCCGCGAGGCACTGGCCGAGCACCTCGACCTCGCCCCGGAGCAGGTCACCGTCGGCTGCGGCTCCTCCGCACTGTGCCAGCAGCTGGTGCAGATCACCGCCGGCCCCGGCGACGAGGTCCTCTTCCCGTGGCGCAGCTTCGAGGCGTACCCCCTCTTCGCGCAGGTCGTCGGCGCGACGCCGGTGGCGGTCCCGCTTCTCGACGACGGCCGCCACGACCTCCCCCGCATGGCCGAGCACATCACCGAGCGCACGAAGCTCATCTTCCTGTGCAACCCGAACAACCCCACCGGCGCGGTGATCACGCAGGCCGAGTTCGATGATTTCATGGCCCGGGTGCCGGAGGATGTCGTCGTCGGTCTGGACGAGGCGTACTTCGAGTACAACCGCGCGGAGGACACGGTGGTGGGCACCGAGGCGGTCGCCCGGCACCCGAACGTCGTGGGCCTGCGGACCTTCTCCAAGGCCTACGGACTGGCGGGCGTGCGCGTCGGCTACGCCTTCGGCTCCGCCGAGCTCATCGCCGCCCTGAACAAGGTGACCATCCCCTTCGCGGTGAACTCGGTGGCGCAGGCCGGCGCGCTGGCCAGCCTCAACAGCGCTGATGAGCTGCTCGAACGTACCGAGGAGACCGTCGTCCAGCGCGACCGCGTCGCCGACGCCCTCGGCGCCCGCCGCAGCCAGGCGAACTTCATCTGGCTGCCCGGCGTCGACGCGGACGACGTCGCCGCCCGCCTCGCCGCGCAGGGCGTCCTCGTGCGTGCCTTCCCGGAGGGCGTGCGCATCACGGTCACCACCGAGGAGGAGGCCGACCAGCTCCTGGCGGCCTGGGAGAAGGCGGGACTGTAGGCCATGATCCGACTGCTGCTGAGCGTGGTCACGACGGCGATCGCGCTGTTCCTCGTCACCCGCGTTGTGCCGGGCGTGGACGTCACCCCGCCGGACGACCCGTGGGCGTTCATCTGGGTCGCCGTGCTGTTCATGGTGGTCAACGCCGTGGTCAGCCCGATCGCGCACGCGCTGGGCACCCCGCTGAAGATCCTCACGCTGGGGTTGTTCTCGCTGGTCATCAACGCGCTGCTGTTCATGTTCACCGGCTGGCTCTCCGGCCAGATCGGCCTCGGCCTGACGGTGGACGGGTTCATGGCGGGGCTGCTCGGCGCGGTGGTCATGGGGGTGGCCACGTGGGTGCTGGGGCTGGTCACCGGGGCGGTCACGCGGCGGAGGTAACCGGCCCGCCCGCTGACCGTTCCGTGTGACACCAGGGTGCCGACCGGCTGGTTCGGGGCCCCGGTGTCACACCAGATGGTCAGGGCACCGGAGCGGGAAAGAACGATGCCGCGGGCCATACCGGAAGTATGTCCCGCGACATCACGCTGCGGAGATGGCGGGATTTGAACCCGCGGAGGTTTGACCCTCGCTGGTTTTCAAGACCAGTGCATTCGGCCGCTCTGCCACATCTCCTCAGCGGAGAACTCTACCCGAGCCACCCCCGAGCCCGGAACTTCCCTACCCTGGTAACGCATGAAGGCAATTCAGTTGACCAACCCGGATGATCCGCGTTCGCTTGAGCTCGTCGAGACCGAGCTCCCTCAGCTCAGGGACGGGGAGGTGCTGGTGAAGGTGCAGGCCGCGGGCGTGAACCGCGGCGATCTCCTGCAGGCCCGCGGCTACTACCCGCCGCCGCCCGGCGAGTCCGAGATCATCGGCCTCGAGTGCGCCGGCGTCATCGAGGACCCGGGCACCACGGGCCGGCAGAAGGGCGAGGCGGTCGGCTGCCTCATGGCCGGTGGCGGTTACGCCGAGTACGTGGCGGTCCCGGAGGGTCAGCTCATGCCGATCCCGGAGGGCTACTCCCCCACGGAGACGGCCGCGATCGTGGAGGTCGCGTGCACCGTGTGGTCGAACCTGGGCATGCTCGCCGACGTCCGCGAGGGCCAGACCGTGCTCATCCACGGTGGTGCGGGCGGCATCGGCACCTTCGCCATCCAGTTGTGCAGGCAGCTCGGCGCGACCGTCGCGGTCACCGCGGGCAGCGCGGAGAAGCTGGAGACCTGCCGTGAGCTGGGTGCGGACATCCTCATCAACTACCGCGAGCAGGACTTCTCCGAGGAGCTCAAGGGGAAGTGCGACGTCATTCTCGACATCATGGGCGCGAAGTACCTGCAGCAGAACCTGCGCGCGCTCAACGAGGACGGCCAGCTCATCATCATCGGTCTGCAGGGCGGCGTGAAGGCCGAGATCAACCTGGGGGCGCTGCTGCCGCGCCGCCTCACGGTCCGCGGCACGACGCTGCGCGCCCGCTCCCTGGAGGGCAAGGCGGAGATCGTCCGTTCGACCGTCGAGAACGTGTGGCCCATGCTTGCCGACGGCCGCATCTCCCACCACATCCACGCCACCTTCCCCCTCGCCGAGGCGGCGGCGGCCCATGAGCTGCTGGACTCCGGCGCGGTGACCGGCAAGATCGTCCTGGAGGTCTGACCGGCCTCTACGCCAGGGAGGCCACGACCCGGGTGAGGTGCTCGAGGTCGTGGCGGGTGCTGAACGGGCTGAGGGAGACGGTCACGGCGCCGCCGACCTCGTCGACGCCCATGTCGGCGGTCAGGGGGCAGGGCGGCAGGATCGTCGTGACCAGGCCGTTGTCCAGCAGACGCTGGTGCACCGTCTCCGCGGGGACGCCCCGCACCGCGAAGGACACCCGTCCCACGCGGTCACCCCGGCCGCCGTCCCCGGCCTCCCCGGACACCCCGAGGATGTGGACCGTCGGCAGGGCCCCCAGCAGACCGGTGAGATCGTGGGTCAGGCCCGCGAGGTAGCCTGCCAGCTCCCGCTTCGAGGCGTGCAGACGGGTCCGGCGGGTGCCCACCGCGTCGGTGAGCTCCGCGAGATGGTCGATGAGCGACGACACGCCACCGGCCAGGCCCGGCGCGACCGGCACGTCGAACACCGGGTCCAGACGCCGGAACATCGCCGGATCGCGGAACACCAGCGCCGCGACCTGCGGCCCGCCCAGGGCCGCCAGGTCGACGGCGACGATGTCGGCGTCCCAGTCGGTGACGTCGAGGGGCCGGTAGGAGAGGTAGGCGGTGGCGTCGGCAAGCACCCAGGCACGGGAACGCTCCCGGGTGAACTCGACGATGTCCGCCACCGGGGCGACCGTGCCCAGGTGACCGTGCGCCGCCGACACCGCGACGAGGCGGGTCGAACCGTCCACCAGCTCGCGGTACTGCGAGGCCGGCAGGGCGCCGGTGCCCAGGTCGGGGCGGGCCCAGCGGACCGTCGGCGCCACCTCCGCGAAGGGGTCCTGCAGGCCCGGGGAATCCGGGCCGGAGAGCACCACCGACGCCCGGCGCAGCAGCGGGCGCATCGCACGCGCCAGCACCAGGTAGAGCATCTCCAGGCTCGGGCCGAGGAGCACCCGCTCGGGGGTCGCGCAGACGAGGTCGGCGATGGCGAGGCGGGCGTCGTCGAGAAGCGCATCGCCGTGGAGCCTGCCCGGCTCCATCACGCGGGAGTGCGAGCCCGAGGACTGCTCCACCTCCGCGGGGGCGGACGCCAGACGGAAGGAACGCGACACCGCCGCCGAGACCCGCTCCGGGATCTGCGGACACTGGTGCGCATTGAGGTAGGTCCACCCATCGCCGAGGGACAGATACTGCCCCCGCACCCTGGCGACGTCAAAGACCATCTTCTGCAACTCCTTCCGACACGTCCGTCCAGTATGCCCCTTTCACCCTCTCCATGCACCATCGCCCCCGGAGTCGAAGATTGCCACCGAAACCGCTGGTGAACGGGCATTAAACCCGACTCTACACGCGTCATTTTCACACAGAATTCACAGAACGCGCCCCGGCCGGAGGCGGGTGTCCGATTCCCGCGCCCACAGGGATAGGGTGGTCGGTGTGCAGGAACAATCCCGGACCCGAGAACAGTTGCGTGCCGACGTCGCCCGCATGACCACCAGTGCCGTCACCGACCCGCCGGCCTCCCAGTCGACGACCTTCGGTGCCGCCTGGCATGACCTCGTCCGCGGCTTCAGACAGCACGAACTGTGGCTCCAGCTCGGCTGGCAGGACATCAAACAGCGTTACCGACGTTCCACGCTCGGCCCCCTGTGGATCACCATCGCCACCGGCGTCATGGCGCTCGCCCTCGGCCTGCTGTACTCCATGCTCTTCCAGATCCCCGTGGCCGAGTTCCTCCCCCACGTCACCGTCGGCCTCATCATGTGGGGATTCATCTCCGGCTGCATCAAGGACGGCGCGGACATCTTCATCGACAACGAGGGCCTGATCAAACAGCTCCCCTCCGCCCTGTCGGTGCACGTCTACCGCCTCGTGTGGCGCCAGGCCCTGTTCCTCGCGCACAACCTGGTCATCTGGGTGATCCTCATGATGATCTTCCCCCGCGCCCTCGGCTGGGAGGTGTTCCTGGCGATCCCCGCGATGGCGCTGCTCATCGTCAACGGCGTGTGGGTGACCATGCTCTTCGGCATCATCGCCACCCGCTACCGGGACGTCGCCCCGCTGCTCGAGGCCATGGTCCAGCTGCTGTTCTACGTCACCCCGATCGTCTGGACCACGCAGACCCTCAAGGAGCAGGGCGGCGACATCGCCCAGCGGGCGCTCCTCGCGGAGATCAACCCGCTGTTCCACTACATGGAGATCATCCGCGCGCCCCTGATCGGCCAGCCCATCGCCGCCTACCACTGGTGGGTCGTGCTGGGCTGCACCGTCGTCGGACTGCTGCTGGCCCTGCTGGCCATGAAGCAGTGGCGTTTCCGCGTGAGCTACTGGGTCTAGGAGAATTCCCTTGGTATCTATCGACACCTACAACGCCTGCGTCGACTTCCCCATCTTCGACGCCAAGTCGCGGTCCATGAAGAAGGCCCTGCTGTCCACCGCCGGCGGCGCCATCGGCCGCAACGCGGACAACACCGTCGTCGTGGAGGCGCTACGTGACATCAACCTCCACCTCAAGGAGGGCGACCGCGTCGGCCTCGTCGGCCACAACGGCGCCGGCAAGACCACCCTGCTGCGGCTGCTGTCCGGCATCTACGAGCCCACCCGCGGCTCCGCCGACATCCGGGGTCGCGTCGCCCCCGTCTTCGACCTCGGCGTGGGCATGGACCCGGAGATCTCCGGCTACGAGAACATCATCATCCGCGGGCTCTTCCTCGGGCAGACCCGTAAGCAGATGAAGGCCAAGATCGACGAGATCGCCGAGTTCTCCGAGCTCGGCGAGTACCTGAACATGCCGCTGCGCACCTACTCCACCGGCATGCGCGTCCGCCTGGCCCTGGGTGTGGTCACGTCCATCGAGCCGGAGATCCTGCTTCTCGACGAAGGCATCGGCGCCGTCGACGCCGCCTTCATGGCCAAGGCGCGGGTCCGTCTGCAGGAACTGGTCAAGCGTTCCGGCATCCTCGTCTTCGCGTCCCACTCCAACGACTTCCTCGCGCAGCTGTGCAACACGGCGCTGTGGATCGACCAGGGGCAGATCCGCAAGGTGGGGCTCGTCGACGAGGTCGTGGAGGCGTACGAGGGCAAGGGCGCGGGGGACTACGTCCGCTCGCTGCTGCGGCGTTTCGACGCCGAGGGGGAGGGCGTCGAGAAGCCCTGAGGGCGTTTGCCGGTACACTCCCCTCTTTTCGGGGGCGGGAATCCGGGGAGTGTACCGGCGATCGACCTGCGCGCCCCTCCGCTGCGCCTTAGGGTGTGGCCGAGGGGGAAGCTCATGGACTTCGGGGACCGTACCGTCGTGGATTCAGCCCTGCTCAGGGAGCGGGGACTGAGTCAGAGGAAGATTGAGGGGCTCGTACGCAGGGGCCTCCTGCACCGCGTGGAGCAAGGCGTGTTCACCACGGTCCCGGCGGAGGGCGAGGTGCTGCTCCGGGCGCTCCTGCACCGCCGCCCGGGCCTGGTGTTCACGGGCCGCACCGCGCTGCAGCTGCGGCGGGGGAGCCCGATCACGCTGCCGGTGCAGGCGACGGTCCCGCCCGGGAGGTCGGTCAACGGGACGGACAGGCTCACCCTGGTGCGCCGCAAGGACGTCACGCACGAGGAGGTCGGCGGGTTCCGCGTGACGTCGCGTGCGGTGGCCGTGGCGGATGCGGACCGGGTCACCGACGCGGATCTCATCTCCTACCTGGAGGAGGAGTTCGCCGGTCGCCGGGGCAAGGAGGCTCTGGCGGAGGAGGTGGCGGCGATGCCGCGGGTACCCGCCCGGTTCCACGGGCTGGTGGCCCGGGCCGCGGTCGGGGCGGACAGCGAGGTGGAGCGGCTGGTGGCGCGGGAGCTCATCGCGCGGGGTGTGGAGGTGGAGCAGAACGTCTTCCTCGGCCACTACTACTTCGACATCGTCCTGCCGCAGGCGAGAATCATCGTGGAGATCGACGGCTACCAGTTCCACAACGCGGAGAGCCGGGAGGCCTTCGTCCGGGACCGGTGGAAGGCGAACGTCGCGGCACGCCGAGGTTACCGCGTGCTGCGTTACTCCGGCAGCTGCGTGCGGCACCACCTGGTCCCGGTGGTGGAGCAGATCATCGCCCTGGCGGAGGGGGCGGCGGAGCCCCTGGCCACCGAGCGGCTGCCGGTGTGGGAGTGGCACCATGTGCTCACCAGGGGGCCCGCGTGGTGGGGTGGGGATTAGAATGACCGGCATGGCGCAGACCCCGATCCCCCACCTCACCCGCGACGATTCCGTGGCGGCGGTGATCGTCACCCACCGGCGCGTGGAGCTGCTGCGTGCCTCGCTGGAGCAGGTGGTCAGTCAGTCACATCCGGTGCGCTGGGTGATCGTGGTGGACAACGGGTGCGAGGCGAGCGTCGAGAAGCTGGTGACGGAGCTCGCGGGCGAGCGTGCCGTCTACCTGCCGAGCCGCACCAACCTGGGTGGGGCGGGTGGTTTCGCGTACGGTTTCCTCACCGCGCTGGCGTTGGGGGCGGACGCCATCTGGTGCGCCGACGATGACGGGCGTCCCGCCGACGCCGGGGTGCTGCGCACGCTTGTCGACGTCGCCGAGCAGCACCAGCTCCACGAGGTCTCCCCGACCGTGTGCAACATCGATGACCCCTCGAAGCTGGCGTTCCCGCTGCGGCAGGGGCTCGTGTGGCGGCGGCGCCGGGAGGAGCTGGAGGGGGATTTCCTGGAGGGGATCGCGAGCCTGTTCAACGGGGCGCTCATCAAGGCGCGGGCGATGGAGATCATCGGCGTGCCCGACTACCGCCTGTTCATCCGTGGCGACGAGGTCGAGTACCACCGCCGTCTGGTGCGTTCGGGGCTGCGTTTCGGCACCGCGCTGACCACTGCGTACCTGCACCCGGACGGGTCCGACGAGTTCAAGCCGATCCTCGGCGGGCGGATGCACACGCAGTACCCGGACAACGAGTCCAAGCGCTACTTCACCTACCGCAACCGCGGCTACATCATGAGCCAGCCGGGCATGCGGAGGCTGCTGCCGCAGGAGTACGCGCGCTTCGGCTGGTTCTTCCTGGTGCAGGAGAGGGACCCGCGGGGCTTCCTCGAGTGGCTGCGCCTGCACCGCCAGGGGCGCAACGAACGTTTCACCCGCCCAGCGTAGCTACCGGAAGATGAACGCGCGCTGCACGATGAAGTTGATCACCGTGGCGGTGCCCTGGGCGATGACGAACGCGCCGACGATCGCCAGCGAGTTGTTCCACTCCCAGCCGGTGAACAGGCCGTAGAGCAGGGCGTGGAGGCCGACGTTGACGAAGTACGTCAGCGTGTACAGGCCGGCGACCATGAGGAAGCGGCGCATCGACGGCTGCGCCTGGAAGGTCCAGCGGCGGTTGATCAGGTACGCGGTGATGGTGCCGAAGATGAAGCCGACGGAACGCGCCAGGACGGGGCCGGCGCCGAGGAGGACCTGCAGCGCCCAGGTGAGGCCGAGGTCGACGACGGCGGAGATGGCGCCGGAGATGATGAAGCGACCGGCCTGGGTCTGCAGGCTCATGCCGGTGACCTCCACGTCGGAGTCCCCGGGGCGGTCGGAGGAGAGAGTGGACACGAGCTAACACCCTACTCTGCGGCGTGCTCCCGTGGTGGGGCGTCGCGGAGCAGCTCCCGGTAGATCTCCAGGCGGTCGACGGGTGAGCGGGCGTGGGAGCCGTAGCCGCCGACGTCGGCGAGCAGGGTGAGCGACTCGACGCACAGCTCACGGACGCGGGCCCCGGTCAGGGGGGTGCCGTCGTCATCCTCCCAGCCCAGGGCGGACATGGTGGTCTCGAGGATCTGGTTGCCGAGGGCCTCGTTCCCCATGCAGGCCAGCGCGAGGACGACCGTCCAGAAGGCGTCGCGCCCCGCCGGGTCCTCCTCGACGGGCAGGCGGCGCAGCAGTTCCACCGTGCCGCGCGGCAGCCCTCCCCCACGCAGGAGGTCGAGGGCCTGCAGGAGGGGCACGAAGTCGAAGATCCCGGAGCGGGTGATGATGTCGCGTACCGCCGGTTCGGTGACCTCCAGGACGGAGCGGATCGTGGTCGTGCCGGTCAGCGCGGCGTTGATGCCGGCGAGGTCGAACTCGCGGCCGCCGAAGGCCCCGGAACCGCCGACGCAGAGGGCGCGGGGAGTGCCGTCGTCACGCGGGTAGGACTCGACGGCGCTGAGGGTGACGTCCCACAGCCCGAAGTGGTAGCAGATGCGGTCCCCCTCGACGGCGAGGTGCCGGTGGATGGGGTCGGCGGCGTCGAGGCGGGCGTCGCGGTCGTCGGCACGCGAGAAATGCCACGGCGTGGGGCCCGGGGCCTCACAGAAACCGAAGGTGGTGCCGAGGATGTCGTGCAGGTCCGCGAGGTGCAGGGCGTCGTTGAGGCCGATGTGGCGGTGCACCTCGGCGTCGGCACGCACGTGGGACGCCTGGAGGATGACGGTGCGCGGCTGCCGCTCGCCCTGCTGCCGCCGGGCACGCTCCGCACCCAGGTCGACGACCCGACCCGCGGAGCGTGCACCGTTGTTGGACATGCCACCAGGGTAGCGATTTTCAGGTCTCCAGCGGCAGGGGCCGCGTCTCCGCCCCGAACTGTTCCTGCAGGTACTTCCGCGAGCGGCGCTGCGACTCGATGGTGTGCCACGACTCGACGAGCTCGGCCGCGGCCATCGCATGCGCCCAGGCCACACGCCCCTCCGGCGCCCCGTGGTACGCCTCGGCCAGCTGCCCGACGTCAGGGGTCGGGGGTGCCTCGAAACGCGGCAGCGTCAGCTGGGGGTTGGCCTCCTTCGCGGCCTTCGCCGCGGCACGGTACCCTGCCAGCTGCTTCTCGACGCCCCTCCGGATCTCCTCCAGCCCCTCCCCACCGGTCTCCAGGACGTGGGTGCCGGCGGTGAGGTCCGCCAGCCGCCCCGGATCCACGTCCGCGGGCCCCAGGAGCCACGCGCCCGAGAGGATGCCCGACGCCGAGGGTGCGTCCGGCGAGGTCTGCACATGCCACACGGCGGTCGTCGCGTCCTGCTTGTCGACGACCGCGATCACCGGATGCCTCACGCCAGCGCCACCCGCCTGCGGTGCGCCACCTCGGAGACGGCGAAGACCACGGCGGCGGCGAGCCCGCCGATCCACGTGTTCGGGCGGGCGACGCCCCGCCGGTGGAGCCAGGCGACGACGCGGCGCTGGACGGCGGCGTCGAGACGCGCCAGGACGAGGAGCACCAGCAGCGCGACGAAGATGACGGTCCACGTGGTGGCCGGGGAGGCCGTGGAGAAGTCCCCGGGCGGGGTGTCCGACTCCGGGCCGGGCACCGCCCCGATGTCACCGATCGACCGTCGTAGCTGGTCAACCATGACAGTCGGGTCATTCGCGGGGTCCTCGTCGAAGGAGTTGAGCACCGCCACGAGGGCCGCACCACCCACCACGACCGCTCCGGTGGCGAGGGCCCGCGCCGGCCCGGAACGGACGTAATCCGGCAGTGCGACGGCGGTTCCCACCAGGCCCGCCTGGGCGACACGGCCGGCCAGGGTGTCATCGAGGCTGTAGTAATCGGTCATGCCCTAAACCCTAGTGTCTACGCTGGTGGCATGTTGTTCGGAAAGAAGAAGACCAGTGCCGGTGCGGACGAGTACGACGAGGAGCGCGACCTGCGTGAAGGCCGCTTCGTCGCCGCCGAGCAGACCAACCTCCCCCTCAACGGGTTCATGACCCGGATGCTCGCCCAGGAACTGCCCATCCTCGACAGCCACGACCGCACGGAGGTGTACCGCCTGCTGCGCGAGTACGCCGCCACCGGAGGCCCGGAGATCACCTCGCAGGAGGAGCTCCCGGCCGGGATCCGCGAGATCCTCGACCTCTGAGTCTCCCCGGAATCACAGAAACTCCCGCTGTGGATGATCCACACGGGAGTTTCCTGCTTTCACCCCTTACGGGGCCCCGCTCATGGACAGGGCCACTACGAGGGGGAAGTGTCAGAGGGTGTCTTAGAAGACGTCCACGATGGCCTCGAAGACAGCGACGATGCCGTCGTAGATGGCCTCGAAGACGTCGCCTGCGCCCTCGAGAACGGTGGAAGAGATACCGAAGATGTTGTCGACCATGATGGTCTCCTTTGCTTCTTGTTGATTCACACGTTCCGGTTGGTCCGTGCCTGTGCCTCCACAATCACACAGGGCCCCGATACATTTCAAGAGGCGCACGTGTTTTCAGGCAGCACAAAGTGGGCCCTTGTTGAGGGCCTGAGTCAACAATGCAGTGGTCACGGCGCTAAAATCACACCAACCGCGCGGGCGAAAAAACTTCTCGGACCCGCGTCCACCTACCCCCATCCGGGGTGGAAACACCCGGCAGGGACCCCAGGGGCGCTGTGCGCGTTCCCAGGAGAGTTAACGCAAAAATAACACCCCTATCGTTAGTTCACAACCGGATGTTTCACTGTGAGCGAAACTGACATAGTTTTCCTACCCCCGTTCACCCCCGAAACGCCCCTGGACTGGGGGAAACGCCTCCCACGCGGCCCCCACCAAGCTGTCACCCACCTGTCAAGTGTCCGACGGAGCTGCCCCCGAACTGGACGCGCGGCGACAGAGACCTCTTTAACACCGCCGCCTCCCCGCTGGCGGAGGGGTGCAGGGCTACTCTGGAACGCGATACCCAGATCTGTCGAAAGAAGAATTCGCAAAGATGGAACTCCAGACCAAGTCCCTCACCGGCTGGGGCCGCACGGCCCCCTCGACGGCCCACGTGCTGTCGACCCCGGACGTCGAGAAGATCATCGCGGCGGTGGCCCAGGTGGCCGACGAGAACGCCGACAAGCCCGCCCACCTGCGTCGCGGCGTCATCGCCCGCGGCCTGGGCCGCTCCTACGGCGACCCGGCGCAGAACGGCGGCGGACTCGTCATCGACATGCCGGCGCTCAACAAGATCCACTCCATCGACCCGGACACGGCCCTCGTGGACGTCGACGGCGGCGTCACCCTCGACCAGCTCATGAAGGCCGCGCTCCCCTACGGCCTGTGGGTGCCGGTCCTGCCGGGTACCCGCCAGGTGACCATCGGTGGTGCGATCGGCCCGGACATCCACGGCAAGAACCACCACTCGGCCGGCTCCTTCGGCGACCACGTCGCCTCGATGGAGCTGCTCGTCGCGGACGGCCGCGTGCTGCACCTCGAGCCGGAGGGCTCCCCGGACGACCCGGACGGCACCCTGTTCTGGGCGACGGTCGGCGGCATGGGCCTGACCGGCATCATCCTGCGCGCGCAGATCCGCATGACCCGGACCGAGACCGCCTACTTCATCGCCGACGGCGACCTCACCCAGACCCTCGACGAGACGGTGGAGTTCCACTCGGACGGCTCCGAGCACAACTACACCTACTCCTCCGCCTGGTTCGACGCGATCTCCCCGGAGCCGAAGCTGGGCCGTGCCGCCATCTCCCGCGGTTCCCTGGCCACGCTCGACCAGCTCAAGGAGCTGGCCCCGAAGCTGGCGAAGGACCCGCTGAAGTTCAACGCCCCGCAGCTGGTCACCGTGCCGGACATCTTCCCCTCGTGGACGATGAACAAGCTGTCGATGATCGCCATCGGTGAGCTGTGGTGGCTGAAGTCCGGCACGTACCAGAACCAGGTGCAGAACCTGACGCAGTTCTACCAGCCGCTCGATCTCATCGGTGAGTGGAACCGCGGCTACGGCAAGAACGGTTTCCTGCAGTACCAGTTCGTCGTGCCCACCGACGCGGTCGAGCCGTTCAAGGAGATCATCCGCGACATCCAGAAGTCCGGCCACTACTCCGCGCTCAACGTGTTCAAGCTCTTCGGCCCGGGTAACCGTGCGCCGCTGTCCTACCCGATGCCGGGCTGGAACGTGTGCGTCGACTTCCCGATCAAGAAGGGGCTCAACGAGTTCCTCGACGACCTGGACCGTCGCGTCATGGAGTTCGGCGGCCGCCTCTACCTGGCCAAGGAGTCCCGCACCTCCGCGGAGAACTTCCACCAGATGTACCCGGGTATGGAGGGCTGGCTGAAGACCCGCAACGAGATCGACCCGACCGGTGTCTTCGCGTCCGACATGTCCCGCCGCCTCGAACTGAACTAGCCCACGAGAATCAACACAGGAGTCACACACACCATGCTCAACGCAGTGGGCCAGGCCCAGAACATTCTGCTGCTCGGCGGCACGTCCGAGATCGGTCTCGGCATCGTCTCCGAGTTCCTCCGACGCGGTCCCGCCCGCGTCATCCTCGCCGCCCGTGAGGATTCCCCGCGTATCGACGCCGCCGTGGAACAGGTCCGCGCCGCCGGCGCCACCGACGTCGAGGTCATCGACTTCGACGCCACCGACTTCGAGTCGCACCCCGACGTCGTCGACCTGGCGTTCTCCAACGGCGACGTCGACGTCGCCATCGTGGCGTTCGGCACCCTGGGCGACCAGGAGGCGCTGTGGCAGGACCAGGCCGCCGCCGTCGAGTCCGCCCAGATCAACTACACCGGCCCCGTGTCGGTGGGCGTGCTGCTCGGCCAGCGTTTCCGGGAGCAGGGCCACGGCACCATCGTCGCCCTGTCCTCGGTCGCGGGTGTCCGCGTGCGCCGCTCCAACTTCGTCTACGGCGCCTCCAAGGCGGGCCTCGACGGCTTCTACACCCAGCTGGGTGAGGCTCTGCGCGGCTCCGGCGCGAACGTGCTCGTCGTCCGCCCGGGCCAGGTCCGGACGAAGATGTCGGCCGGCGTCAAGGAGGCCCCGCTCACCGTGGACGTCGACGAGGTGGCGAAGGCCACGGTCGAGGGCGTCATCAAGGGCCGCGACATCATCTTCGTGCACCCCGCCTTCGAGGCCGTCTCCGCGGTGTTCAACGTGATCCCGCGTCAGATTTTCCGCAGGCTACCCTTCTAGGCATGTCGACTGCCACCGAGGAGTACACCACCGACCGACTGAGCAGACGGGGCGTCCTGACGGGCCTCCTGGCTGCCGGGGTCGGTGGTGGCGTGTTCACGTTCGCCGCCTGGTTCATCCTGCGGATGACCAGCTGGCCGGCGTTCAACACGTCGAACATGACGTACGCGCTGTCCACGGCGGCGACCCTCCTGCTGCTGGCGGTCGTCGGAACGCTCGTCGTCCTGTGGGCGCTGGACGAGCAGCGGGCGGCGCGGCGTCGGGAAGCGGAGCTGGAGTCCCATGAACCGGAACCCGGCCCCGACGGGAACGTCGGCCGGACCGTGCCGGACCTGGTGCTCCACCGGCCGCGGTGGCGGGTCTGGCTGACCTACCTGGTGTCGTACCTGTCGCCGGCGGCGCTGATCGTCTCCACGACGGCGATCCCGCTGTCCTCGACACGTCTCTACCTCGACGGCATCCACATCGACCAGGGATTCCGCACCCAGTTCCTCACCCGGACGGCCACGACCCTGGCCAACCAGGACATGAACTACATCGACCTGCCCACCTACTACCCGCTGGGCTGGTTCTGGCTGGGCGGCCGGATGGCGAACCTCCTCGACATGCCGGGCTGGGAGGTCTACCAGCCGTGGGCGCTGGTCTCCCTCGGCGTCGCCGCCTCCCTGCTGGTGCCGGTGTGGCAGCGGATCACCGGCTCCCTGCCCGTCGCGGTGGGCATCGCGCTGGTGTCCACCGCGGTCATGCTGGTCATGGCCTCGGAGGAGCCCTACGGGGCGGTCGCCGCCCTGGGCGCACCCGCCGCCACCGTCCTCGCCGGCCGGGCGCTGCGGGGTTCCTGGTTCGCCCTCGTGGGCACCGCGATCTTCCTCGGCGTCTCTGCGTCGTTCTACACGCTGTACACCGCGGTCGTGGCTCTCTCCGTGGTCGCCCTGGGCACCGTCTTCGCGATCCTGGTGCTGCGCTCCTGGGCGCCGATCCTCCGGCTCATCGTGCTCGGGTCGATCTCCCTGAGCATCGCGGCGCTCGTCTGGACGCCGTACCTGTGGCGCACCGTCACCGGGCACCCGACGGACGGCTCCACCGCCCCGCACTACCTGCCGGTCGAGGGCGCCCAGATCCCCGCCCCGTTCCTCTCCCTGTCCCTGGTGGGCATCCTCTGCCTCATCGGCCTGGTCTGGCTCGTGCTCCGCTTCTCCACGAACGACGCCCGCAGCATGACCATCGGCCTCATCGGCATCTACCTGTGGTCGCTGGCGTCGATGATCGCCACCCTGGCGGGCACCACCCTCCTCGGCTTCCGCGTGGACACCCTCATCGTGCTGCAGCTGTCCACCGCCGGTGTCCTCGCACTGGCCGAACTGCGCCTCTCCGGGCTCGACGTCCTCTACCCGGACCGGTTGCGGGCACGCGGGCGTCGGTACGTGACCATCATCATGGTCCTCATCCTCACCGCCGCGGGACTGCACTACGCGCAGCAGATCCCGGTGCAGAACCAGCGCGCCATCGACCGCGCCCACTCCGACACCGACGGCTACGGCGAACGTGCCGACCGGTACGCCGCGGACGCCGGCCGCTACTACGCGCAGATCGACGAGGAGATCCGCTCCCACGGACACGACCCGCTGGACACCGTCGTGCTCACCGACGAGATCAACTTCCTCGCCTACAACCCCTACTTCGGGTTCCAGGCCTTCACCAGCCACTACGCGAACCCGCTCGGCGAGTTCCGGGCCCGCAACGACACGATCCTGCGCTGGGCGGAGAGCTCGTGGGCGAGCTCCCCGGAGAAGTTCACCGCCATCCTCGACGACGCCCCGTGGCGCAGCCCGGACGTGTTCCTCCTGCGCGGCACGCTGGACGTCTCCGAGGATGCCGCCCCCAACGCCGGGTGGAAGTCCCACATCGCCGAGGACATCTACCCGAACAACCCGAACGTGCGTTACCGCAGCATCTACTTCGACCCGGACGCGTTCTCCGGGGAGGACTGGGAGACCACCCAGATAGGCCCGTTTGTGGTGGCAACCCGGGTGAAGGGCGCGTCCTGACGTAGACTCCACATCTGTGTCTGTTACTGCCGTGTCTCACCGAGGGTCACCTCCTGCCACTCCAGTGGCACCGGGGTGGCTGAAGAACGTCGCGATCATCTCGGGCCTGCTCGGCTTCGTGCTGTTCCTGCTGACGCCATTCCTCCCGGTCAACCAGACCCAGTCCTCGCTCTCGTGGCCCCAGGGCGACAGCCTGACCTCGGTCAACGCCCCCCTGGTGTCCTTCGCGCCGGAGCAGATCGACATCCGTCTGCCCGTCGACGAGGCCCTCGGCGGCCTCCGTGACGGGCAGACGCTGCTGTTGTCGACACTGCCCGCCGACTCCACCGACGCCACCTCCCGCGGCATGTTCGTCCGCTCATGGGAGGGCGGGCTCGACGTGGTGGTCCGCAACCAGGTGCCCTTCGAGCTGACCTCCGAGGAGGTCGCGGCGCTTCCCGACGACGCCGTGCTCACCATCTCCTCCACCGAGGAGGAGACGAGCGTCACCATCCCCGGCACGAAACACCGCGGGATCATCGAGGAGGAGGACGTCCGCCCGCAGGTCACCGGCATCTACACGGAGATCGACGGGGACGCGGCCACGCTTGTCGACGCCGGCCTCACCGCCGACGTCGAGATCAACTCCCGCTTCACCTCCTCCCCCTCCGCGCTGAAGTACGTGTCCATGTTCGGCGGGCTCCTCGCCCTGCTGGTCTCCCTGTGGGCGCTGCACCGGATGGACAGCCTCGACGGCCGTTCCGCCCGCCGCTTCCTCCCCGCCGGCTGGTGGCGTCCCCGCCCCCTCGACGGCATCGTCGGCGCGGTCCTCACGTACTGGCACATCTTCGGCGCCAACACCTCGGACGACGGCTTCATCCTCACGATGGCGCGGGTGTCCGGCAACGCCGGGTACATGGCGAACTACTACCGCTGGTTCGGCGTCCCGGAGTCGCCCTTCGGCTCCCCGTTCTACGACATGCTCGCCCTGTTCAGCCAGGTCTCCACGGCCTCGGTGTGGATGCGCGTCCCCGCGCTGCTCTCGGGCCTGATCATCTGGTTCGTCCTCTCGCGGGAGATCCTGCCGCGTCTCGGCGCGCGTATCGACGGCCGCCGCGTCGCCCACTGGACCGCCGCCATGATGTTCCTGGCCTTCTGGCTGCCGTACAACAACGGCACCCGCCCGGAGCCGATCATCGCGATGGTCGCCCTGCTCACCTGGGCCTCCTTCGAGCGCTCCATCGCCACCTCCCGTCTGCTGCCCGCCGCGGTCGGCATCATCCTCGCGACCATCGCCCTCGGCGCCGGCCCGACCGGCCTCATGGCCGTGGCCGCCCTCCTGGCGTCCCTGTCCAGCCTCATCCGCATCATCTACCGCCGCCTGCCCCTGCTGGGGGCGGGGAGTGCGACGGGGCAGGCGTCGAGAAGCAGCATCGCGACGGCACTCGCCGCGATGCTCGCCCCCTTCCTGGCCTCCGGAACCGCCATCCTCCTCGCCGTGTTCGGCGACCAGACGCTGGCGTCCGTGCTCGAGTCGATCCGCGTGCGCTCCGCGAAGGGCCCCGCGCTCCACTGGTACGAGGAGTGGGTGCGCTACCAGACGCTCATGGAGCAGACCGTCGACGGTTCCTTCACCCGCCGTTTCGCGGTGCTGATGATGTTCCTGGCGCTGGCGATCGTCATCGCGGCGATCCTGCGCAACGGCCGGGTGCCGGGCGCCGCGAAGGACCCCTCGCTGCGTCTGGTGCTCATCATCTTCGGCACCATGTTCTTCATGATGTTCACGCCGACGAAGTGGACCCACCACTTCGGCGTGTACGCCGGCATCGCCGGCGCCCTCGCGGCGCTGGCGGCGGCGGCGCTCAGTGCCCTGGCGGTACGGTCGCCCCGCGCCCGGACGCTCATGATCGGCGCGGTGCTGTTCATCCTCGCCATCTCCCTGGCCGGCATCAACGGCTGGTGGTACGTCTCGAGCTTCGGCATCCCGTGGTTCGACAAGACGATCCAGTACCGGGCCGTCGAGGCCTCCACGATCATGCTCTTCATCGCCCTGGCCGTCCTGGTCGTCGGCGTGCTGCAGTCCTTCCTCGGCAGCATCCGCACCGCCCGGGCCGAGACCCACGGCACCGTCGACGAACTCGCCGCCACCGAGGCCGCCGCCGCCCGCGAGCGCAGCCGCTGGGCGGGCGTCGCGGCCGCCCCCATCGCCGTGGCCTGCGCGCTCATCACGATATTCTCCATGGCGTCCTTCGCCAAGGGTTTCGTCTCCCAGACCCCCGCGTACTCCATCGGACTGGGCAACCTCCGCTCCCTGACGGGCGACACCTGCAGCCTCGCCAACGACGCCCTCGTGGAGACGAACTCCAACGACTCCTTCCTCACCCCCGTCGGCGGCGTGGAACTCGGTGAGTCCCTCGAGTCCGAGGACAACCGCGGCTTCGAGGCCAACAACGTCCCGCCGACAATCAACCAGGACGCCGTCGACACCTCCTCCGTCGGCGCCATCGCCGACAGCGACAACTCCGGCGGCTCCGACGAGGCCACGGGCCAGGAGACCGGCAACACCGGCGGCACCCGCGCCGACGTCGGCGTCAACGGCTCGCGCGCCCGCCTGCCCTTCGACCTCGACTACACCCGCGTGCCCGTCGTCGGTTCCTGGACCGACGGGCAGCAGTTCCCCGCCAGCATCACCACCTCCTGGTACGAACTGCCCGAGCACACCGACGAGGCCCCGCTCATCGTCGTCTCCGCCGCCGGCCGCATCGAGCACCACGACATCAACGGCGTGCTCCACGAGGGCCAGGAACTGCTCCTCGAGTACGGCACCCGCGGCGCCGACGGCCGCGTCACCGACGTCGACGAGATCGAGCTCCTCGACATCGGCCCGCAGCCCTCGTGGCGCAACCTGCGCCTGCCGATCAACGCGCTGCCGGAGGAGGCGAACGTCATCCGCATCGTCGCCACCGACCTGAGCCTCGACCCGGAGCAGTGGCTGGCCTTCACCCCGCCGCGCGTGCCCACCCTCGACTCGCTCAACAACGTCATCGGCTCCGAGAAGCCCGGCCTGCTCGACTGGTCCGTCGCCCTGCAGTTCCCCTGCCAGCGCACCTTCGACCACTACGCGGGCGTCGCCGAGATCCCCGAGTACCGCATCTCCCCGGACCACCCGGGTAAGACGACCCTCACCCCGTTCCAGGACTACGACGGCGGCGGCGTCATGGGCACCGCCGAGGCGGTCAACTCCTCCTACGAGCTACCCAGCTACACCTCCCGCGACTGGCACCGCGACTGGGGATCCATCGAGATCTACCGCCTGCGCACCAACTCCGTCGGCGAGGCCCCGGTCGAGGCGGAGATCGACCATGAGATCATCCAGCGTTCCGGCTGGTGGAAGCCCTCGGAGATGAACATCACGACCGGCAGCTAGGTCCGGCCGCCGGGAGGTCCGGACTATCCTGGGGCCATGAGCCCGGGTTGGAGCTTCCAGGAGGCGATGGAGGTGACCGGCAAGGTCGTCGACGTCGCCGGCGTCGGCGCGATCGTCCTCGGTATCGCCCTGGCCACCGTCCTCGCCGGCGCGGCGCTGCTGCGCAACCGGCGGCACGGCGGCGGCGAGGACGTCTACCACCAGTACCGGCAGCGCCTGGGCCGCTCGATCCTCCTCGGGCTGGAACTGCTCGTCGCCGCCGACATCATCCGCACCGTGGCGGTCACCCCGACGTTCCGTTCGGTGGGTGTGCTCGGCCTCATCGTGGTGATCCGGACCTTCCTCAGCTTCTCCCTGGAGCTGGAGATCACGGGTCGGTGGCCGTGGCAGAAGGGGCGGACTGCTCCGGGGCGGGCAGTGCCGGCGGAGTCGTCGACAGGGTCGACCGGGCCGCAGGGAGGGCCTCCAGGGCCCGCAGGCCCTCCAACGACGTCACCGGTCCCGGGGTGAAGGCGTAGGACACGTCCTCCCGGGCCGCCCGGTGCGCCCGGAGCCACACCCAGATGAACAGCGGGTACATCACGAGCGCCACCACCAGGTAGCTGATGATCTGCGCCCGCTCGGTGGGCCACAGCAGGTTCCACGCGAAGTGGAGGGCGAAGGCCACGAACAGCCAGCCGCCCGCCTGCCGGATGCGCCAGGCCCGCGACTTCCCGGCGGTGAACACCGCCAGGCCGAGTCCCCAGCCCGCCAGGGCGGAGAAGATGATGTGCAG
>LSQX01007417.1_pt1 | contig 31550 bp, 16 predicted proteins | sample 654561 | NCBI WGS metagenome assembly LSQX01 (sample SAMN04489861, study PRJNA283612) | anaerobic digester metagenome | isolation source: 4 biogas reactors fed with cattle manure at either 37C or 55C with and... | place: Denmark: Kongens Lyngby | collected 2014 | reverse complement strand
GTACCACATAGACGGGATAGATCGCTCAGCCTTGTAAGTAGAAGTTAAGCAGAGATCGGGCTGAGCGTTTCAAGGTCAAGACCGATGATGAGGTATCGCGGTTGGCGTGGGCCAGTCAATATAGAAAACACCCAAGCATTCGCTGAGGAGTGATCGTTTTGCAGAAGGGCCACACCAGACCCCTGGCTTCACTCATGCTCTTCTGTGCATTGGCCGCCATAGTACTCATCGTATCCTCCGTCGCCTCGACGCAGTCTTCAGCGTCTTCACGATTGCGAGCGGCAGGTCCGCTGGTACAGCTTTCAGGGGCGCGACCGGCACCACTGCTTCCAGGCCAAACGCCGGACTTTTTCTGCAGCGAGTGCTTCGAGAACGCCTCCGCGGTCAGCACAGCCCAGTCCGGTCCTGATCCGGACGACAACCTCACACGTACAGCCACCGCCACAACTGAGGTGGAGCCGTGCGCTTCGTTCGTTACCGGCCAGAACCGCATAGCCTTCGTCAGCACCGGTCATGACCTCGATGGCGACGGTCTGATTGATCCGGAGCTGCCCGAGCAGCCTACCTTTGGTTTGTGGCTGATGCGTCCTGATGGCAGTCACCAGCAGCGTTTGGTGGAGCTACCTGGCAATCAACGCGAACCGGCATTTGACCTCGGCGGACGTCTGCTTGCCTACGCGTCAAATGAAACCGGCACATATCAAATATATACCATGGACATCCGTAGTGGTGTCATATGGCAAATCACCACAACCCCTGGCAACAAGCGCAATCCAACCTGGTCATCTGACAGTAATTGGATTGCCTTCCAGTGCGATCGGAACGGTAACTGGGACATTTTCAAGATTCGCTCCGACGGCGCCGGATCAGAAGTGCCTCTTGCCATCAGCAGTGCTGATGAACAAAATCCGGTGTGGTCGCCAACGGCACCCTACATAGCTTATCAGGTCACCGAAGGAACAGGCCGCAGTCGGATCTATGTTATGGATTCCGAGGGTGGCAACGCCACGCCTGTCAGCGACGGCGGTGGCGATCCGCAGGCCGATGACATTGATCCTGCCTGGCATCCACAGGGGCAGAGTTTGGTCTTCTCCTCTTCGCGACTGACCAGTCCAACTGACACTACGCCGAACTTCAACATCTGGACCATGGGTATTGTCGGCGAGGTCAACGGTGCCCATACCACCTTGATCACCAGCCGTGACGAGAACGATACTTACGACAGCACGCAGCCTACGTGGACACCTGATCTGGATCAGCGGGCACGTGCGCGAATTGTTTTCAGCTCGAACCGGCCTGGCAATGCTGCGGAAGCAGACGACTGGAATATTTGGGCCACTTCTCTCCAAGACGTCCTGCCGCCGGTACTGGAGACAGCCGAAGGGCGCGAAAACGCTCTGCCCTGGCTCGAGATCAACCAGGTTGAGATAAGAGATGACCGTCACGTCACTCCCGGCGCAGACGTAACCATCAAGGTAAAAGTATACGACAAAGACAGTGGCGTCGGTTCAGTGACGGCGTTACTGAAAGATCCGGACATCAAAATCTTCAGCTGGCGATCAGGACGACTGTTCGATAGCGGTATCACCAGCGACAACCAACCCGCAGGCAATCAAGCCCTGGAGCTGGACTGCCAGATCGTAGGCACAGTCGAATTGCGTGATGACGGTGTGGCACCTGACGAAGTCGCCGGTGATGGCATCTATACTGGTGACTTCACTACATTCACCTCGCCGCGTGACTATATAATCGACATCGCAACCAGCGACCGCGCTGGCAACTCGATGACCTATGACGATATCTACGGCTTCACCACGGTCACTTTCAATCCCGATGCGCCTGTGCTATTCGTGGATGACTATTGCGAGGGCCAGACCTTCATCGGATTGACTGGCGTCAACAACGATCGGACGGCGGCCTTCCCCGTAGAAAGCTACTACCGCTGCAACCCTGGATTCGCCACTGGTTACCAGCATACAGTAGATTTCGACAGCATTATCGGCCCTGCTGGCTACGATCCCAACAATCCATTCTCGACGAGCAACCAGGGCTACTACAACGTCTGGCGCATCATCTGTCGCGGCCCTGTACCCGCCCAGGTGCTGCGTAACTACCTGCCAACTGTCGAGTACCAGCTTGACCCGGCAGAGGCTCTGGCCAGCCCAACTAACGCCAAAGCAACACGGGCTGTGCAGGTTGCCAAGCGTGCGGTAATCTGGGCGGCACCGAAGACCGGCAACCTTTGGGTCGCTAACGGGACTATCATGGACGCCGCCACCCAATCCAGGCTGGCCAACTACCTGGACCAGGGCGGAAGACTGTTTATCAGCGGAGACGACCTTGCCTGGGCTCTAACTATGGGTGGGCGATCCTCAAATGCTTTCCTGAGCAACTACTTGCGCGCTCAGTACCAGTCTGACGCGGCTGGCGGATATGGCTTCACGGCGAGTGGGGAAGCCAGCAGCCCTGTCGCAGGAGACGCCTGGGCCGGAGTCGGTGGCAGCCACGTCAACAACTGGTCAGGCTGGCGTGAAGTAGCCGACAGCCCCACCGAGCTCCTATCGCCCGTGATACCGACGACTGCGACCAGCCCCTGCTATTGCGATGCAGCAGACCATGGTGTCGTGTGGGCTGATGGGATTACACCAATCGGCGAGACCAAACTGTACGGCTATGGTGGCTTTAGCGGTACTGCCGCAGGCACAGCCTACGCAGATCCGATGACAGGCGCCCACGTGGTGTACCTCGCTTTTGGTTTTGAGCGGATCCACCGCAAGTACATAGCTGCCCATGATCCTATTCCTGCCCACTGCGCCAACCACCGCAGCCATCTCATACACAACTTCCTATGCTGGTCCCGCACCGGCGCCTTCCAGGGGCGTGTGGTAAGCATCAGCGAGGGCGGCAAACCGGTGACAGACCCTGAACCGATAGTAGTGTTCACGCAGGGCGAGCACCGTTATGCAGTCCGCTGCCAGAAGGATGGCACTTTCGTCATCCAGGGAGTGCGCCCTGGTGCCTACTCAATCCGGGCCATTCGCTCCGGATACGAAATTGACCACGCAGACGGTGCCATTGTGCACGGAGGCTTCGGCACGGTTCAGATTGACTTTGCCATCAAAGAAGCACAACCGGGTGCTATCGGCGGTGTAGTCAGATCGGAGTCAACCGACAAGGGCATCGGAAATGTAGCCGTCCGTGTCTACCTGTTGCCTGAGCCCGAAGAGGCTGAAGGGGACGAAGGAAACGAAATAGACGAAGAAAACGGCTCAGAAAATGATACTGAGCCGGAGAACACTATTGGTGATGGTGAGATTCCGATAGAGGAATTGGAACCTCCGATCACCACCTCCATAACCGCTGCTGATGGTACTTTCGTCATCGGTGGCATACCACCTGGTAACTACGCGGTAGTCGCTGATGGTACTGAAGTCGGCTATGGTACAGATCGCATAGATGTTCGGGTCACCCCGGGTAACGCTACTAACGTAGTGCTCGTATTGGGCGCGGCGGACGGGGCGTTGTCAGTTCACGTCACCGACGATGGTGACCCACCTGTCAATCTCGCGAATGCAAGTATCGAAGTCCGCAACGAAGCTGATCAGGTTGTGGCGACCGCCCTGACCGACACGTCTGGCATCGCGGAAGTGGGGCTCCCAGCTGGTACATATCAGGTACGTGCGTCCCGTGCTGGGTATCAAGCCTCCGATCCCCAGAGCGTTACAGTTAACGCAGCTGAGACAGCCAGTGCCGAAATTAAGCTCTCGCGAGTGGCAGATGGTGCCATCTCCGGGAAGGTGGCTTCAGCCACTACCGGCCAAGCAGTAGGCGACATACAGGTTCAGGTGCTGTCCGGCGGCGTGGTTATCGCAACTGGGCTGACCAGTGACACGCTGACAGAGCCTGGCGATGGTGCACCGGCTTACAACTACATGATCGCAAATGTTCCGGCCGGTGACGTGGTAGTACGTCCTATCGTCAGCGGCTATACTCCTCGGCCAATCGAACGGCAAGTAACTGTGGATAGTGGCAAGACTACTTCGGGTGTAGGCTTCCTGCTCGATAGCTTGCGCGTCTTCCCTGGCGGCCTGCAACTGATGTCGCTGCCGTGGGACTACAGCAATCGAGACGCCGCAGCCGTGCTGGGTATGGCCCCCGGTGACCTGCGAATGGCAACATGGGAGAGCAGCAGTCAGCGATATCGCATCTATCCCAACGCGCCTGCAGATCGCTTCCGCCTCGGCACTGGCTACTGGATGAACTTGGCAGCTCCGGCTGATTTGGCAGAGGAGGGCACTGCGGCACCAACGGTGTTCGAGATGCCTCTGCTGCCAGGCTGGAATTTGATCGGCACGCCATATAGAAACAGTGTAGATTTCTACTCTGTCAGTGTACGCGACCAGAGTGGCACAGTTCGAACGGTGCAGGACGCCCTGGCGCGAAACGTACTTGGATCCACACCTTTTGCATACATGCTCGGTGGTTACCGCCTGGTGTCAGCATTCACTCCATACACTGGCTATTGGCTTCTGGCCAACCAGCGGTGTGATTTGATAGTGGATGAACGAATTGCTACGCTGGCCCTGACGCCACAGAAGCTAGAGCCTGCTGTTGAAGTGCCGTCTGACGGCTGGCTACTGCCCCTACAGGCCTCCGTGGCTGGCATGCTCGACACCGCTGCATATATCGGCGTTGCACGTAAAGCTTCAGCCGGATTCGACCCAGGCTTAGACCAGGCCAAGCCACCGGTGCCCGGTATGGGCTCATATGTCTACCTGGCACTCAAGAGTGAGAATCAGCAGCAACCACTCGCTGTGGACTTCAAGGCCGCTGGATCGTCGGCTCAGCACTGGGACCTGGAAGTTAGTACAAGCGCACTCCGCGAGACCGTGCAGGTCAGCTGGCCAGACATGTCTGCTGTACCGGCAGGAGTGCAGCCGGTGCTAAGCGATCCCGTGACTGGCAAGCAAGTCTACATGAGGACAAGCCAGAGCTATTCCTATGTCAGCGATGGGCAGCCGCGCAACCTGCGGATCACCGTGCCCGCCGCCGAAGCTGGACAACTGGCTGTCTCCGCTCTACTTGCGTCCGCTGTTGACGAACGAGCGGTTGTGACTTACTCGCTGTCTAAGAATGCACAGGTAACGGTAGAAGTGCGCAACATCAGCGGGGTATTGGTACGATCCCTGATGAGTGACCAGCAACAGACCGCGGGTATTCACAGCGCTAACTGGGACGGACGAAACCAGAGCGGGGTTGCTGTACCTAGCGGCCGCTACTTGGTGCGGGTAATGGCACGCACCCAGGACGGCCAGCAGTCACAGGCCTTAACACAAGTCTCGATTTCTCGCTAGCTAGCTGGTAGCGGCAAGCCCTTCGTCGCCCAGTGCGCAGCAATAGTGGCAGACGACGATTTGATTGTAGTTTTGCACAGAGAACAGTATGTGTGCTATACTTGCCGAGTGCCGCCGGCTGGTGGCTTTAACTTCCGCGTCGGAGGGGAGCAAATTCGATGCACCGCGTCCGCAGAAACTCAACGGTCCAGAAGCTGATTTGTATTCTGCTCAGTGCGATACTTATACCTTGCGGAGTATCCCTGGCGCAGGGAGCCCGGGGCGCGGCGGCCACGCCAACGATAACTAGTTGTGCTGTGTTGCCGCTCACGAACATTACCGGTCTCGATGACCCGATGCTGCCGTCCATGGCTGCTGCTGCAGTCAGCATTGCTCTGCAGGAATCAAGAGAGCTGATTGTCACATCCACTACCGACTTAGAGAGGGAGATGCGGGCCCTCGGCATTTCGCTTCCGGCTTCGCAATCCGATTTGGTCCGCCTCGGTAGCGCCCTCCGGGTCGACAAAGTATTGAATGGAAAGATAACCGAGTTATCTGTCAACAGCCAGAATGGACAAGCACGGTGTAGCCTCGAGATTAGCGTGTTGGACGTGGATGTGCAGGAGATTCTGGACGGCGCAATTGCGACTGTGACCACGCCGGCCATCCCTGGGTGGACGGGGGACGTGACTAAGGTTGTCAATGATGCCCTGCGCTCAGCTTCCACCAATGCGGTTTCGCAGATGCTAGCCAAGCGGGTCCGACGGGGCCATGTGGACTTGATCACCGATAAGGGAGAAGTCAACATCAACCTCGGCATCGCTGACGGCGTCGAAGTCGGCACTGAGCTGCTGGTCATGCGACCTACATGGTCCTCCGACCTTGAGAAGACACTCATGCGCAGGGTCGGAACCATTGTGGTTGGAGAGGTCTATGCGCACATGGGATGGGCCCGTGTCATTGATGGCTCGACACCGCAGACTGGTGACCGGGTCTACAAACTCCATGTGCCTCCGGTTCGCCAGAAGGAGATTGCCCGAAGCGCCTCGCGCAAGAAGAGTGGGCAACTGTTAGCAGCAGCCGGTATTTTGCTAGGCATCTACAACACTGGTACCGGCTCCACTTCAGCTACCCCATCTGTGCTGACTGGTAACCTCTGGCAATCCAAAATGGGCCAAGCTCCAACGGTCGTCTTAACTGTTAAGACCAGCAATACAGAGGGTGAGCGGACGCGCGGATGGGTCATTTACCGCGCGGCCAATAATCCTTTCTTCCCCACCCAACCAATGCATATCATAGACGTCATCGAGGGCAAGAAGCTCCCCGGCGGCGGCTATTACAGCGACGATCCCACAGCTATGTATTCGGTTGATGGCGGACAGTTCACCTACGACTACGCGGGTGAAGAAGGCGAACGCGAGGACGCAGACGTCGAATACTCCTACAACCACATGCCTATGACGCCCGGTATGCGTTACTACTATGTCATTAGGCGAATTATCGAACCATTGATGCCTCCTGGCTACAATCCCCCGATCGCCACCGCTCAAGTGTTCGAGCCGGTTGACGAACCTGAGCTCACTATAGACGTCGAATTCGGCCAACCCCTATCGGATCCGAGTAACCATTTCGGTCCCATAACGTACTACACGGTTCCGCAGTTGGTTAGCCCTGCGAACCGCGCGCCGAATCAGCTACAAACGAACATCGCCTTCACCTGGCAGGTATCTGAAGGTGCAGACCTGTACCGTGTAGAGCTGTTTGAACAGCGTGATCCAAGCGGTCTGGGGAACCCCTACTGGGTAAGTCCTGAGCTGCGTGTCGGAGCTGGTCAACGCGAGATGAGCTACAGCTTCAGTGTGCCCAGTGCGGCGGACGGCCTCAGACCAGCTAGCACGTACTATTGGCGAGTCGGTGCTCGTGCCAGTGGTGATGTCACGAAGCCGGTATGCCATGAACTGCAGCGCGAAGGCTATCTGTACAGCGCAATGCGGGAGTTCCAGACAGTCATGGGACCGCCAGCGCCGATGCAGACAGGCGAAGATGCTAAGCCGGCTGCTCGCAAACCTGGCTTCTTTGGTTCGGTGCGACGGGGCAGTGTCGAACGCTAAGCGGATGGTGTCCTGCGCCTGGCCCGCAAGTCGGGTTTTAGGTATAGTTGTCATGTCGCTAACTGTGCAGCTCCAGGTGTTCCTTGACAACGCGTTCGCCGATGGGCCGCCTCGCTGGGGAGTAGTTGCCTACCTCAGTGGTGAAGGCGGCCTGGAAACGGAAGCTGAAGGTTACTGGTCCACCATCCTGACCTCTGCAAAGGCTGGCGGGTACGATACAGCGTTGCAGATCGACGGTCCGGACGTTTGCGGACGATGGTCGGCTGCGGCTGGGGAAGAGCCTGTGTTTACGCCACTTGGAAAGGTGAACATGGGAGCCGGCGAGGAGTTCACTAGCTTCATTACGTGGGCTCTCGAAGAGGTCACCAGCGAGCAGAATCTGCTGATTGTGATGGGGCATGGATCTGGACTGGCAACGCAGCAACCCGACCTATGTGGTGTGGCCTTCGATGGCGGCGAAGGAGACAGCTTGACAGTGCGGGAACTCGCAGACGGACTCCGTGCCGCAAGAGAGCGGCAGCTGTATGTCGAGACTGTCTGCTTGGACACCTGCTACGGCGCGAGCTTCGAGGCTGCTTGCGATTTACAGGGACTGGCCACGTATTTTGTGGCATCGCCAGGTAGAGTCTTAAGTCCCGGGCTGCCGTGGCCGCGGATCCTGCCGGCACTGGACTTGTACATGGATGGGCAGCAGCTGGCTATCTCGTTGCTAACACACCATGATGGCAGTCTCGTTGGAGTAGATCTAACAGCGGTAGCCGAAGTTTACGAAAGCTTTAGCTCCCTGGTACATGTGCTTTCTAGTAATCTTTGTCGGGTGGCACCGACCTTGCGGTTTCTACGCAGCCGTACGCCAAGTTGGGGCTACCGAGACGAGATGTGCGACATGCTGAGATTTATGCAGGAGTTGAACACACTTGCCCTGCCTGATGCAATAGCCTTGAATGCGGAGACAGTGGCCTCTAATCTGGCTCTTGCGATGATCAAAGTAGGCCCTGTCGTGGCGGCGAACGTTGACACTCGGTCCAGTACCCTTGGCCTGTTCTTTCCCAGTACGTGGGAAAGGGTACCTTCCCATTATCGGGATGCTTACGAGATGCCTCGTGTAAGTGGATGGGCCGATTTCCTGGAATTGTATTACGAATGCGCAGAACTCTAGGCAGCACAGATAGTGACCTGCTTTGACGAATTGGGAGCAGGAGTCAGTGTTCAAAGTGTAGTTAGTGCTGGCAATCAGATATTTCACCTGTACTCTGTATAGATGCCACCACACTGTCGGCAAGCAAGTTGGCCTCGTAACAGTGAGGAGGAGGAAGTCCATTGAGGCATCCAAGCCGCGTAGTCAAAGCACAGTCGCCACGTGCGGGGATGCTGTGGTTGCTGCTCGTACTGATGTTGTTCAGCAGCACGGCAGGAGCGTCCGTGAGCGGTGTATCAGACCGGCTCGCGGGTCCACTACGTGCGCTGGCGGTTGGCAGTCTGGAGGGGCAAGTCACCCCCGCTAGTGCAACTAGCCCTGTCAGCGTGGCAAACGGCCTAGTGCAGGTTGAGATTCTCTTTCGTAGTGAAGCTGATGTAGCGATGATCAACCTAGCGAGCTACGGCGGCCAGACTGAAATCCGTATGGACCGGCGAGTGCAAGCCCAACTCCCACCGGCCTCGCTAAACGCTGTAGCACAATTGCCTCAAGTCGTGCAAGTGCGCGTCCCTAACCGCGTATGGCCGCTGCAAGGCTTCGGTGCCTCCAGCTCTGAAGGGGTACAGATGACCCTGGCCACTGCAATGCACGCCAATGGGGTGCTAGGTGAGGGTGCTAAGATCGCTGTCATAGACACTGGCTTCACAGGCTACGCCACCGCTGAAATTCCAGATGTGGCTGACGGCGAACGGACGCGCGAATTTGGTGGCGCCACACTGGACGATGGTGCGCACGGTACCGCCGTGGCTGAAGTGGTCGCCGACATGGCTCCTGCTGCAGAGATTTGGTTGCTGGCCGTCGATACAGAACTTGCCTTCGAGCAAGCAATTGAATTTGTGCGTGATAACGGGTTCGACATCGCAGTCGCCTCCCTCGGTATTTTCGGCGGCCCGTATGATGGGACACATCCCGTTTCTCAAAAATTGGCTGCATCACCTCGTGTGCTGTGGGTAATTGCTGCCGGGAACCACGCAAAGCGCCACTATGAGGGCAACTGGACTGACCGTAACCACGATAGTTTCCATGAGTGGGCCATGGGAGATGCCGACCTCAATGTCGAACTGGCACCTGGCCGATTTGTGGCATACCTGAGCTGGTTCCAATCCGCTGGGCAAATTACCAATCGGGATTACGATCTGGTGCTCTTTGACGCTGCTGGGCACGAAGTTACGCGCTCCGCAGTTACGCAAAAAGGTGACACTCCACCCTCTGAAACTCTGCTTGCCTATATCGAAGAAGAGGGCGTATATTCGCTGCGGATTCAGCGCATGTTCGCTGATGGTACTGCGGCAAACGACCGCTTCAAACTGTTCCTCCCTGAGGTAGACATTGAGCCGTCCCTACAGGTCACTGCGGGTAGCCTGACGATACCGGCCGAATCGCCTGGTGCCTTCACCGTCGGAGCGGTACGCGCCTCGCTTTCCGCACCCGAAGAGCTCCCACTGCTTGCGCTCAATGAAATCGAGGAATTCAGCTCCCGAGGCCCTTCCGTAGCTGGGCTGATCAAACCAGACCTGGTGGCTCCTAACGTCGTTCGAACTGGAGTAGCGGCCCTTAACCCCTTCGTGGGGACTTCGGCAGCTGCGCCTCACGTTGCCGGAGCGGCCGCATTGCTACTGTCTGAAGATAGCACCCGTACTGCCGATGTCCTCTCGGCTCTGCTAAAGCGCCTCGCAGTGACAGATCAGCTATCACACGACGCCTCCGGTAATCCGATACCAGACAACACCTACGGACACGGCCGGGTATCTTTGCGAGTTGGTATAGATAGCACACCGCCAGTAGCAAGCATCAGCTTCCCACGAAATGGCACAACTATTACTGACGCTACGCCAACTATAATCGGTTCTATCACTGACGTTGGGGTTGGGGTAGATCCGGCCACAATTCAGGTCCGCCTGGATGGCGACGAGGTGCCCTTTGAGTACAATCCGAACACCGGTCTTGTAACCTATACTGTCCCAATAGAGGCACCTCTCACGCGCAGCAGCCATAGTCTGACCATCGATGCCGCTGACTACGACGGCAACAGGGCAGAGACCGCTGCAAGCAACTTCCGCGTAAGCACACCGTCTCTCGACGCCGGTCTACACCTAATAGGGTTGCCGTATGCGGGTCTTGCGAATGTCGAGCCCGGCGATGTGTTCGGTCTACCGTATGAACAGGTGCAAATGGCGAGATGGGTACCCAGCGACGCTCGTGATGTAAAGTATCATGTGTACCCAGACCAATACGCTTCCTTCAGCCCTCCGGACGCCGTCGGTGCGAATGCGCTGGTAGATCAGGCTCCGATCGGGCTGGGATATTTCGTGAGGTTGCCCAAGCGATGCACAATCTCAGCAGCCGCTGGGGGTGCATTGACAGACGTCGATTCCTACGAAATAAAATTGACGCAAGGTGACGGCGAGTATCGGGGATGGAACATGATCGCCAATCCCTTCGAGAGCCCTGTTGACTGGGGTACAGTTACCTTCATAGCGGATGGCCAACGATACGACCTTCGCGAAGCCATGTCTGAAGAAGTCGGCATCACTGAAGGCGTGCTCTTCAGCTTCGTATCAACAGCTACAGGTGGCTACTATGAGTTCGCCCCCGACCCCACTGATGCTGTGATGGAATTCATGGGTGGGTACTGGCTGCACGTCCTACGTGATGCCACGCTGGTCATCTACAACCCTGCAGTCGGCGTTGCCGGCGGTGCTGCACAAGTGCGAAGCACTTTAGCAAAGCCTGCGCCTACTAAGGACGAATGGACACTACGTCTATCTGCGAGCAGTGGCGAGTATGCGGACCCAGCGAATTATGTCGGCGTCCATCCGCTGGCTACCGAAGGATACGACTTGGGCCTGGATATCAGCAAGCCGCCCGCCCTGGTGCGTGAGTTGTCGCTATCTATGGTTCCGCGCTCGGCTTCGTACAAGGCAGGACGGTATGCTCGTGATGTGCGAAGCAGCCTGGGCGAACGCCATGAGTGGGACATAGAAGTTAGCTCCACCCTAAGTGAGGCGCCGGTGACGCTATCATGGGAAAACTTGAATCAGACAGTTCCACCTAATGTACAGCTGATTCTACGCGACGTTGAGGCCGGGCGCGATGTATATATGCGAACAGCCTCCAATTACACCTACCGGACAGGCGATGGCCCCGAGAGTCGACGCTTCAAGCTGGTGGCCACGGTAGATCAATCTAACGCCCTTGCCGTCAGTGGTCTGAACACCGCAAGTGCTGCCGATGGTAGCGTCAGTATTACCTACTCCGTCAGTCGCGCGGCCACAGTCACTGCCGACATACGCAATATTGCTGGACTGCCGATTGCTCGATTGGCCACGGTAGATTCAGCCGCAGGTGTGATGCAGACGTTGAGCTGGAACGGCCGCAACGCCAGCGGTGCCCGAGTTCCGAACGGAAGATATTTGGTACGTCTGACCGCACGTACTCCAGAAGGCCAGTCGGTTCAAGCTATTACACTATTCGACAAAGCTCGGTAAATACAGGCCTTCGAGAGGAGCTGAAGCTGGGTGCGCCCTCAAATCAGCATCGACCGATACAAGTGGCAAAACCGTTTCCTGATGGTGATAGTAGGCCTGGCGCTGATTAGCACATCTGTGGCTTGGTGCCAGTTGCCCGACAATCTGATTACAGTGCAACACCCCGGCGGGCTGACCCGGCTCGATGTCGAGTATCCGGCCTTAACCATGTCAGGCACTAACGCCTGGATCTATTCACCCGCTGGCCGCTTTCAGTTTCGCACTGGAGCTTCCGCCCCCATCGGCGGGGACCCGACCCGGATCGGTGACGAGAATCGTATTCTCGCTAGCATATCTGAGGACGGCCAGCACGGACTTGTCTTTACCAGCCATACTACTGTCGCAATTGATCCAGAAAGAGTGATTGCCGACAGTGATGACAGCCAACTGATCTATGAGATTAACAGTCTCATGCAAGACGAGAGTACGGCCACCGAGCCTTCCCTATTGACCAATTACTGGCTAGCGTCGCCGGTGGCTGGAAGTCGCGATATAGTCGGTACCTACCGATTGCCGGTGCGATTTGACGAGGATGACCAGCCTATTGAGTTCGTCGAAGTACGTCAAGCTTTGACATTGATAGGAGACACACTTCAGGTCGAAAATATCGTTTACAACACCTCTTCACAATCTCACCGCATTGGACTGCGAGTTGTTTTTGACGGTCTATTCGATACTGGCAACGTGCAGGATGGACGACCAATCGTACTGCCAGACGGCACTGTGATCACACGTGAAACCGAACTGCCAGACCGCAACGCAGGCATAGGTCTCCCGGACACATGGGTCACCTATGATGATCCGGTAGACCCGCGTGTGGCCATTCGCGGAGTCGTCCAAAACAACGATATCCTAGATGCTGGCGCCGCTAGCCGGGCAGCAGGGGCTCCGGATTCAATCATGTGGGGTCAACGCCGCAACATTGGCATGGCGGGACAGTATTACGTCGCACCTAACCCTCAAGCATCGCTTGTAGGTGAGGACTGGGCATATGCGGTACGCTGGCAACCCATCAATGTGGATGCAGGGCAGTCATGCCGCTTTGTGACATACTACGGTGTCGGCATGTCAACACCCGACTATAATCGGCCCTATGCATTTATGGTATATGCTCCGCACTCGCTTGTTGCTCAGGCTGGCGACAACCCCGCTACACCTGATAACATAGAGGAGTTCTACCTTTCAGATTCGCAGGGTCGTTCTCCATTCCCAATCTCAGCTTATATCGACAATTTTGGTTCAGATACTATTCTAGATGCCAGTGTGAGGCTACGGCTGCCTGCCGGATTCGACTTGGTGGAGGGGGAAACACTCACCAAATCTGCGGGAACCGTCGGCCGCAACGAACTGAAGTCAGTAACCTGGCACGTTCGTGCAACTGCCGCCCGTCCCGGCTCATACACCATTCGCTTCACAGGACCTAGAGGCAAGGTGTTGGAGCGCACCATCAATGTTCCGGCAATGCCGTTGCTGCCACCGGTCATGTCACCTAGAGGCCTGGAAATGGTCTCCATTCCGTACCAATTCCACAACGATGACGCGGAGTGGGTGCTGCAGGATCTAGGCAGCCTGCAGCCGGGTGGTAACGCCACCGTGGTGCGATGGGATCCAAAAGCTGCTCAATATCGTTGGTTCCCGGACCCAATAACTACCTCGGTGCAGCCGGGGGTGGGCTTCTGGCTCGTAAATCGTGCTCGTGACTCGGTGCGCCTCCCGGCCGATGCAACGCCCATTGACCCCGAACAGACCTTTAGCCTGCGACTGGAACCCGGCTGGAATCAAATCGGCAACCCGTTTACTGTGCCGCTACGGTTAGACCAGCTGAAGGTCTCCGGCTCCACTGGCGGCGAGTGGTCCATGGAGGATGCCTATAGTCGGCTACTGCTGGTGCCAACAGTCTTCGAATATGATCCGTTAGTTAATGACTACGTCTGGAACACCAACCTCGCAGCGGGACGGCTGGACCCCTTCAAGGGTTACTGGATACTGTGCAGTGACGCAGTCACATTGCAGTTTCCGCCACCGAGCCAGATTGCAGTGGCAGCCGTAGACACGGACGGTACATCAACAACACCAAACAGCGACTCAGCGTCGTGGACGGTAGATCTCACGGTTGCCGGCGCGGGCCAGGTGCGAGCTAATCGTGCCTTTGGGTGCCACCGCGATGCAAAGGAAGGGTTTGACAAATTCGACCTACCACAGCCTCCAGTGGCGACCGCTGGTAACGGTGCAGCCCTCACCGCCTCTTTCCTGTCCGAGGACGCAGGGCTACCGCTCCTGGTAGACAGGCGCCCTGCTCGGGGCAAATCCATATGGAGACTAGCTGTCGGTAGCTCCGCATCTGATCAGGATATCACAGTCAGTTGGGGCGACCTTAGCGGTGTAGCCGGTGACACGGTGCTCACCTTGATAGATACGACAAGCGGTAAACGCTGCTATATGCGCACCGCAAGCTCCTACACATATCGGACGCGTTCGGCCAACGAGACGCGTGTTCTTGAGTTGGTCGCCCAGCAGCGTGGAAATGGCACCCTGGCAGTCAGCAGCCTCAACGCACAGCAGACTGCTGGCGGACAGGTCGCTGTCTCGTACGCAGTCACGGTGCCTGTAAGTGTAGACATCGTGATCCGCAACATAGCTGGATTACCGGTGGCAACAATTGCCCAGGATAACACTGTCCCTGCAGGGGTAAACTCTGTATCTTGGAATGGATGCAACATGTCTGGGACCACGGTTCCAGCGGGGCGTTACATCTGTCAGATTAGCGCTCGTTGCCCCGAGACCGGACAAGTGGCAAATATGCTGACCACCTTTGCCATCAGCCGTTAGGCGACGGTGTAACAGGGTAAATGTAGTAACGATAGTAATAAGTTGATCTTCCCGCAAGGGGGAAGTGGTGCAATGTACGGAATCAGACGACGAAGCAGCGTGCGCACTATCAGCTTGGTATTGACTCTTTGTATGGTCAGCTCGCTGATACCCATTGGACTAGCCGGTGCTCAACCGACAGCAGTTAAGTCTGTCCTGGTATTCCCGGTACTTGACGAAAGCGAGAGTGCTTATCAAGACCTGGATACACGGGCCACCAGCGCCCTCGAAATTGCTATCAATGGGTGTCAGGAGTTTGCGGCTAGTAAATTTACCCGCCATTCCCCGCTGGTCATGCGCGCAGTATCTGAAGGGCGCTTGCGTCAAGTGGACGTTGAAGCGGCTGAGGTCGCATCCAAGGACCTTGCGCTGTTTCTCGGCCATGAGTTGGGCTTCGACTATGTCCTGATCGCCTCCTTGCAGTCGTTCGAGATGGCCACTGAGCCCAGGCAGGCCAATGTCATTCTCTCTGGCCAGATGTACGCTGTTAAGGGAAATGTGGACGAGGCAACGGGAGACGCTATTGAAGAGCCGACAGTGTTCCGTGCGTTTGGTGTTAAGGGCACCAGCAGCCCCCGTGCGGACTATGAGGGTAGCGAGAACCCGCTGATTAGCGAGGCTCTACGCGATGCCGGCCACAAGGCCGCCCTTAGCCTATCCGGCGAGCCGCTAGAGATCACACCAACGGCGGACAAAGACACCAAACGGTGGCGCTGGATTATGTACGCGCTTGCAGTTGGAGCGCTCGCCATTGGTGTCAACAATGCGGGTAGCTCACCGGCTGCCCCAGGACCCGCAGAGCAGGTTAGACCAGTTGCGAACTTGTACCTGCAGCCATTGCAGTCTAACCTCAAGCTAACTTGGAATGAGCCAACAGGCACCACCCTTCAAGTGCTGCGATACGAGGTATCGCGCAACGTAGACGGCGGCAGTTTTAGTGTATTGTCTTCGAATCTAGGCCCCGGCAGCACTGGATTTACTGACATCAGCACGTTGTCTGGCCGCCATGTGTATCAGTACCGTGTTCGCGTGCTGTACACCGACGGTCGGGCCTCTGCTTACACCTACTCGGGTGCTATTGCATTCACGCGTAGCTGAAGCCCTAAATGGTGGTGACCGTGAAAATACTACGCCCCCGGGTTGCAGTTGTAGCCCGAGGGCGTAGCCGTATCCACGCATCGTTATCCCTTCGTATTCGACGTCACTAAGGAACAGTCTATGCGGTATGCACTAGCAAAGCTGGTGCTGGTTAGTTTATTGGTTTTGTCGTCTGTGGCCCCCACCGTTGGGCAGGTGCCCCGCAGCGGAGAATATAGGTTGCGGTTGACGGCTGTTCCGCCACAGGTGCCTGCTGACGGCAAGTCCGAATCCCGAATTCGTGTCGAAGTGCGTCTACAGAGTGGTGAGCTCGCTTCTGAAGAGGTGCAAGTTGTCGTCACCACCACCAGAGGTCAGCTCTCTGCTGAGCATTCTGCGGGCCAGCAGAGCGTCTCTGTTTCTGCGATTGCAGGAGTGGCGTCTGTAGGCGTTAGCAGTGACACCCCCGGAATTACCACTGTCACCGCCCGAGTGCGTGAAGCGCGCAACAGCGTCACTGTGCGCTTCCTCGCAGAGGGTGAGGCTGCGCGGCCTGTGTCGAAGGTGATGCATGTGCGTGGCGGGTGGGTGGGTTACAGTGTGGACAATCGCGTAATTCAGGCGCGTGACGAAGCGTCCTTGCAGTTAGGCCCACTGAGTGTTCGCGCAGGCGATATGGTAGACGTGGATCTCAGTAATCTGGCAGTCCGGGGTTTTGCGCTTCAAGAGGGTGGAGTTGTCGTTTCTGATGGTGTGCATGAATTGTCAGGTCAGCAGCTCTATCTAGATCTAACCACTCGTCGTGGAGTCATTTGCGGAATGCGTGATGGGCTTTACGAGCGCCTTTTTTTCGATGCGTACGATTTGGAGCTTGCACCTGACGAGTGGGAGCTGCCCGCCGACGCCTTCGCTCAGGACCTGCGCGAGACGTATACCTGGATGATTGCGAGTAGCATTTCGTACTTCATCGGCGAGAAGCTTGTGCTAAAGCATGGCTCTGCGTGGGCTGGCGAGAAAAGACTGCTACGCTTTCCTTCTTACTGGATAGTTGGCCTGCCAGGATACACCGGCAGCACGAATACTGATATGTTCAGTGTGGATTCGGGTGGTGGTGTTGCTCTTGATTTTCCGTTCTTCTACAGCGTGACAGACGATTCGACAGCGGCGTTCAAGCTGCAACACGGTGCTAGATTAGGGTCAGCAGCTACACGGCAAGGATGGTCGTTAGCGTGGCAAAACGAATACCGAGCACTTGATGACAGGCATCAGGGTTCGATAGAAGTTAGCGGGCTACCGCGCTCGAACTGGGGCGTTCAGTGGCAAGATCAGCGAAATCTGAGCGATGATGTAAGTGCATACTTCAATGTCAGCTCACCGGACCATCGTAGTGCCTTTGCTGACGCCAATTTGTTGCGCTACAGTGGTGATGGCCGCTACAATCTTCGTGCGTATTTCGATGCCGCACGAGGGAGTGACCCGGGCTATGGGCTCGTGGCCGACTGGCTGTCAAATCCCCTCAGATTGAGTACGCGCAAATGGTACCGCCTGGGAGTTACGGCTAGTGCCCAGCGTGATCGGCAAACCGGCAGTATCGAACTGGGAAATGTACTGTTTGCAGATCTGGACCTTGGCAGCCATGCACTGGGATCGCGGACTGTGCTCCGCCCGCAAGTACGCAACCAGTTCTCCTGGGACACCGCGGGCTATCGTGCAAATGGGTTGCGTGCAGGTCTCGAGCTGAACCATGGGTTGGGCCGCAATGCAGACCTAGGGATCGGCTACAGCGCAGAGTATTTCAGCGGTGACTCGACGGTGCAGGGTCTGGAGCAGATACTGAACCTGGACCTGAGTGCCACTAGAGGGAAGTTCTATCTGTTTGCAGCAGGCAGCCACAACTTGACGTTTGACGACACCTTTGCCTACCTGGATCTGAACTTCTACCCAAGTGATCGCTGGCGGTGGCAACTGTCCGGAACCTACTATGACTTCGACGCATCTTCTTACGATGAGTGGGAGATCACCGTTGCGCGTATGTTTGGCCAGCAGGAGATTGGCCTGACGTACAGTGAAGAGACCGGACGCTTGTCGCTGGTTCTGGGCGGTTTTGCTACTTTCTGATACACCTACACACAGCTCCTCCCCATGCCACTCAGCCGTTTCGGTTAGACTTCTGGTATAATAGATGCTTGTAGTAAGTGCGTACCACCTCAGCAGTATGGAGCTCCGTCGTGCCAGACTTTGAGTTGATTTCCGATTATACCCCGCAGGGTGATCAGGGGCAGGCCATAGAAGGCCTTGCCGAGGGCGTGATGGCAGGCGAACGTCATCAGGTGCTCCTGGGCATCACCGGATCGGGCAAAACGTATGTCGTGGGGAAGCTCATCGAAGAGGTGCAGCGCCCTACCCTGGTACTCGCGCACAACAAGACCCTGGCCGGCCAGTTGTGCATGGAGTTCCGTGAATTCTTCCCAAATAACGCTGTCGGCTACTTCATCAGCTACTACGACTACTATCAGCCTGAAGCGTATCTACCTGCCACGGATACGTATATCGAGAAGGATGCCGCAATAAACGATGAGATCGAACGTTTGCGGCATGCTGCCACCCAGGATTTGATGACCAGACGCGACACCATCATAGTCGCATCGGTTTCGTGTATCTTTGGCCTGGGCTCCCCAGAGCAGTATCGTGAGATCACGCTCCCCCTGCATGTGGGACAGCGCATCGAGCGCGATGAGATCCTCCGCCAGTTGGTGAAGATGCAGTTCTCGCGAAATGATCTGTCGCTGGAACGAGGTACCTTTCGAGTGCGTGGTGACGTGATAGAGATCCACCCGGTGGATGAGGATATCATCACCAGAGTGGAGCTTTTCGGGGATGAGGTGGAGCGGCTGAGCCTGCTGAACGAACTCACCGGAGAGGTGCTTGAGCAGCAGCAGAGTGTCATGCTGTTTCCGACAAGCCACTACGTCACTTCAGCAGAGAGGCTCGAAAAAGCGATGGAGAGCATCCGTCAGGAACTCGAAGAGCGGGTGGCGTGGTTTGAAGGTAGGGGCAAGCTGCTGGAGGCACAGCGTTTGCGGCAGCGGACCGAGTATGACCTGGAGATGATGCAGGAAGTCGGTTACTGTCAGGGGATTGAGAACTATTCGCGCCACCTGGACGGCCGGCGAGCAGGTCAGACGCCCAACACACTCCTGGATTACTTTCCCGAGGATTTCCTTCTCGTAATTGACGAGTCACACCAGGCGATACCACAGGTGCGTGCCATGTACGAGGGGGATCGGTCGCGCAAGGAGAGCCTCGTGGAACACGGCTTCCGCTTGCCATCTGCATTTGACAATCGCCCGCTTACTTTCGCTGAATTCGAGCAGCGCGTCAATCAGGTCATCTACGCATCAGCTACCCCGGGACCATACGAGCGTGAACACGCCTCTCGTATAGTGGAGTGTGTGATCCGCCCGACCGGATTGCTTGATCCGGAGGTCGAAGTGCGCCCTACGAAGGGGCAGATTGATGACCTCATCGCTGAAATCAGACTGAGAGTAGAGGCAGGTCAGCGAGTGCTGGTGACCACGCTGACCAAGCGGATGGCCGAGGATCTGTCTGAGTATCTGGCCGAGATGTCCGTGCGGGTCCACTATCTGCACTCAGACATCGAGACCCTGGAGCGCACTGAACTGTTGCGTGACTTGCGACTGGGAGCATATGACGTTCTGGTCGGCATCAACCTGTTGCGAGAAGGCCTGGACCTGCCCGAAGTGTCGCTGGTGGTTATCTTGGACGCAGACCGCGAAGGCTTTTTGCGCTCGGAGACATCTCTAATCCAGATGATGGGGCGGGCAGCACGACATGAAGAGGGCAGAGTGATCATGTATGCCGACAGCATCAGCCCTGCTATGAGCTCGGCGATGGAGCTGACCAATCAGCGGCGCGCGAAGCAGCAGGCATACAACGAAGCTCACGGTATCGTCCCGACCACAGTGCGCAAGGCGGTACGAGAAACCGTTCGCGCGATGATGTCAGAGGAGGCCAGCCGCGTGGTGAGTCCGGAAACGGCTGCAGAGATGGACGACCACGATCTGCAGGATATCATCACTGGCCTGGAAGTCGAGATGCGCAGGGCGGCTGAGGCGCTGGACTTCGAGCGGGCCGCTGACCTGCGTGACGAAATCCGCGACCTGCAAAAGATGCTTGCCGGGTGAGTGTGCACTACATGATGCGTCCGGGCAGACTGATGTGCCATTTGGCAGACTGCAAACGATAGAGCATCATACTGTAGGCCGCATCGAGAATTGATTTGCGATGGACCACGATGGACTGATAGACAAACTGAAGCAGGTGCCCTCACGTCCGGGTGTATACCGGATGCTCGACGATAGAGGGCAGGTGATATATGTCGGCAAGGCGCGGTCGCTGCGTGCCCGCCTGCGTCAGCATGTGCGAGGCGAGGGTGATCGGCTGGAGCCCTGGGCACAGGTCATGCGTGAGAAGCTGGCCGATTTTGATTACCTGGTCACTCGCACGGAGACCGAAGCGCTTATCCTCGAAGCCACGCTCATAAAACAGTATCGCCCTCACTTCAACATCCGCCTGCGTGATGACAAAAGCTACCCCTATCTGTGCCTGACCGCTGAGAAGTATCCGCGGCTACTGGTGATCCGGGATCTGCCGCAGGATGCCCGAGTGCGCATACCAGGCGGCGGAGGCAAGTATCGGCGTGGCTTTCATGATCCCAAGCGACACAAGGTGTATGGCCTCAGCGCAGGTGAGATCTTCGGCCCATATCCGTCGGCCGATGTGATGTGGCGCACCAGGCGGATGATCTGCAGACTGTTCGGCCTGCGTCAGTGTCGTCGCTCGCTTGACGGCACACCCTCGGGCAAGCCGTGTCTATACTACCATCTGGGGCAGTGCATCGGCCCATGCACCGGAGATGTCAGTGAAGAGGAGTATGGCCGTATAGTGGAGCAGGTGACGCGCTTTCTCGACGGCAATACCGAGCAGGTGGCCTCAGAGCTCCGTGACGAGATGCAGAGGGCAGCAGGCGAGCTGGACTTCGAACGGGCTGCCGCGATACGCGATAAGCTGAAGACCATCGAACGGCTGGGCGAAGAGCAGCTTATCGTGGCAAATGAAAACCGCGAACAGGACCTGGTGGGGGCCGCTGCTGAAGGCGACAACGCAGTGGTGAAGATACTCGGTGTGCGGGCCGGACGCCTCTGCATGCAGGAGACTTACACCCTGACGCACATCAGCGGCCGCTCACTTGGCCAGGTCATCGAAGCCGCCATGACGATACACTATGGAGCCGGAAACCCTCCGGCCAGACACGTGCTGCTGGGCGCGCCTGTCGAAGATTCTGAGGAGTGGGAGATGCTGCTTGCAGATTTGCGCGGCGGCCCGGTGGATGTATCGGTTCCTCAGCGTGGAGAGCGCCGCAGGCTTGTGGGATTGGCGCAAATCAACGCCCAGAGCGCACTCGAGGCACTGTTGCAGAGTCGTGGAGGAAAAGCCGAAAGTGCGGCCGCGCTAGCAGATCTGGCCGAGGCTCTGCAGCTCGCCGCTGCACCGTCGCGAATAGAGTGCTATGACATATCAAATCTGCAGGGTGACCATGCAGTCGGTGCCATGGTAGTGTTCACAGATGGCCTGCCGGACAAGGATGCCTACCGCCGCTTCGGTATCAGAGATGTCGCCGGACAGGACGACTACGCTATGCTTGCACAGATGGTTCGTCGGCGACTACAGGCGGCTAGAAGTGGTAGTCACAAGTTCCTGCCGCTTCCGGATCTGATGGTGGTAGACGGTGGCAAGGGCCAGCTCAGCGCAGTAGCTGCTGTGGTGGATGAGCACGGCACGCAAGATGATATCGCGGTGGTGAGCCTGGCTGAGGCGCAGGAGGAGGTGTTTGTCCGCGGGAGAGCCGAGCCCCTAGGGATGGGCGACCATCCGCGCGGACACCTGCTTTTGCAGCGGCTCCGCGACGAAGCTCACCGATTTGCCATATCCTACCACCGTGACTTGAGAAGTCGGCAGATGACCACCTCCATGCTCGACGATGTGGATGGCATCGGCCCACATCGGCGGGCACAGCTTCTGCGAGCGTTCCCGTCGGTGGCTGCGATGCGGCGGGCATCAGTGGAGGAGTTGGCCGCAGTCCCTGGCATGAACCGAAAGGTAGCTCAAGCGCTGCATCAGCATCTGGTGCAGCATGTGTCGGAGTGAGTGGATCTTCTGCCCGACTACGGTTATAGACTTGGGCTTCTCTCAGCCCGGGCCTGGCACCTCCGATTGTGCCGCGCCAGACCGCCCTCACGCTATGCGCCTCCCATCTGCCGGTCTCCAGCGCACGGTTGGCTGGCCCACACCAGGCTGCTGCCGCATGGTATCTTGCCACAGCCAGCCCGAAGATGCCTACTGCGCTGCTTGTCCTACGTAGTTGAGCAGTCCACCAGCCTGCAGGATACGCGCCTGGTGAGTTTATCTTCTATACCTGGCTACGGTCTCATAGATGACGCGGATTTGCTCAGTCCGAGCCTGGCACCTTCGATGTGACGTGCCAGACCGCCCTCACGCTATGCGCCTCCCATCTGCCGGTCTCCAGCGCACGATTGGCTGTCCATACCAGGCTGCTTACCGCATGGACTGACTGCACCACAGCCAGCCCGAGATGCCTACTGCGCTGCTTGTCCTACGTAGTTGAGCAGTCCACCGGCCTGCAGGATGTGCACCTGTCGGTCGGTGACCTCCAGGCTTGCCGTGAATTCGGTGCCGATGCTCAGGTTGCTGACAGTTAGCTTGCGTGCCTGTATGCCATCTTGCAGTGCTTCTATGCGTAATTGGTGACCATCGGCCAGTGCGTTATAGTCAGTTTCGCTGATGGTCAACGGTAGTATCCCGAAGTTCACCAGATTTGCCAGGTGTATGCGGGCAAACGAGACAGCCAGTACCGCACGCACTCCCAGATGTAGCGGAGCCATGGCCGCATGTTCGCGGCTGGAGCCCTGCCCGTAGTTGCTCCCTCCTACGATAACGCTGGGCCCCGACTCTGTGGCACGGCGGGCGAACTCCGGATCCACGCGCTCGAAGACGTGTTCGGCCAGTGCCGGTACATTCGATCTCAGTGGCAGATAGGCGGCTCCTGCGGGCGATATATGGTCTGTGGTGATGTTGTCGCCAACCTTCAGCAGTACAGTCAACTCGAGGCTGTCCTGCATCGGTTCGCGCCGAGGGGCTGGCCGTATGTTGGGGCCACGCTGCACCTCCACATCCTCGGGCTTTTCGGCAGGCGGCAGAATCATGGAGTCGTCTACCGAGAAGTGCTCAGGCATCTGTACATGTGGTGCCTCGCCGAGGGTTCGCGGATCGGTTATGACACCGGTGAGGGCTGATGCGGCGCAGGTCTCGGGGGAGGTCAGGTAGATGCCAGCATCTGCGGTACCACTGCGTCCCTCGAAGTTGCGATTGAAGGAGCGCAGACTGACGGCGCCCGACCCCGGTGCCGCCCCCATCCCGATACACGGACCACATGCGGTCTCGAGAAGACGCGCACCGGCACCGATGATGTCAGACAGAGCGCCGCTTGCAGTCATCATCAGCAGTATCTGGCGCGAGCCGGGCGATATCATGAGCGCCGTGTCCGGATGGACGGTCTTGCCGGCCACGGTTGCGGCAACCGTCATCATGTCCTTGTAGCTTGAATTGGTGCATGAGCCGATGCAGACCTGGTCCACAGGCGTGCCCGCCAGTTCGCTGACCGGCACCACCCTGTCAGGGCTGTGCGGCTGAGCGATCATCGGCTCCAGGCTGCTCAGGTCCAGCTCCACGATCTCCTCATATTCAGCGTCGGGCGCGGCCTGCAGAGGTCTCCACACGTCTTCTCGGTCCTGTGCGGACAGAAAGCGTCGCGTCTGCTCGTCGCTGGGGAAAATCGAGCTGGTGGCACCAAGCTCGGCGCCCATATTCGTGATGGTAGCACGTTCGGGCACTGTCAGGGTGTCCACGCCGGGCCCGAAATACTCGACGACTCTACCCACTCCACCCTTGACCGACAGTCGGGCAAGTAGTGCCAGTATGACGTCCTTGGCCGAAACCCATGGAGACAACTGTCCAGTCAGGCGTACTCCCAGCACTCGCGGAGTGGCAAGGTAGTATGGTGCACCGGCCATCGCCACGGCCACATCCAGCCCACCGGCGCCGATGGCCAGCATACCGAGCCCGCCTCCGGTGGGAGTGTGGCTGTCCGAGCCCAGCAGCGTTTTGCCGGGTGCTCCGAAACGCTCCAGGTGAACCTGATGACAGATGCCGTTGCCTGCACGTGAGAACCAGACGCCGTAACGGGCTGCTACAGACTGCAGATAGCGGTGATCGTCAGCGTTTTCGAAGCCGGTCTGCAGTGTGTTGTGGTCCACATAAGACACTGAGAGTTCGGTGCGCACGCGGTCTATGCCGATGGCTTCAAGCTGCAGGTACGCCATGGTACCGGTAGCGTCCTGGGTCAGTGTCTGATCTATCCGTATGCCGATCTCGTCGCCGGCCTTCAGGTCGCCTTCGACGAGGTGCTCTTGCAGTATCTGCTCAACCAGTGTTCCCTTCACCGCTTGCCTCCTGATGTGTCGTTGCCTGCATATCTATCAGCGGCTTCTGTCTCAAATCGTCCTCCATTATAGCTTACCTGACATCGAGGGCAAAGTTGCAATTTTCTTCTACCATCAGAGGTTTGTGCGTTTGTCATTGTGCTAGAAATGATAGCTGAGATGCTTTACGATGTCATACAGGGGTGCACAAAACATGCCCTCCTATGACAGCCGCCCGATGAAAGTGCTCTATGTTGGAGAGGAGAAGCGAGAGCAATTGCTAGATTTGTGGCTGCGATCGAGGACGCACCTAGAGAGGTCAAGATTACGAGCGCAGTCTCGTTTTTTGCCACTCTGATTGAGCTGTTGCCACTTCTGCCTGGTGCTCTTCACCACGCACAGAGGCTCGCGGGGCGGGGTGCGATGCTGGGAAATCGCTGGCCAGTCCGGCTGCACTGCTGCAGGTTGCCATCGCGATGTTCTGCTGTGCTGGTGCTGTTGGTGTCGCAACCGGTCTATGGTGCCTTCTGTGGCATGCCGGCCGGAAAGCGACTAGAGTTAGGTGCAGGCCCCGTTCAGTGGCCTCTCTATAGCTCTCTGGTCACCAGTTCTCTGGGGATACATGCGCGCACGGCCAGCAGCGGATTGACAATCTGGCAGATACGCAAGTCTCCGACTATGCTCATCAGCGCGATCGCCTGCTGGTCAGTAGCTCCACCATAGCGGATGAGGAAGTCGCGTGCTGCCAGCAGTGCGTGTTCTGCGGCCTCATCCAGATCAGCTCCGCACGCGATGATGTCGTAGTGTGTGGATGTCTCGACCACCGGCCAGGGGCAGATGGGGCGGGGTAGCAGCTCGAAGGCCACGGTTACCCGGGCAGCGATTTCGATCCCCTGCCCGCATACCTCGCCATCGCCCTGCAAAGCATGTACGTCGCCACAGGCAAACAGTGCACCCTGATGGAACACTGGCAGGTACAGACGTGAACCGATGCCCAGATCAGGACTGTCCAGGTTTCCACCGTGCGGGCCAGGGGTCGTGTTGGGTATCTCCGCGACCTCAGGTGCCACCCCCATGACGCCCACTATCGGCCGGATCGGTAGCGTCCAGCCGTCCACGTGCGCCATGCCATCTCTGATATCCACTACGGCCATCCAGCGGTCGGCTCCGTCTCTATTGCTTGCGCCGAGCAAACCCTGAGGCGCCAGGTCTATGCTCTGGATAGTGCTGACCAACGCATGCCCCGGTTCAGCGCCGCGGATGAACACTGGCCCGGTGGCCGGATTGCCCCGAGCCCGGTCGTGCCTGGTCAGGTTGTCCGGATTCGGCTCCATCGGCACCTGGCCATCGAAGCAATCGCGAGTATGGAAGCGGACGGCATCGCCCGGTGCGATTGTAAGTGCGGGCTCGTGGCTGGCTGCGAAGCTGTAGTTGCGGCTGGCATCTGTCAGTTCGTGCAGCATCATGCTCTCCTACGGAGCGTGGACTGTAGATATGGCTCCACTGTGGCTGGCCGCAACCGATTGGCTCACTGCAGCGTCTGCGTTGGCGCAGGTCCCTGAAGTGATGGCAACTGATCCATGGGCACGCGTCTGACCTTGATCTCACCGGGAATTCCCTGTGGCATGAACAGAGGTTCGACGCCAGTTGCGCCGATGGGAACCTGGAAGCCGACATAGCCCTCAGTCATGCTGTTGGGGGCCAGAGTCACCGGTGACAGGAAGCGGCGGTTAGCGATTGCGTCCATGCCCGATGCCCACACGTACGGATAGTACGTTGCCCCCTGGTAGCTGAGGGCTGTCAGGTTGTGCTCGACATGCACGCTTATGGTGCTTTTGTTCACGATTTTGTACATCGCTGTCACGAACTGCATACCAGGTGTCTGTGGTATCCCGGGCACGTTGACCTGATACGGCTGCACGGTAGCGGCGTAGTATATGCCTCCGGATGGACCGGACGGCTTTGGGGGAGCGGCGTCGGTTGCGGACAAAGGCGGTGCTTCAGGTAGGCTTGGCTCAGATTTTTCGGCCTGCGGAAGACCGGGAGCGTCAGGCAGCGACGGCGCCTGCGGGCCTGCAGGTAGAGGCTGTCCCTGCGGTAGTTCAGGGCGGGGTAGTGCAGGCAAGTCGGCGGCGGAAGGCAGTGGTTCGGCCCCCATTGGTCCGTGCAGCATACGATAGCCCAACAGTGAGCCACCAGCGAGGATGGCCAGAGCTGCCGCACCGACAAGTATCCAGACCCACGCTGGAGGGCCGCTGCCTGAGCCAGATGGCTTGGTTACATGCTTGCCCATCGGTCATCACCTGCTACGCTTGACTGACTGGCACAGGAGGTAGTTCGTCTCAGTATACCTTATCACCTGCCGGGGGCCAGGCACAGCATGACGTGTGCATAGGTGCGCATCCGAAGCGCCGCACAGCACATACAGTGCTCTTGTGCTATCTTGACGCAGTGCCAGTGCCTCCGGTTCGCTCATACGTGAGGGTGGTGGCCGGATGACAACTGGGAGCTGCCAAAAAGCACCCTCGGTGGCAAGCTTCCAGGTCGGTGAACGCGCTGCAGTCAGGTCTCACACACACTGTATGTAGCAGGGGTATCAGTTGCGATAGATATCTGCAATTAGTGTCAGGTGCCAGGCTGTTAGGCAAGATAGCTGAGAGAACGCCGTGACTACGCCTGCTCGGGAGGTAGCCCCTCGGATGCAGCCTGTTTTATCGCAGCTTCCGGATGGTTGTCGGCGATGAAACGCAGTACTCGAGTATTGCCTTCCTCTACCAGCTTGGGGATGAGGTCACTTAGAGCTCTCGAGATGTTGATCGCGACCGATTCCATGCCACTGGCCTGACTGATTTGCACGAGTTCGCTGGCACGTCCAGCACCAACCATGCGGCGCACCGTTGGGGCATGATTGGCTATCTTGAGGGCTGCCATCCGCCGACTGTCCTCGAACATCGAGCAGCATGCGACAAGCACCAGCGCATTTACCGCATCGGCGGACTGCATCAGCTTTTCGCCGAGGGCGGTGATGATCCAGTCGCGGATGCCGTCGTTGTCTTCCTGCAATTCGCGCTGCAGAGCCCCCATGCGTGAGCGTCCTACTGCATCGCTCATCTCTTCAGCGTCCTGACGGATGTGCTCCGGGATGCCCTCTTCCTGGTCTATGTCCAGAGCGTCGAGATCACGAAATACTGGCCTGCGCATGGCGCCGCCGTCGATTATCTGGGGCTTGCGTATCTGGCGGCGGAAGCATGCGGGCAAGATTAAGTGCAGATACTGCTCATGCTGTGCCAGACGTTCGGCCATGCGCCGCGCCGGCACCTCACTGGCTGTCAGTATCATCACACTCATCAGTTCCCATTCCTGGTTTTCTACCAGCGCATTTATGCCATGGTTCATCTCCCATTCCAGTGTGCCGTCCATCACATGCTCGATGCGACGACTGTAGCGCGCAAGTACTCGTATGTCCATGGCGTTCACACTCCTGTGTAGCAGTCAGTTCATGCTTCGCCCATCATGTTCGCAAATGCATCTCGTACACACGCGTCCGTGACTTGCTCGGTCAGATCTGCGATGTCGTTACTGTGGCCTGCGGATATCAGCGTGTGCGCTTGCTGCAGACAATCGTCCACCCAGGTTTTCCAGGTGCGTTCGAGCTTGCGGAGGTCTGCGGTTGTCGCGCGGCTCGGAAAGGAGCGCCGGTAGAGGCTACCATCAAGCATGGCTCGTGGCACTGTGCGCGAGGCGACAAACAGCGGCAAGTACGGTGCGCGTGTCGGTCGTCCAAGCCCAAACCAGGCGCATGTCAGATGCTGCGGATCGTTTGCCACGCAATCGGCTGACATCGAGCTGATCGTCGAGGGCATGGAGACCGATTTGATGCGCGATGCCTCGGAGAGTGCAACTGCGTCGAGATAGCCGCTTTGCCTGAGCAGCGTGGGCTCCAGCAGTCTGCGCTCACAGTTGGTCACTATGCCTTCGGTAGTGAACTTCGCCTCGATGCTGTGATTGCCCTGCACGGCACGCAGTATGGTGCCCGCGGTATCCGAAAACATCCAGTTAGTCTTGCTGTTGCCGCCCGCATAGTAGCCGAGATCCGACCACTCTCGCAGTGTGTCGGCAGCTTCGTGGCAGTCGCGACAGGTCTCGGCCACGTAACGCAGCCCGAAGGTGTTCATCAGCCCCTCGCCACGAAAGTCATCGGTCCGCCCTCCGGTATCAGCGGCGCCCGCCAGGCCCTGCTCGTTCACGAACATCATGGTGGTCGGGTCAGATGTGTCGGAAGTGCCGCACCAGGCATAGATCTGTTGGGTACTGTCTTCGATGCGTCGCACAAACGCACACTGCAAACGGCTGACATTGTCGCGGCTCTTGTGGAAGCTGGTGCCGGAAAACGGGATGTAGGATCCCGTAGCGGCGTAAGAGGTACACTCGGCAGACCCGAAAAACAGCCGTCGATACTTGCCGATGCAGAAGGCCCTGTACAGATCCGGAGCGACACCGGCCGCATCGGCGATCGCGTCCATCTCTATCTCCCACCACGGTGCCACGGTGCGCACGATCTGCAGGCCCGGATGGGACTTCTCCACCACCTGCATATCGTCCAGCTTCTCACGTGCACAGAGCTCCATGAACTCGCGCAGGTGCGTCTGGACACTGCTCGCGTTCACCCGGCCAAAAGCAGCACCTATCTCCTGCGGCGAGCCGCTGGTGATGACCGGTTCGAATATCCGTTCATCTTCCATCGTGGCAGACTCCGAACTGATTGATGGACGTGAAAACACAGGCCGCACTTATGGCGTACTTAAGACATCTCGGGTGCCCGTATCGCACTTACCCGCTATGATACCTGTATCATGGCCGCATGTGACATGATACACATGTCATGCTATACGTGGTCGGCTATACGAGACCTACTCTACATGATCTGCTGGCGCGAGCATGTTCACGCCGAATAGTTTGGTGATGGTGTACTATCCGCCCTGTGCTGCTATGTTTTTGAAGAAACGCACGGCTTCGGCATATCCGCCTGGATGCTCGAACAGGAAGGAGCCTGAGACTACGACATCAGCTCCGGCGCGTATCACCTGCTCAGCGGTAGATGCGTTCACGCCTCCGTCTACCTCGATGAGTGTCTCGTGTCCTCCGGAGTCGATCATGCTACGCAGCTCCTGGATGCGTCCCGTTGTCTCCGGCATGTAGCTTTGCCCTGCATATCCAGGGAACACACCCATGATCATCACCACATCAGCGTACGGCAGCAGTGGCTCCAGAGCGGCGATGGGGGTGTCAGGGTTGACCGTCAGGTTGGCCTTGCAGCCCAGATCACGTATGCGCTGAAGCATCTCGGCAGGCTGGTCGGTCACCTCGTGGTGTATAGAGATCCCATCGGCACCGGCATCGGCGAAATACTCGAGATGTTTCTCCGGGTTTGTGAACATCAGGTGGCAGTCGAAAAATAGGTCGGTCAAATCGCGGAGTGCTTTTGCCACGATCTGACCATATGTCACCTGGTCGGTGAAGTGGCCGTCCATGCAGTCGAAGTGAAGCCACTGACAGCCGGCAGCCTCCAGAGCCTCCACCTCGCGGGCCAGATGGGCGAAATCAGCGCACAGCAGCGATGGTGATACGATCAAGTCACGAGCCATATGTACCCCCCGGTTGGCCGCCGGAACAGATGCATTTCATCTCTGGGGTTCCATGACCCTGGCGACGGCAGCATGTAGCCGCGCTCCCAGGGCGCGGGCCTGTTTTTCGGTTGTCGGGTCGTCCAGTATGATTGCGATGACACGGTCTTGGTGACTGTCCACCCATAGTCCGGCCTGGCCGAGTGGGATGAAGAGGCGCCTCTTCTCGGTAGGTTCCAGTATAGCTCCGGCACGCTCACAGGCAGCCTTGGGGTCTGCCCTCCAGATCCCTGCCCCCAGCGACTTACGGCCGCGACAGACGGCGACACCAGCCACGGGAGACTGCTTGCATAGCGCATCAAGTGCCTGCTGAAAACTGGGGCCGTCTTGTATCGGCGTAAGTCCAGACATAGGTTGCAGTGTCTGTTGTTGAGACTGGACGCCCCACCATGCCCCAGCAACAGGTGCCATCAGAAACACCACCGCCGCTTGCAGCAGCAGTCCGGTCAGATCGCCGGTCAGTGAGTATATCCACGCTGCCGGTAGAGCCATGTCGGCCCCACCCACTGCAGTGGCCACATAGACAAGCGCGATCAGCAGAGCCATGGCCGCCTGAGTTGCCAGCATAGTGAGTAGGACAGCCACCGTGCGTACCGGGTGTGCACCGGTGGTCAGCAGAGCCATGATGATATAGGCCGCCGCCAATCCGACATGCACGGCAAGTGGCACCGGTATCGGCTCGCGCGACTGCAGCATCACCACCAGCAGGGCCACGAAAAGCCCTGTCAGTAGTACGGCGGGCAAAGCCGCACGACGAGCCGGCGCGTAGCTCATCCCTCGCCTCTCAATACATCACGGATCTTGCCCATGGCTACGTTTGCTGCCCCCATCTTGCCGGTTGTGTCGGCCGGCAAGACCAGAAGCCCACTAGCCGGCACGTCCAGGGCACCGAGGATCAGACCGGCTCCAGTCCCCTCGACGAGCACTCGATCCACCGCACCTATCTGGAGCGCTTCGGCGACTGTAGCCGCAGCCTGATAGAGCTGCTCAGCGGTCCCGGCAATGGCAGGAGCATCTGCGCCGATGGCGGTGGTCAAAACGGTGCCGGATGATCCAGCGAAAGCACCCAGCCGGTGAGACAACTGGCCGGCTTCAGCAGCATACCATGCCAGAACTTGTGACAGTTCACGCAATTGAGTCTCAAGCGGGGGGCACTGATTGCCTAGATGGACG
>LSQX01118300.1_pt2 | contig 31552 bp, 32 predicted proteins | sample 654561 | NCBI WGS metagenome assembly LSQX01 (sample SAMN04489861, study PRJNA283612) | anaerobic digester metagenome | isolation source: 4 biogas reactors fed with cattle manure at either 37C or 55C with and... | place: Denmark: Kongens Lyngby | collected 2014 | reverse complement strand
TGCACAATTTCAAGACCTGGCACCAATTTGTTACAGGATGCTGCGGATGTAGTCCTCTGTAGTTTTTGTGTCCTCTGCCATGAATTTTATATCATTGTTGGTAAGCTGTTCTTTAGTGATGTTATTCATTTTGAGAACGTTTTTGCAATAGGACCGTCTCAGGTCATCAAGGCTTATGTCCCGAGCTTTCACCTGGCCTGGATTTTCCGGGATGATAATGTTTTTGCCAGGGATCTGCTCTTCTGGGTTTCCTCTTCGGACTTCGATGCCCAGCTGTTCCCGGGCAAAAGAGAGTTGCGCTGTAACGTGTTTCCCCGCCCCTGTGTACTCCGTTTCCTGAATAACGACAACCTGGTCCCTATCCATTTCCTGGGCAAGAGCAAAGGCCGCTGTGAGGGAGGTATTGCCCGCAGGCCCTCGTTCCAGCCCTTCAAGCTGGGCAAGGGCTTCGGTCATATAGAAGACTTCCCCCTGGCTTACGAGGACGTAACGATCCGTATACCGCAAGCTCCTTGCTGCGTTGCGGGGGACGTCTGTTCTGTCGGGCCACGTTGAGAAGGGCATTCCAAATCCCGTATGCCCCGTGGTAAAGGATTTTCGGTTGAAGGCTTTGTCGCTGGCCATATGAAGCCCTGTGATATCCACGCTGGCTGCTACGATCTGGGTATTGGAACAGCCGGCTTTGATAAGGCCTCTTGCAGTACCGGTCAGGTTTCCGCCTCCTGCGTTTGTTATAACGACAGCGTCAGGATCTCTGCCGCATTTTTGTCTGATCTGAGTTGCTATTTCATCTCCCAGTGTTTCTATTCCGGCAATGGCGAAGGGGGAATAGAGGGAGGCGCTGCAGTACCCTGTTTCGTCCAAGAGTCTCAAAAACTCGATAAAGAGCTCCGGTCCTACCGTCAACTGAACCACTTCTGCCCCAAAGGCTTCGCTGATGCGGCCTTTTTCCAGAATTTCAGGTTGCCCCACATGTCTGCTATCGAAGAGTTCTTGAACGATGATAGCTTTCAGATTTCTCATGTTTGCCTGAGAAGCTACAGCCGCCCCGTAGTTTCCGCTTGAAGCGGCGATGACACCGGCGTATCCCTTTTGCTGGGCATAATAGCATGACATGGCAGCCCTTCTCGCTTTAAAGCTTCCAGAAGGATTTGTCGCTTCGTCTTTAAGGAAAATGCGAGCGCCTTTTCCTGGTCCAGCGAGGGCCCTGGCCGCGGCGGTAAGGTTCCGCAGTTCAAGCATGGGAGTGTTTCCTATGTTGGTTTCGGCCTGTATGGCACGGATTTCTTCAAGGGTGTACCCTGTCTTGCCCATCATTCCTTCGTAGTCGAAAGCGATGCCAGGCAGTTCAAACTCCGAGTAATCAATGCCTAACGCTTTTTTTAGAATTTCGTTTTTTCGGTTGGCTACAGCGTCAAATACGGGGTTCATGCTTGTTCACCTGCCTTGGAAATAAGGGCATGAAACTCTTTGCCAACAGATAGGAGTTCAGGAATCTGACGACCAAAGGTGTGTATGTAGGGAGGATTCTGAGCCACCAGAGTTCCCTGTACTTTTCTGTCGGTCACGGTTGTTATTGTGACGGAACTTCCGATAGAAGCGTCATGGTCCAAATACCCTTTTACCCAGAGCTCCAGGGGAACCTGTTTTGTATCTTCAGGAACATTATCTGCCCGTTCTGACGGCTGAAGAACGATATAGTGGATTTGAACCCAGCTTCCTTTTTTGATTATTTCTTCTGCCATGATATATCTACCAGCCTTTCACAGTTTCCAATACACTGTCAGGAATTGCTCCCGCTTCGTACTCTTCAAAGGCTTCTTCTATTTTGGCAAGAGCCGTGTCGATCTGCTGTTTTGAAATGACAAGTGGAGGCTGTATTCTCAATACGGAACCGCTGAAGAAAGAGAGAAGAAGTCCCTTTTGCCATGCTTGATAGCAGACCTTGGCTGCCGCTTCGGTGTTTCTTTCTTTAGTGGTTCTGTCTTTTACAAGATCAACGCCTATGGAGAGGCCAATGCCTCTCACATCTCCGATGAATTCAAACCGTTTTTGCATTTCTTTGAAGCGGGAAAGGGTGTAGGCACCTATTTCTGTGGCGTTTTCTCTTAAATTTTCTTCTTTAATGACATCGATTGTAGCAGAGGCAGCAGCGCAACATACAGGATTTCCTGCGGCGGTGAAGAGATGGGCAGGAGCCTCCCACTGTTCCATTAATTCTGCTTTTGCCACCACGCCGCCAAGAGGCATGCCGGAAGCTATGGCCTTACCCATGACAATGGCATCGGGTATAACGTCGAAGTTTTCTATGCCGAACCATTTGCCTGTACGGCCGAAGCCTTGTTGCACTTCTTCAGAAATCAGAAGTATTCCGTATGTGTCACAGAGTTCTCGTAAAGCTTTAACGTAACCTGTAGGGGGAACTATAAGTCCAGCGTCTCCCTGGATAGGCTCAAAAAATATTGCTGCAACTTCTTCTGCCGGTACGCATGTTGTGAAGAGTTCCTTTATTCTCTCTATGGAATAGGCAGTGACGTCTTCTTCACTCATTCCCGCAAATGGGGTCCTATAAGTGTCTGGGTAGGGGATATGGTGTATTTCCGGAAGTAGCGGGCCGAGTCCCCGGCGCATGGGCAGGCTGACGGCACTTAGAGAAATAGCCCCGTAGGTGCTTCCATGATAGGCCCTGAGGAATGAAAGGATCTTCTTTCTTTTTGTGGCGGTACGGGCCATTTTTATGGCACCATCGTTTGCGTCGGATCCGCATAAGCCATAGAAGACTCTCTTCCTGTAATTTCCTGGTGTGATTTCAATAAGTTTTTGGGAAAGATCGATAAGAGGGCGGTGATACATATATACTGGCGTGTAAAGAATAAGCTGCTCTGTCTGTTTTTTTATGGCTTCAACGACTTTTGGGTGGCAGTGTCCAGTATTTATAGCGCCTGCGCTGGCAAGAAGGTCAATATACTGATTTCCGTCCACATCTGTAACTGTAGCTCCTTTTCCTTTATCGACAACCAGCGGGTAATAGGGAACTTTTGCTGCGGGAGAGGTCATTTGCTGATCAAGGTCAACGAGCTCTAAACACTTAGGAATATGCAAAGCCATAACATTCATCCCCTTTACATGATTTAAAGAGCTTTTCAGCAAAGGATCGCTGAAAAGCTCTTTAATTGTAGCAGATTATATCTTATTGACGAGGAACGCCTGATCCCTCATAAACTCGTTCCATAATATCCTTGCCAACGAGCTCTTCCATTTTCGGCCAAACTTTTTGCCTTACGACTTTTGCGCAGTTTTCCAATTCTTCCGGAGTCAGTATAACGATTTCCCAGTCATATTCGTTGTGCAGCTTCTGACGATATTCTTCGTCTTCCTTTGCAACATTATCCCAACGAATAAGGGATTCTTCATTAGCAGCCTGCTGTATAATTTCCTGCTCTTCTGGAGTCAGCTTGTTCCAGACATCCATGTTGATGGAGAACCACCATGATTCAAAATAATCATTATACTGGATCCAGACCTTATTGACGTCTTTGAACTGCCAGGCCTGGAAAGGGGGTCCGCCCATCTGGCCATCAGCAATACCGGTCTGAATGGCACTGTATGCCTCTGCGTATGGAATGGGCGTAGGAATATATCCTAGCGCTTCATATGTGGCTTCGCAGGGTTTAATGGGCATAACGCGTACTTTCATCCCTTTGTTTACTGTTGGATCTGCATAGTTGTCGGGTTTCTTGCTTAGAGAAACACCAGACATCCCTATGGGCAGAACGGCCAGGGCTTTGATGTTATGGGTTGCCCAAAGGTCTTTAATGATGTCAAAAGCCCATCCGTCAGGACCATAAGCCTTTTTGGCTTCTTCAATGTCTTTTACGACGTAAGGGAAGTAGTATGCCAAATTCAGTTTGGGATCAAAGTTAGAGTTTGCCTGGGCCACATTGAGCTCGATCGTGCCTCGCATGAGCATTTCAAAGGTTTCTGTCCAGTCTCCAAGAACTCCGCCAGAGAAGACATCAATTTTGATCTGTCCATCTGTTCTCTCGAAAACTTTTCTCGCAAATTCTTTCGCGCGAATGTCAAAGTCACTGTCTACCGGGTGGACTTGTGCCATACGCCACTGGTATTTGGGTTTCGCTGCTTCAGCTTGCTGGACAAAAGTGCCAAGGGTCAATGCGAGTGCAAATAATACAAGTAGTGTAAAGGCCCAACGTTTTCTATCGTTCATATCGCACCTCCGTTTCGTGTTGTAGAATCAAGCAGAATTTAAACGACAACTTGCCCCACCTTGATAAGAAACCTTTAATCTACCCTGTAAAGCAACCACCTCCCTTATTTATTTGATTCCCATGATAAGTCTGGGAAGGAACAGTGAGAGCCCTGGGACATACGTTGTTAAAAGAACGATTGGTATAGAGCCAAAGATCATGAATATAAGAGCCGGCTTGATGTACTCGTCTATGTTGACGCCGCCAATGCGTCCCCCCAAATAGAGGATCGGTGCTGTCGGAGGGGTGACATTTCCAAGTCCTAGGTTCGTTCCAAGAATTGCCGCAAAGTGTATGGGGTGCACGCCGATCTTGAGCATAAGGGGCATGAGGAGGGGAGCGACGAGCATGGTTCCGCTCAAGTCGTCCATCAACATTCCAATGATGATAAGGAAAATGTTGACCATGAACAGAATAACGAATTTGTTGTCAGACACCCCGAGAAGGAAGTCGGCGACCATCATGGGAACTCGCTGCATAGTATATAGGCGCCCAAGTATGGTGACGAAGAAGAGCATAAGGACGATAACCCCACTCGTTGTTGCCGAATTGTGAAAGGCTTCGCCTAAAATGTCCATTTTGAGTTCCTTATGAATGAAAAATCCTACTAAGATTGCATAAAGAACGGCAACGGCAGCTGATTCGGTAGGAGTTGTTATACCTCCATAGATACCGCCGAGAATGATGAAGGGCATAAGCAAGCTCCAGAAGCCTTTTTTTGTTGCCACGAAGATTTCTTGGTTGCGTTCTTTTTTGGAGATCTTTTTCCCCACCTGCAAATTAGGGAACTTTTTACACATAAAATAGTTGATGACGCAGAAAAGGGTCATGGTAAGGACACCTGGTACAACTGTCGAGAGGAAGCAGGCGGCTACTGATTGCTGCGTTACCCATCCATAGAGGATCATGGGAACGCTTGGAGGAATAAGCTGGCCAAGCACCGCCGCGCAGCTTACCATGGCTGTGCTGTAATTTCGTGGATATCCCAGCTCTTCGAGACGGGGTATCATGATGGTTCCTATACAGGCTACCGCAGATGAAGCTGTTCCAGAAATGGCACCAAAAATGGCACAGGCTACAATGGTGGCCGCCCCCATACCGCCCCGGATTCGTCCGAGCATGGAGTTGGCAAAGTTTGTAAGCTTCTCAGCGATACCAGCTGAACCCATAAGGGCCCCGGCCATAATGAAGAAAGGGATCGACAGCAAAGTAAGAGAGTTAAGGCCGCGGAACCCGACTGTCATAAGGAATGAGAAGTCTGGGAAAAATACCAGTCCCATATACAGAGCGGCAGCCATAAAGCAGAAGGGAACGGGTATACCCAGGATGATAGTTGTAACAAGTATAAGAAGGTCAATAATGATATGCATTAAAAGCCCTCCTCCTTCCTTGAAATTTCATTGCAAAAACCCTGCCAGTTTTTACTGTTGTAGGGCAGATTAAGTTTTGGATACCCTAATGCTGAGCGTGCATAATCCACTGTCATAACAAAAGAATAGAAACTCATGAGGAAAGAGCTTACCAGGAGGCTCGTTTGGGCAAAAATCATGGGGATCATAAGGGCAGGTGAACGTTCCCAGCTTTTAAAAGACCATACGACATAATTCCATGCCCATTGTGTCATGATAAAAGTGAGAAGAGTGGTCATAATAGACGTAACTGTTTTTGCCCAGGCAAAGAATCGGGCATCCTTAATAAGTACATGAAGCAAATCAGCCTGGATGTGGCTTCTTTCTCGCGAGCCAGTTGCGGCACCGGTCATATACATCCAGAATCCTACGAGACATGCCAGTTCCTCAATGCCCATAATAGGAAGCTTCAAAACATACCGTAATAAAACCTGTGCTATAACAAGGCTTACAAGAATAACAGATGTTATAACCATAATGTAGCGCTGTATTTTCCCAAGAGTGAACCATAAGAGAAGAAACGCTTTTTTCATAAAAACTGTGCCTCCTTCTTAAAAGATCAGATTATCCCCCATATATCTGAGATCCAGAGAAAAAGAATGTGTTACATTACGAATAAGATTAGAAAAAGCCCTCTCTTCTGAGCTGCTTTTTCCATAGCGAGAGCGAGGGTACGCTATGCTCATGGATGCAACCACTTCGTTTCTTGCGTTGATTATGGGAGCAGCGACACAGGCTAGTCCTTCTTCATACTCGCAGTCGTCGTAGGCAACACCTCGTTCTCTTATCTCTTCAAAATTCTTGAAAAGGAGCTCGGGTGAAGTGATGGTTGTAGGTGTAAAATGCACAAAATCCACCGTGCTCAATATTTTCTTAACCTTTTCTTTTTCCATAAATGCGAGCATGGCTTTGCCAAGGCCTGTGCAGTATGCGGGAACCCTTTTGCTGGAGCCGAGCCCTACTCGCACTGCATCAGGGCTTTCGATCTTATCGATATATATTAGTGAGGCTCCTGATAAAATAGCCAGGTTTATGGTTTCCCTGGTTTCACATGCTAAATGCTTAAGATAAGGTTGAGCCATTTGCCATATGCCAAGGCGTTCAACTTCTCTGTTTCCCATTTCGAATAATTTCAAGGTGTTAACGTAGCCGGTATTGCGAGAAATCCTTTTTGTATATCCCCCCTCGGAAAGAGTAGATAGAAGCCTGGAAACAGTGCTTTTATTTATCTTTAAGGAGGCACTGATCTCCGATATAGTAAGTGTGCCCTTTTCATTAAGGAGTTCCAGAATTTTCAAGGCTTTTATTACGGAGAGTACTGGTGGGTTTTTTTTAGCTTGTTCCAATAAATCCCCTCCTTGTTCTGGTGTGCAAAAAGAAGTTTTACATTAGTAAACAAGATTTATTATAGAAAGGATATTATATTAGATTCACAACTGTGTCAATAAAATAGATTTTAAATATTCTGATAGAATGAAAGGGCAGTGCCAGGTCTTGAAAATGTGCAGATGCATACAAATGCACATTTTCAAGACCTGGCACCATTAAGGGAGGTTGGGTATGGGGCGTTTTGTACTTGTTATTACTCTATATATAGCTATTTATGGCGGAATGACGTGGATGGTATTGACTTCCCTTGTTCGAGTTCTGGCCTTGCGAGGGATAGCAGTGTGGGTATGCAATATATGGGGAGCTCTCATGGTGGCTTCTCCCCTTTTGCTCCGTCGATGGGATGGGCTGGGACACAGCGAACTTCGCCATATCGCGGCGTGGATTGCTTATGTGTGGATGGGTTTTGTCTTTTTTGCCTTTTGCCTTTTGTTGCTTTTTTTTGTTTTTCGCATTCTTTTTTGGTGCCGAAGGGTTGCGTTGAGTGATTTAGGGCTGAGGTGTTGTTCGTCAATAGCTCTTTTTCTGGCTTTTCTATGTTGTCTTTTGGGGTACTCTCAAGCCTGGGATATTAAGGTGAACTACATCAAGGTGGAAACTGCCAAGTTGCCCCCGGAGTGGCCATATGTGCGCGTTGCCCAGATTTCAGATGTACACTTGGGGCTTATAGTTCGTGAAGATCGGCTGAAAAAGATCGTTGAAGCCATTGAAGCCTCTAGTCCCCACCTTGTGGTTTCCACTGGGGATTTGGTGGATGGACAGATGGATGGACGGCAGAAGGAGATCGATCTGTTGCAAAGCCTTTCTGCACCCTTGGGCAAATTTGCCGTAACCGGGAACCATGAAGTATACGCGGGGCTCAATCAGGCCGCATCATTTATTGAGGAATGCGGTTTTCAGATGATCAGAAATGAGGTTCTAGATCTCGCCCCCCTTCTACTTGCTGGCGTGGATGATGATATAAAAATGGCAGAGTCCTTTTCCTCATCAGAGCAGAATCTTCTTTCTTCTTTGTCCCCTCACCGGTTTCGTTTGTTTTTAAAGCACCGGCCCGTAGTGATGGAAGACTCCATTGATTTTTTTGATTTGCAATTATCGGGACATGTCCATGGCGGGCAAATGTGGCCCTTTACTTTTGTGACTCGGGCTGTGTATCCTATGGGAACAGGCCTTCATAGACTAAAAAACGGGGCAATGCTTTATGTTACCTCCGGGGCAGGGACGTGGGGCCCCCCCATGCGTTTTTTGGCCGCTCCTGAAGTCGTTATTATAGATATTGTGAGCAGTGAAACAGCAAAAAAATAAGAGGCCTTGGGGGAAGGCCTCCGCAAAAAAAGGGAGATATTTTTCTTGAGTGCCATTGCGACATCTTTACTATCGTGAGATATCTTTTATGGCATAAGTTAAGTATATATTACATGAGTGGCGCCATGGTGACCCCGTCACTTTTACGGGGCTTTTTTTCAGCTAAATTACGTATTTGGCGGCATGAGGATTTTTTACCACGGCAATTTATTCTAAGATGAGGATGTGAGAAGATGAGCTTGGCAACAAAAGAACCTTCTAAAATACTTGGAATTCTTGGCGGTATGGGGCCGGCAGCCACTGCTGAATTTATGAGGTTGCTTGCGGTGAAGGCTCCGGCTGCACGTGATCAGGAACATCCTAAATTGTACGTTCTTTCCAACCCTCAAATTCCTGACCGCAGCAGTGCGATTCTTGGGCGGGGGAAAAGCCCGGCTCCAGCGCTGAAAGAAGGATTGCTGACCCTTGCGCGATGGGGAGCGGATATTTTAGCTGTTCCCTGTAATACAGCCCACTATTTTATCGACTCTTTTCGAGAGGAGTTGCCTGTGCCCTTTGTGCATATTATCGAGGCCACAGTGGAACTGGCTGCAGAGAGAAGCCGTGAGGGGGCGTGGCTTCTTGCCACAAGTGGAACGAAGCGGAGTGGGATGTATGAGCGATATGCCGAAAAGAAAGGGTATCCCTTTTTTTTGCCTACAGAGGAAGATCAGGGCAAAGTACAGGAAACCATTATTCTTGTTAAGGCCAACAGGTTGAGAGAGGCTGGGTTGCTTCTTCAGGGTGTTGTGGAGAAGCTCTGGAAGGAACGGGAAGTTCCCATTGTAGCTGCCTGTACGGAATTACCCCTGGCTTACGATGCTTCTGATTTGCCTGAGTTGGGCATGGTTTCGAGTTTGGGAGCCCTTGCGGAAGGGTGTCTCAGACTGCTGTATTCAAATAATTGATATTCATGGAATAAATGATATAATGTGCGGGAAATTGAATTAGGCAGAGTAGGAGCTTTACGTAAAGTGCTCAGAGATGGGACGTTGCTTTGAGACGAAAAGTCTGTAAAGACTTGCGGTAAAGCCCCGCGTTCGCTGTTACGTCGAAAGATGGTTTACAGTAAGACTATAGATCTCCTTTGATGTGGCAGAACTGCCCATATTAGAGGAGGTTTTTTTATGCAAAGGAATCACTTTTCAGTTCAGGAACTGGTCTATTTTTCTCTTCTCATAGCGTTGAACATTGTTTTGACCCGTATGGCCAGCATCAGAATTCCAATAGCGGGTATCGAAACTCTTCGTATCGGATTTGGAGCGCTGCCGGTTATCTTTGCCGGATACTATTTTGGCGCCAAGGCCGGCGGGGTAGTGGGTGCCCTAGGAGATGTGGTGGGTTTCTGGATCAATCCCATGGGAGCGTATATGCCCCATTTCACACTAACAGCCGCTTTAACGGGGATCCTTCCAGCCCTTCTGCTGAAGGTTTTTAAATCAAAAGATCAGCATCCCCTTTGGCAAGTTATGGTTGTTATCGGGATAAGCCAATTGGTAACATCTGTGCTTCTCGTTCCCTATTTTTTGCAGATGTTGTTTGGAATACCCCTCGTAACAACAGTTCCAGCCCAACTGCAGACACAACTCATACAGGTTCCTCTGTATGCTATATTACTGCGTGGAATAGCTAAAAGGCTTCTGGTTATGGCAGGGTAGTGATATGTAAATACAAACAGGGGCAGGTTTAATAAGAACCCGCCCCTTGTTTTATTGCGCGGCTTCAAAAAGTTTACAGGTTACACTTTCGAGTTTTCCATCGGCAGGGTGATTTCAAAGATTGTTTGGCCTCCATTGGCGGCAATGAGGGTGATGTCGCCGCCATGGGCCATAAATATTCTTCTTGCTATGGCGAGGCCCAATCCGTAACCGCCTGATCCCCATTGTCCCCGTGCGCGATGGCTGTCGCCGCGGCTGAAACGGTCAAAAATAGTAGCGGCGGCTTCTTCTGAAATGCCTACCCCGTTGTCTTGCACTTGAATGACCCACCAAGAATCTCTGCTGAAAAGTTCGATTCTTACCTTGCCTCCGCCACTTCCCCCAAATTTTTCGTGAACGTATTTTATAGAGTTATCAATGATATTTCGTATAGCCCGTGCAAGGTCTCTGCTCTGGCCTATCATTAAAGCTTCTTCTGGCAACACCTTTTCTATGTCAATAGCCTCGGCTAGGGGGTGGTGGAGGCTTTCACCTGTTATGGTGTCCACAAGAAAGGCCAGATCCAGTTCTTCTTCCGCTTCCTGGGGCGGCTGGCTTTCGAGACGGGAGAGAAGAAGCAGATCATCTACAAGCTGCGTCATTCTTTCCTGTTGCTGGATGATAGATTGTAAGTGTCCTGCCATGTCTTCATTGCCCCGCAATTCGTCCTGCAGGTATTCCGCCGTGAGGCGAATTGTTGTTAGCGGTGTCTGGAATTCATGTCCGGCATCAGCGATAAAGTCACGCCGCGCCTGTTCCTGACGAAATTCTTCTGTAAGATCGGTAATCACAAGCAGTGGGCCGCTTTCTGTCTGTCGACCATAAAGACTGAGGTGGCGCCCCCCCTTGCCGAGCTCCGGCATTTCTACTTTTATTGCCTGTTCCACTCCCCCCTTTGCTTCTTTAAGCAAAGGGTAGATCTCGCCGCAGGTTAGAAACCGTTCTATAGGTTGTCCCTCTTCCACTGGCACCTTCATTCCAAGCAGGTTTCGTGCCTCGTCATTCACGAACCGGAACCTGTTGTCCTTGTCGAGAAGGATCACTCCTACCGGCAGTGAGGATAGGATTGTTGAAAGGGTCGTTCTTTCTATTTTCAACTCTTCAAGGGTCCCTTTCAGGCGAGAGGACATGTATTGAAGGGAGTCGGAAAGTCTTTGCAATTCCATGTCGCCCATAAGGGGGAATCGGGCTTCATTGCCTTCCGATATAGCCTGAGCTGCCGTCACGATCTTTTCGAGAGGTGCAAAGAACCGGCGTACAATCCATAGTTCAAAGCCCAGGATAAGAAAAGCCGCCATAATGATGTATGAAAGAAAACGATAGCGCACATCGGAAAGGGCTTTTTGAAGAGCGTTGAGGGGTTGGGCCATGCGAATGAACAGATCTTCCTCCCCGCCTTCTACTTTTCGAACAACATAGACAAGCTGGGCTCCAAGGGTCTGGCTGTATCTTGAGGTGGTTCCAACCCCATCCTTCGCAGCCTGCCTGACTTCTGGACGGTTCAGATGATTGTCGAGGGTTTCTGCGTCAGTGGCACTATCAAGGATAACCCTTCCTTTGGCATTTATAATGGTAATTCGGCTTTCAAATATCTCCTGCCATTGGCTAAAGTTCTTTTGAAAAGAGCTATATCCCTCATTCCGGATCACTTCTGAGAGTGCGGCTGTATTGTTTTTAAGCTGGTCGAAAGCGCTGTCAACAAGGTGATGTTTCATTATTCCCGATACGAGGAACCAGCTGACAGCAAAGGCGATGACGGTAACAAACGTTAATACGGCTGTGACCTTCCCTTTCAGTGTTTTCATGGTTTATCCTCCCATGTGACCCTGTACCCTCTGCCCCTGAGCGTTTGAATGAGGAGCGCCGGGTGTTTATTGTCGTCCAGTTTTTTTCGAAGCCGTGAAATATGCACATCCACAGTGCGAGTGTCCCCTCCATAGAGGTTCCAGATTTTTCCCAGCAGCTCGTCTCTGCTTACAGTTCGTCCGAAACGGTGGGCGAGAAGTTCAAGAAGACGAAATTCAGTGGGGCTGAGATCGAGGCTGTTGCCTCGCAGCATGACCCATTGGCTTTCGATGTCCATAACAAGATCGCCGTTAGTGATCTGCCTTATTTCTTCAGTCATTCTGGTTCGGCGCAGCAATACGCCCACGCGGGCTACAAGTTCTGCCAGGGAAAAAGGTTTTTTCATATAATCATCCGCGCCAAGTTCCAGCCCCTCTACTACATCCATCTCATCCCGGCGGGCGGTGAGCATAATAATGGGGATCAGGGCTGTCTCTTTGTTGCTTTTTAGACGGCGGCAGACTTCCCAGCCATCCATACGGGGGAGCATAAGGTCGAGGATAATAAGATCTGGATGGGCGACGAAGGCAAGATCAAGAGCAGAGTCTCCATCGCTGGCGCATATTGTTTCGTATCCCCGTCTTTTCAGCGCCTGCGAAACAATATCCTGTATTCCCTTTTCATCATCTACAATAAGAATTCGATCGCCGCTCACTTCAATGCTCCTTCGGTCGTCTATAAGCCGAAGCCTTTATAGTTTTGCCGGTGATAATGTAGATTGCCCGTTCTGCCACGTTTGTAATATGGTCCCCAGCCCGTTCCAGGGTTCTCGCTACGTTGAGGAGGAGAGTAGCCTGTTCTATTCTTTGCGGACGTTCCATCATAAGAAGCAGAAGTTCTCGCATAATCTGTTTTTCAAGGTCATCCACAATGTCATCAAGGGGAAAGACTCTGTAAGCCAAGGCATCATTTTTACTTTCAAGAGCCTCTAGGGATTTTTCAAGCATTTCAGAAAGGATATCTACCATGCGTGGAATATCTATAAGAGGCTTCATAAGTTCTTTATCGGCGACTTCTATGGCAGCTTTTGAAATATTGCTGGCGTAGTCCCCTAATCGCTCGAGGTCTACGGCTATATGCATGAGGGAGGAAACGGTGCGCAAGTCTTCTCCCAATGGCTGAAAACGGGCGGTAAACTGCATGCAAGCCATATCGATCTCTGAAGCCAGATCATCTATGGCGTCATCTCTTTTAATGATTTCCCGGGCCACATCGGCGTTTTGATTTTTAAGGGCCCAAACTGCCCTGGTAAGGGATTCTTCGGACATTTTACCAAGTCGTATGGCCATTCGGATAAGTTCTGTCAATTCTGTTTCTATTTGTCTTCGAGCGTTAATCTGATTCATAAACAGTCACTTCCTTCCCAAAGGGATCCTCTTAAGTTTAACCGAATCGACCCGTAATATAATCCTCTGTCCGTTTATCGCCAGGAGATGTGAAGAGCTTTGGTGTTTTACCATATTCTATAAGTTCCCCCATAAGAAAAAAGGCTGTATAGTCTGAAATGCGGGCAGCCTGTTGCATGTTGTGGGTGACGATAATTACAGTGTATCTTTCTTTGAGGGTTCTCACAAGTTCTTCAATACGGGCTGTTGCCATGGGGTCAAGAGCGCTTGTAGGCTCATCCATGAGCAAAACTTCCGGTTCTGTCGCAATTGCCCTGGCAATGCATAAACGCTGCTGTTGTCCTCCAGAAAGGCCAAGTCCCGATGATTTCAAATTATCCTTTACTTCCGACCAGAGAGCGGCTCCAATGAGACTTCGTTCCACTATTTCATCAAGTTTTTCTCTAGACTTGATGCCCTGAAGGCGAGGGCCATAGGCTACATTATCGTAAATGGCCATGGGGAACGGGTTAGGTTTCTGAAAGACCATGCCCACTTGCCGGCGTAACGCGATGACATCCGTTGCGCCAGAGTAGATGTTTTTTCCCTCGAGGAAAATATCCCCCTCAACTTTGACGTTTGGTATAAAGTCGTTCATCCGGTTGAGGCAGCGGATAAAACTGCTTTTCCCGCATCCTGAGGGGCCGATAAGAGCTGTTACGGTCTTCCTGAAAATATCCATATTGATATTGTGCAGCACCTGATTTTTGCCATAGAAAAGGTTTAGATTTGAAACGATAAGCTGGGATTTTTCCATTGTTACCGACTCCTTGCTCGCAATTTATCGCCCGCTCTGTTTCAGGCGGGTTCGCATAATCACACCAATGGCGCTGATGCCGAGTACAAAAGCTAAAAGCACCAGAACGGTTCCATATTGTATGGGCCTTGTGAGAGTAATATTGGTACCTTCAGTAGCAAGAACCATAATATGGTATGGCAGGGCCATGACTTCATCAAAAACACTTTTTGCCACTCCGGGGGTAAAGTAGGCGGCGCCTGTAAAGATTATGGGAGCGGTTTCCCCAGCAACCCGTCCGATGCTTAGAATTCCACCGGTAATGATGGTAGAGGAGGCGGCAGGAAAAACGACCTTCCAGATGGTTTGCCACTTTGATGCGCCAAGGGCGTAGGAGGCGGCGCGATAATCCTGGGGAACCGCAAGAAATGCTTGTTCTGATGCCGTTACGATAAGGGGCAATGCCAGACACCCCAATGTCAGTCCCGCTGAGAGCAGCGATGAGCCAAACTTTAACAGGATGACAAAAAGAGATAGGCCAAAAAGGCCAAAGACCACCGAAGGAACACCGGCAAGGGAGCGGATAGCCAGGCGAAGAAGGGCGGTAAACCGTCCTTTCCGGGAGTATTCGGCGAGGTAGAGGCCCGTGGCGATGCCTACGGGAAGGGAGAAAAGCATAGAAACTACAACGAGCTGCAAGGTTCCCATGAGGGGGGTGCTGATTCCACCTCGGGTCATATTATCCCGTGGCGGTTCTGTCAAGAAGCTCCATGAAAGGACCTCATAGCCGTTGATAAAAATATAGAGGATTATGGCCAGCAGCAGAAAGACCAAGAGAGCCGCGGCTCCCCAGAGCATAAAGGTCATAAGGCGATCAACAATTCTTCGTCTTGTCATGAGGGTCTCACTCTCCTTTTGCTCTCGATCCAGCTCGATAGAAGATTGATGGCCAGGGTAATAATGAGAAGAATAAGCCCCGCAAAAAAGAGAGCGTGGTAGTGGGGGGAGCCCACGGGGGTTTCTCCCATTTCGGCCGCGATGGTTGATGTGAGTGGGCGTACCGGATCGAAAAGAGAAGCTGGAATAATGGCAGCTCCCCCTGCCGCCATAAGTACCACCATGGTTTCTCCCATCCCTCTCATTATCCCAAGAAGGCAGGCGGAGAGAATGCCGGGAAGGGCTGCCGGGAAAACAACTTTGCTGATAGTTTCCCACCGCGTAGCGCCCAGAGCATAGGAAGCGTTGCGAAGTTCCAACGGAACGGCTGAAAGGGCTTCTTCTGCAAGGGACCCCACAATGGGAATGATGAGAAAACCTAAGAGTATAGACGCGTTCAGCAGATTCAGGCCAGAAAGAATGGTGAAATTGGCCTGAAGCCACGGGGCGATAAGAACCATGCCAAGAAAACCAAGAATAATGGACGGGAGAAATCCAAGCAGCTCCAGAATGGGCTTTAAAATGTTACGCATTTTCTCAGAGGCGATTTCAGAAATAAAAATAGCTATAAAAAGACTTATGGGAAGGGCGAGCAAGGACGAAAGAATTGTAACGGCTACCGATCCCACTATAAGAGGCAGCATGCCCAGGGCTGGAGGTGTTTCTGTGGGATACCAGTCAGAGCCTGTCACTATTGATAAAAGAGAGGCTTCTTTCAGAACTGGAAGTCCTTCCTTAATCAAGAAAAAAAGAATAAACAATATGATAAAAATGCCCATAGATGATATGGACATAATGATTATGCCAGGTGCTTGTTCTTTTTTCATGGATATCACTATTCCCTTTCCTTAGTTCTTTCTATGCCAGGCAGGAATTCGCCCGTCCCCCCGGTGGGCGAATTCCTGAGGTGCTACTATAGCTGACAGTGCCATATAGGAGGAGGGTCGGGTCTATCTATATTTATCGAATAGGCACGAAGCCTGCTTCTCCAACTAATTTCTGCCCTTCGTCACTCAGAACGAAGTTGATAAAGTTGAGGATATCCCCAGAGGGCCATCCCTTTGTAAACATGTAAAGGTAGCGGGATACAGGGAATGTCCCATTAAGCGCATTTTCTTTGTTTCCAGAGATTCCTTCAACTTTAAGGGCCTTTACAGAGTCATTGAGGTAGCCAAGACCTATATAACCTACAGCGTTCTCATTTTTTGCCACCGTTTGCACCATGGCTCCGTTAGAGGCAACAATAAGCGCCCGTTTGTCTACCCGCTCACCCTGAAGAATTTTGCTTTCCCAGGTTTCGTAGGTTCCGGAACTTGTGTCACGGCTCACTATAGCAATGGGCTTGTTTGAACCGCCCACATCTTTCCAGTTCTTTATTTCACCCATGTAGATCTTTTTCAGCTGTTCAATAGAAAGGTCCTGGACAGGGTTAGAAGGGTGAACCACAGGGATCAGGGCATCCATGGCGATACCGAAAGGAACAGGGTAGGTTCCTTTTTCTACGGCAGCCTTCACTTCTTCATTTTTTATGAACCTTGAAGAATCAGCAATATCGGTGGTTCCGTCGATAATGGCCTTAATACCGTTGCCGCTGCCGCCGCCAGAAACTGTAATGGCTACTTCAGGATGGGCCGTCATGTATTTCTCAGCGGCCGATTGTGCGATGGGAAGAACTGTAGTGGATCCTTTGATGACGAGCTCTGCTGCAAATGCGGTTCCGCTCACGGCGAGAGTTGCAACGAGAATTGCTCCTGCTATAAAATTCTTCATTTCCTGAAAACCTCCTTGTATTTAACATATCAGCGATGTTATTTCACAGTATAAAGGCCCTTTGTAACGCCCATGTTTCGTCTTTGTAACAGTAACGTTAAGAAAATCGTGCCAGGTCTTGAATTTGTGCATTGGTATACAAAGCAAGAATCAAAACCGTTATAAATGGCTCTGGGAGGTCTTGCTTTTTATCTCCAACCATGGCTTAATAGACGTAGCGTTTCGCATTACGGCCAATTAGTCCGTATTGCGGAAAATGGTAAGGAGGCAATGAAGATGTGGTCTTTTCAGGGAGTAAAATTGAGGACAGAGGACACCATTGCTGTGACAGTTCACGAACTAAGTAAAGGTGACATTCTTGTACTGGATGAAGGTTTCTCTATTCCTGTGAATGAAAGGATCCCCGCGGGCCACAAGGTTGCGTTGAAAGATATAGCAGCTCAAGAGAAGGTTATAAAATACGGCCATCCCATAGGGGTGACATTGTGCAATATACGGGCTGGTGACTGGGTTCATACCCATAACCTGAAAACAGCCCTCGGAGTTGATTGGCCAGCTGAATGGAACTACGTTTCACCTCAAGTAAAAACTCCCTTTCAAACCAGAAGCTTTATGGGATATCGCCGCCCTACCGGTCGAGTTGGCATCCGTAACGAGCTCTGGGTCATTCCCACAGTAAGCTGCATTAACGATATTTTGAGAAATCTCATCCCACGATATGAAGCACCGGATTGGATAGACAGAGTACGGGTATTAGCGCATCCCTACGGCTGTTCTCAGTTAGGCGACGATTTCGAATTTACTTTACGGGCTCTCTCGGGGCTGGCCTTTAACGGCAATGCGGCAGGGGTGCTGGTAGTGGGAATGGGGTGTGAAAATTTACAGATATCCTATATGAAAGAATGCCTTTCCCATCATTTTAATGTTGAATATACAGTGCTTCAAGAAGAATCAGATGACGAAAAAGCTCTTTTTTCCCGTCTTGACAAGTTGGCGGAGAGGGGACGTTCAGAAAGAGAGGAATGTCCTTTATCTGATTTGGTTGTTGGGGTAAAGTGTGGCGGCAGCGATGCCTTTTCAAGTATTACAGCAAACCCTTTGGTTGGTCTTTTTTCAGACTATCTGACCCACTGGGGGGGAACTCTGCTCGCGACAGAAATCCCTGAAATGTTTGGAGCAGAAGACACATTGACTTCTCGAATTGAAGAAGAAGCTGTTTTCAAAAAGTTTGTGGAAATGATCAATTGGTTCAAGGAATACTACACTTCTTACCACCAGCCTGTATATGAAAACCCTTCTCCTGGAAACAAAGAGGGAGGTATTACCACTCTTGAGGAAAAATCCCTGGGTGCTGTGCAAAAAACTGGTTCCGGTTTAGTTGCGGATGTTTTGCAATATGGAGAGTGTTACGGCCGTTCAGGTGTGAATATAGTTTTCAGTCCTGGAAATGACCCCGTTTCTGTAACTTCTCTCGCGGCAAGCGGAGCTGTTTTGACCCTTTTTACCACCGGCCGGGGGACTCCCTATAGTTCAGTAGTTCCATCAATAAAAATAGCAACCAATTCATCCCTTTATAAAAGGAAGAAAAGCTGGATGGATTTTAATGGGGGGCGTCTTTTAGAAGGTGAGGAGCGGGACGCTCTTCTTGGCGGTCTCATTGATCTTGTATTTGAAGTGGCCAATGGCCGGGAAACCTCTAACGAACATTTAAATATAGGGGAGATCGGCTTATTTAAACATGGAGTGATCTTATAAAAACGAAAGGAGGAGCTGCTTCCCGGGGGATTGTGTAAAGAGTAGAATCACGCATTGGCTTGATCGGGCAGTAAGAACGGTACACTTAAAACTTTTTTGAGGAGGCTGTTTGTTGTGAAGATGAAACGTGTTGTTCGTACAGTAGCTTTGACAGCTCTTTTTATTGTAGCTTTTTCATCCATGGCTTTTGCGGCTACGACATTGAAGATCGCTAATTATTTTCCAGCGGATCACCCCGCCAACGTTGTGCTTAATGATATTTTTAAAGCGAATGTCGAGTCTAAAAGCAATGGTTCCTTAAAGGTACAGATATTCCCAAATAACCAGCTTGGTGCCGAGCAGGAGTTCGTAGAGGGAGTGCAGTTGGGAACCATTGAAATGGCTCTTACAGGAAATCTTTGGGAAAACACCGTAGATTTGTTCAAATTGCTTCAGCTTCCCTATATGTTCAATAGCTATGAACATGCAGATGCAGTCTTTAACGGTCCTATCGGGGAAGAGATCTATAAAAGCCTTGAGCCCCTCGGCGTTAAAATTCTTGGAGCTTTCCCGAGAGGTTTCAGAGTTATTTCAAACAATAAGAAGCCCATTAACTCTTTTGAAGATTGTAAGGGTATAAAAATGCGCGTATGGCAGGGCGAGGTTATCATTAAACTGATGCAGGGATTTGGCTTCAGCACAGTTGTCATGCCCATGAGCGAAGTCTTTACAGCGTTGCAGCAGGGTGTTGTTCATGGCCAGGATAACCCCCTTATGACTTCATATTACTCTGGATGGTACGATGTTCAGAAGTATGTAGCCATGACAAACCATATTTTTGGATTCCAGTACTTTGTCATCAATCAGAAGGTATGGGACAAACTTACAGCAGAGGAACAGACCATTGTTTATGACGCAACTATGGCTTCCATCGCGGAGATTGACAAGCGGACAAGAGAAGAAGATGAACTGGTGTTGCAGAAAACCATTGATAAAGGTCTTGAAGTCACCTATCCTGATCTAAAACCTTTCATTGAAAGTACAGAACCAATCATTGCAGATTATATAAAGAGCTGCCCCGAAGCGGCCCCATTTGTTGAGCAGATCAGAGAGATTGGCAAAAAGTTTGAAAAATAAGCAGTAGGTAATTTTTCCGGCAGAAAAGATCTGTTTCCAGGAAGCAGGCTCCTTTCTGCCGGGATTTTAATTTTAAGGAAGAACATGGCGAGAGGAGCTCGTTCGTATTATGAAGAGTTTTATGAATGCCCTGTATCGTTATATGTATCGTTTGGCTGACGGTATAGCGATTGTTATGCTCGGGGTTATGGTGTTTTCGGTTTTTACAAACGTTATTTTCCGTTTTTTCCATATGGCCTTCCCCTGGGTCGATGAGGTAAGCCGTTTTGCTTTTGTGTGGATGTCTTTTATGGCTATCGCTTCCGGATTAAAAATTGGTCTGCACCCTGCTTTTGATGTTCTTATTGAGCGCACCAAGGGCTCGGCAGGGAAGGGGTTGCAGATAACCATAGCCCTGCTGATTACGACTTTTCTGTTCATCCTTCTTAAGGGAGGAATTGATTACATCTCCAGAATATATGTGCAGAAAACATCTATTCTCGTTATTTCGGTGGCTTGGCAGTATTCGGCCGTTCCCTTTGCCACAATGATGATGCTTCTTGAAATGGCTCGTCAGATAGCACGTATTTGGTGTTCTGAAGTGGAGGAAGCCTGATATGGTAGTTTTATTAGCATTTCTTGGTTCTTTGTTGGGGTTGACTATTCTTGGCGTTCCCATCGGATTTGGAATAGGCCTTTCCACATTGGCCCTTATGTTTGTGACGGGAACTTTTGAGCCTATGGTTCTCGCTCGCCGTATGATCACCGGTGTTGATGTCTATACACTTTTGGCCATCCCATTTTTCATGCTGGCTGGCGAAATAATGAACAAAGCGGGACTGGTCAACGATATTTTGCTCTTTGCCAACGCTCTCGTTGGTCGGGTAAAAGGCGGGCTTGCCTATGTTAATGTAGTTGCCAGCATGCTTTTTGCGGGAATTAGTGGTTCTGCTGTTGCTGACGCTGCCGCATTGGGCTCTCTTGAGATTCCCATGATGGAAAAAGGCGGGTATGACAAAGAATTCTCTGCGGCTATCACTGCTGCTTCTTCTGTTATTGGCCCAATTATTCCACCCAGCGTACCCATGATCATTCTTGGATCTATTGCTCAGATTTCTATTGCTAAGCTCTTTCTTGGCGGCGCGATTCCAGGAATTCTTATAGGAATTGCCCTTTTAGCTGTTTCTTATTTCATAGCTCGCAAAAATAATTACCCTGTGGGTGAGCGGATAGGTTTTGGGGAGTTTTTAGGGATTTTTAGAAAAACGGTTTGGGCATTAATTCTTCCCGTCATTATCTTAGGAGGCATTCTCGGCGGTATTTTCACAGCTACAGAAGCCGGAGCAGTAGCTGTTGTCTATGCTATTATTGTGTCATATTTCCTATATGATGTGAGATGGTCTGACTATCCGGAAATACTCAAAGGTGCTTCCCTTAATACAGGAGTAGTCATGTTGGTGTGCGCATCAGCTATGGCATTGACGTGGTTCCTCGCTGTGGCTCAGGTTCCCCAGCTTCTTACTGAAGTGATCATGAGCATTACTGAAAACAAGCTCATGTTCCTTTTTATCCTGAACGTTCTGCTTTTTCTTGTGGGGATGGTTATTGATTTGACCCCAGCTCTTTTTCTTCTTGTTCCAATTCTCCTTCCTGTATGCAGAAGTTACGGGATTGACGACATACACTTTGGTGTCATTATGGTAACGAACCTTTGTGTCGGGCTAATCACACCGCCGGTAGGGACAGTCCTTTATGTGACAAACTCCATATCAAAAGTGTCCCTGATATCATTGGTTCGATCTCTTGTTCCCATGTACGTAGCTCTTTTTATCGTTGTGATGCTCGTAACATATGTTCCACAAATCGTGTTGTGGCTGCCCTCTTTAATGTAAGATGAGGGGTGGAGAGGTGATAGTGCATGTCTGAGAAAAACAGGGTGCAGGTTCTTCAAAAAGCGATTGCCGTACTAGAAGATCTTTCTAATAGGCCTGAACCTGTCGGGTTAACAGAAATAGCGAATGCCACAAAACTTTCGAAAACAACAGCATATCGAATTCTCGCAACCTTTGTCGATAGCAATATTCTCATAAAAGATCCCTATGGGCGCTATCAAATAGGGCCAGCGGTGGTGAAGTGGTCTGCAAGCTACAATAAGCGGTCAGGACTGCTGGAAATGTCTCGTGACATCCTAGAGATTATGAGAGATTATTCAGGCGAGACGATCCATCTTTTCGTTTTCGAAAGCGGGCGAGCCTATTACTTGGAAAAACTTGAGAGTCCAAGTCCGCTGTTGATGAGATCGAAGGTGGGAGCGGAACTTCCTCTCTATAGCACTGCTGGGGGAAAAGCGATACTTTCGGCTCTTCCTGCAGGCCAAGTTGAAATCTATTTAGAAAGAACACCCCTTGAAAGTAGGACAGCGAATACGATCACCGATCCTAAAGAGTTATTGAATCTATTAAAAATATATAAAACGCGAGGGTATAGCGAAGAAAACCAGGAGAACGAAGAAGGAATTCGCTGCGTGGCTGCACCTATTGTTGACAGAAATGGATTCCCCCTGGGAGCAGTAAGCGTTTCCGCACCAGCCTATCGCTTTGATGATAAACAGGCTGCATTGGTGGGGCGGAAACTGGCGCAGGAAACTGCAAAAATTTCCCTTCGAATCAATCGACGTCATTTAGAAACTACTAAGGAGGGATGGTAATGATCCGTATTAGGAAATATGAAATTCTTTCAGCTATAGAAGAACAAGGTGTCGTGGGTATTATCCGTACAGAGAGAGTGGAAAAAGGAATTGCCATGGCAGACGCCATGTTTGACGCGGGGATGAAAGCCGTTGAAGTTTCCATGACCTTTCCCGGGTCTCTCGACATTATGCGCACTTCTGCCGAGCGCCATAGAGGACAGGGATGTTTTGTTGGGGCGGGAACCGTTGTGGATGAAGCTACAGCCAGAATGTGTATTGCCAATGGCGCAGAGTTTATTGTGTCCCAAAGTCTTAGCGATGACGTTGTTTACACTTGCAACCGTTATGGCTTGCCTGCAATGCCAGGTATAGGGACAGTTACAGAACTCATGCATGCGTTGGAACTTGGTGTTGACGTAGTGAAAGCCTTTCCTGGCAGCGTACTTGGTCCCAAATTCATCAAAGCCGTACACGGACCGGTTCCTTATGCCAATATAATGCCTATTGGCGGTGTTTCTCTCGAGAATATGGAGGAATGGTTCAAGGCCGGAGCCTTTGCTGTTGGTTTGGGAAGTGCTCTCACTAAGCCTGCGGGTACAGATGGCAGTTACGAGGCTGTTCGAGAGGCAGTAGAGAAAGTATTACATGAAATTACCCGAATTCGGGCTGGTTTGAAATAGAAAGGATGCGTTCGGTTGTGGCAAAGTTTATTACCTTTGGTGAAATTATGATGAGGCTTACTCCTCCAGGCCGCGAAAAAATTCTCCAGACACCGCAATTTGTGGCTACTTTTGGCGGTGCCGAAGCTAATGTGGCCGTTGCCTTATCTAATTATGGTGAAGATGCGGCTTTTGTAACAGCTGTTCCTGACAACCCTATTGGCGATGGTGTTATTCATGAATTGAGAGGTTTTGGTGTCGATACTCGCTTTATACGGAAGAGCGGAGAGCGCCTTGGCATATACTACACAGAAACCGGTTCATGCATGCGCCCTTCCAGGGTTATCTATGATCGGGCCCATTCAGCTATTGCCGAGGTAAAACCCGGAGATTTTGATTGGGATACCATACTCGATGGGGCCAAGTGGTTTCATGTCACTGGCATTACCCCCGCCATTGCCAAAGGGACTGCCGATGTAACCCTTGAAGCCCTCAAAAAATGTAAAGAAAAAGCCATTACTGTTTCATGCGACCTCAACTATCGCAATAAGTTGTGGAAATGGGGCAAAACTCCCCTTGAGGTTATGCCTGAGCTCATGAACTATGTGGATCTTGTTATCGCTAACGAGGAGGACTGCCAGAAATGTCTGGGCATCGAAGCCGATGTGGATGTGACCTCGGGATCCCTGGATATAGATAAATATAGGGCCCTGAGCCAGAAAATGCTCGCACAGTTCCCCAGAGTGAGATATCTGGCCGTAAGCCTGCGAGAAAGTATCAGCGCGGATTGGAACAACTGGTCAGCTATCCTTGCTGAACGAGGAGAAGTCCACGTCAGCAAAAAGTACGAAATCCGCCATATAGTAGACCGTATCGGCGGCGGCGATTCTTTTGGATCTGGTCTGATATATGGTCTCAATAACTTCGAAACGCCTCAGGAGGCTTTGGAGTTCGCGGTGGCGGCCTCAGCACTGAAACATACTATTTATGGAGATTTCAATAGGGTTACGGTGAAAGATGCTTTGACTCTGGCTGGCGGCGATGCCAGCGGGCGCGTACAGCGCTAATAGAGGAGACCTCTTATGAGCCGCATAGCAAGTCTCGATCTTTTTAAAGTTCCACCGCGATGGCTTTTCTTAAAAGTTGTTACTGATGATGGAGTGGTGGGATGGGGAGAGCCAGTAGTTGAAGGAAGAGCCACTACAGTGGCAGCTGCTGTTCGGGAGATGGAAGAATATCTTATCGGCCGGGATGCTACAGAAATTGAGGATATCTGGCAGGTTCTCTACCGGGGTGGCTTTTATCGCGGCGGCCCCGTACTCATGAGCGCGATTTCCGGTATAGAACAGGCCCTATGGGACATTACCGGAAAAATCTACGGTTTGCCCGTTTATAAAATGCTTGGCGGCGCAGTACGTCAGAAGATCAGAGTTTACTCGTGGATCGGTGGGGACAGGCCTTCTGACGTGGCAGCCGAAGCCAAAGCGAAGTATGACGCTGGCATGACGGCAATAAAGATGAATGCCACCGAAGAGTTGGGCTGGATCGACTCTTATGAAAAGGTGGATGAAGTACTCGCCAGAGTTCAGGCTATTCGAGACGCATTAGGACAAAAAATAGACATAGCCCTTGACTTTCATGGACGGGTACATAAGGCTATGGCTAGAATTCTCATGAAAGAGCTTGAACCCTACCGGCTCATGTTCGTTGAGGAGCCGGTGCTGGTAGAAAATCGCGAGGCCTTTGTGGAACTGCGCCGTCATGCAACTATGCCCATTGCCACAGGGGAACGGAACTTTGGGCGCTGGGATTTCAAAACTCTTCTCACCGATGGGGCGGTAGATATTATTCAGCCTGACCTCAGTCACGCCGGCGGAATCTGGGAAGTGCGCAAAATAGCCGCTATGGCAGAAGCCTACGATGTGGCTCTGGCCCCCCATTGCCCTCTGGGCCCCATAGCCCTGGCTGCGTGCCTGCAAGTTGATTTCTGTACGCCAAACGCAATCATTCAGGAACAAAGCCTGAACATCCATTACAATGTAGGTGCGGACCTGCTTGACTATCTCGAAAACCCGGCACTCTTTGAATATGAAAATGGTTATATAAAACTGCTTAAAGGCCCAGGCCTGGGGGTTTCCATTAATGAAGAAGTGGTTCGTCAGAAGACCGATGAAAATATGAATTGGAAAAACCCTGTATGGAGGCTAGAAGATGGCACCATCGCCGAATGGTAATTGGTGCCAGGTCTTGAAATTGTGCATTGGTATACAGAAGGAGGCTGTCATTCACCGGCAGCCTCCTTTTGTACTATCCGCATCCCCCTAAAAAGCAGGGGTAACTCCGCCGTTATATGTTGAAAGAATAAATTGGGCCACTTTCTCAGAATTTAGATGTTTCATCAGAATGGCAAACTTTTCGTCATCCTTCGAATCTTCATGAACTACAACTATATTCGCATAAGGAGATTCGCTGCCTTCCAGCAACACAGCATCCTCTGTGGGATTAAATCCTGCCTCCAACGCATAGTTTCCATTGATGACAGCGCCATCCACGTCGGGAAGTATCCTCGGCAGCTGAGCTGCTTCAATGGATTTGAAGCGGAGCTTTTTGGGATTTTCCACGATGTCTCTCTCTGTGGCTTCCAATCCCGCCTTGTCTGAAAGGGTGATAAGACCGTTAGCCTGCAGAAGGAGCAGGGCGCGCCCACCATTCACACTATCACTGGGGACAGCGATAAGGGATTTTTCTTTCAGCTCGTCAATATGCTTCACCTTTTCAGAGAACAACCCCATGGCTTCTACATGAACAGTCCCTATAGCCGCAAGTTTGGTACGGTGATTAGCGTTAAAGTTTTCCAGATAGGGAAGGTGCTGGTAATAGTTGGCATCTATTTCCTTATCATTCAGCGCCAGGTTGGGCTTTACATAGTCAGTAAACTCTATGATCTCGAGTTTGATCCCTTCTTTGGCAATGTCTTCTTTGATGACCTTTAATATTTCAGCATGAGGGACAGGGGTTGCCCCGATTTTGATCACTTCTTCTGCCGCTGCCGCATTAGGAATAAAAGCTGCCCATATGGCGAGTATTGTGAGAGAGAGTAAAAGACCTACAGTTCTTTTCATTTTTCATTCCTCCAGTTCATATTTCTGTGCAATGTAGCTCGTTTTTTCTGCGCGCAGTGTGCTGATCAGCGATTACGGGCGACATAGAGAGCTGTTTTGTTCCCGATGACCTGAATTACTTGAACCAGCACGATAATAACGATGACAGCCGCTATAAGAACGTCTGTCTGAAAGCGGTGAAAACCGTAGCGAATGGCCAGGTCGCCCAGTCCGCCGCCTCCAATAGCACCGGCCATGGCCGAATAGCCGATGATATTGATAACGGTTAAGGTTTCTCCAAGAATAAGAGAAGGGAGTGCTTCTGGTACCATAACTTTTAAAATAATGTCCTTTGGATTGGTTCCCATAGACACGGCTGCTTCGATAAGCCCTTTTTCCACTTCCTTTAAGGCGCTTTCTACAACTCGTCCCACAAAGGGAGCGGCTCCAATAGAGAGGGGAACAATAGAGGCAGTGGTGCCGATAGTAGTTCCCACGATCAGGCGCGAGAAGGGGAAGAGAACGATCATGAGAATAATAAAGGGGAAAGAGCGGCAGACATTTACAATGCCGTCGAGAATTCTGTATATCGCTTCGTTCTCAACCAATCCGCCCTTTTCTGTTACAACAAGGGCAATTCCTATGGGGAATCCGAGCAGCGTTGCAAAAAGGGTTGAGAACATGACCATATAGACCGTTTCGAGGGTTGGAGCTGCCAGAAGATTTATAAGTGCAACCAACTTATCCATTCCAGACCACATCCACTTCTACGTTTTTGGATCTAATAAAGGAAAGGGCCGTGCTGATCTCTGCGGGGCTGCCTTTTAGCTGAACCGTGAGATTGCCAATGCGGCTGCTATGCAGGTGGTCGATTTCTCCAGAAAGAATATTGATCTCAGCGCCACTTTTTTTAATGGCCTGGGATATGACGGGCTGTTCTGCCATTTCACCATTGAAGGCAAAGATTGCTACAGGCTTGCCTTTTTCCTGAGGGAGGTTTTCAAAATCATAGGTTGTCCTTGGGAGATGGCATAAAAACTCTCGAGCTGTTTTTGACTGGGGTTTCATAAAAACATCCTTTACAGCTCCCAGTTCTACAACCTGTCCGTGTTCTAAGACGGCGACCCGATGACAAATTTGGCGAATGACTCCCATTTCGTGGGTGACAAGAACAATAGTAATGCCGAGTTTCCGGTTAATTTCATCGAGAAGGGCCAAAATTGACTGAGTCGTTTTAGGGTCAAGGGCACTGGTGGCTTCATCGCAAAGAAGCAAGCTGGGGTTGTTGGCCAAGGCCCGGGCAATTCCAACTCTCTGTTTTTGCCCTCCACTGAGCTGGGAAGGATAGCTTTGAGCCTTGTCTGAAAGATCCACGAGATCGAGTACCTCCGTTACTCTTTTAGAAATGGCGTCCGTTTCCCATTTTTCTATCTCTAGAGGAAAGGCGACATTTTGAAAAACAGTGCGGGATGTAAGAAGATTAAAGTGTTGGAAGATCATACCTACGCGTCGGCGCAGCTTTCTAAGCTCAGGTGTAGAAAGCTGCGTAATGTCAGTATCCCCAATGCATATGGAGCCAGAACTGGGTTCTTCCAGTCGATTGAGAGTGCGGAGCAATGTGGATTTCCCGGCTCCACTCAAGCCGATGATTCCAAAGATCTCTCCTGATTGAATGTTAATACTAATGTTTCGTAGCGCTTCAAAATCGCCCCCCTCGCAAGGGTAGGACTTATAGAGGTTCTGGATGCTGATCATATACTTCATCTCCTGATATAAAGCTAATCTTAAGATGACAACAAAAAAAGCCGGAGCCCTCTGTAAGAAGGCCCCGGCCTGAAAGTCAATGGACGACAGCACTAAGCTGCGTCGACCACGTCAGGAGGGCCGCCGCACATGCACATCATCATGCTGTTCTGAACCATAATTGCGATTGTTCTGCTGTTACTTTGCATGGTGGCTCCTCCCTTCCTTAATTGTGGTACGCAAATTGTTGCATATGATATCTGAAATTTATACGCCTGTCAAATAACGTGTCAGTTATTTGTCATCAGAGAGTGTTGCGAAACAGTTATAAAGAAGACCTTTTACTCTACCAAATGGATAGCAAAACCAGAGATTTCAAGGTCAAGATAAGCCACCTTGAGCTTGCCGTCTTTTCTCTTTTCTGTTTCAGGAAGGGTCTTTACGCCAAAAGTCTTCAGATAGGCTGCCGCTCTTTCCACACTGTTTGTTTTAATGGCAATGTGTCCCTTGCTGCCAAGATATGGGGACTTCATGATCTCGAAAGACTTCCCAGCAAAAACAGAGCTGTTGCCATTTTTCACAGACATATTAAAGAGTTTTTCAAATATCTGGGCACACTGTAAAGCTTCTTCGTCAGAGTTTTCATTGATGCCTATATGTATCAGAGAAAAATTGTGCATCGTAAATACTGCTTCCCGTACAAGTGTGACAATTTGGTTAAAGGCGCCAGCCGCTACAAGATCGCTTTTTACCATCCAGCTGCCGCCACAGGCGTGAACCATGGGCAATGTTAGATAGGTGTTGAGGTTTTCTGCATTGATGCCTCCTGTGGGAATAAATTTAACGTCTTTGTATGGCCCAGCCATAGCCTTGAGCATAGAGACTCCACCAGATGCTTCTGCCGGAAAGAACTTAAGCACAGAAAGCCCCCGTTCAAGCCCCATTTCAACTTGAGATGGAGAATTGACGCCTGGCGTAATAGGTATCTTATGCTCAATGCAGTAGTCCACTATTGTAGGATTAAAACCAGGAGAGACAATAAACTTTGCCCCGGCATCTACTGCTTTTTTGACCTGATCAACTGTAAGTATGGTTCCAGCTCCAACAAGAAGGTTAGGGAGATGGGAAGTAAGTTGTTCTATAGATTCTTCTGCGGCATCTGTGCGGAAGGTTACTTCTGCTACAGGAAGCCCTCCTTTGATGAGGGCCTCACCCAGGGGAAGGGCATCTTCTGACCTGTCGAGTTTTATAACAGGTACGAGACCGCATCTTCCAATAGTGTTAAGGACAGTACTCATAAGTATCCTCTTCTTTCTTTTGTTTTTCATTCTTAATCATTGAGTAGAGGCAATATGTCTCCTCCATTTTTTAACACCACGATCTGAGCGTCAGAACCTTTAAGCTCAAAGGCCATTTCTAATGCTTTCTGAGGGGTGGAAGCCCAAAGGAGCCCCAACTTTTCTGTGGTTTCCTTATCGATTCCGCGAGAAACAAGTATCCCCCTCCCCTTATCACAAACGACACGTCCTACATGGGAAATGTGGGCGGCCAGCGTAAGATCGTCAATTTCTTTCTCATCAACCATTTGTTTAATTTCTTTGAAGGGAAGATACCCGATTTCTGTGAGTTCCGGATGTCCCTGTGCTACACCATCGGGGCAAGGTGTAACAAGGATTAAAATTCCGTCTTTTTTTAATGCCAAATCTCCGGAATAGATGCCTTTTGCCGCTTGCCAGAGTTCAGCATCAGCCGGGAAAGACTCTGCAATAACTATGTCTCCCAAACATGGGAGCGGAGCCCCATAAATTTCTTTCGAGGCCGAGCACCCCTCCTTGTGGGCTTCTATAGGATCACCGGCAACGCAGCGATAGACCTCTTCGTTTCCGTCCATTACTACGTTAACGATATATTTCAAACCCGCAGCCAGCCCTACGGCGTTCATTTCCCTGCGGACAGGGGTGTCGATCTTTCCTATAAAATCTTCGCCGTCGTAAAGGGCGCTTACCCAGTGAGTTTGCCCCGTGGTAATTCCGCCTGACACACCTGGCTGGACAATTTTTGCACCCCCTGAAAAGCCAACCACCCGATGGGGGGTAATGTGCCCTATCCCTATAACAAAATCTGCCTTGAGAAGGGCTTTATTCACCCATATTTCTGTCCCGTTTTCTGTGGGAGGAAGTTCTATAAGCTGATCAGGGTCGTTCCAGGCATGTTGCAGGATTGTGAAATTCTGAAGAATCTGTGAACCGAACTTTTTCTTCAGTTCCTCTTCTGTCATTGGGCGATGGGTTCCAAGGGCAACCATAATAGAAATATTCTTGGATTGGATTCCCGCTTTTTTAAGCCGTTTGATGACTTCCGGAATAATAATATGTGCTGGAGTGTTACGTGTGTTGTCATCTGCAAGGATCAGTATCTTCTGTTCAGCTCTTACACATTCTTCTAACCGAGGAGCCCCTATTGGAGAATCTAAACCTCGATTGATGGCATCCATATCGTCTTCAAAGGGTTTCGGAGGACAAGCGGGACTTAATATAGCCACAAGATTTTCTTCAGGGATAGAAATACCCTCAAAATCAGGATAAGTGAAGGAAACTGAAATGTTCATGCCCTCACCGTTCTTCTAAAGAAGCGAAATTGAAGTCTCTAGCGAGGCCGTTGAGCATAGACCATGTGGCCTCGTCTATCTCCACTCCTTTTTCTAGAGCGATTTTTCGGCGGGCAGCTTCTTTTTGGCCGTGGGTATATACCTGAGATTCCCCATGAAGAGGAGCACTGTTTCGAAGGGCGCGAAGAATATTTCCCACATAGGTTCTTATGGGTGCTGGATCTCCAAACAGATCGAGACGGAATGCGGAGAAGAAGTGGCATACATTAGCGTCAGGAGTCTGAAAAACGTCACGGGTCCAGCTGCCCATGGAAAGGGGAGCACATAAAAGTTCTACCAAAAGCCCCATCCCGTACCCTTTATGTCCTCCCATTTCTTCGCCAGAACCGCCAAGAAATACTTGACCTCCAAGTTCCCGTGTAGGATCGGCCAGAAGGTTTGTTGCGGCTTGTGCATCAGAGATGGGTTCTCCTTCTTCATCTATTATCCAGCCTTCAGGAAGATCTTTACCCCGACGTTTATAGACGCCCAGTTTTCCACGAGCTGCTGTTGTTGTTGCCATATCAAGAAGGAAAGGTTCTTCTTCATCTGTGGGTATAGAAACTGCTATGGGGTTGGTTCCAAGCATTCGCTGACGGCCCAGGGCTGGCACTGCGCATCGGATGGTATTGGTATAAGCACTTCCAATGAACCCTTCCCTGGAAGCCATTTCGGCCCAAAGGCCTGCCATGCCAAAATGATTAGAGTTACGAACAGAAACATAACAAGTACCATTTTTACGGGTTTTTTCAAGACAAATTTCCATGGCAAATTGAGAAATATGGGATCCGATGCCATAGTGACCGTCAATAACGGCTGATATGGGAGTTTCGAAAACAATCTCAGGGTCTGCCAGAGGCTTTACATGGCCGCTTTCCAATTCGTTTTTGTAGACCTTGAGGCGGGTTACACCATGAGACGCAACTCCTCGTGCGTCTGCTTCTACAAGTACTTTAGCTGTAATTTCAGCTTTGTTTCTCGGGTATCCTATCCTCTGCAGCACATCGGCAGAGAAGTTAATCAGCGCTTGGTAATCAACACGTTTATACAGGGAAGACATAGGGGTGACACCTCTTCTTTCTAT
>LSQX01126334.1_pt2 | contig 31558 bp, 25 predicted proteins | sample 654561 | NCBI WGS metagenome assembly LSQX01 (sample SAMN04489861, study PRJNA283612) | anaerobic digester metagenome | isolation source: 4 biogas reactors fed with cattle manure at either 37C or 55C with and... | place: Denmark: Kongens Lyngby | collected 2014 | reverse complement strand
GCTGTGGAAAGACCGTATTCGCCGAGATACTGAGAAAGCAGCAGATAAGCTCCGCTGACCTGCGCCGCTGCAATCGAAGTGCCGTCGACATGTTCAAGCTCTCCGTCATTGTAGGCAAGTGTCTCTACATGAACTCCGTATGCGGCTATATCCGGTTTCGGCGAGAGGGTTCCCGTTGTTCCCCATGAGCTTTTCGCCCAGATATATTTATTTTTTATTGTCCCTTCGGCAAAGTGACCGAGGGAAATATATACCGCTTTCTTATCCGATTCGATCATCTTCACGGCATCGTCATTCGAAATCGATATTGCGGGTATGACGGCGCCTTCGAGAGCCATGTTGACGGCTTCGGCTCCCTTATTCGGATCGTATACTATCACGCCAACGGCTCCGGCGGCGGCAGCATTGTTGCACTTTTCGGTGAAAGTAATCTCGCCCCTCGCGATAAGCGCCAGCTTTCCTTCGAGATCCGGAGAAGCGGCGATATCCTCTTCTGTGCCGATACCTTCGACCACGACATATTCCAGCGCTTCGGTGTCAAAGATTGCTGCGAAATACTTGCCTATGTAATCTTTATTTGTGTCGATATATCCTATATCTGTGCTGCCTGCGAGCTTGAATATCGGAATATAGTTTTCGCTTTCATATATCGCTCCGACTGCGGTTGCGGCGGGAATCGATGCTGGAGCGGCTATTGTACCGCCGTCGATCTGCCTTACGGTCGGGTTAGTTTCACCGTAAATCTTATTATAATAACTTCCGCCGCCGGTTCTTCCGTTGTTTCCGGCAGCACAGACAACCATTACATCGGATTCCCAGAGCGCATTTATTGCATCGGTTATGCCCTGCTCGACCGGGCTGCCGTCATCGCTGCCGCAGGGACGGCCGAAGCTGAGGTTAATAACATCGGCACCGAGCAGATAGGCGTCTTCGAGAGCTGCGATGATATCGCCTTCATATGCAAAAACACCGCTGTCGTCAAATACCTTCATCAAAATAAGCTGAGATTCCGGGGCGATTCCCTGAAAGCCGTCTTCAATGCCTGCGCCGTTTGCGGCTATCATGCCGGCGATATTGTTTCCGTGGCCAGTTGTGCAGCTGACATCGGAGTCGCCGTCGGAATAATCATAAACAAAGGGCAGTTTGATGCTTACGTATTCGGCTGCTTCGGCATTGAGACCCTCTTTTGTTACAGCCGATTCATCGAGCACAGCCGCTTCGATTCCGGATTCGGTTAGCTGCCAGTATGAGTTGTCCGTGTTGAAACCGGCATCAATTACCGCAGCCAGCTGTCCTTCTCCGCGATAAATATCCCGCGGGGAAGCGGTTTCTTCGGTTCCTGCATCTTCCGGTTCCGAATCTTCATCTTCGGCTGAGGATACTTCCTCGTCAGCATCGACAGTTTCTTCTTCGAAAAGCTGATACTTCTGAGCTTGCTCAACGGTTTTGACATCAAACAATGCCTTTATTTTTTTGACATCATCTATTTCGGCTGAAATCGAAAAGCCTTTGAGCAATTTGTCGTATCTGTATTCAATTTCGACACCGGCAAACGAAGATATCGCTCTTTCGGCTCTTTTCAAATCGGCGTCGGATTTCAAAGAGACGATATATTTTGCGCCCTCGCCTTTTGCGGCGGAGGATATCGGCATTACCGCGAATGCAAGCGTTAAGCCGAGTATGGCGGATAATATTTTTTTAAACATTATAAGTCAACCTTAATGCATTTAATTGAGATCGATTCTGACGGTACGGACATTGTATGAAGCGTCATAAATGTCGAGATAGATGTGATCCGATTCTATATCGGTAATATCGAAAGTGTATTCGAATATCCCGGAGATTTCATCCGAGTACAGCAAAACATCTTCGGTGTATGGAGTATATTCATCGTCTTCCGATTCGCCTTCATACAGCGAAATCAATGAAATGAGGTTGTCATCGGAAACCTTTACCGTGAGATATTTATATCCGTCTTCGATTTCGATTTTACTGTAATCGAGGACCGGTTTTTTAGTGTCTATCACAAATTCAAGCTCATAGCTCCCGAAAAGCTCCGGTGCTGACTCGGGCGATGCTTTTATTAATACGCGATAGCGTCCGTCCGGGTAGATATAGTCGGTATTATCGGAATCGACAAGATAATACAGAACCGAGTTGTCATAGATAAGACTTCCGTCTTCGTCGGTTCCCGCCTTTGTAGTGTATTCCCACGGATCGGAGAGCAGCTGTTCGCCGTCTTCGTTATAAAGCTCTATTACGAGGTGTCTTGCGTTGCGGAGCAGCTGAATATTCACCATCAGGTCGTCGTTTATGCCGTCGTTGTTCGGTGAGATATACATAAAACGCGGGTCTGTGAATCCCTCATCGAAAAGGCTTTCGCTGAGTTCATAATAAACGACTTCTTCACCGAGATATATAGTGCTGTAAAGCGAAGTCTTCATAAAGTTTCCGGTATAGTCAAACATCGGCAGGGCATCCCAGTCTCCCGAGAAACCGAGGAACGGGACTGACGCCTTGTCCGGATATTCACCCTCTTCAACGCTTTCGAAAGCGCAGACAAATCCTTCGATGAAGTAACCGTTTTTATATATCTTATCGAACTCGACCATTTCAAGTTTGCTGAGCTTTACATTGAAGACAAGCTCTGTCGATGACTTCGCCGGAACGGTGATCGGAGAAGCATTATATCTTTCGTTTGCAAGATTATAGTCGGTTTTGTCATTTCCCATCGTTACCTTGGCATTTTCAAGGCAGATATCATAGCCGGCGCAGAACCCTTCGCTCAATTCTTCGCTGTAGTAATAATCTTCGACCATTACATAAGCGCCGACATAATAATCGCGATCGGTATCCGATACATTTATCAGCTGAACTTTTATTTCAAATTCTCTTCCCAGATTGTCGCCGAGCGAAAGCTTGGCTTTTTTGGTTTCGGGATCGATCATTTCGGTGTAATTCATAAGCGCATCGTCGGCAATCGCGAGTCCTGCGCCCTGAGAGCGCGGGGAAATGAAACAGTAACCGTCGGTCAGTATCTCAGCCGAATTCATCATCATCATATTAACCCGGTCTCCGATATTGTCGATTCCGTCGATTTCCGAGTAATCGGTTTCGGTTTCGACAAGCATCTGTCTTATCAGCAGCGAGACGCCTGTAATATACGGGCATGACATCGAGGTTCCGCTCATGTTTCCCGCTTTATTATCCGCAAAAGCGGAATAAATATCGCTGCCGAAGCCGGTTATGTCCGGCTTAAGCTCAAGCAGACCGTTGGGACCCCAGGAGCTGAAATCGGACATCAGTCCGTATTCGGGTGAATCGGATATTATGTTTCTCTGCTCTATTGAAATACGGGTGCTCTCCGATGCAAGGAGAATTTCCGCGTCGGATTTCAGTATGAAACAGGCAGGGATCAGTCCCTCATCAACCGACATCAACACATATGCCGAGCTGTCGATATTGTCGTATATAATAGCTCCGATTGCACCGCGTTCCTGAGCGTTGGTGATCTTTTCGGTAAAGGTAATCTCACCTCGCTGTATTACCGCTATCTTATCCGAAACGTCGATGCCTTCGAAATCCTCCGGTGTACCTATTCCCGGTACCGCGGCAAAGCGAAGTTTTTTTCCTTTAAAAGTATCAATGAATGTATAATTCGAGTCTTCTTCGAAACCTATAAAGCTTCCGTCGTTGAGCACGATATGGTTTGTAGTTATCCTCTTTTCAGGTATTGCCGAAGCAACGGCAATTGCGTCGGAAAAGGTTGCCTCAGCACCTATCGTGGAGTAATCGGGAGCATATGATGGGGAATCGCTTATTGCGTAATTGAGGTCATAATTAGAATTAATTCCGATATGCGATTCATTTCCCGCGGAAAAATAAACATTTATGCCGGCTTTTCTCATTGCCGCAAGTGCGGTTGAGAAAGATACATCCGGATCCGCGTCTTCCGCAAATCCCGAAACATATCCGAGACTCAGGTTGACCGAATCGACGCCCAATGTCATAGCGTCATCCAGCGCCTTATAAATACAGTAATTCTGAAGATATCCGTTTGAATCCATGATCTTCATCATTACGATCTGTGCTTCGGGGGCGATTCCCCGGAATCCGGATTCATTTCCCTCCGGATTGTTGCCGGCGATAATTCCGGCGACATGAGTTCCGTGTCCTTCGCCGCCGGCTATAAGATCGGTATCTCCCTCGCCGTAATCGAAAGCAAACGGGATCTTTGCGCTGACATAGGTATCGTCGGCAGAATCGGCGTCTTCCGATGCATTCAGCTCACCGAACAGAGCGCCGATGTCATTCAGGGTAAGTCTTGCGGTTTCATCATCGGACAAAGCAAATTCATAATGGCCGGTATCAAACGAAGAATCTATAACCGCCGCCACCATGCCCTCACCTTTATATTCCGAGATTATTGTATCTCGAACTGTCCAGACGGTTTTCTCTGCAGTCACATCTTCGGTTATTTCTTTCCGTATATCCGATTCGTCTTCTTCGGAAGCCGGTTTATAGCTTCTTACGGAGCAAATCTGCCGGACTTCCCTGAATCCGTTAAGCTTTGAAACATCGTTGCCGTCAAGTTTGACGGCTATCATATTGAAATTTTTGTAGACGCAGAGAATCTCAGCTCCGAAGGACTTTGAGATTCTGCGTGCCAGGTCCTCTCTGTCGGCTGATTCGTCTGTTGTTATTATTTTAATGCTGCTTTCCTGCCGCCCGGCATACGATGCGACTGAACTGCCGGCGGCGAAAAATATTACGAGCGCAAGCAGAAGCGATGTTATTCTGTGTTTTTTCATGATTACCTTCATATTGTTAAATTGTTCAGATCTTTGCATACAGCGGAATTCCGCTGCCGTTATATATAAACCTGCCCGAAGGGACAGATTTCCCGGTAAAGTAATCCTTCCATCGGTCCTGCAGCGGGAGATAAACTTCCCTTGAGTTTTCGCCGGGGGCAAGCGGTGCGGCAAGCAGTTTATCGCCGATCATAAACTCATCGTCTATTGTACGGGTTTCGATATCGTTTGTATAATCGGATACAAGAGCGCGGCAGGGAGAGATTCCGTTTTTGACATATTCGTCATATGCGGTTTTGAAGAAGGGTTGCAACTCTTCCCTGAGATTCAGAAGATTTCTTACCTCCGTTTCGCAGTCGAAAGCCTTCCACGGCGCTTCCTCGCAGTACCATGCGTTAATGAGGCAGAAGGGAGAGAGCACCGCCGTTGCAAGGCGTTTGAGGAATTCGTCGGCAGACGAAGCGTGCCTGACCTCAGGCGCCCATAAAAGTCCGCTGAAACCGGCAGAACAGACTCCTCTGCGAAATTCATTGTAATCGTAAAGATCGCTGTAGAGAGCGAACGGATAAGATGCCGCAAGCGAGCCCATCGAACGCACCTGGCTGAAAGTCTCATTATCTCCGAGCGCTTTTGAAATCGCTTTGCAGTAGAGTATTCCGAATGCCGAGTGATACTGCTCTCCGTCAAAACCGGATGGAAATTCGGAACAGTGCGGAAATGACCAGTGCCCGGTATAATCGCTGCTGTCGCATTCATCGAGCTTGAAGCCGTCTATACCAAGAGAAACAAGTTTTTCTTTATGATATCCTGCGAAAATATCAACGGCGTTTTTATCTGCAAAATCCGGCACCGCGCCGCCCCATACCGTAAAATCTCCGCTGTACGGCTTGATCTGCTCATATATCGGTGAATCGGGGTGAGTAAATGCGTGTTCCCAGAGATTCACATGATATCCCATATCACGCAGTGAGGTGACCGTTCCTTCCGGGTTGGGATAATTATCTTTGTTCCAGACATACGAGCAGGAATATGCCCTTGACTGCCATCCCGGCTCAAGTCCGATCATTGAGATCGGAAGTTTTTTGTCTATAAAATATTGCCCTATATCACAGACCTGGTCAGAGTTATATTTTGAATAGCATCTGTACAGGGTGCCGAGTCCCCAGTCGGCGACTTTTGCACCGCCGCCTGAAAGCATATTATATTCAGCACAGACGCCGGTTATATTCTCGGCTTCAAAAATGTATGCGTCAACTCCGCAGGCACCGGGAATTGAGACAGAAATGCACTTTTTCTCGTTTCTTATTCCGCCGAAGCGAAACTCGGCATATCTGAAAGTGTCAAACCAGATTCCGTATCCTTTTGAGGATACGAAAAACGGAACGGGAGCGTGGCTGTCGCCGGTGAATTCCCTCGGGTCCGCGTTGACGCGCATTGTAAGTTCATGCCCGTTAAGACGCCAGCCCTTCAGCTGAAGTCCGAGACCGTAAAAATCTTCTCCGTCATCGCACGGTAGATACAGATTATATCCGCGAGCGGTATTTGAAACCTCTATCAGCTCCGCAGGATATTTCATGGATTTTGAAGACGGGACAAATCTGAAGTTATCGCAGAATCGGGACGGAACCAGCGTTTCCGGCTCTCCGAATGTCAGTTTATACATACAGTTTTACCTCCGGTAAAGTGAATGTTGATATCATAATTCACTCAAAATATTATATCATTTTTTACGGTTCTGATGTTTAATTATTGTTAACGCATGATGAATTATTCAACAATTCGGACAAAAAAGCCCGCAGGAGCTTTTTCCGGTGATTCCCGCGGGCAAAATGATTTTTATTCGCCGACAATGGATTTGCGGTTGATTTTCTGAGTTGCGGTTTTCTCAAACGGTTCGCGGCGGATAATGACTTTCGCGACCTGTTTATAGAAAGGAAGAGGTTTGCAGACTTCGGTAACATCGCTCTTAAGCCGCTCGACCGGATTTGTAATGTTCATTTCGGCAAGCTTTTCTTCGTTGAGGAATGTTTCGGCAAGAAGCGCGGTTTCGCTGCCGGATGCGTCCTTTTTGGAATAGACGACAACTTCCTGAACATAAGGAATATTCATTATATAGTTCTCGATTTCCTCGGGGTAGATATTTTTACCGTTGCTGAGAACTATCATATTCTTCTTGCGGCCGGTAATCATCAGCTGCTCGTCTTCGTTAAGGCGGCCGTAGTCGCCGGTATGGAACCATCCGTCGATAATGGCTTTGCGCGTTTCTTCCTCGTTCTTATAATAACCGAGCATGACCGTGTCGCCTTTGACACAGATCTCACCGTTGCCGTCTTCATCCGGATCGTCGATCCTGATTTCAAGACAGGGCAGAACGGTTCCGCAGGTATGGAAATTATTGAAGTAATCTCGGTTTGCGGCGACAAGCGGAGAACATTCGGTGATGCCGTAGCCGTTTATGAGATTGATGCCGATGGCGTCGAAGAATTCACCGATTTCGGGTCGTATCGGCGCTCCTCCGCAGACAATTTTTATGAGATTTCCGCCGAACTGGTTGATGAGCTTTTTAAAGATGGTTCTTCTCAGGTCGATTCCGACTTTGCGAAGACCGTTGGAGAATTTCATCATCTTTTTAAGCAGTTCGTCCTGACCGGTTTCCTTTGCCGAGTTCCAGACTTTTTTGTAAAATGCTTCGGCGATTGCGGGAACTATATAGATATATGCCGGCTTGAACTCGTTGAGATTCTTTGCGACATTGCGGATTTTGTCGTTGATGCAGATTGTGACATGCTTATGAATACCGACGAGGATGCCGGCTACCGCTTCATAGGTATGGTTATACGGCAGAACCGAAAGACCGGTATCAAACACCGTTGACACCCTCAGACCGTGATGAACCATTGAGCTGAGATTATGGTCGGAGAGCATGACGCCTTTGGCAATGCCGGTGGTGCCGGATGTATACACCAGCATTTTCAGGGTGTTCAGATTATAGGTCTGGTCGAGATAGGCTCTTGAACCGCTGTCAAGGGCTGCGCGGCCCTGCGCCGGCAGTTTTGCGTAATCGTTAAACTTGCCTTCGGTTTCTCCGTCACCGCCGTTGAAGTTGAAGTAAGTCTTTATCCTCGGAAGATCCGACTGATTTTCCTTCAGCATTTCAGTGAATGTATCCGAGTGGAAAAGATAATCGGCATCGCTGTTTTTCAGGATATAGACGATTTCCTTAGGCGGCAGCTCCTTGTCTATCGGCACAAAAACATTATCAGATGTAATAGCGGCAAGGAAAGCGACGATATAGTCATACGAGTTTTCGCTGAGACAGGCAAGATGGGCTCCGTGAATGCCTTTTTCCGCTATCGCGGTGCCGAGACTCTTTACATCGTGGGCAAACTCGGAATAGGTTACCGATATTGTTTCATCGCCGCTCTTATACTTAAAGGCGATCTGATCACCGGCTTCCGACTCGGCGTCAAGGAGCATCTGCCGGATGCTTGGGACAGGCTTGACGTCATACAAGGGATAATTCTTCTGTTTTTTCATTCTGCACCTCTCATTTAAAAAAATACGGTCATAAAACTCAAATTGTCATAGCTTGGCAACAGAAAACGCACTGTGTATATCGGCCGTGAAATTTGCGGGGAAACGGGGGATGCGGGCATCCGAGCTCACACGGGGCATCTGCGCTGCTCAAGCGGGTATTTCGATAAGCAATCTGCGCACGGCATGACTACTTTATATATCATACTATAATATCGAACACAATTATATTGAATATTGTTAACATTCACTTGCTTTTTGAACAATTTAAAAAAAAGCTTGACGGAAATATGTAAAAGGAGTATAATGAAGTTAACGGTATTTTTTGAACATAAGGAGTTATGAATATGGCACTTTTGAATGTTCGCTTCTTCTCACCGACACTCGGTATGCAGACCGAGATGAATGTTATCCTGCCGCAAGCGGTGTCATCGCGCGGCGACGGTAAATTCCCGGTTCTCTTTCTTTATCACGGAATGAGCGACGACTGCTCGATCTGGCTGCGCCGCACATCGATAGAAAGATATGCGGAAGGAAAGGGTCTGGCAATCGTAATGCCTACTGCCGGTCTTTCCTGGTATGTAAATCAAAAATGCATGGGCAATTTCGGACGCTATTTTGATTTCTTCTCGCAGGAGCTGCCGCAGACCGTAAGAACCCTGTTCCCGCAGATTTCGGCCGATCGGGAAGATAATTTCGTCGCCGGTCTTTCGATGGGCGGCTACGGAGCATTCAACATGGGTATTAATGCTTCCGAGAATTTCAGCGCTGCCGCTTCCCTTTCCGGAGCCGTCGATATGGCTTTCCGATCGAAGGAGAAACTTCAGGACGATCCAAATCCATATTGGACGGATATTTTCGGGAATGAAGAAGAATTCCTGGGCGGAAAATTCGACCTTGCCGCGAGAGCCGAATGGCTTAAAAAGAGCGGTAAACCTATTCCCCGTTTCTATATGTGGTGCGGCACCGAGGATTTTTTATATGCGCAGAATCTTTCGATGAAAGCAAGATTGAACAAGCTCGGGTTCGATCTGACATACGAAGAATCGGAAGGAAATCACTCCTGGGTATATTGGGATCGAAAAATCCGAACAGTACTTGAATGGCTCGGTTTCCCACCGAACGACTGAGTCAAATAAAACAGGGACGCTTTTTGTCCCTGTTTTTTAAATTAATTATTCAAGCCAAATCGGTCAGTCCGGCAAATCAAGAACATAAACCCGCATTTGACGGCGGCCGAACTGAAGCTGCGCTTCAAGGTCGTCGCCCATGTATATATCGATTTTGTTTCCTTTAATCGCTCCGCCGATGTCTTCGGCATACACAACCCCGATATCATAGGAGTCACCGATTACATAACATTTCGAACCCAGAGGAATAACGTTGGGGTCGACCGCAATCATGCCTATCTGGGCAATTTTGCCGGATGCGACATATTTCCCGTCTCCGCCGAAACCGGTGTCAACTCCGTATGCCGTTGCTTCTGCGTCAAACCAATAAAGATACTCAATCCACTGGCCGTTCGGCGCCTGGAATTTTCCTCCGACCCCCTCGTATACCACCTCTGTCTGAGGGTGCATATCGACGTTTTCGGAGATTTTTTCGCTCGACTGAAGTTCGCCGTTAAGATATCTTTCACGGTAAATGCAGTCGGCGGTGCCGTTTATACCGGAGCGGAGCAGAATTTTCGTTCCTTTCGGTACGGTATCGGTTTCGATGGTCTTTATTTCATAAGGTATAGTTTCGAAAATCTCGGTGTCGATGAAGGTGACAAGGTCCATTTTCAATTCCATATCATCTTCGAGAACCGCAGACTTGGAATAATTGATTATGTATTCCCAATTTTCCGAAGTGTTATCGGCAGGGGTCAGCTTATCTCCGATCCGCCTCATAAACTCACCGACGGTAATCTTATCTGTCGTTACGGACGAGAATTGTTTTCCCCGTATCGTATAGCTTATCTCAACCTTATCGTCGAGTCCGGCGAAAGCGGTGTTATCCGCCGCGGGCTTCACTTCGTTTAAGTTTGATACTATATGGGTATCAAGTCCGGTCGGCAACCGCTGAAAAATATAATTTGCCGTCAGCAAAACTACAGAGCCTGCAAGCACCGTCAGCGCGGCTACTATTGAGATTGTCGCTGCTTTTTTCTCATCGATGTTTTTGCGGTCAAAGAACAGCTTTATTCTGCGGTTTATCGGAGCCGAAAGACTTTTTATTTTGGATAATATTTTCGTTTCGCCGAGCTTTGCTTTTACAACACTTAACTTACCGAGCGCAGGCTTTATCAGCGCCGACAATTCTTTGACTTTATCCGGTATTTTGACTTTGGCGATCTTTGCTTTTATACCGTCAAGCCAGCCTGCTGCTTTTGCTGATATTACCGTAGAGCCTGCGGAATCGAGCTTCGTTTTATCGCTCTTATCCACCGTATCATCGCTCGGAGGCTGAGCTGCCTCAACGACATCCGCTGTCCCGGATTTATCGGGTTCATCGTCTCCTGAAGGGATTACCGTATCAGATTCTTCTTGTTTTTCGAGCGGAACTTCCGGTTCGGAATCCGATTTTGCTTCATCGGTAACGGTACTTTCCCGATACTGTACTGTTTCTTCGATATTATGCAGAATCTCGGTGTCAACCGTCGGTTCGGTTTCTTCTTCGAAAGGAACGGTGGCTTCGCAAACGAACGCGTTTTCGACGAAGTCCTCTTCGGGCGGCGATACGATATCTTCTTCCGGGGGAAAACCGTTTAGCCGATCCGTTTCCGGAATTTCGAAAGCCCCTATGTTTCCGTATTTATTTTCATCGCTTGTAACGATGGATATCTCCGGTACAATCGGCTCTTTTTCAGTTAAATCGGTGTTTTCTTCGGAAACGGTTTCGGCGTTTTCGGGTTCGGGCGGAATTTCATCCTGCTGCGTATAAGCATGGATTTCTTCCGTTTCGGTGCTTTCCGGTTCGCTGTCTTCCGGAAAATCCGAAATTGCTGTTTCTTTTATATTATCGCTCTCGTCTTTGACGATGTCCGACTTGATGTCATCTTCGCCTTGTATCTGACCGCTTTCGGCGGTTTTTTTATTTTCCTTTCCCGGAGAGGATTGAAAATAATTGCTGCCTACAGTCTTTTTTGCCGGGTCTGGCATAGATATATACCTCCTGATGAGGGAACGGGGTAACAGAAAAAACTACTAAAATCGCCCCTGTTTTGGCAGGGGCAATTTGAAATATCCGACTGATTATCTCTTTGAGAACTGGGAAGCGCGTCTTGCGGCTTTGAGACCGTATTTCTTTCTTTCCTTCATTCTCGGGTCACGAGTCAGGAATCCTGCCTTTTTGAGAGCAGGTTTAAATTCGGGGTTTGCCTGAACGAGCGCTCTTGCAACACCGTGACGGATTGCGCCGGCCTGACCGGAGAAACCGCCGCCGACGACTTTGGAAACAATGTCAAACTTACCGACGGTATCGGTGGTGTTGAACGGCTGATTCACGATATACTTGAGAGTATCAAGTCCGAAATAATCGTCTATATCACGACCGTTGATGCGGACGGAGCCGCTGCCGGGGTAAATGCGAACACGGGCGACAGACTTCTTTCTTCTTCCGGTTCCATAGAAATAGGGTTTCGCGCTTACATAAGATTCGTTCATTGTCTAATATCCTTTCCTATGATTCAGAATTCAAGTATTTCCGGTTTCTGAGCCTGCTGCTTGTGCTCATTTCCGCGGTAAACTTTAAGACGGGTTACACATGCGGCGCCGATGGAGTTTTTCGGAAGCATTCCTTTGACCGCTTTGGTCATGGCGAATTCCGGATTCTTTTCCATAAGCTGCTTATAGTTAACGGCTTTAAGGCCGCCGACATAGCCGGTATGACGGTAGTAAAACTTATTTTCCAGCTTCTTGCCGGTAAGTACTGCCTTATCTGCATTGACGATTATGACAAATTCACCGCAGTCAGCATTCGGGGTGAATTCCGGACGGTGCTTGCCGCGGAGAATTGTTGCGGCGGCTGCGGCAGTTTTGCCTAGCGGTTTTCCCGCTGCGTCAAGGATATACCATTTTCTTTCAAGCTTGTCTTTATTAGCTGCGAAAGTGGGCATTTTGATTTCCTCCAAAGAATGTTACGTATATTATGCTCGGCTGCATTGATATATAAATCAAAAGACAGCCTTTTTCAAGACTGTCTGATATTATACCACAAGCAGCGGTAAATGTCAAGGGAATTTTGAAATATTTTCCGATTATTCGGGTTTTGCTCCTCAATAGGTCGTTTTTGCTCGCTTTTCTTCGTTTTTTTGCGATTAAAGCTCGTTGTTCTCCGCTTTTCTTGCTATCATGCGGTTGATATCCTGAACGATACCGTCGGTTGTTGCGTCGTTTTTGACCGGAAAGCTGATATCGATACCGGATTTTGTTTTAATATGCATAACCGTGAAAATGATTTTTGTCGGTTCTTTTTCGCCGGAAAGCAAAAACGAGGTTGACTTTTCTTCAATCGAGACTTCCTGCAGATCTTCGTAATATATGTCATCGAGCGTTTCGGTATAAGTGTTGTCGATGATCGAGAATATGTTGCGGTATATCAGCAGCCGCTGTTCACGGTTTTCGGTTGCGAAAAGGATGGAGGTGTAGCTGACTCTCGAACTGCGAACGGTTTTGTCGTTTCCGCGCTTGGCTTTTACTCCTTCGGTCGATGAAAAATCATATGAATAGAAACTGTATTTGGAGATTTCACGCGGATGCTTTTTCATTTCTTCCATTTTGCGTTCCATTTTGTCGGGCATCTTTGCGACTTCTTCTCTGACGGAACGCTTAATTTCGCTGTCCTTTGTGCGTCGGCCGCTGTCAAAAACCGCAATTACAAAACCGCCAAGGAAAAGCATGATTCCCATGGATAGAAAGAACATATTATCGAGAGCAAAGTTTAAAATGATAAATATAGCACCTGCTGCAAGCAGGGGAACATAGATGTAACTTAAAAGTCGGCTGGTAAGGTCAAAATATGAATTGTTTGCTTTGTAATCCAAAACATCATATCCTTTCTGATTTATAAAAAACCTATAATTAATTATAATACACGTAGAGTTAATATTACAATGATATTTTGATAATTATTGATGAACCTGCCTCATTTTCGCTTTTTAAGTCAAAGTTAACAGAATAGTGCAATATAATGTTTGAATAAATTCCGGTATTATGGTAAAATTCCAATAACAAACTGTGAGGTGACATATCCATGAATAAAGCCGAAAACCTCTGCGGCTGTATCTTCAATATACAGCATTTTTCGATCCACGACGGTCCGGGTATCAGAACTACCGTATTTTTCAAGGGCTGCCCTTTAAACTGTGTCTGGTGTCACAATCCGGAAAGCAGATCGGGTGTTCCGGTTCTGTTTTTTACCGAAAATCGCTGCACTTTCTGTTCCCGCTGCGTTAAAGCCTGTCCCGGCGAGTGTCATGAAATAGCCGAGCAGGACGGAATATTAAGCCACAAGATCGACCGTTCCGCCTGTAAAAAATGCGGGAGCTGCTGTACTGCCTGCTTTAACGGTGCGCTTGAGATTTCCGGAAAGTTTTATGACCCGGAATCGGTTATCGCAGAGGTGATGAAAGACAAGGTTTTTTACGAAACATCCGACGGCGGCGTGACTTTTTCCGGCGGAGAGCCGTTTTTCCAGCCGGAATTTCTGCTGCGTCTCTTAAAACTATCAAAAGCTGAGGGGCTTCATACCGCTATTGAAACTTGCGGGTTTACGAAATGGGAATATATGGAGGAAGCAGCTGCTTATACCGATCTCTTTCTCTTTGATTACAAGATTTCCGACCCGGAACTGCATAAAAAGTATACCGGCGCAGATAATCGGCTTATACTGAAAAACCTTGACGCTCTCGATTCTCTTGGCGCCGATATCATACTCCGCTGTCCTTTGATACCCGGCATAAACACCGATAAAGATCATCTTGAATCGATAGCGGAAATTGCAAACCGGTACAGAAACATACGTGAAATAAATCTCGAACCGTATCATCCGCTCGGAATATCAAAATCGCGCGGGATCGGGGTTGATGTTAAATACGCAAACGAGAAATTTCTTGATAACACCGAAGCAAAATCCTGTCTTGAGTATATTTTATCACTCACGGAAAAGAAAACAATAATAATGTAAAAAAGGCGGGTTAAAGCCGCCTCTAATAGCATTATTTATGGAAAAGCCGATTGCCGCCGTAAACCGGTTCGCAGGTTAGGTTCATGCCGAGCTTATGGAACAGCTCCTCGTCTACTGATGAAAGTATAACGGTTGAATGAGCCTCGCAGCATTTAAGCCCTTCGAGCGCATCAAGCGCTTTTCTTACCTTCGGATCGGAGACTGCGCATATCGACAGGGCTATCAGCACCTCATCGCAGTGCAGCAGAGGATTCCTGTCCTTGAAGTATTCCGTTTTCATCTTCTGTATCGGTTCGATTATTTCAGGGCCGATAAGATGATATGAATCTTCAATGCCGGCGAGATCCTTTATTGCGTTTATTATCGCCGCCGACGCTGCTCCAAGCAGCGCAGAGGTTTTTCCGGTAACAATCCTGCCGTCCGGAAGTTCTATCGCGCAGGCGGGCTGATTTTCAGTCTCATATGACTTTTGAAGCGCCGCTTCAACAACCGGTCTGCTGTCCGGAGAAACATGAGCCTGCTTCATCAGAAGCTCCAGTTTTCTTACCGTTTCATCGCTGATGCGGCCTTTGCGTCTTTCCACCAGCGCATTCAGGTACCGTCGCACAATTTCGTCAAGAGCTGCGCGGGAAATAAGAGCATCGTTTTCTATGCAGTAGCCGGCCATGTTGACCCCCATATCGGTTGGACTGTGATACGGACTTTTGCCGACACCGTATATTTTTTCAAAGGTGGCGTTCAATACGGGAAAAATCTCGACATCACGATTGTAATTGACAGTTGTTTTTCCGTATTTATCGAGGTGGTAGGGGTCTATCATATTTACATCGTCAAGATCTGCCGTTGCCGCCTCATATGCTAAGTTTACCGGATGCTTCAGCGGGAGGTTCCATATGGGAAATGTTTCGAATTTCGCATATCCTGCGTTTACTCCCCTTTTGTTTTCATGATATAGCTGAGACAGGCAGGCAGCTATCTTGCCCGAACCGGGTCCCGGGGCGGTAACTACAACCAAGGATCGCGTCGTTTCTACGAAGTCGTTTTTCCCGTAGCCCTCTTCCGACACTATCTTTGCGACATTATAAGGATAACCCTCAATGGGATAGTGAAGATAGACTTTCATCCCGAAGTCTTCGAGCTGCTTTTTGAAAGCCTCGGCTACCGGCTGGTTCCTGTATTGGGTTATAACAACGGAATTTACATAGAGATTAAGCGCGCGGAAAGCGTCGATGAGCCGCAGCACCTCGGTAGGATAGGAAATACCGATATCGCCGCGCAGCTTTCCGCTGCCGATATCATCGGAGTTTATGGCTATTACGATTTCTACATCTTTCTGAAGCCGGCAGAGCATCCGTATCTTGCTGTCAGGAAGAAATCCCGGGAGCACCCTCGAGGCGTGATAATCGTCAAACAGCTTACCACCGAATTCGACATAGAGCTTGCCGCCGAATTGGTCAATCCTCTCTTTTATCATCTCGGATTGAAGCGAAATATACTTATCGAGGTCGAAACCGCTTCTGATCATATAAAACACTCCATATTTCAATTTATCCTTATTATTTTACCACATTTTCGTTTCAATATCAAGACCGGCGGCAAAATATGAACACGGATTTATATCGCCGCAAGAGTAATATCATAAAATATGTATCTGTTCAAAAACACCGACTCAAACAAACGCTATTACACTTACGATTTTTATCTGCGAAGGATTTTCGGAAAAAAGGGAGTCCGTATCTCGCTTGACGCCGGTATGGGGTGTCCGAACCGGGACGGCAGCTGCGGATACGGCGGGTGCATTTTTTGCTCATACAGAGGAAGCCACGATCCTGAACCGTTTGAAATCCAATACACCCGACAGATCGAATCGCAGAAAAACAAATGGAAGCATGAATCGGTCTATATTCCTTATCTTCAGACCGGGTCCAATACATACTGCAGCCATGAAGAGCTGAAAGGATTATGTTCGCGGGCACTCTCGCTCCCCGGCGCCGCAGGACTGATAGTTGCGACAAGGGCAGATTGTCTCGACCGCGAAAAGGCAGAATATCTCAGGCAGCTTTCAAAAGAACATTTTTTATCTGTTGAGCTCGGAATGCAGACTGTGCATGAAGATACCATAAAACTGATAGGGCGTGGGTACACTCACGAAAGATTTCTTGAAGGTTATCGGCTGCTTGACGGACTTAATGTTTTTCTACATATTATAGACGGGCTTCCCGGCGAAAATGAGAAGATGATGCTCGAGACTATTCGTCAGACAGCGCTGCTGAAACCGACCGGAGTCAAGATACATCTGCTGCATGTTTTGAAAAACACTCCTCTGGAACGGCTTTATTCGGACGGAAAACTTAATGTGCTCAGTCTCGACGATTATACCGATATCGTTATAAAACAGCTGCGGATGCTTCCGCCGGATACCGTTATTGCGAGGATAACCGGAGACGGGCTGCCCGATGAGCTGATTTCTCCGCTCTGGAGCCTGAAAAAGTTCAATGTTATCAACCAAATCGACATAAAAATGGCAAAATATGACTTATGGCAGGGAGATTTATTCCCGGGAGATGACTGATACCTATTATTTTGTGCAACATTCACAATTCCCGGCTTCCTTATTTGTATCGATGTGGAGATAAAAAAATAGAGATTATACTTGCATTTATCGTTGAAAAAGTGTATAATATATAGTATGATTCCCGTAAAAGGGTTTACATTGTAATAAATTAAAATATAAGGAGTTCTCCAATGGCAAAATACACAACCGACAAGATCCGCAATATTGCTCTCATGGGTCACAGCGGCTCCGGTAAAACTTCATTTGCTGAAGCCGCGCTTTACATTACAAAGGGCACCGACCGTCTCGGCAATCCGGCCGATGGCAACACCGTCTGCGATTACGATCCTGAAGAAATCAAAAGAAATATCACCATTTCGGCTTCAATTGCTCCCGTATTTTATGAAGACTGCAAGATTAACTTTATCGACACTCCCGGTTACCTTGATTTCGCCGGTGAAGTTCTCCAGGCAGTCCGCGTTGCCGACGCTGCGCTTATCGTCGTCGACGGAAAAGCCGGAATCGAAGTCGGAACTCAGCTTGCCTGGGATAAGGCAACCGATGCCGGTATCCCCAGATCTTTCCTTATCAATAAAATAGACGATCAGGACGCCAATTTCGATAAAGTTGTCGAATCGCTCCGCGAGACATTCGGTCACACTGTAGCTCCGGTTCTGGTTCCGGTTCCGGACAAATCCGCCTATATCAACGTCGTTACCAATAAACTCGTAACCTTTGACAAAAGCGGCAAGGAAACCGAAGCTGAGATTCCGGCGCAGTTTGCCGAGCTTGCCGATGAATATCGCAAGAAGCTTGATGAAGCTATAGCGGAAACCTCCGACGAGCTTATGGAAAAGTTCTTCGCCGAAGAGCCTTTCACCGAAGAAGAAACCGTTCAGGCCGTTCGTGACGGCACCATTTCCGGTTCTATAAGCCCCGTATTGGCTGCTTCTTCTACAAAACTCAGCGGTGTGGCTCAGGTCCTCGACATAATTCTCTCTTCTTATCCGTCTTTTGCTTCCGGGAACGAGAGTGTCAAAACCGACGGAGATCCGGCAATATTCGTTTTCAAGACCATTGCCGACCCCTTTGTCGGAAAGATGTCTTTCTTCAAGGTAATGGAAGGAACGCTTCCGGGCGCAGTTACCCTTACCAATCTTACCACCGGAGACACGGAGAAATTTGCGCGAATCTATACCATCTGCGGCAAAAAGCAGACCGAAGTCACCGATCTTGCCTGCGGCGATATCGGCATGACCGCAAAGCTTGCGAATACAAGCACAAATGATACTCTTGCAGCCAACGCAGGTCACGAGCCCTTTAAAAAGATCGAATATCCCGAAGCGCTGTACACCATGGCAATCATTCCGACCGCCAAAGGCGACGAGGACAAGATTTCCACCGGTATTTCTCACCTTATCGAAGAAGACTACACGCTGAAGTTCGAGAACGACAAGGAAACCAAGCAGCTTGTTATCTCCGGTCAGGGAGATATTCACCTCGATGTCGTCGTTAACCGCCTGAAGTCCCGCCACGGCACCTCAGTTACTCTTACCCAGCCGAAGATTGCATACCGCGAGACCATTAAGAAGAAAATCCAGGTTCAGGGACGCCACAAGAAACAGTCGGGCGGCCACGGCCAGTACGGAGATGTTCTCATAACCTTCAGCCCCGGAGATCCGGAAACCGAAGGACTTAACTTCACCCAGTCGGTTGTCGGCGGTACCGTTCCGAAGAACTTCTATCCGGCAATCGAAAAGGGACTTCAGGAGGCTATGGTCAAGGGTGTTCTTGCCGGTTATCCGATGATCAGCCTAAATGCCGACCTTTACGACGGTTCTTACCACCCGGTCGACAGCTCTGAAATGTCATTTAAGATCGCTGCGAATCTTGCATACAAAAAACTCGTCGACGCCGGCCCTGCTCTGCTTGAGCCGATCGGAGTAATGAAGGTTCTTATTCCCGACGACAACGTAGGCGATATTATTTCCGACCTCAACAAGCGTCGCGGCCGAGTATTGGGAATGCATGCCTCCGAAAACAAGAAGGGTTATCAGATAGTCGACGCCGAAGCGCCGAAATCCGAAATGTCCGATTACACCATAGCTCTGCGCGCAATTACAGCCGGTCTCGGTTCCTATACCTTCAACATAGTCAGATACGAAGAAGTTCCGGCTCTGATTGCCGAAAAGGTTGTTAAGGAAGCCGAGCTCGATAACGAAGACGAAGACTGATAATATTTCAACATAAATTCGGACGGTTCAAATGAACCGTCCGGTTTTTTATTCGATTTTCTGCATAACCGCGTCGTTTATACCCATTGAATTAAGGCATTTTATACCGAATATCAGGCTTATAATAAAGGTTAATACATCGGCAAGCGGCTGCGACGCGATCATTCCTTTAAGTCCCATTATAAAATTCAGCAGGTATACTATCGGTATAAAGAAAATTCCCTGACGCGCCATGGCGACAACCGAAGCCTCGAACGTTTTGTTAATAGTCTGCAGATACATCGAGGTTATCATGATATATCCATTCAAAACAAAGAGCAGAGACTGAGCTCTCAGCGCCGCTACGCCGATTTCCAGCAATTCCGGATCCGAGCCGCGGAAAACGGCGATTATCTGCGGAGCAAAGGCAAATCCGACAACTGCGCATACAAGACTATATGCCGTTCCGACTTTTACGCTGAACCAGAAGGCTTTTCTTACCCTGCCGTAGAGCTTGGCTCCGAAGTTAAAGCCGCATACCGGCTGAAATCCCTGACCGAAACCTATCAAAGCGGAGTTCGCAAGCATCATAACCCGCGCAGTTATCGAGAAAGCAGCTATTGCCGGATCTCCGTATAATCCGGCGAGCTGGTTCAAGACTATATTTGATACCGAAGTTATTCCCTGCCGAGCAAGAGAAGGAGTTCCGCCGCTTATTATCTGCTTATAATGATTAAGGCGCGGTCGAAAGTTGGCTAATCTGATCGGGATACCGTCACGGCTGCCGCTCAGTCTGATTAATACGATAAAGCTTACAAACTGTGAGATTGCCGTTGCAAGTCCGGCACCTGCAACTCCCATGTCAAATGCAAAAATGAATACCGGGTCGAGAATGATATTAAGTATCGCTCCCGCGGACATTCCTATCATACTCATATGGGCGTTGCCCTGAAGCCTCATCTGGTTGTTCATGACAAAAGAAGTCATTATGAACGGGGTTCCGAGGAGGATATAAAAGAAATAGCCTTGTGCATCCGGGAGGATGGTTTCGGTAGAGCCGAAAAGATACAGAAGCGGGTCCATAAAAATTAGTCCCGTTGACATGAAAAACAAGCCGGCAATAAAGCAGGAAAAGAAACCTGTCGCCGCCATTTTTGCTGCACCGTCGGTATTTTTTGCCCCGAGGGAACGTGAGATGAAGTTCGCAGAACCATGGCCGAAAAAGAAGGCGAATGCCTGGATCAGAGACATATATGAGAAAACCACCCCTACGGCGCCTGCCGCTTGTGTTGACAGCCTTCCGACATACAAGGTGTCTACCATATTATAAATCGAGCTTATCATCATCGAGATCATCGAGGGTAAAGCCATCTTTAAGACCAGCTTTTCCACCGGAGCCGTTGTCATAAGCTGATGTTTTTCTTCCTGTGCCTGCTTGTTCATTTCACTTTTCCTTTGTTTATTTCCTGAATTTAGATTATATCACAAACAGTCGTTCATTTCCACCCTTAACATCGTTCGGGTTTGCTGTTCTTTGTAAATATTCTGTAAAACGACCTTTTTGCCGACTGTTTTGCCTGTCGGATTAGCTATTGACAGAAGTGCTTTTTGCTGTTATAATTTAATTGTAGTTCTAATGTTAAGGAGTTTGTTTCTGATGACTGAAACTATTCTCGGTATTATTTTACCTTTTTTGGGAACCGCTGCCGGCGCCGCTTTCGTTTTCTTTATAAAAAAAGAGCTGAATACTTCAATTCAGCGTGCGCTTCACGGGTTTGCGGCCGGAGTTATGACGGCTGCGGCGATCTGGAGCCTTATAATTCCTGCGCTTGAACAGTCGGCGGATATGGGAAAACTGTCATTTATACCTGCTTTTATCGGAATATGGCTCGGAATTCTCTTCCTCCTTGCGCTTGACCATATAATTCCTCACCTTCACAGCGGGGCAAATACCGAGGAAGGTCCGAAAAGCAATCTTGCAAGAACGACGATGATGGTGCTTGCCGTAACTCTGCACAACATTCCCGAGGGGATTGCGATCGGCGTTGTTTCTGCCGGTCTGCTTAGCGGTTCGGCTCATGTGAGCTTCGAGTCGGTCATAGCGTTATCTTTGGGCATAGCGCTTCATAATGCCCCCGAAGGAACGATCATATCGGTGCTAATGCGCGCGGAAGGAAAGAGCAAGCTTAAGTCATTTTTATACGGGGCGCTTTCCGGAGCGGTTGAGCCTGTATTTGCCGTTCTGACCATCGCCGCATCAAGTCTCATGGTTCCGGCAATGCCTTATCTTTTGAGCTTTGCCGCCGGTGCGATGATATATGTCGTGGTCGAGGAACTGATTCCGGATATGTCGCAGGGCGAACACTCGAACATCGGGGTTATCATGTTTGCGGTCGGGTTTACCGCCATGCTGGCGCTTGATGTCGGGCTCGGTTAAACCAATAATTATAATCATAAATAAGCGCATACGGTAAATCCCGTATGCGTCATTTTATTAAGGCAGGTCGAACTCGCGGTCGATATTTTTTCGTACAAATTCGAGGTTTTCCTCGTTATATTCAAATTCACCGTTGTCAAACATAAGCGCTGCGCCGTATATCAGCGCCCGGACTACATACAGCTTCCTTGTATATGTTTCCTCGGGCATATTGACTTCCCTGCAATATCTGGCGACAAGTTCCTGAGTAAGCTTGCTCATCTCTGCGCGCAGCTTGTTGTATACCATGTCAAATTCATCGTCTTTGATCATCAGAATAGAACGCATGAAAGGATTCTCGACGAGGAACGCAACGTAGCTGATCGAAAACTCAACCAGAAGCTGTCTTGTATCCCCGTGATTCGTATCCATTATGCGCTGCTGCCGGCGATTCCACTCGGCATTGACATGATTGATTATTTCGGCGATGAATTCCTGTTTGTTAACAAAGTGCTTATACGGCGCGGCAGCGGATACACCGCATTTTGCTGCAATTCTGCGCACCGAAAAATCCGTCAGGCTGTGTTGGTTAAGCTCCTCTATACCGGCACGTATCAGTTCATCGCGGATATTATCTTTTTTTGCCATTTCAATTTCTCCAAAATTTCGCTGAGATATAAGAGCGATCTTACCCGATGTCAGTTGCTTTTTTTCTGCTTATCTTACCGGAAATGGTTTTCGGCAGAGACATAACGAATTCGATCTTTCTTACCCATTTATATTCGGCAAGGCGGCTGTTTACGAATTCTTTCAGTTCGCGGTCAAGCTGCTTTGTTCCGCTGATGCCGGTATTCAATACCACCGCCGCTTTTATAGCCTGTCCGCGCAGCTCATCCGGGATACCGGTGATTGCGCATTCGTAAACGGCGGGATGACGAAGCAGCACTTCTTCTATCTCGTAAGGTCCGACTCTGTAGCCTCCGGTTTTTATTATGTCATCAAGTCTGCCCTTGAACCAATACATTCCCGATTCGTCGCGGTATGCGTTGTCTCCTGTATGGTAAACGCCGCCGCTCCAGGCTTTTTGATACAGCTCATCGTTATTAAGATATCCCCTGAATACCCCCGGAGTGCGTCCGTCCTTTGAAGGACGTATCACTACTTCGCCTTCTTCGTTGTCGGCAGCTTCCCTGCCGTCTTCTGTCATCAGAAAGATATCATACATCGGGGAAGGTATTCCCATTCCCGCCATTCTCGTCAGATCCGTATGGAAATTCGCTATCTGCAACGAGGTCTCGGTCTGGCCGTAGCCGGCTATGAGCGGAAGACCGGTTCTTTCGGTAAATTCCAAAAATATCTCTTCATTCATCGACTCGCCCGCTGTGGTTACAGCCATCAGAGACGGCATTTCCGGAATTCCTTTTTTGACAAGATATTTATATACCGTCGGCGGAGCGCAGAAGCTGGTTACGCCGTATTCATTTATGATGTCGCAGAGACGTTTCGGATCGAAGCTGTCAAAGTCAAATGCCATTACCGCAGAACCGACCAGCCACTGACCGTATATCTTCCCCCATGACGCCTTTGCCCAACCGGTTTCGGCAACTGTGAAATGAAGTCCGCCGTCATATGCGCGCTGCCAATATTTGGCGGTTACTATGTGCGACAGAGGATAGCTGAAATCGTGTATTACGCCTTTCGGGTATCCAGTAGTGCCGGAAGTGAAAAAGATGAACATACGGTCATCGATCGATGTTTCAATGCGTCGGAATACCGAAGATGCGGAATTAATCTGCTCGGTCAGATTCATAAATCCCGGAATTGATTTCTGAACGGCCCAGAGGGTTATATCCGAACCATAACCGCTGACTGCTTCATAAACCTTTTCGGGGACATCGCTTTCAGAGGTGCAGATTATCCCCTTTACATCTGCCTGTTCGATTCTGTAACGGAAATCATCCGATGTAAGCATATGCGTAACGGGTATCGCCGCCGCTCCGAGTTTATGCAATGCCAGTACTGTATACCAGTATTCGTAATGTCTTTTCAGCGCGAGGATAACACAGTCGCCTCGCTTAATCCCGTGTTCCCGCAATACATTGGCGCATTTGGAGGAAAGCTCGGACATATCCGAAAAAGAGAACACTTTTTCCGACCCGTTTTCCGATTTCCAGACCAGAGCGGTTTTGTCAGGCTGAGTATTTGCCAAGAAGTCGACCACGTCAAATGCGAAATTAAAATTGTCCGGACAGCTGAGCGAAAAGCTCAGCAGTTTGCCGTTTTCGTCAACAACTTCCCGGCAAAAATTCCTGTAAATGCTCATAAATGTTTTTCCGTTTCTTTATGTTATTTCGTCGTAGCTGCCGAATTTTCTGAATCTTCTGTATCTTGCATCGGCAAGATTATCGCAGGTTTTCAGCTCATCTGCGGCTGATCTAAGCTTATCTTTAAGCATCGTATAAAATTCTTCGCCGCCCAGACCGTTTTCACTGATGATCTCATCGGCTACACCGAGCTCGAGCGCGTCGTATGCGGTCATTTTTAAGTATTCCGCCGCGGTCTCGGCTTTTTTGTTGTCTTTCCAGATGATCGAAGCGCAGCCTTCCGGAGAAATAACCGAATAAACAGCGTTCTCAAGCATCCATACTCTGTCGGCAACGGCAAGAGCCAAAGCGCCGCCGCTTCCGCCTTCGCCGATGAATACCGATATTACCGGCACCGTAAGTCCTATCATTTCATATAGATTGGCGGCAATCGCGCTGCCTTGACCGCGCTCCTCTGCGTCGATTCCGCAGTATGCGCCGGATGTGTCTACAAAGCATATTATCGGTCTTTGGAATTTCTCGGCTTGCCGCATCAGCCGCAGCGCCTTCCTGTAACCTTCCGGCTGCGGGGCGCCGAAGCCGTGCTCGGTGCGTTCTTTCAGGGTATGCCCTTTTTCGATGGCGATGACCGTTACCGGGATATCATCGAGCATTGCGATACCGCCTATTATGGCTCTGTCGTCTGCAAAAAAACGGTCACCGTGCAGTTCGATAAAATCCGTGAAGCAACCGTTTATCATATCAATGCCGGTCGGCCTCTGGCCGGATCGAGCGGTTTTGACTATTTCATATGCGCTTTTGTATTTTGGATTCGCCAAAGCCTTCACCTGCCATTCAATTCTCTGCTCTGTGCATCATAAGCAGTCTGCCGATTTTTTCCTTTTGTTCCGGGCGCGGGATAATTGCGTCTACAAAGCCGTGCTCAAGCAGGCTTTCCGCAAGCTGAAAGCCGTTAGGAAGCGTCTTTCCGGTTGTCTGCTCAATTACCCTCGGCCCCGCAAATCCTACCATTGCTCCCGGCTCGGCGATAATAATATCCCCTTCCATCGCAAAGCTTGCTGTAACTCCGCCCATTGTAGGGTCGGTAAGTACAGTAAGATAGAACAAGCCTGCCTCGCTGTGACGGCGGACCGCGCCGCTTGTCTTCGCCATCTGCATGAGCGACAAAAGCCCCTCCTGCATCCGGGCGCCTCCCGAAACAGTAAAGCCGACGACCGGTAAACGGTTCAGAGTTGCATACTCAAACAAACGGGTTATTTTCTCACCGACAGCAGAGCCCATCGAGCCCATCATAAAATATGATTCCATGACAAAAACAGCGCAGGGTTGAGAGTCTATCTCAGCTCTACCGCAGACTGCCGCTTCGGATTCTCCCGATGCAACTTTTACGGTTTCAAGCTTTTTTTGATAACCGGGAAATCCGAGAGGATCGTTCGAAACCACGCCCGGCCATAGTTCCTCAAAGCTGTCGCAAACAAGCGCTATGCGCTGCCTTGCGGTCATTCTGAAATGATAGCCGCAGTCGCACATTGACATATTTGAGCTGATCTTTGTGAGAGGAATGTTTTTATTACAATTCGGGCATCTTCTCTCCGGCTCGGAAGACTGACGATTGGCCGGAATTTCGGTTCGTCCGCCCTTTTCAAGCTCATTCTTGGGTTTATATATGAATTTAAGAAACGGAACGTTGGGTAAATTCGACATTTTTCACTTCCTCGGCCTTAAAGAGTATTATTCAATCAAAAAAAGAGAGATCGTATCTGCCGGAGGCAAATCTTTCATCTTCGAGAATTGAGAGCAGCTCCTCGATATTTATGTCAACTCCGGATATAACAAGCTCGCAAAGAGATGCTTTCATCTTGCGGATGGCTTCTTCGCGGGTGCCCGCATATACAATCATCTTCCCGACCATAGGATCGTAAAACCTGGTAACTTCGGCTCCGCCGGTGAGATAGGTATCGAAGCGGACGAAGGGACCGCTCGGAACGTGTATAAAGCTGACTCTGCCGGGACGAAGGGCATTGATCCGGCATTCTATTGCGCTGCCGTTCATATCTATATCCCGCTGAGTGAATGAAAGCGGGATGCCCGCCGCGACACGGATCTGCCATTTGACAAGATCAGTCTGAGTCAGCATCTCTGTGACGGCATGCTCGACCTGAAGCCGGACATTCATCTCCATAAACCAGAAATTGCCGCTTTCATCGAGCAGGAATTCGAGAGTGCCGACACCGAAATAACCGATCTTTTTGATTGCCGCCGCGCATTTTTCGATCATTTCCGCACGCTTTTCCGCCGAGACGGTCGGTGCGGTGGTTTCTTCGATTATCTTCTGATGCCGCTTCTGAATAGAGCAGTCGCGGTCGCCGAGCACCACGCATCTGCCGGTTTCGTCGGCAATTATCTGTATCTCCACATGCTTTGCCGGCCAGATGTATTTCTCCATGTATACGGCACCGCTGCCGAATGCGGCTATGGCTTCCGCAACCGATGACGAATAGGCGTCGGAAAGTTCTTCGCGTGAATTCACAAGGCGGATTCCGCGTCCGCCGCCTCCGTTTGCTGCCTTAAGCATTACGGGATAGCCTATCTCTTCGGCGTTTTTCTCGGCTTCCGCTAGTGACTTCAGCGGCGGTGTTCCTGGAATGCAGGAAAGACCGGCTTCCGACATGCGGCGCTTGATCTCGGTTTTATTAGATAGCTGCTGCATATTCTCCGCTGAAGGACCGATAAAGGCTATGCCGTTTTTGCGGCAGAGAGCGGCAAATTCGGAATTTTCCGAAAGAAATCCGTAGCCGGGGTGAATCGCCTGAGCACCCGTCAGCAACGCTGCAGAAACTATTCTGTCCATCCGGAGATAGCTGTCTGCCGAAGAAGACGAGCCGATGCAGATGCATTCATCGGCCAGCGCGGCATGGAGCGCAGCTTTATCGGCCTCGGAAACAACGGCGACCGTCAAGATTCCCATTTCCTTGCAGGCTCTTATGATCCTGACAGCGATCTCGCCTCGGTTGGCAATTAATATTTTCGAAAACATCAGCTCTCTCCGACAACGGCAAAGGAAAACTCGGCTTTAAGACAGAGTTTTTCGCCGACATATCCTTCTCCGGAGGCAAAATAGAAGGGATGCTTTGCCTTTGTTATCCTGCAGACGGTTTCAAAGGTATCGCCGGGTTTTACCGGCGATTTGAAGCGAACTTTATCGAGACCGGTGTAATATGCAAGCTTGCCGCCGCCAAGACTGTCTTTCATCAGAACGCATGCCGACTGGGCAAGAATTTCGCATAGCACGACGCCGGGCACGACCGGATTGCCGGGAAAATGACCGTCAAGGAACCATTCGTCGCCCTTGATCTTATAGCTTCCTCTCGCTTCACCTTCTATGAGCCGCGCTTCATCGAGCAGCAGCATGGCGCCGCGATGCGGCAGGACATTTTTAAGTTCCTCTCTGTTCATTAATTCACACCCTTATTTTAATAAGTCCGGCGCCGAAATCGACCGGAGATGCGTTTTCCGCGACAAAGCTTTCGACCGTTCCGTCGCAGTCGCACAGCACTTCGTTCATCAGCTTCATCGCTTCAATTAGCCCGATAACATCGCCTTTTTTTACCTGATCGCCGACTTTTACATACGGCTTGGCGTCTTCGGCAGGAGCATGGTAGAATACGCCTACCATCGGAGATTTGAGCAGATAAAGACCGTCGTCTTCCGATTTTGGTTCTTCCCTGACTTCAGCCGCAGGCTGAATTGCGGCGGCGGGAAGCTTTATTTCTGCCGTTACGGTCCGGCTGAGTCTTATTTTATTATCGTCTTCCGTTATTTCAAGCTCGGAAAGACCGAACTCTTTCATGATCTCCGCGTATCTGCGGATATCTTCGACCTTCATTATCATACTCTCCTGAAAGCAATGCAGGCGTTATGCCCGCCGAAACCAAGCGAATTTGAGAGCGCCAGATCCGCTTTGAACTCGCGAGCTTTGTTTGGCGCATAATCAAGGTCGCATTCGGGATCCGGGTCATTGAGATTGATCGTCGGAGGAACCATTCCCGTCTCCAGCGCTTTTAAGGCTGCAATGGCTTCGATCGCGCCGGCAGCACCGAGCAGGTGTCCTGTCATTGACTTTGTGGAGCTGACGACGGTAGATTTATACGCAGCTTCTTCACCAAAAGATATCTTAATTGCCTTGGTTTCCGCGGCATCGTTAAGTTTGGTGCCGGTACCGTGTGCGTTTATGTATACTCTTTCGCCGTCCTGATATCCGGCTTCGCAGAGAGCGGCTTTCATAGCCGAAACGGCGCCTTCGCCGTCCGGATGCGGAGCGGTCATGTGATACGCGTCGCAGGAGCTGCCGTATCCGACAACTTCGCCTAAAATATTCGCACCGCGGGCTTTGGCGTGTTCGTATTCTTCTATTACAAGCGCTCCGGCGCCTTCGCCGATAACGAAACCGGCGCGCCGTTTGTCGAACGGAAGCGAGGCTTTATCGGCATCTTCTTCGGTTGACAGCGCCTGCATATTAATAAAACCGGCTACTCCGATACCGGTGATTGCGGCTTCGGTGCCTCCGCAGATAACCGCATCGGCATAACCGTGGCGGATAAGTCTCATCGTTTCGCCGATGGCGTTCGAACCGGAAGCACAGGCAGTAACACAGGGCATTGCAGTTCCGCGGCAGTTATATCTGATTGCTATCAATCCCGAAGCCATATTTGAGATCATCATCGGGACAAAAAGCGATGATACCCTTCTGGTTCCCTTTTGTAGCAGTTTATTGTGTTCTTCGACAAAAGTCTGCATTCCGCCGATACCGGTGCCCATATATACCGCTGTTCTTTCGGGTGCGATTTTGCCGGTAAGACCGCTCATTTTTACCGCTTCATCGGCGGCGGCAAGTGCAAACTGGGAAAATCTGTCGGTTCTAAGCGTCTCGGATTTCTCCATATAATTCAGCGGATCGAAATCCTTTACTTCTGCAGCCAGCTTTGCTTTATAATCGGCCGGATCAAACAGGGTTATCGGACCGATACCGTTTTTGCCGTTCAAAAGTCCCTGCCAGAAATTTTCTATACCGATACCGATGGGAGTAATTGCTCCGTAACCGGTAACTACCGTTCTTCTCAGTTCATTATTCATTTAAATCCTCACATTGCAAGGCCGCCGTCTACGCGCAGCACCTCGCCGGTAACATAAGACGCTTCCACCAGAAATGCGGCGGCACAAGCGACGTCTTCGGCACTTCCGATACTCCCCAGCGGAATACGAGCTTTTATCTCATCCTGCTGCGCCATGTCTTTTGTCATATCTGTCAGTATAAATCCCGGCGCTATTGCGTTGCAGGTAACTCCGCGGGGAGCAAGCTCGCGGGCAATCGACTTTGTAAGGCCGATAAGGCCGGCTTTTGAAGCGGAGTAATTTGCCTGTCCCGCATTTCCCATAATCCCGGATACCGAGCTTATGTTTATTATCCTGCCGCCTCTCTGTCTGATAAATCCGGCGATACAATGGCGGATCATGTTAAAGGCGCCGACAAGGTTTACATCGATTACACGGCTGAAGTCTTCTTCGCTCATCATCGCGCATAAGCCGTCTCTTGTTATGCCGGCATTGTTCACAAGAATGTAAATCGAGCCGAAATCATTTTTAATTGCAGTAACCGTTTTTTTGGCTTCTTCGAAATCCGAGACATCGCATCTGTAGGTACGGCAGTTTACGCTGAAATCCTTTTTAATCTCTTCGCATACGGTCATTGCCGCGTTGTCGTCGGACGAATAAACTATGGCTATATCGGCACCCTTTGATGCAAGCTTCCTTGCAACAGCCGCTCCTATACCTCTCGAGCCTCCGGTTACGACCGCAGTCTTTCCGTTCAGCATTGATGTTCTCCTGACAGATTTTCTTTTAATTCGTTTAATAATTTGTAATCACCTGCCTGGTATATCGCCGCATCGACGGCGATTCTTTTTATGAGTCCCGACAGGATATTGCCAGGTCCTGCTTCTATAAATGTCTTTGCTCCCGCTTGTACCATGTTTATGATAAGACTTTCCCACCTTACGGGTGAATTTATCTGGGCAGCAAGCAGATCTTTGACGTCATCCGGATACGGCAGACCGGTGACATCCGAATAGAGGGGTATCGCCGGGGCATTCAGTTTAACGGTATCAAGCAGCAAGCGAAATTGTTCCGAGGCCTCGTTCATCAGCGGAGAATGAAATCCGCCGCCGACTTTCAGCGGGATTGCTTTGCCGCCGGCAGATTTTACTTGATCGGAAATGCCGGCGAAATCCCCTTTATATGCAATCGTCGTCTGCCCCGGCGAGTTATAATTCACCGGCCAGCAATCTTCGGTTCTTTCACATATATGCTCGATTTCTTCACGGCTGAGTTTAACTACTGCAGCCATATTGGCCGGATTTGCTTCCGCGCACTGCTGCATATATTCGCCTCGTTTTCTAACAAGCATAAATGCGGTTTCGAGGTCTGCCGCACCGCAGGCAAATAAAGCGGTTATTTCACCGAGTGAGAATCCTGCCGTCATATCGGCGTGAATGCACGCTTCTTTTAATGCGGCATATGCGGCTGCTTCGACGGCAAACATTGCCGGCTGGGTATTTTTGGTTTCTTTAAGGGCTTCTTCGGAGCCGTTAAAGCAGAGGTCGATTATGCCGGGAGACAGTATTTCAAGGCGGTCAAAAACACCTTTCGAAGCCGGGCTGTTTTCATAGAGGTCTTTTCCCATTCCGCTGTATTGAGCGCCCTGACCGGGAAAAACAACTGCTATTTTACCCATTGGGTGGCTCCTCCGAGCAGCTTTTCGCCGCCTTCGACAATGTCTTTTATTATCTCCGCGGCGGGTTGTATCCGAGTCACAAGCGCGGCGGACTGACCGGAAAGGAAAGAACTGCGCTCGACATCGCCGTCCTTGACCGCTCTTCGAAGCGAACCTGCGCCGAGTGCTTCAAGCTCATCATCCGGCATGCCTTCGTATTCCGCTTTGAGATAATTTCTTGCAAACGGAGTTCTGAGGCTTCTTACCGGATGACCGAGGCGGCGTCCGGTTACCATGGTAGCAAGATCGCCTGCCTGAAGTATCTTCTGTTTATAAACATCGCTGATGTTGCACTCTTCGGCGGAGAGAAATCTTGTTCCGACCTGAACTGCGCAGGCTCCCAGCATGAAAGCCGCCGCCAGTCCCCTGCCGTCGGCTATGCCGCCTGCGGAAATAACCGGTAAAGAAGTCGATTCGCATATCACCGGGGTCAGCACCATTGTATTAAGCTCACCGATATGACCGCCGCTTTCGCCTCCCTCGGCAATGACGGCGTCGGCACCGAGCCTGGTCATCATCTTTGCGAGTGCCGCTGAAGCTACGACAGGAATAACTTTAACCCCCGCCTGCTTCCAGCCGGACATATACTTTGAGGGATTGCCGGCGCCGGTTGTTACAACCGGAACTTTCAGCTCGGCGCAAAGCCCGGCAATTTCATCGGCATGCTCGCTCATAAGCATAACATTGACGCCGAAGGGGCGGTCGGTCA
>LSQX01312468.1_pt1 | contig 31560 bp, 32 predicted proteins | sample 654561 | NCBI WGS metagenome assembly LSQX01 (sample SAMN04489861, study PRJNA283612) | anaerobic digester metagenome | isolation source: 4 biogas reactors fed with cattle manure at either 37C or 55C with and... | place: Denmark: Kongens Lyngby | collected 2014 | reverse complement strand
AGGACCTTCATATCACCCGGACAGGGCACAAGGCTTGACCAGGTCAGAATAAAACTCTCGGTAATTGAGGAATGCGTCAGAGAGAAGCGGGTTGTGCTTATAGACGACTCAATCGTCCGCGGGACCACCAGCGCCCGTATCGTTAAGCTGCTGCGCGACGCAGGCTCGAAGGAAATCCATTTTCGGATATCCTCCCCGCCGTTCCTCCACCCCTGTTACTACGGCACCGACATTGATTCCGAGGAGCATTTGATTGCCAGCAAACACAGCATACCGGAGATTGCGCGGCTTATCGGCGCCGACAGTCTCGGCTTTCTACCTATAGAAGAACTGAATGCCCTGTGCAAAAAAGGCGGCTTTTGCAGCGCGTGCTTTTGCGGCGAATACCCCACCGCCGTGCCGAAATCCGCGGTAAAGCTTGGGTTTGAGCCGGACTGCGGGAATGAATGAGGTGGCGGAATGGTAAAGGATTTTGACAGAAAACTGATATTGGAGGACGGGCAGGAGTATTACGGTTACGGTTTCGGAGCCGACCGCGAGAGCGTACTGGAGATTGTTTTCAACACATCGATGGTGGGGTATCAGGAAATCCTTTCAGACCCTTCGTACACCTGTCTGGCGGTGGTTATGACATACCCGCTGATTGGCAACTACGGTATGGCGGAAGACGACTACGAGACAAAAACCCCAACCATCGGCGCGCTGATTGTGCGGGAGTACAACGATTTGCCTTGAATTTCCGCAGCACTGCGGCATTGGGGGATGTGATGAAGGCCTATGGCATTTCGGGAGTTCATGGCGTGGACACAAGGAAGCTGGGCCGGTCAATCCGCGATTTCGGCAGCCGCAAGGTGCTGATTACAAAGCCCTCCACAACAGTTGAGGAAGGGCTTGAAATACTAAAAAGCACACAAATCCCCCGCGATGTGGTGCCCCGTGTCAGCTGCAGGGATTTTTGGGTCTCCCCCGCGGAAAATGAAAGATTTCATGTGGTCGCAATTGACTGCGGCATAAAACACAATATTATCCGCTCGCTCAACAGGCGCGGGTGCAGGGTAACGGTGGTGCCGTGGGATACGCCCGCCGAGAAAATACTTGGATTTGAGCCGGACGGGATATGCGTTTCCAACGGGCTCGGGGACCCCACCGACGTGCCTGAGACCATAGACACGGTAAAAAAGCTGGTCGGCAGGCGTCCGGTTTTCGGAATCTGCCTAGGGCACCAGATTGTATCGCTTGCGTACGGAGCCAAAACATATAAGCTTAAATTCGGGCACCGCGGCGGCAACCATCCGGTGCGCAGCCTGCTGACCGGAAAAATTGAAATCACTTCACAGAACCATTCTTACGCGGTTGACGCCGAAAGCCTGAAAGGCACGGGGCTAAAGATAACCCATATCAACCTTCTGGACAATACTGTTGAAGGGGTGAGCAGCGAAAAGGACAGGGTGTTCAGTGTCCAGTACCACCCGGAAAGCGCGCCCGGCCCGCAGGACAGCGCGTACCTTTTTGATGAATTTGTAAGACTGATGGAGGAAGCCGGAGGTAATGCCTAAAAGAACAGATATCAGAAAGATAATGGTGATTGGCTCCGGCCCGATTGTAATCGGGCAGGCGGCGGAATTTGACTATGCCGGCACTCAGGCCTGCCTTGCCTTAAAAGAAGAAGGCTATCAGGTTGTTCTGTGCAATTCCAATCCCGCCACCATTATGACCGACACCACCATCGCCGACAGGGTATACATGGAGCCGCTTACTCTGGAATATGTCGCCAAAATCATCCGGTACGAGCGCCCCGACGCCATTCTTCCGGGGATAGGCGGCCAGACCGGATTAAACCTTGCGATACAGCTTGAAAAGAAGGGCGTTCTCGACGAGTGCCGGGTTACACTGCTCGGCACCAAGGTCAAGAGCATTGAGCTTGCGGAAGACCGCGAGCTTTTCAAAAAGCTGTGTGAACAGCTTGGCGAGCCGGTTTTGCCCTCCGGTATTGCGATCTCAGTTAAAGAGGGCTTGACGGTGGCGAGGGAAATCGGTTTTCCGGTAGTGCTCCGCCCCGCGTTCACATTGGGCGGTACCGGCGGCTTTGCCGAAAACGAGCAGGAGTTCCTGCCGCTTGTAAAAAACGCAATCGCGCTCTCTCCGGCAGGGCAGGTGCTTATTGAAAAGAGCATTAAGGGATACAAGGAAATTGAATATGAAGTTATCCGCGACGCGAACGACACCGCAATCGCGGTCTGCAATATGGAAAATCTTGACCCGGTCGGGATTCACACCGGCGACTCGATTGTGGTATGCCCCTCCCAGACCCTGACCAACAGGGAGTACCACATACTGCGCGACAGCGCGCTGAAAATCATCCGCGCGCTTGAAATTGAAGGCGGCTGCAACGTCCAGTTTGCGCTGGATACGAAATCCCTGCAGTATTATCTGATTGAGGTAAACCCAAGGGTATCGCGTTCCTCCGCGCTGGCTTCAAAAGCGAGCGGGTACCCGATAGCCAGGGTATCGGCCAAAATAGGGGTGGGGATGACCCTTGACGAGATACAGCTTGCCAATACCCCCGCTTCCTTTGAGCCCGCGCTCGACCATGTGGTTACAAAAATGCCACGCTTTCCGTTTGACAAATTCTCGGACGCCAGCAACGCGCTCGGCACCCAGATGAAGGCGACCGGCGAAGTTATGAGCGTGGGCAGGACGTTTGAAGAAAACCTGTTAAAAGCAATCCGCTCGCTCGAAATCGGCCTGTACCATCTTCACAGCCCCAGATTCGACAGTATGGATGAACGTGAGCTGCTGGACTACATAAAAATCGGCACCGATGATCGGATTTTTGCGATAGCTCAGCTTCTGCGCCTCGGCTGCAGCGTCGAAAAGATTGCAAAAGCAACTTTGATTGACAGGTTTTTTATCTGCAAACTGAAAAACATTGTGGACGAGGAAAAAGAAATCAGAGAGAACCCCGGCGATTTGAGGGTTTTGCGGGTGGTAAAAAAGATGGGGTTTTCCGACAGAGCGGTCGCCCGGCTCTGGGGCACTAATGAGCTTGAGGTATGGAATACCCGCCGCAAATTCGGAATAGCCCCTGTATATAAGATGATTGACACCTGCGCCTCCGAGTTTGAAAGTTACGTGCCTTATTTTTATTTAACTTATGAGGACGAAAACGAAACCGTGGTGTCGGATAAAAGGAAAATCTTGGTGCTGGGCTCAGGGCCAATCAGAATAGGGCAGGGGGTGGAGTTCGACTATTCCACTGTCCATGCGGTGCAGACCATAAAGGCGGCAGGGTAAAGAAGGTAACTGTGGATATGGGCAGGGCGGAGGTAAAGAGCCCGATCAGCTTAACGGTTGACCGTGAAACGATTGTGCTCACCCCGGTATTAGTCGGCAATCCGCAGGCTGTGATTTTTGTGGATGATGTAAAGGCTGCGCCCATTACAACGCTCGGCCCCAAAATCGAGCGGCACGAGTTTTTCCCGGACGGAGTAAACGTGGAATTTGTGCAGGTGCTTGGGGAAAACAACCTGCGTATGCGGGTGTGGGAGCGAGGCAGCGGCATTACAATGGCCTGTGGCACCGGCGCCTGCGCGAGCGCCGCGGCGGCGATAGCCGCAAAATACTGCCGGTATGACGAGCCGGTTTTGGTAGAACTGGACGGAGGAAGGCTTGATATAACAATTGATACGGACAACAACGTGCTGATGACCGGTCCGGCAGAATTCGTCTATGAAGGAGAAACGATAGAATGATTAAAATGAATACTCATTATGCCGATTTGAAAGAATCCTATCTTTTTTACAACATTTCCCAGAAAATCAGGGCATACCTGGATGAAAACCCCGGCAAGCGGTTATACCGGCTGGGGATAGGGGACGTATCACTGCCACTCTGCAATGCTGTAATCAAGGCGTTGCATCAGGCGGTTGAGGAACAGGCGCACAAGGAAACTTTTCACGGATATATGCCGGAATGCGGCGCGCCGTTTTTACGGGAGATAATCGCAAAGCATTACGCGAGTAAAGGTGTTGCGCTTGACAGCGACGAGGTGTTTGTATCCTACGGCGCCAGCGACGAACTCGGCGATATTATCGACTTGTTCGACAGTTCCAGCACCGCGCTTGTAATCGAGCCGGCATACCCCGCCTATGTTGACGCGAATACAATGGCAGGCAGGAAGATAGTGCATTTAGCTTCGGGCGAGGAAAACGGCTTTTTGCCAAATCCCGACGAAAGTATTAAAGCTGATTTACTTTACATCTGTTCTCCAAATAACCCGACCGGCGCGGTATTCAGCCGCGAAAAGCTGCAGGCATGGGTCGACTTTGCTAACCGGCACGGTTCGGTTATCCTATTTGACGCGGCTTATGAGGATTATATTGAGGACGAGGATTTGCCCCGCAGCATTTTTGAATTGGATGGAGCGCGCACCTGCGCTATCGAGATTTGTTCGCTGTCTAAAACCGCCGGGTTTACCGGCACTCGGCTGGGCTATACAGTGATTCCCAAGGATTTGAACAGGGACGGCATGAACCTGAATTCCATGTGGGTGCGCAACCGCACGACCAAAACCAACGGGGTGTCGTATATTCTTCAAAAAGGCGGCACCGCGGTATTTACGCCGGAAGGTCAGCGGCAAATCCGTCAAAACATTAACGTATACAAAAACAACGCAAAAGTGCTGATGGAGGCGCTCGACAAACTCGGAATCTGGTACTGCGGGGGCAAAAACGCGTCATATATCTGGCTTAAATGCCCGGGCGGACTGGGCAGCTGGGAATTCTTTGACTACCTGCTGAATGAAATCCAGGTTGTCGGCACTCCGGGCGAGGGGTTTGGAGCCTGCGGGAAAGGGTATTTCCGCTTCTCCACATTCGGCAGCCCTGAAGATACAAAAGAAGCGGCGCGCAGGCTTTGCGAACTGTTAGGTTAAAGGCGTTGGCATAATGATTGAACGGCTTAATAAAAATGCGGGGCAATTGGATTTTATTATCCAATGGCCCCGCTTTTTATTGCTTAAACAGGTTTTAATAGACACTAACAGCCGTTTGCACAGAATTTTAGTATATTGCAAAACAGAGAGAAAATGAATGAAATCCTTCAGTTAATCGCCTGATGTTTGCTCATCTATCCATTTAAGATATGCGGCGCTTCCCTTATCCACATCTACTGAAAGTATTTCCGGCGTATCGTACGGGTGGATTTCTAACAGCTTCTTCTCAAGTTCAGGATACAATTCTTTTCGTGTTTTTAACAACACCAATACCTCATCTTCATGGCAGATTTCGCCCTTCCATCTGTAATGGCTTTTTATCCTGATTTCCTGAACACATGCCGCAAGCCTGCATCTTAGAATCTCATCTATCACAGGCGCTGCCTGCTGATGATTTTCGAATGTGGTCAAGACTATTCCGTATTTGTTCATCTTTATGCCCCCTAAAATTAGAATAAAGAAGAGCGCAGAAACGCTGATGGGCTGTGATATGGCCGGGCGGCACAAAAATTAACTGAAATGATGGCTTAAGATGAAAATATTATAATTATTGAAATCAACAGTATCAATAAACCCAAAAATGAGGCGGTGCCTGCCCGCCCCATCTTGCTGCATTTGTTACGGTTTTGATAAGGAAAAAGCTGTTAATCGTCGTCGGAGCGGCGGGCGCTGTTAATAATAAAGCTCTTTATCTGTTTATAGAAATACAGCACCAATACCGGTATGAGTAAAAAGGTTATTCTCCCGAACACCGAATTAGCAAACAGGATTAATGCGCCCAGCCAGCGGCTTCTGCCGATAAACACGCCGTAAATCAAACCGCGGTCGATTTCCTGTTTCATTGAGTCTTTCTGCGCCGACGGAGGATAATAGTCGATATCGACCGTAATCTGGTTGCCGGACCTTGCGATGACCCGTTCAACGTATACCACATTTTCTTTTTTAAAAAGTACAATATCCCCGGTTTCGATTTGTTCGTTTTCATCAATTCGCTTGAAATATGCAAGGTCGTTTTCGGATATTGCGGGGTCCATCGTGTTGGAGGCGAAGATATAGGGGATTACCCCGAATACCGTAACTTCCTTGCCGGGCTGGGCTGTCGAAATGATAAGAATAAACGCGTTGAAAACGAAAGCTGCGACGGCGACAAGGATTAAGGCGGAGTTGACGGCTGCGTCAAACATTTTGTTGCGCCGTTTTATCCTTTCTTCGTCATTGATTACATGAATTCTGCCCGAAAAACTGTCGCGCCGGATGATTACTGCATTTTCGGGCATGACATAACCGTAAGTGTCGTACGGCATGCTGTAATATTTTGCGATGTCCCTTGCCTTGATAAAGCAGACTACAAAACACAGCAGCACCAGCAGGGCGCAGAAAGGCATATACAGGCTTTTTTGATAGTCAAAAATCGGGAAAAAGCTCTGCATCAGCGACTTGTTGGAAACAACCTGGTGATAATCAAGGGCGTATCTTGTAATCCTGAGAGCGACGACACAGATAATCGTATAATATCTGGCCACGCTTTTCTGCTTGATAAAAAGGGTAGAGGTAACAAGCAGTATGTCCAAAACCATAAAGTCAATCAGCCCGACTAAATAAAGCGCGGGAAGGTATGACAGCATCGGAGTGTATTTAAGAAAAACCGTCATAATAACGGTTACGGCAAACCCTGTCGTATATATTGTGAGAACGGTATAACAGGTGGCGGCCAGCTTTGAAAGTATCATTGCCTGCGGGCTGTAGCCCATTTTGACCAGAAGGTACCAGCGGTTTTTCCGTATTTCGGTGAAGGACAGGTAGTCGTAGTAAACAATATAATACAGCGAAAACAGGTAAATCGTCGCGTTAATATAAATGTAGACGGACGAAAAGTAGCTCTGCTGCATTATATGCGGCACGGCGTCGGTCAGCACGCTTTTTTTCAGTGTGAGCAGTATAAGGTGCAGGGAAATAGAGAAAAAGCCAATAAACAGGCCGAAAAACAACCTGTTTTTTGAGCTAATCCTGTTTTCCACGTATGCCATCCGCAATTCCTTTTTAAAATAACCGCGTTTATATATCATACCTGCTCAACAATTCCTTACATGCGTTTTCTACAGTTTTTTCGTTTACATGGATTTTATCGGGCGCGAAACCGGCGCCGGCCGCCGTTTTATATATTAACTTGATGTCGTTTTCGCACGAAGTCTCGCAACTGATGATGATTTTGCCCTCGTCAAAGTCGTAGGTGTACTGTGGGAGTTTTTGGCTCAATACCGATAAAAGCTCTTTCGGGTCGCTGTCCCAGATATACAGGATGGTTTTATCATAGTTTTTTCTGAAATCCTCGACGGTGCCGGAATACACGATTTTGCCGTTTATCAGAAATGCCGTGTGGCTGCAGACTCGCTCGATTATCCGGCAGTCGGTGGTGGACAGTACAAGGGTGCGCCCCGAATCTCTTATCAGTTCGGCAATATGGCGAAGGGCTTCAATCTGTTCGTCCGAATAATTGTAATCAGGGTAGTTGATTATAATCAGCTCGCTCGGCGTAAAATAGCCGGCAAGCAGGATAATGATTGATTTATACTCCTTTGTAAGCGAATAGATGGGGGAGAGCGAGATGTTTTGAAGCCCCGCACTAAGCAGCAAGTCAAATATCCTTTTTTGCCTGACCACCACATTGCCGTCTTTTTTCGCGGAAATGAACATCAGGAACTCAAGCACGTTCATGTTGTTGTAAACCATGGTGTGGCTGCCGGCATAAAAAACATGAGGAAGCATTATCCTCTTGCGCTTCATCATCCCTCGTTCAAGAAGAACACACTTCCCGCCGTCATACGGTTTAATATTCGCCATGATTTCAAGTAATAGCTTTATCTCAAAAAGGGATTTTCCGCTTATACCCCAGATTTCCTGCTTTTTTATGCAGATGTCAATGCCGTCCAAAACCCTCCTTATGTCGTTGCCCTCTCCGAGCAGCAGTTCATTTGAGGAGAGCTTTTCCATCAGCACAGCGGTATCGTAATACCGGGAAAAGCCATCTGCGACTTTTTCGACCATTATCCGCTCTCCTTTCGCAACAGAAATAAGAAGGGTTTATGTCAGGGGGAGCTTTGAGACAAACACCGCGATTACCCGTTCGGGGTCGAGCAGCTCCGCGTCCGGCGAATTTGTGGGGTTATCTCCTTTTGTCCTGTACTGCGGATTGCCGTCTTCGCCGGCAATCACTTCGATTATCCTGTGGGTAACCACAGAGCCTGCCTTTGTCCTGAATGTAACAATGTCGTCCTTTTTCAGCTTTGCTGCGTCTTTTGGCACTTTTGTAAGGATTATGGAGCCGACCTTTAACGTTGGCTCCATGCTCCCGGTTTCAATCACATAGAGCTGGTAGCCGAACAGCGTTGGGGTTTCGCCCCTGCTTTTTGTATACATTATGAGCAAAAAGGTAAAAGCAAGCAGCAGAATAATCAGGCTCAGAAACGCTCCGGTTGCACGCTTTAACCATACAGCAGGGTTGCCGCCATTTTCGGACAGCAACGTTTTCGGGTCCAGCGCCCGGTCAAGCTCGCGCTTCATTGCCTCTATTTGTTCGTCAGTGGTGTAAATAATGTCCGGCATAATAGCTCACCTACATAATGCGATAATCACAGAATAAATCTGTTTACTCAAAAACAGATTTATTCTGTGATGTCTGCAGGTTTTTTATATTAAATCTTAAATATTACTGCTGTGTGCCGGTTACAGAGACCTTAATGGCAGTTCCATAATCCGGAGATGCATAGGTAACATCGTTGTCGGTGTCCGGCCAGTAGATTTTTACGGTGTATGTATAAGTCTGCGCATAATTAGCCTCAAAGTAGTCCGAGAAGGTGATTTGGCCGGTTCCGGTTACTTCAGTTTCGAGAACTTCAGATTCTGCTTTCAGAACTGTGACTTTTAAGGGCTCTATCGCCGCGGTTTTGTCTGCTGCGACGGACACGTCAACGGTTACGTCAATTTTCATGTCTGTTTCGGTAGTAGCGGTATTGTCGTGGTTGCTGACGGTGAAATCCCAATACAGTGTTTCGCTGGGAGCAATCTTGACGTTTGTGGTGAATTCATCCGAGCCTTCACCAATCAGTACAAAATTCTTTGCGATTACGCTTCCCTCAGCAATGTTGGGCAGGGTAATGGTGTACAGAGCAAGCGTACCGGAAATGATGGAGAATAAAATCGCTACAATCAGTGAAATGATGGTGATTGTTCTTTTCATGAATTACTACCTCCTGAATTATTATTTACTTTTATCTATGTTTACATTACTCCGGAGAGTAATGATAAAACAGGCTTGTAAAGAGCGGATATGTTCATTAATACCTTTGAATGAGCGGGATATTCAGCTCTTCGCACGCTGCCTGCGGGTCGTTGCAGAGTAAAAACCTTTCGCTGTCTGCAAGGCTGCGTTCGCTTGAGGAAATTATGTAGAGGGTATCATCAAAAATATCCTGACCAGCCTTGATTATGTAAAAACCCGTCATACTGATTTGTGTTCCGTCATTGAAAAAGATTTTGGTATTGGGCTCAAAATAAACGAGGTAATAACCCGGAAAGGTGTTGTGATGACCGATTACCAAACGTCCGTTTTTATGAGTTTGCCTGATGTCCCCGCGGAACGCGGCAAAAGAGTAATCATTTCTTAAATGAAACGTGTTGTTGATTGCCAATGCTCCAAAGTAGTGAACACCTTGTGTAAGAGCGGAATAATCAGGGACGAGCAGATGGTGAGGGTAGATTTCCGACATTCTCTCATTATCGGGGCTGATATTTGCCGACTGGGTTTTTTCAACCGTAAAGTTTGAAAAGGTCCCTGACGAGGCGGCTAAAATGTTCACACAAAGAAGGAAGAGTATGATAAGCAGCTTGAATTTCAATTCAGCCAGCCTCCTTTCTTTGTGCGGCCTGTTAGTTCATGTTATAAAATGCATACAACATTGATATTCTCGCGGCCGTTTAAGGTAACCGACTCTATTTCACTATATCCGTCGCCCTCGGCTCGTCCTCCAAATGTTCTGCTTTCTCCGGGGGGTATGCTATTAGTATAACCAACGGCATTTGTGATTGAATACAATCCGGTAGACCCATCCAATTCCTGATATTCTGCGTTCCATATCTCGAAAATTTTTCCGGGATAAATCAATCGCAATTCCCAGCCGTTAATCGTTTCCTCGGATAAATTGGTAATTGTAATATTGAATGTGTGCGTTGGCGGATTTCCTACAGATCTCGATACAATGCTGTAGGTTACTGTTGCAAAAGCCGGGTCTCCCTGCCCGGGTTCGCCCTGACCGGGGTCGTCCCCGCTGCCGTTTCCTTCAAACGGAACTTGGGAGGCTATTGCGGAGACATTGATGGTCGTGCCGAAGTTATGGCCTGCGTAGTTTATATCGATTTCATCATTGCTCGGCCAGTGTATTTCCAGTGTGTATCCGTGCCTTTGGCCTTCCGACTGCAGCGGGAACTGGTCAAACACATCAACGGTGCCAGTTCCGTTTATTGTCCCGACTACATCGCCCTGCTGGTTTTTCACTGTAATGACCAGCGGCTCGATAGCCTGCTTGCCGGAAGTTGCCGAGGCTGTGAATACCAGCTTGTAGTATAAATCGGTTTCGGTAACAAAGGTGCCGTTATAGTTTCTGACACCAAAGCTCCAGTTAAGGGTATCGGTGGGGGCAATCTTCACGTTCTGCTGAAAACTGTCCGTGCCGTCTTCCATGAATATGAACTCCTTGGCGACGACGCTTCCGGATGCAAAGTTATCCAAAGTGGTGGTATAGCTGGCAAGGGTGCCCGCGAGTACCGCGAACGAAATGGCAAACGCCAGGATAAAAATCACGAAGCCCTTTTTCGAGTTCATAAGCGACCCACCCTTTCATCAAGTTTCGACAAAAAAAGCTGCCAACCTGTAAGCGTACTTACAAGGTGGCAGCTGGCTGTCATATCCGTTGCCGGATGAAGACCCTAAAGCTTTGCGCAGCAGACTTTCGTCTGCGTTGCCTTTTCACACAAAAAACACTATATATTGATAAATGTTTTGAATATATTGGCTATATGTTGTGGAAATTTTGGGAATGTAACCGATTATCGCGGTCGCATTTTCGTAAGAGTATAATTCATTTTCCAGCAGTTGTCAATATATATGTTTAACAACGTTTTATCAATTTAAAGCAACGAATTTGTGTGAAACAGCATGATTTGTGTGGGGGGTTATACTATTTAAAGATGAAATCATTTTATAACCGGGAACAGGCAGAAACCGAATGCAAACCTCTCCTCGTTCAGCCGGTATTTCTCCATCAAATCCGGCCCGCAACTGGCTGAGCCGATACCGCTCTGCCTGTAATCAATACACAGCACAGTGTATCCGCTCTCCTTCAGCTCAAAATTATGCCTTGTTTCAGTCAGCATTTCCTGTGTATAAACCGACGTGTTAAAGCTGATTGGTTTTTCAACCGCTTTTATTTCCCATCCGCCCGTGTTTCCAAAGACATTTATCCATTCACACCCGTAATGGCTCCCGTTTTCCTGAGGTTTGATGTAATCCTCGTGGCATTTTTCCACCGGAATTCGGAACAGCCCCATGTAGCTTGCCCTTCTCTTGTCGATATAGCTCTCATGCGGCCCGTATCCGAAAAATTCGGTTGTGTCCATCTCCCTTGGCAGGAACATTCGGATACCAAACCGGGGAAGGAAGGGTGTTGCGGGATTTTTCTGCACATCCATTTTGCAGTATATCCTGCCCGCGGGGTCTATCAGCCATTCGCTCACTATATTCAGTATCCTCTGAAGGTAGATTGCCGAAATCGAAAGCTCGCTTGTTATAACCGCTGTGTTATCCTTTATTGTTACTTCTGTTTTATATGCCCTTGGAATAATCCTGTCATAACCGCAGGCGAGCCATTCGTTCTTTATCCGGCGGTCGTTGTCTGTCGGCGCCCGCCACAGGTTGTACTGCATCGGCTGTTCAATCATTGAAAGCCCGCCGGCCGTCATTTTGTCAAAAACGCCGGTCAGCTTGTTATAGACGTAGCGGAAATTCCTGCCGTAAACGACAATAAATTTATCGTCCTCCTCATAATCAACCCCTCCGTCTGTTACCGGCTCAAACTTATACGGCGTGAAAGAATTTAGCTCAATCTGGTCAAATCCGAGCTCATGCCCGGAGGGGACGAGCGCAGAGCCGTATTTCCTGAAATAGATAAATCGGATAAAGCGGCGCCCTTTGGGCAGATTTGGGATGTCAATAGCAAGGGGTTTTGCGGTGTGGGGCTGAACGTCCAAAGCCGAGGGGTCATTGATTTCGCCATCGGCGACGGTTTTGCCGTCGCAGGTGATTTCATACCGGATATATATATAATCCTTTAAATTCACAAAATCCAGCATGTTTTTCATCACAAAGCCGCCGTCTGCCTGTCTTGTAATCCGCGCGGGGCGGATTACGTTTTTGTATTCAAGCAAACCGGTGTGTACCCTTCTGTCCGGGTAAACCAGCCCGTCCACGCAGAAATTCCCGTCATGCGGGAATTCGTTGAAATCCCCGCCGTAATAGTATTTATCCTTTCCGTCAACGGTTTTCCCCATATAGATGGCGTGGTCGCACCATTCCCAGACAAAGCCGCCGCAGAATTTGCGGTATTTTTCGGTAAGCTGCAGGTACTCTTCCAAATCTCCCGGCCCGTTGCCCATTGCGTGGGAATACTCACACAACACATAGGGTTTTTCATTCTTTTCGTCAAGGCAATACTTCTCGACATCTTCAACCGAAGAATACATCCGGCTGTAAACGTCGAGATTGGAATAATCGCAGACATGGCCGTCGGGAAAAACGCGTGTGCTTTCGTAGTGGGTGAGCCTTGTCCTGTCGGCGTTTTTGAGATATGCGAGCGCCGCTTCCGGGTTTTTGCCGTATCCGGCTTCGTTCCCGATTGACCACATTATGACGCTAGGCCGGTTTTTATCCCGCTGATATAGCAGTCTCGCCCTGTCTACCCACGCATCCAGAAACCTTGGGTCGCCGGCGAGCTTGGCATAATGCGCGTCGCTGCCGTAAAGGGTTACCACGCCGTGGCATTCAAGGTCCGCCTCGTCTATTACATAAAACCCGTATTTGTCGCAAAGCTCGGTGAAATAGGGGGCGTTCGGGTAATGGCTGGTGCGGATTGCGTTGATGTTGTGCTGCTTCATAAGCGTTAAATCTTTTAATATGTGCTCGAATGTAACCGCATAGCCCACAAACGGGTCGCTGTCGTGGCGGTTGACTCCGCGGAACACAATCCGCCTGCCGTTAAGGCATACCACGCCGTTTATGACCGCGATTTCACGTATCCCGACCTTTTCGCAGATTACCTCGTCCCCGGTTTTCAACAAGAGAGAATAAAGATATGGCTGCTCGGCGTTCCAGAGGATGGGGTTGTCAAGCCGTATTTGAATTTGACCGCCCGGAGCGTCGCCGCTTGTGATTTCCCGCCCGTCCATGTCAAGCAGCGAGTATTCCACCGGGATTTCCCTGTCAAAGAATTCGAGTCTGACGTTGACGTCGGCCTTTGAGTAGGCGTCGCGCAGCGCAGTGGTTACAGTAAAATCCCGGATATGCTGCTGCGGCCGGTAGAGGATATATATATCGCGGAAAATGCCGGACATCCTGAATTTGTCCTGGTCCTCAAGGTAGCTGCCGTCGCACCATTTCAAGACCAAAACCGCGATGGTGTTTTCGCCCGTATGCACATAATCGGTTATGTCAAACTCGCTGGTACAGTGTGAAACCTGACTGTACCCAACAAAATGCCCGTTTATCCAGACGAAAAAACAGGAGTCCACGCCTTCAAAATTCAAGTGCTTGCGAAAGCTTTTTAGGCTGTCGTCAATCTCGAAAGTGCGGATATAGATACCGCAGGGGTTGTGGTGCGGGACATGGGGAGGGTCATACGGGAACGGGTACCGGACGTTTGTGTACTGGTGCCTGTCGTAACCCTGCGTTTGCCACACGGAGGGCACGGGAATATCATCCCAGTCGCTGTACTGGTATCCCTGTTCCCAAAATTTGTCCTTGACGTCGTAAATACTGGAATGGTATGAAAACTTCCAGTTCCCGTTCAACATCTGAAGCCGCGCCGATTTGGCACGGGGGTTTTCAGAAAGCGCGGTATCCAAATCGGAACAGGGGACATAATATGCCCTGGGCTGCAGCGTATTGAGATGAAGACAGCTCAAATCCTCGTAGTAACGCTCTACAATCACGGTCATCCTTCTTTCTTAGACGGTATTCACAGCATTATTATACCAAATGCGGCGGGCAGTTCTATATATTTCTTTATACAAAACATGCACAAATCGCGCTTATTCGGCTGGACAATCGAGGGATTTGCCTTTATAATCATATGGAGTGATAAAGGGAGGAGAAAAGCGCCGTGTTGATTGTATCCGGCAGTGTGCCTGAAAACAGCGAGATTGACATCGTGGACGTCAAAAACCCCCTGACGGTAACCAGTTGCGGGCATTACTCTCTGATAAAAAGACAGCGTTTACTCACCAGCCGGCCGGCGGGCAGGAAGGATTACCAGCTGCTCTATTTTCAAAACGGCAAGGGAAGGTTTATGCTCGGTGAAACCTGCTATACGGTTTCGGAAGGCGAGTTTTTCATTTATTATCCGAACGAGCCGCAGCATTATGAATATCGCCTTTCCGACACTCCGGATTTGTACTGGATTCACTTTACAGGCAAAGACGTGCCGCAGATACTGCAGCAGTTGGATTTTGCGGAGTCCCGACGGTATCATGTCAGGGTAAAGGATGTCTATCACAGTTTATTCGATAAAATCATTCACGAACTGCAGATGAAACAAAGCCACTTTGAAAGTCTCGCAAACACTTATTTTCTTGAACTGCTGACCCTGATGTCCCGTTCGGCAACTCAGAATTCCGGGCAGGTGGATGTATTCAGATTTGAACAGGTAGAACGCGCAATCCAGTTTTTCCACACCGAATTCAAAAGGCCTTTCAGCGTTTTTGATTACGCAAGGCAGTGCGGCATGAGCGTGAGCTGGTTTGCCCGGGTTTTTAAGCGTCATACCGGAACCAGCCCCCAGCAGTACCTTATCAATGTCAGAATAAACAAGGCAAAAGAACTGCTTGTATCTTCAACATATAACATCAGCGAGATTGCCGAGATAGTGGGGTATTATAACCCGCTGTATTTCAGCCGGGTATTTAAAAAGCACACCGGCTGCTCGCCGTCGGAATACAGAATACGGAATATGTGATAATGACACTATAAAAAAGCACCGATGGCTCTCAGAGCTTTCGGTGCTTTTAACGTATTAAAAGCGTTTATACCTCTTTATAAAATACAATCCCCCTGCGCTTGTGCTCGCTTGCCCTGTGCATTCTCTCGACAAGCTCTCTCTTTTCGTCGGGGATTTGGCCGCCTGTCAGATAGGCGTCGAGCTCTTTATAAGTTATTCCCATCTCGCCCTCGTCGGTCTGCCCGTCGAAAAGGGCTGCCGACGGGGGTTTTTCAATAACCGATTTCGGCGCGCCCAGATATTTTAGAAACTCCACAACTTCGGTGGCGGTTAAATCCGCAATCGGGTTAAAGTCGTGCGCGCCGTCCCCCCATTTGGTGAAGTAGCCGACATAGATTTCGCTTCTGTTGCCGGTGCCTGCCACCAAGCGGTTTTCAGCGGCCGCAACCGCGTACAGCGTCAGCATCCGCAGCCGCGGCGCCATATTGATAACAGCCGCCTCGTTCAGGGAGGTGCCTTCAAGGGCGTTGAGCTCAGCATCTCTCACCGGCGTCAAATCCACAAAGCGGGTTTCAATCCCGTATTTTTCGGCGATTTCTTTGGCGTCGTCGATATCCTCGCCGTAATTGCGTTTTGATGAACATGGCATAATCAGCCCGACGGTATTGTCGCAGGCGGCCTTGCAGAGAATTCCGACCAAAGCCGAATCCTTGCCGCCGCTGTTTCCAAAGACAATACCTAAAGCGCCGCTTTCAGCCAGCAGGGATTTTATAAACCTCACTCGTTTTTCAAATTCATCCTGATAATCGCGCATTTTAATCATCCTTGTCCGTACAGATATAACCATATTTAAGCGTGCCGGCTTTTCGCCGGCATACCGGTTGCCGTATATTTCAGCCGATTTTACCGCGCGGAAAACTTTATGGATGTGGTGTGGCGGAAAGCCTGTCCGGCTTTAAGAATTGGCTGTTCAAAATAGGGGTGGTTTACAGCGTCGGGGAAAAACTGGTTTTCAAGGCAAAACCCGCTGTGTTTATTGTAGATTGCTCCTGCTTTTCCCTTGACATTATCAAGGAAATTGCCGGAGTAAAACTGCAGACCGGGCAGGGTGGTTTTAAGCTCAAGCGAGATACCGGTGGTTTCCTCGTAACAGAACGCGGCGCTGCGTAGCACTCCGGTTTTGCCTCGCACCGCAAAGTTGTGGTCGTACCCGCCGGCGAGCTTCAGCGGCGGATAGTCCTGATTAATCCGCGACCCGATAGGGCTGGCCTGTCTGAAATCCATCGGGGTGCCCTCAACCGGCAGGATTTCCCCGGTCGGTATCAGCTTTTCGTCGGTATTCGTAAAAGAGTCGGAATTAAGCTTTAATATATGGCTTAAAACATCGCCGCTGTCGTGGCCCGCAAGATTAAAATACGAGTGGTTGGTAAGGTTGCAGACAGTGTCTTTGTCGGTCTTCGCAAAGTATTCCCATGTAAAGACTCCGTCGTCCGAAAGGGAATGGGAGACAGAAACACTAAGGTTACCCGGATAGCCTTCGTCGCCGTCCGGGCTGACTAATGACAGAATGAGCTTGTTATTCTCAACCACGGCCGACCAAACCTTTTTGTCAAACCCGTTTATGCCGCCGTGAAGGTGGTTGCCGTTGTTGTTGCAGGCGAGTGTGTATTCCCTGCCGTCAAGTGTAAACCTGCCCTTGCCGATACGGTTGGCGCAACGGCCGATAAGCGCGCCCAAATACCCGCGGCCGTTTTCATATTCGGCTATGCTGTCAAATCCCAGCACGATATCAACCGGATTACCTGCTCTGTCGGGTACTCTGAGAAAAGGAATAATCCCGCCGTAAGTGAGCACTCCGACTTCAATTCCCGCGGAGCTTGAAAGGATGTAAAGCTCCACCTCTTTACCCGCTGAGGTTTTTCCGAATTCGCTTTTTGTAACTCTGACGCTCAATTAAGACATCCTCCAAAACATTTTTATATCACAAAACCGCCGTTTGGGCTAATTACCTGCCCCGTGATAAAGTCCGATTTTTCGGACGCAAGGAAAAATACTGTTTCCGCTACCTGCTGCGGGGTGCCTAACCGCCTTAACGGGGTTTGCTGTTTTAAATCCTCAAGGTCTTCGGCGCTAAGGTGTGAATTCATATCGGTGTCGATAATGCCGGGGGCGACGCAGTTTACGTTGATGTTGGACGGGCCGAGCTCTTTGGCAAGGGATTTTGTAAGCCCGATTAACGCGGCTTTTGCGGCCGAATAATGTACCTCGCAGGAAGCTCCGACCATTCCCCAGATTGAAGACACCAGCACAATCTTGCCTTTTTTCCTGCTGAGCATGCCGGGCAGCACCGCGCGGCAACAGTAAAAGGCGGCGTCCACCGTTACGGCCATCATCCTGCGCCAGTCTTCCGGTGATATGTCGGTGAACAGTTTTTGTTCGGATATGCCCGCGTTGCTGACAAGAACGTCAATTGCCCCAAAACGCCGTTCGCCGGCTTCAACCATCTGTTTTACCTGTTCAAAGTCCGACACGTCCGCTTTGAACGGCAGCACGTCCGCGCCCTGCCGGGACAGCCTGAACGCCAAATCCGCCGCCTGTTTTTCAGACGAAAAATAGTTTAACACTATCCGGTACCCTTTGCTGGCGAAAAGCTCTGCGCATGCGCTGCCAATACCCTTTGAGCCGCCGGTAATCAATACGGTCTTTTTGCTCATGATACCACTACCATTGTCAGTCAATCTCGATTTTAAAGTCGTCCTCTTTGTAGCCGCTTATATCGGGCGGGCGCTTTGGAACCCGTTTTAAGGGGTCGTAGATGAACTTGCGGCAGTGATGGTAAAGCGGCATTACCCCTTTTTTAGGGCATAAAACCGCCTTTCCGTCCGAAGAACGGCGCCCGTAGACGCAGAATTCGCATGTCGCCTCAATGTTGTTGCCGTAAAGCTTTCGACGCATTTTATCATCTCGCTTTTTGCATTCGATGGAATTTATCATACCATATTTGCCTCCTTATTTCTACTGTATTTTTCCGTTTTTTGCCTTTAAAGCCGCGAGCGGCGTTTCTGCCGGGTTTTCGGACACAGCCAGCAAAAACAGCCCGCAAAGCGCGAGCAGGGCGGCAGAAGCGGCGGGGTTGTATGAGAATGGGATAACTATTTTGTCAAAGACAGGTTTAAACGCCATTTTTGCGGCAGGGATATATCTGAACAGCAAAGGGCTGACAGTTCCGCCCAAAAGTGCGTGTAAAAACCTTGATATGAAAAAGCCGCGGGTTACCAGCCCCTTTCCATGAAGGGTGGCGGCAATCTGACAGTGGATTGAAAGCCCTCCCCAGCCGAGCGCCATACCGAGCAATGCCGGGGCCGCGGCTCCGGTGCCGGACGACTCTACACAGCCGCTGCTTACTTCCAGAAGGCTTGAAAAAACAGCCGAAACTATTTTTGAAACCGGATTTTGCGGCATTCCAGAATTCAGCGCAAGCAAAACCGCGGACAAAACCGCGGACTCGATTTGTTTTACAAAACCACACGCGTCAAAAATCGACAGCAACGCCGCGAAAATCACAATGAACCCGCACATCATCAGCAGGGACTGGCAGGCGCCGTTGACCGACTCGACAAACGCGGCGGCAGGAGAAAGGCGGCCTGATATGAATTTCTGCCCGCCGCGCGCCGGCGGCTGCGCTTCGGAAGAAGGCACGCCAATCCTCTGGATTAAACCGAGGATTAATGAGGCGGAGATATGCGCGCAGTACAGTATGACACCGCTACGTATTTCGCCCATCATGCCCGCGCCGACTGCGCTTATAATAAACGCCGGGCCGCCGTTGACGCAGAAGCAGAGCATCCTCCGCGCCTGGCTTTTGCTTATGCTGCCCTGCTCCAAAAGCTGGCCGACCGCAATCCCGCCGGTGGGGTACCCGCCGATAAAGCTGATGAGAATTCCGGGCGCGCAGCAGCCCGGCAGGCGAAACAGCAGACGGGTTGGTTTTTCAAGGAAACGCCCTATCGTATCGCAAAGCCCCGATTTGACGGCAAAGCCGGCAAGCACAAGGAAAGGGAACAGCGAGGGTATTATTATTGAAGAACAGATTGACAAGCCCCTGCTGATACCCGAAGCGGCCGCGTGCGGCCATGAGATTAACAGCCAGCATCCCGATATACAGCCGAGCAGAAGAAAAACTTTAATGATGGCGGATTTGCGGACGGTTTTGACAAACACCCTGTATTCATCCTTTCCACTGTATCAAACGAACCGGTATATATTCTTTATTCAAAGCCATTAAATACTATGCTTGTCTTACCGTATTATTGTAAAAACATCAGCATATTTTATTTTGGGAGTTTCGATTTTTTATAAGCTGCGGAAGGGTATATGTATGAGAAATGTGCGTCGGAGAAAACCAAAGCGAAAACATAAGAAAAACGGTTTGCCCGAAAAGGTGGAGCGGGCTTTTGAGCTTCCCTTAGGGGCTTTAAGCGAGGCGACGCGGATTGAGCTGATGGGGAATAAAAGGGCGGTAATCAGCGGCTGCCACGGGATTGTGGAATATGACGACGACCTTGTGAGAATGCAGACGGGCAGCGGGATGATACGTTTTACGGGCAGGAAGCTCAGTATCAGTAATCTGACCGAAGACAGCGCGGTGGTCGAGGGGGAGATACAGGCGCTGGAATATCTCTCCTGACTGATTATAAAGCTGGTAAATCGAACATTTGCCCGGATTTTGGAGGGGAAAGATTGTTTTTGATACATTTTTTGAGATGGCTGTTCGGCTGGGTGAGATTTTGCGCGGAAGGCGGATTTCCCGAAAGGCTTCTTAACCTTGCGGCACGCGAAGGGATAGACTTATGGGGGGTGCGCAGGAAGGGCGAAAAACTGTATGCGAGCTGTCCGGCACGGCAGTACCGCCTGCTTAAATCCCCTGCGCGGCGCACCGGCATGCGTATCAAAATCAAAAAAAAGCACGGGGTTCCTTTTTCGATGAGAAGATACAGGTCAAGGCCGGGCCTGCTGGCCGGTCTGGCGTTTTTTGCCGCGCTGCTTTGGTTTTTATCGGGAAGGGTTTGGATTGTCGAGGTCAGGGGGAACAACAAAGTCAGCAGGGAAGAAATACTTAAGGTGATGGAGGAGTTCGGGGTCAGCGAGGGAAAAAGCCTTTTGGGGCTGGACATTCCGACCCTTCAGCTACAGGCGCTGCAGAAGCTGCCGAAACTCGCCTGGTGTGTTGTCAACCTTCAGGGCAGCGTCGCTTACATTGATGTTACCGAACGCATACCTGCTCCAAAGATGTCGGATACAAACCGCCCGTCAAACATAAAAGCGGCGCGGGACGGCCGAATTGTCTCAATCGAGGTATATACCGGACAGGCGATGGTTCAAAAAGGGGACGCGGTCGCCGAGGGCATGCTACTGGTAAGCGGGGTAGTCGAAAGCTCAGTTGGCCCGATATTCAAACGTTCGCAGGCCAAAATACTTGCCAGAACACAAAGGCAGCTGAAAGTCAGCGTGCCGCTTAAGGAAACCCGCCTGCTGCCTTCAGGGCGCAGGATTTTGCAGCCCTACCTGTATTTTTTTACCTTGCGCATACCGATGTTCACAAACGGTGAAATCGGGCAGGAAAACCGGTTAAAAGTAACTGAAACAATGTTAAACGTAAACGGAAAAAACCTGCCTGTCGGCATAATTAACAGAACCTATGAGCTTTTAGAGCCGAACGAAATTATAAGGACCGAGCCAAAGGCAAGGGAACTGGCGCAAAAACTGCTGGACGAGAAAAAGAAAACCGAGCTTAAATCCGCAGAGATAGTGAGTGCCGACGAAAAGGGCAGGGTATCAAACGGGGAATATGTTTTGACCGGAAAATACGTCTGTATCGAGGATATTTGCGTGGAGGAAGAGCTTGTTATAGAATAAAAACCGTATAAATATGCAAACGGAAGATTTATTTTATTAAACTCCCGGTAATATTTTTGGCTAAAATGTTAAATGACAAATGGGGATTTTTTTGATATATAATATAGATAAGTAAAAAAATTCGGAAGTGTGGTTTGTTAATGCTTGAACAGGTTCTCAATCTGGACCGCATGGAACAGGTTATCTCCCTTTTCGGGAGCTTTGATGAAAATGTAAAACTAATCGAAGAACACTACGGCGTGGATATTTTAAGCCGCGGTACCGAGATTAAAATAAACGGAGAACCTGAAGCGGTAACAAAAGCGCTTCGCTCGATACAGGGCCTGCTGCAGCTGATAAACAGGGGGGAACAGCTTAACGAGCAAAACGTCCGGTATGTGCTGATGCTGGTTGACGAAGGTCAGGAGGGCGAGCTCTCACGTTTTTCGACCGACAGTATCTGCATAACCTCCAAAGGCAAACCCATCAAACCCAAAACAATCGGACAGAAAAACTATGTCGAGGCAATCAGGAACAACACGATTGTATTGGGAGTCGGGCCGGCGGGCACCGGCAAGACTTACCTTGCGGTCGCGATGGCGGTCAGCGCCTTCCGCGCCAAAGAGGTCAACCGGATTATCTTAACCCGCCCTGCGGTTGAAGCGGGCGAAAAGCTCGGTTTTCTGCCGGGCGACCTTCAATCCAAGGTCGACCCCTACTTAAGACCCCTTTACGACGCGCTTTTTGACATGCTGGGCGCAGAAACCTATCAAAAATGCCTTGAGCGCGGGAATATCGAGGTCGCGCCGTTGGCGTATATGAGGGGCAGAACGCTGGACGACAGTTTCATTATTCTGGACGAGGCGCAGAACACCACTGTCGAACAGATGAAGATGTTCCTGACCCGTTTGGGCTTTAATTCCAAAATGGTGGTGACAGGAGATGTAACTCAGATTGACCTCCCCGAAGGCCGCAAAAGCGGCTTAAAAGAGGTGATTAGAATTCTTAGGGGAATTGAAGATATCGGGATATGCTATTTCACTCAAAAAGATGTAGTAAGGCACCAGCTTGTTCAGCGTATTATCGAGGCGTATGAAAAATATGAAAAAATCTTTGATGAAGGGAAACGAAGAAGGTATTATGGAAAAACTCAAAGTCGCTATTGAGAATAAACAAAAAAAAGCCAAGCTCCCTACTGGCTTAAGGCTGCTTATCAGGCGCTGCTGCCATGCTGCGCTGCAGCTTGAGGGATTTCAGGGTTCGGCCGAAATCGGAGTAACTATTGTGGACGACGACCAGATAAGGCAGATTAACAAAGAACACAGAAATATAGATTCGACCACCGACGTGCTGTCTTTCCCGATGGGAGAGAACGGGGAGTTTGAGAAAAACCCCGAAACCGGGGCCTACATACTCGGCGATATAGTCTTGTCAATAGAGCGCGCGATGGAGCAGGCGGACAGGTTCGGGCATTCGCTGCAGCGCGAAGTCGGGTATCTCGTCGTGCATTCTGTTCTTCACCTTCTCGGATACGACCATGTTGACGGCGGACTTGAGGCGGTGCGTATGCGTGAACGCGAAGAAGCCATCATGCTCTCGGTGGGGCTTCCGCGCGGGAGTAGCTATGTACTGGCTGACGAGGGTAATTAATCTTTATGAAAGCGTTGATAAAGAGCTTTATGTATGCCGGGCGCGGGATTTGGTTTTGTATCCGGCACGAAAGGAATTTCAGAATTCATATTGTCGCGTCGATTTACGTCCTGTGGTTCGGGTTCTGGTTCTCGCTTGGCCGTGCGGAATGGGCAATCCTGTTGCTGACGCTGGCGATGGTTCTGACGGCGGAGGCTGTCAACACCGCGGTTGAACAGGCGGTGGAGCTTTCATCGCCGAAAGTCAACCCGACCGCAAGGATAGCAAAGGATGCGGCGGCAGCGGCCGTGCTGATTTCTTCCGTATCCGCCGTTGTAGTCGGCGCGCTTTTGTTTTATCAGCCCGAAAAACTAGTTTTGTTTTTTACGGAATTTGCAAAACACCCGCGCAGGGTCTTCCTGCTAATATTGTCGCTGGCGATTTCCTTCCTGTTTGTAAAATACGGGGGCGTCAAAAAAAGGTATCCGGAATAGCCGTTTTCGGCACAGCGGCAGATTGCGAAAAAAACACTTAACTGTAAAGGAACGGGAACCGCGGATATGACTACAAAACCGGACAATGCCACAACAAAATCGGCTTTCATTGCGGTGATAGGGCTGCCGAATGTCGGCAAATCCACCCTTGTAAACAGGTTAATCGGCAGGAAGGTCTCAATAGTTTCGGACAAGCCGCAGACAACCCGCAACAGGATAATGGGGGTCAAAACCGATGGCGCCGTACAGCTTGTTTTTCTGGACACGCCGGGCGCCCACCGTCCCAAAAACCGGCTTGGAGAATTCATGGTAAAATCAATCAGGGACGCGGTCAGCGGAGTTGACGCCGCCGTTCTGGTTACGCAGACGATTGGCGCGCCGACCGATGAAGAACGCAGTCTGCTCAAGCAGTGCGGGGCGCAGGGGCTGCCGGTGGTATTGGCGATAAACAAGATTGACAAGCTCCCCCAAAAAAGCGTGCTGCTTGAAGCCATTGACCGCTGGCGGGAGGAACACGGCTTTTCTGCGATAGTGCCGATATCGGCTTTAAGCGGGGAAGGAGTGGACACCTTATACGACGAGCTTATTAAATTCGCTGTTGAAAGCCCGCACTTTTTCCCAGACGACATAGTCAGCGACCAGCAGGAGCGCTTTATCGCCTCCGAGCTGATACGCGAAAAAATGCTGTACTTTTTGCGGGACGAGGTGCCGCACGGGGTTGCGGTGGTGGTGGAAAAGATGGGCGAACGCAAATCTGGCGAAAAGACGATTTTAGATGTTGACGCGATAATTTACTGCGAGCGCGAAAGCCACAAAGGCATCATCATCGGAAAGAATGGAGCCATGCTCAAGGATATCGGGCAAGCCGCCCGCCTTGAAATGGAGGAGTTTTTTAAAACCAAAGTCAACCTGCAATGCTGGGTCAAGGTCAAAGAGGACTGGCGCAACCGGCAGGGGCTGCTCCACAGTTTTGGGTATAAATAGTAATTGTCAATGCAAGTTATTCCGGTATTTGTTTCCGCGTATTCAGCGCCAGCGGCTGCATATTATATAACCGGATATTAGTCTATGACGGGGGCAGAATTATGAAGCGATATGATTTGTGGGACGCTTTTTCCAAAACCGGCAGGATTGAAGATTATCTCCGTTACCGCGGAGTTGATGTATATAATTTGAAAAATGTCAAAAGAGGCAGGGAGGAGCGGGAGCGGAATGACAACCGACGCCCTGATAATCAGGGAGAACAACAATATTGGTGAATCCGACCGGTTCGTTACCGCGCTTACCCGTGAATTTGGGGTTATACGCGCATCCGCTAAAGGCGCGCGCAACATCAAAAACCGCAACTTAGCCGCAACACAGCTACTTTCATACTCCCGTCTCTCCCTTCACCGCGGGCGGGACAAGTACATAATACAGGACGCAAAGCCTATCACGGTTTTTTTTGAGCTGCGCGGTGAAATAGAAAAACTCGCCCTCGCGCAGTATTTTTGCGATTTGACAGCAGTGCTTGCTCCGCAGGAAGAACCGGCGGAGGATTTTTTACGTCTTATGCTTAATTCACTGCACTTTCTGGCACAGGGCAGCCGCGAGCCAAAATTAATTAAAGCCGTTCTTGAGCTGCGGATGCTCAGCCTTGCCGGTTTTATGCCGGATTTGTCCGCCTGCGCCTTATGCGGCGCGCTCAACAGCGATACAATGTTACTGCTGCCGAGCGAAGGACGCATTGTCTGCAAAAAATGCGTCAAAAACCGGCAGTCTTCAGGCGGGCTGGTTTTAAGCCCCGACGGGCTCGCGGCAATGCGCCACATAATCTATTCCGAATTTGAGAAATGCTTTTCCTTTAAAATGTCCGAAACCGGTTTGGAAAGCCTGTCAAGGTGCGCCGAGGTTTACATGCTTTCCCAGCTAGGGCGCGGTTTTAAAACTTTGGATTTCTACAATACCATCAGTTCGCAGTTTGCCGGAGGTCGCAATGAAAACAGTAAACCAACGCTCGATGAATGAAAAGCACGCCATCACCTGCCGAAGGCTGTCCCGTGTAATGCTGTGGCTTTCGACAGTTTTTCTTATCATTCTGCAGGTTATGGGCTTTTTTGTGGCAGTCAACGCGGGATATGAAAAGTCGCTTGCGCTGGCGCTGTCCTTTGTGCCGGTGTTGGGGCCGTTTTACTGCGTGGTTGAGCTTTTATCTTCGGGCGCCGGCGAGCCGATGATAATCATAGTTTTGTCTGTTCCGGTCCTTGTAAACCTTCTTGGCTTTATTTACTTTCGCGGCCAGTATAAGCGTTCACAAGCCCCTGCAGACATAGAGCCTTGGGACGGGAGTTTTGACAATCCTGCTGATTTAAGCTGGCAGGGCGAGCCGGACATCTGCCCCTCGATTGAGATAAAACCTTTTTTCCCCGCGCAAAACAAAGAGACTGGTGATTTGACCGCGACTGCCGTTCAGCCCGAACCTGAAAGGGATGAAACTGCCGGCGATGAAATTAATTGCGGGCTGGATTTGAGTTCCCTTTTTGAAAAATACGAGATACCGGACATTTCGGACAAAGCCGAAAGGTCTCGGTCTGACAGGCAAAATGATACCGAAATTGACAGCGAGTACAAAGAGCTTTTAAATGACGTGCTTTCGATATTAGAGAAAAACAAATGATTTATACGCTGAAAGGCGAGGTTTACAGATGAACCGGAATTACAGGGTGCTGGAACTTGATAAAATACTCGAACTTCTTGCAATCGAAACCAGCAGCGAGCAGGCGGCTGAAATCGCAAGGGGGCTTGAGCCGGCCACAGACTTTGACGAGGCAAAAAGAAGAATGGACGACACTTTTGCCGCGTATAAGCTGATGGCTTCATTCGGCTCCCCGTCCTTTAGCGGCATTAAGAATATTAAAGACGCGGTCAGACGCGCCGAATCCGGCGCAGCTTTGTCAATGCGGGAACTGCTGGATATTGCGAACACCCTTCAGGCTGTCAGGAGGCTGCGCGAATGGCGCAGCGGCTGCGAAGGGGCAAAAACCTGTCTTGACGGCAGGTTTAATTCCCTTGCCCCGAACAAATACCTTGAAGAAAAAATAAAAAAGAGCATTATATCCGAAGAAGAAGTCGCCGACGATGCCTCGCCTTTGCTGAACGATATCCGCCGGAAAATGCGTTCGGCTTCCTCATCAATCCGCGAAACGCTGGATAAAATGGTGCGTTCACCCGGCTACCAGAGATTTCTGCAGGAGCCGATTGTTACGATACGCGGCGGCCGCTTTGTGGTGCCGGTAAAATCCGAGCACAGAGGGGATATTCCGGGGTTAATCCACGATACATCATCGTCCGGAGCCACCGTGTTTATTGAGCCGATGGCGGTAGTTGAGGCCAATAACGAGATTAGGCTGCTCATATCCAAGGAACAGCATGAAATTGAAAGGATACTGATGTCGCTGTCCGCCGAAGTGGCGGGCTTTGCGGATGCGATAATCGGCAGCTATCAAACGCTTGTTGAGCTTGATTTCATCTTTGCAAAGGCAAGGCTGGCATATAAAATGAAGGCTACCGAGCCGCAGCTGACGGATGATGGGCGGGTATATCTCAAGAATGCCCGCCACCCCTTGCTTGACCAGAAAACCGCGGTCCCTATTGAAATAGGGATTGGGGACAAATTCGATACCCTGATAATTACCGGGCCGAACACCGGCGGCAAAACCGTCAGCCTCAAGACAATAGGGCTGCTCACCCTTATGGCGATGTGCGGGCTGATGATACCGGCCGACGATGGGAGCGTTGTTTCGGTATTCGATTCGCTGTATGCGGATATAGGGGACGAGCAGTCGATTGAGCAGTCTCTGTCCACCTTTTCTGCGCATATAAAAAACATCATAGGCATTCTTAATTCCGCCGGCAGCCGCAGTCTGGTGCTGCTGGACGAGCTGGGTGCCGGCACCGACCCGGTCGAGGGAGCGGCGCTGGCGACCGCGATAATTGAGCATCTGCGGGCGAAGGGTGCAAAAACCGTTGCGACAACCCATTACGCCGAGCTCAAGGCTTACGCAATAAACACTCCGGGAGTTGAAAACGCAAGCTGTGAATTCGACGTGTCAACCCTGCGCCCGACGTACAGGCTGCTTGTAGGGGTGCCCGGCCGTTCAAACGCGTTCGAGATTTCAAAAAGGCTTGGGATGGACAAAGCTCTGGTTGACCGCGCGAGGGAGCTGGTGTCCAGTGAAAATCAAAGCCTTGAAAGTGTTGTGGTCAAGCTCGAAGAACAGCGTCAGGCGCTGGAAGGAGAGCTTGACGAGGCGCGATCAATGCGGATGTCCGCAGAGGCGGCTCTAAAAGAGGCGGAACAGAAGCTGGCCGAAATGAATAAAATGCGCCAAAAGGAGATTGACAAGGCAAAAAGCGAGGCAATCAGGATAATCGAAAGGGCGAGAAGGGAAGCCGAAAGCCTTGTCGTTGAGCTTGATAAAATCCGGAAAGAAAAAGCCGCCGCCGATTTTGCCAAAAAATCGCACGAGGCGAAAATTCGGATTAAATCCAGATTAAAGGAGCTCGAAGCCTCAATTGACCCGGTTGTTGACAAGATAGAGGACAATTACACGCTCCCGCGCCCGCTTGAGCCGGGAGACGAGGTTATTATCGCGGATATAGACAAAAAAGCGGTTGTGCTCTCCCCGGCAGACGACAGCGGCAATGTGCTTGTGCAGGCCGGCATTGTAAAAACCCGAATAAACCAAAACAACCTGCGGCTTGTCCAGCAAAAAAGCGGTTCAAGCGTTCAGCCGGCCGGCCGTCCGGGTGCGCAAACCGGCGGAACATCCCGCGCCAGCAGAAAGGTGCAAACCGAAATTGATTTGAGAGGAATGACCACCGACGAGGGCATTCTTGAACTCGACAGGTTTATATCAGACGCGTTGATGGCCGGGCTTACGATGGTTACTGTGATACACGGCAAGGGGACAGGCGCCCTGCGCTCGGCTGTGCAGGAGTTTTTGAAAAACCACCGGTCTGTTAAGAGCTTTCGGCTCGGCAGATATGGCGAAGGGGAGAGCGGGGTAACAATCGTCGAAATGGTCTGACCGGTGCCAGCCGCAATAGTTTTCGTGCAGTTATTGATGTCATATCGGATAAAAAATCATGCCCGCGTGCCCGCCGCCGCGGGTATCTTTGTTTGTTAAATCATTCTGAGCCTTATATCAAAAACGGTAAAAGTTTTTGTACTTCTATAATTCTGACACATAATATAAAAAAAGCTGCATTGCAAGCGGTAGATTTATATGATATATTGAAAATTCAAATACAAAGAAAATGAGCAAACTATTTTCGACTTTAACAGCTCTGCAAAATGTCTTTTTGACCTAAGAATATTATTGAAGGGTGAAGAGATGGAACCGACACTTAAAATCGAGGAAATGATAATCAGGAGCGCGGACCTGAACGGAGAGAGCCCTCTGCCGTCCATACTGCCGGTACTGAATGTACAGACTCGGAAGACCATAAGTCTTGACGAGGACGACGAAATCTTTTTTGACATGGGGAAAATAAGGAGCATTTATCCGTACACGCAGCAGGATTTGTACGACCGCCCCCTTGCCGAAAAAAAGTACAGGTCTGTGGTGCTTGAGAACGATTATCTTAAAGCGGTGTTTCTGCCGGAGCTTGGAGGCAGGCTCTGGTCGCTTTATGACAAGGTTGAAGGCAGGGAACTGCTGTATGTAAACGACTGCGTGCGTTTTTGCAATCTGGCGCTGCGTAACGCGTGGTTCAGCGGCGGGGTAGAATGGAATATCGGGATGATAGGCCACACGCCGTTCACCTGCTCGCCGCTGTTCGCGGCGGTGTTGGAAAGCGGGGACTGTACTCCGGTACTGCGCATGTACGAATACGAGCGAATCCGGAACGTAACATATCAGATGGACTTCAGTCTGCCGAAGACATCGAAAATGCTGATATGCAGAATGCGTATAGTCAATTTAAACGACAGCACCATACCGATGTACTGGTGGAGCAATATAGCGGCGCCGGAGACCGAGCACACCCGTGTGATAGTTCCTGCGGACAGTGCGTATTACAGTTATCTGACGGTAATCGACAAGACCCCGATACCCTACCGCCGCGGGAAGGATGTCTCGTATCCGATGAACACCGAATGTTCGATGGATTATTTTTATAAAATTCCCGACACAGATAGAAAGTATATAGCGGCGGTTGGCCGGGACGGATACGGTCTTGTGCAGACGTCCACAAGGCGGCTTAAAGGCCGCAAGCTGTTCGTATGGGGACAGGGGCAGGGCGGCCAGACATGGCAGAGGTTTCTTACCGACAAGGCAGGGAACTACTGCGAAATACAGGCAGGTCTCGGCAGGACGCAGTACGAGTGTATCCCAATGCCGCCGCTGTCGGCGTGGGAATGGGTGGAGGCATACGGCGCAATCTCCGCCGACCCGTCGGCGGTCCACGGGGACTGGGATACGGCCCGCAGAGAAGTTGAAAGCAAATTGGACAGCAAGTTACGGGAAGACTGGCTTGAGGAATACCTGATTGCATCAAAGAAAGACTATGTATTCAAAAAAGGCGAGGTCTTTCAATACGGTTCTGGATTTGGCGCGCTGGAGAACGAGCGACGGGTATTGTCGGGGCAAAAACCGATTTCGGAACATCTGGATTTTGGTCAAGTGCAGGACCAGCAGAAAGACTGGCTCTCCCTGCTTCGGCAGGGCAGTCTTCCGAACCCGCCCGTGAGCCGTCTGCCTGCGTCATACATGGTTGGCAGGCGGTGGTATGAGCTGTTAAGCTCGGCTCACGGCGAGGACGACAGCAACTGGTATGCGTGGTATCACAAAGGCGTAATGCAGGCCGGCGACGCGCAATACCATCAGGCGGCCGACAGTTTCAGTAAATCGCTTAAAATCGAGCCTTCGTGCTGGGCGTATTACGGGTTGGCTGTCTGCCGGTACGCTTTAGGTGAATTTGAGGCGAGTATCGAGAACATCATACAAGCGCACAGGCTCAACCCGTCAGATATATCTCTTGCGCGCGATATGTTCAGGATAATGAATGAAAACGAGCGTTACCACGGGATAATTGAGCTGTATAATTTAATGGATGAAAAGCTTCAAAAGGACGGAAAGCTCAAATTCTATCTTGCGAATTCATACGCTCATCTCGGAAATATCAAGAAAGCGGAAGAAATCCTGTATGAAAACGGCGGACTGGTGATACCGGATATCCGCGAGGGCGAAGTGTCGATAACAAATCTGTGGCTTTATATCGAGGAGCAGAAACACAAAGAGCAAAACAAAGCCTTTGATATAAACAGCATACAGGTGCCGCCTCATCTTGATTTTCGTATGTCGTCCCCCGAAGAATAACGCACAGGGCACCGACAGGATGTAAAGGTTTATGACATTACTCTGATTACCGGCTTACTGTTAAAGCCACGCCCCGTATACCGCATAATTTGACCGCGGCATGCGGGCGTTTTTTGCGCGTCAAACCGTTTCCCCCTTTGGACCAGTCGCTTGACGATACATATATTGTAATAGACTGCGACAGGGGGAAAGCAAATTGAATTATGAGACAATCAGGGACAATTTCGTTGAGAACCTTAAAAAACGCCTTGGAGAAACCGTTACAATAATCACGCAGGGCGGGGGAGATACCGGCCTGGGCTTCACCGGCGCGGTTTTTGCGGTCAACAATAGTTTTGTGAGGCTTGTAACGCGGATTGGCGGCCCGCCGAGCAACTGCGGGAATAAAAAAGGGAAAGAACCCGGTTTTCAGGGCGCTAATGATGTCGGCGGTTTTTGTTCGTTTGCCGACATACCGATTGACAAAATCATATCTGTAACGTATTATTCCGCATAGCCGGTTACAGCGGCAAAAGCCCGCCGTAACCGGCTATGCAGCAACGTTTAAAGCCGAAGTTTTTAAACCGAAATTTTAATGTGTACGGGTATTGACAATTCAAAACAGATATAGTATTATATTCAGCGGCGCTTAAGGTACGGGAGCATAGCTCAGCTGGGAGAGCATCTGCCTTACAAAGCATGGGGTCACAGGTTCGAGCCCTGTTGCTCCCACCAAATGGCCCGGTAGTTCAGTTGGTTAGAACGCTAGCCTGTCACGCTAGAGGCCGACGGTTCGAGTCCGTTCCGGGTCGCCAAACCTGCCTCTGTAGCTCAGTTGGTAGAGCAGAGGACTGAAAATCCTCGTGTCGGGGGTTCGATTCAGCCCCGCGGCACCAGATAAAGCATAATATCTTGCGCGGAAGTAGCTCTGTATATTATACACATCT
>LSQX01134400.1_pt1 | contig 31574 bp, 32 predicted proteins | sample 654561 | NCBI WGS metagenome assembly LSQX01 (sample SAMN04489861, study PRJNA283612) | anaerobic digester metagenome | isolation source: 4 biogas reactors fed with cattle manure at either 37C or 55C with and... | place: Denmark: Kongens Lyngby | collected 2014 | reverse complement strand
AGTTCATTGAATTCCTTAACAATTCCTTCAAAATTATAGAGTCTCCTCTTGTTTAATAATACATTTAAAAAATTATAACAAATATCTATTGTATTATTCTTAAAAATTTTATCAATTAATTTTCTTTTGTATGCAATTACCACTGATGGATTGCATAATATTTCCTTAAGATCTGGATTTTCTTTAAACACATCTCTTATTAGTTTTAATTCATCTCTAACTTCGAAAAGCAAGTCAACTTCTTTTGCGGCTAAATACATGGCGTTACTGTAAACTATCTCTACCGTTAATCCTGCCATTGTGCTTTACCTGCCTTTTCGATAATTCCATCAACTATATCATTGTGCTTTACATCATCTAATTCTCTTTCGATAATTTTTTCAGCAGCTAAAACCGCTAGTTGTGCGATTTCATTTCTCATTTCTTTTTCAGCATCTTCTTTTCTGTGTCTAACTTCGATTTCAGCTTTGGAAATTATTGATTTTGCTGAAGAATTAGCCTCTAAAATTATCTTTTCAGAAACCTCATTTGCTCTTTTCTTCGCATCACCAACAATCTTTCGTCCATCTTCTTCTATTCCACTACTTTTGTTATTATATTCTACAAGCTTTTTATCTGCAGTATTTCTTTTGTTATCAGCTTCATTCAAAGATCTCTGAATTGCTCGTTCTCTATTCACCATAAAATCGTGAACTTTTTCAAAAAAGAAGCGTTTTAGGATGAGATATAAAACAAGTACTGTTATCATTGAAAACAAAAGGTTCCAATTAAATTCAATTAACCCCTGGTTTAAAGTAACTTCCATAGTATTTCATCCTCCTTTCTTTTTCTTTGCTCCCGTTTATAGCTTTCCTGAAAGTATGATAGCTATTACGAAAGTCAGAACTCCCATAGTTTCCATGATAGCCATACCCACTATAAGTGTCGTTCTTATGTCCGCTGCTGCTTCAGGTTGTTTTGATATACCTTCAACGGCATTGCTTAAACTTTTACCCTGCCCCATAGCTATTCCAAATCCCACTAGCCCCATACAAATACCTATTGCTATTGCTATTCCTAATACATTCATTGTTACTCCTCCTTAGATAATATTAATTATTGTGAAATCATTCACATTATCAACTGTCTTGTTTACTAACATTTATTCCAATTCCTAGGAATATCATAGTTAGCAATGTAAATATAAACGTCTGTATAATTGGCTCAAATATATCAAAGAAACCATTTAGCGGCAGTACCAAAACTGCTCTTAAAAATGGAACTGTGCTAAAGTATGTGCTTAAATAAGTCATGAAATTAAGCCACAAATCTATAACAATAAGCCCTCCAAGTATGTTGCCAAACAAACGAAAACCAAGTGATATAGGAAGCGTCAAATCTTCCAGTATTTTTAGAGGCAGCATAAAGGGATACGGTTCGCACATATGTTTAATCTTCCCAAATAGCCCAAATTTTTTTACCTCTGAGAACTGTATTAATAAAAAGGTTAATATGGATAATGCAAATGTGACATTTACATCAGCTGTTATCGGTCTAAATCCAAATAGCCCTAGCATGCTTCCGCACATGCAAAAGGCGAAAACCGTTCCGATATAAGGTGCGTAACCCTCATTGCCGGTGCCCACATTTTCCTTGGTGAATTTATATATCCATCCTACTATAAGTTCGCTAAATATCTGCTTGCCTTTGGGAACTGTTTTTAAATTGCTGCCAAGCCATATGCCAAACACAGCTATTACTACTGCTACGATTACGCCAAACAAAAAGCTTTCGGTAAGAAATACTTTTCCGTCTCCAAATGTTACTATTATTCGTGCACCTAATTCATCAAAGTTCATCAGAAGTCCCCTTTCTATATAGTATTGCTAACGTTAGAGTTAAAATAACTACTCCTAATGCGTAGCCTGTCACCGCATATAAAGATATTTTATACATTATAAGTGCAGCCGACACGTACAATGCAAGTCTTACAAACTCGAGCATAGCTGCTACTGCTACATTTCCTTTACCCATTGCCCCGTTAATAACGATTTCCAACAAGAATATATTTATAAGAGCTACTATTATTCCGACAAATGAACCGAGAACAAAGGATTTGGGTTCATCTATAAATTTCACTGTAATTAAATCCATTATAGCTGTAATTCCAAGACCGATTGCTATCATCTTAACCTTATTTCCCATAGCGCTCCTTATTTATGATAACTCTCATTTCTATTTATTTTATAACTTCTGTAAATCTGTTCTAGAAGTATAACTCTAATCATTTGGTGCGTAAAAGTCATATTTGAAAATGACAATTTATAATTCGTCATTTTTTTGACATCTTCCGATATCCCTAAACTCCCACCAATAATAAAAGTTATATCATTTATCCCATCAATTGACAGTGTGTTTATTTTACTTGCTAATTTTTCTGAGCTCAAAAGCTCGCCCTCTATTTCTAATGTGACTATATATTCAGAAGGTTTTATATGCCTTGCTATGTCCTCTCCTTCTTTGATGATTACGTTTAGCTCATCTGCTTTAGAAGGGTTAGACGGCAACTTGCTTTCCTTAAGTTCAATAAGGTTTAGCTTGCAGTATTTACTGAGCCTTTTTGAATACTCATTAGCTGCATCAACCCAATATTTCTCTTTTAATTTACCTATACAAATTATCTTAATGTTCATTGTTCGCTCTGTAAAGTCTACTTGTTTTATTTTTGGTTGCTGTTTCAACGTTTATATCTTTACCAACTATAATATTGTTTTCTTCTAGTATATTTTTAACCGCTAATCTAGCATGCTCATACGTGTTATTCTCAGAACTAATATGTCCAAGTATTACCTCAAGTACTGTGCTTTTAACTCTTCTGCTCATAGCTTCACAAAGTGCATTTCCAGCCGTCTCATTGGACAGATGTCCAAAATCTCCAAGAATTCTTCTCTTTGTTTGATAAGGATATGAACCCATTTCAAGTATCCTGATTTCATGATTAGACTCTAAAAGCAAAATATCCGAATCGCACATTTCTGAAATCATCGCATTGGTTACTAGTCCTGTATCTGTCACTACAGTAATTTTATTTCCATCTTTTTCAAAGGAAAAGCCTATTGGTTCGGCAGCATCATGAGATAGACTAAAAGTTTTAACTGAGATATCTCCAACACAAAAAGATTCCCCAGCTGAAATTATTTGTTTTCGGTCACTTGGTAATTCCCCAATTCTGATCGAGCCTTCTTCTGTTCCTTTACTGCAATATACCTTAGCATTTTCAAAGGTCTTACAAGCTATTCTAATGCTTTTTACGTGATCAGTGTGTTCATGTGTTATGAGGATACCTTTGATAAGATCAAAGGGTATTCGATAATCACCGAGTGCCTCTTTGATTTTTTTACCGCTTACTCCTACATCAAGAATTATTCCCACATTTTCTGTAAACAGAACATATGAATTGCCAGAGCTACTACTCGCAACAGAAAAAAACCCTAAACCCATTTTAATACCCCCATACCATTAACATATAGATTATAACACTAATCTTTACAAAGATATAGTTTTATTATTGCTTTTATCAGCTCTTAAAACTAACAAAATGCCAAATCATTAACTGTTTGACATTAGTTTAATATGCTCATTTATGCTCTATAACTTGTCAAAGTCTAATGTGTAAATCACGCCCCACATAAGAACCGTCTAATCCGTACACCATTATATATAGTCAAAATTTCCATACAAATCTTCTTCTTTATTGTATCTGACTATTGAGCTACAACATTATACGCCAGATTCAATATATTCACAAATCATAACCACTAGCTGACAAGGCCAGGTTTTTAAAAATTATCCATTATTTAATTGGCTTACAAATATACCAGTTAGCTCTCACACCCACATTAATGACTCTCACCTCTGAGAAACAGTTTTTCATCTCTGAAAAGCAGTCCTTCATCTCAGGCTCTGCATTCTTAATGAAATGAAAATAATCCCCGCCTTCCAGCCATTCTACAATTGTTGTCAGTATTGATCTTTTATTATTATAGTCGTGAATAATAACATAATTTCTTGTGATACGGCTCATTTCAGCATACATACGTTTTCTTTCTTCTTCCACTAATCCATGGGCTACATAGGATGCTATGGCAACATCAAAACTTTTTTGCTTAAAAGGCAATCCATCAAGTGCATTTGCTTGAATAAACTCTATCTCTTTATTTTCTGGTTTACTCATTGCAATGTTAAGCATTTTTATAACTGGATCTATCCCAGTCACATTCATACCCTTGTCTTTTAATACAGAGCAAAGTGCGCCAGTACCGCAGCCTACATCAATGACAGTGTCAAAAGAAGAAATGTCCATTTCACTCTTAACGATTTCAACAGTACCTACATATCGTTTTTTCTGATAGTTATAAAAAAGGCCATAAATGGGCGCAATTAAATTAAAAAGCGCACTGCTTTTCTTTTCTCCCAAGTATAAACACCCCTTTCTCTCCATCTATCTGCACATTTGGAACTTTAATTTCCATGCAAAGGAACTATTAAAAATGACCGGAAACCCGGTCATTTTTATTTATGTTGTTATTTGCTATAGTCGTAGAAACCTTTACCAGACTTCCTACCTAGCAATCCGCCTCTTACCATTTTTCTTAGTAGAGGATGAGCTCTGTATTTTGAATCGCCAAACTCTTCATAAAGAACATCCATAATAGCTAGACATACATCTAGTCCAATTAAGTCTCCTAATTCTAAAGGTCCCATTGGATGATTTGCACCTAGCTTCATAGCCGAATCAATTCCCTCTGCGCTAGCTACTCCGTCAGCGAAAATTCCAACGCCTTCGTTAACTAATGGAATCAAAATCCTATTAACTACGAAACCTGGAGCTTCTTCAACTTCTACAGGAGTCTTTTTCAAATCTTTAGCTAGATTAACAATAGTTTCCATTGTCTCATCAGAAGTTGCAAGTCCTTTAATAATTTCAACCAGTTTCATCATTGGAACCGGATTAAAAAAATGCATTCCAATAATTTTATCAGGTCTTGATGTAGCTGTTGCGATTTCTGTTATTGATAGAGATGAAGTGTTTGTTGCAATAATTGTCCCAGGCTTGCATAATTCATCAAGCTCAGCAAACAATTTTTTCTTTGCCTCCATGTCTTCTGTAGCTGCTTCAATTACTAGATCTGCATCAGCAATAATATTAATGTCTGTAGAACCTTGAATCCTACCTAATATTTCTAATTTAGTATCTTCTGTAATTTTTTCCTTTTTAACTAGTCTATCAAGATTTTTAGTAACAGTAGCAAGTCCTCTTTCTATAGAAGATTCTCTTCTTGCTCTCATCACAACCTCATGACCGTCTGTTGCTAAAATTTGGATGATTCCAGCTCCCATAGTACCAGTTCCTAATACTCCAACTTTCATAATAAATATCCTCCTCTGTTGCCTATGTAATATATTGTTAATAAAATAACTAAACCTCAATATATTATAACACTTTATCTTTAATTGTAAAGACCTATTTTTTTGTTATATGTAATTATACTTGTTATCTTCAAATTCCAAATCAAACTTGCAAATACCTTTAAATCTACAGTATTCGCACTCTGTAGTATTACCTTTTCTTCTAAGTCTGACCGGTCTTAAATGTATTTCTCCTTCAATTATTCCTTTGCTTATTTTCTTAGCCGCTGCTATGGCTTCGCCTTGTAGCTTCTCAAAGGATTCTTTATCCATCGCTGCTTTCTTGCTAGATGGTTTCCATTTTTCTTCTTTTTTATCATACTTAACCTTTATTATACTGGAAGGTAGAATTTCTTGTTTTCCGTTAACTAAATCATTTATTACAGAATCCTCATCAACAAATAGCCCATCAAGTCTATACGCAGATTCATCGCTTAGAGTAATTTTATCGTTTAGCTCATCTTTTTTTATACCATCTGCTTTTAAAATGTTATCTTTAATTAGAAAGTAGAAAACGCCCGCTGCATCTCTTTTGTCTTCTTGGGCTGCCGCTAAATAAAGCATTAGCTGTAACTTGTAGCCTTGAGCTACTTCCTTGGCATTAAAACTCTCATTTCCAGTTTTATAATCGATTATTCTGATGGCGTTGCTACTTAAAACGTCAACTCTGTCAATTTTACCTTCTATACTTACTTGATCTTTGCCAGCATCTATAATCACTGGCTTGAATGCTCCATTCTTTGAGAACTTTTCTTCAAAGAACGCTTCATCAACATTGGAAGATTTCATTTGACAAATCATATTCCAAGAGGCACTTTTGCATATTTTTTTAATTCTCGATAATCTATACTCTTCTATGTTATTTGATTTCATAAGTCCATCACGATAATCATCAGAGAAACTATTTAGTAAATCCTCTACCATTATTTCGCATTCTTCTTTTGTAACATTCATCCACTTAGATTCATCGCTTGTTATTTTAATATTATCTTGCGTCAGATTTTTAGCTATCTTCATCAGGCATTCGTGATAAACATCTCCTATTTCTCTTCCGCTTGATTTAAACTCTCTTAACTCTTTAGGTCTTAAGCCGTAGCTGACAAAATGCTCAAAGGGACATCTAGTATATTTCTCTAGTCTAGAAGGGCTAAATGTGAATTCTCCTCCTTTAGTAAATAAGGTTTCAGTCAACTCTCTGCTTAAATTTTCTTTGCTGTTATCTTCGCTTAAACCTTTAACTACAGATTCCAGCCTTCGCTCTTCGTTTTGCATATACCAGTTATACACATCTGTCCACGTTTGATCTAATTCACCTTCAGGATTTTCTCTTATGTACTCTATAAGATGCCTAAGTGTGCTGAGCCTTCCATTTACCAAAAGTAAGCTTTCGCTGCCGTTTACTATGTCGTTTTCGGTCTTTAGCGCTGGGAGTACATATCTTACCTCTTCAACAATTTGAGAAGGTTTAAGTTCATTTCCTTCTTCGTCAGATAGTGAGTAGCTTAAAAAAAGTTTTTCAGTAGGCTTGGTAATGTTTCTATAAGCTGCCGCCAGTTCCTCTAAGACAAAATTTTCATCCGACTTTCCAAGATTATATCCCTCGCCAATTATCATTTCTTTTTCTGCTACTGAAAACAAGCCTTCAAGCTTCGGACTAAGAGGTAAAACCCCTTCGTTTAATCCAATGATCAATAGCGCTTTCACAGATCCAATTCGCGTTCTTTGGTTGCCGCCTAATACTATTTCATCTACAGTCGGAGGAATTACGCCTATTTTAACATTTTTTAAGCCGACTAAATATATATCTATGAATCTATCTAATTTGAATTCTTCATCACCTAATACTTGAGAAAGCTGGTTCATTACTTCAAAGGCAGTATTAAATATTTGTTTAGTTTCCAATGCTTCTTCAAAGTATCCTTCTTTTTCTTGCCACCTACTTAAATTGAATACTTCCTTATTAAACTCCAGTTCATCCACTAAATAGCTATAGTAATCGAGCACAAAATCGGAATATGAAGTGCTATTTAAAACTAGTTTTTCAATTTTTAATAGCGGATTTACAATCTTTTGCCTAATTTGTTCCAGCTTTCCTAGCTCATCTTCTGAGTACTCAAAGCTACCGTATTTAATTTCTCTTTTCCACATGGAGCCCTTAATGTTATATTGCTTTGCATAGTTTTCAAAAGTCTCTATCTCTACATTCTCAATTCCGTAAAGACCTGTTTTGAGCATGGTAAATATGTCATCTGTTACGAACCCTCTATCTATGAACTTAAGCTGACTAATTATGTATCTAATAACAGGAGAGCTATTTATTTGTTTGGTTTCATCGTTGAATACATCCAGTCCGTATTCTTCAAAGGTTCTCCTTATAATAGAAGCTCTTTTATTTTCGTCGTTACAAATTATAGCAATATCTCTTAGTCTGTAGTTTTCATTTCTTAGAAGACCAAGTACATATGCCGCGGCACTTTCCGCTTCGTAATAAGGATTAGCAGCAGCGACCATTTTGATATTTTTTGCTTCTTCATTCTTGTAGCTATCTAGTCTTTCGTTAAAAAGAGCTGATTCTAGTTTATTTAAATCATCTGCCTTTTCTATTATATATTCACTGTCTATCTTTTTAATTACGACCGAGTCTAAATCAATTTTTATCGTGCTTATCAATTTATCTGATAACAAAAATTGTCTACCTGCTTTTGGGTCATCATCATAATTTAAAACTAGGTTTGTTCTTTTCGCAGAAATTGATAGCTGTTTAATGAGCTTTACCATGATAGGAGCCATGCTGTTAAATCCATATATCCATATTTCACTATCTTTTATCAACTTGGAGTTCGATATGGAGGTTATATAGCTTTCTATATAATCCTCATTATCCATATACTTGCCATCTAGCAGTTTCTCATATTCATTGAGTATTATACCTAGATCGTCTAATTTACGATTTAAAATACCGTGCTCTTCCACAGACTTTTTAAGGTCAATCAAAACATTTTTTGTCCCGTTGTTTTGTTTAAACTCCGAAATAAATTCGCAAACTAAGTCAATAAAAGCATTTTTATCTGTAAGTCCCTTAAAGGCACTTAGTTTGTCTTGATTGTCTTTTATTATTCTTCCCACTATCATGCGTCGCCCGTAGCTGTCAATCATTTGAGGTAGAGCTATGCCTTGTTCTCCTAGCAATCTTCTGCCAAGTCCCATTATTCCTGTTATTTCTATGTTTATTATGCTGCTACGTTTAAGGTACTTTAATGCCTGCTTTTCTGCAGTAAGTTTGTACTGATCTGGCACAACTACAAAAGCATTTTCTCCTAAATTATTATAGATAAATTTTTCATAATCAATGTTGCTTCGACCATAATAAACATTAAGCATTATATCACCTCTAAAAGTTCCATCGGTTTGTTAATAACGTACTTTGGTATAAACTCGCTAGGTAAGTTTTCTTGTCTATAAGCGACTCCCCAATTTACTAGCACTGAGTCTATTCCCGCACTATTTGCACATCCTATATCGAATCTAGTATCTCCAACCATTATGGTTTCGTCTTTTCTAACATTTAATTTTTTCAAAGCTATTAGTGCTGGCTCAGGTTTCGGTTTATGAATATTTGTATCATCACATGTTACAATTACATCAAAATAATCCAAAAGATCAAAACTCTTCAAATATTTCATCGTTGTGTTTCTAAGCCTTGAAGTAACAATACTAAGAAGCAAATCTCTATTCTTTAATTCATCAAGCAGCTTTACAATATCATCAAATATCTTAATTTGTTCATCAGAGTGAACTACTTGATATTCCCTGTATTTTTCTATGGCTAGACCCGTTTCCACATTAGGAAGCAAATTTTGCATAGAATACGTTAAAGTTTCTCCAAAGGTTTCATAGATTTCTTCTATGCTTCTTTCCTTTCCTTCAAAGTGTTTAAATGTGTGCTGCCATGAATTTAAGATCAAATCATTTGTATCCATTATGGTGCCATCAAAATCAAATATAATCGCTTTCTTTGTCATTTATTCCTAATCCCTTCTATCAATCGAATCCTTCTTTAACTTTTCCGATATAAAGTAATCTAAATCGCCATCCATTACCGATGCTACATTACCCTTTTCCGCGCCTGTTCTATGATCTTTAACCATTGTATATGGCTGAAATACATATGAACGTATTTGCGCTCCCCAAGTTATTAGAGAAAAATCACCTTTTAAATCGTTTAGATTCTCTTTTTGCTCTTCTTCTTTTACCTTGGCAAGTTTTGCTATAAGTATCCTCATCGCAACTTCCTTGTTTTGATGCTGCGACCTTTCATTTTGGCATGTAACTACAATATTTGTTGGTACGTGAGTTATTCTAATTGCGGAATCTGTAGTATTAACATGCTGACCGCCTGCGCCGCTACTTCTATATGTATCTATTCTCAGATCTTCTGGATTAATATCAACAGTAAAATCATCTTCGACTTGAGGAATTACCTCAAGAAGCGCAAAGGATGTTTGTCTTTTCCCCGCTGCATTAAATGGCGAAATTCTAACGAGTCTGTGAACGCCTTGTTCATTTCTTAAATATCCATAAGCGTTTTCTCCTTCAACCATAAGTGTTGCACTTTTAATTCCCGCTTCAGTGTCATCTTGATACTCAACTACGGTTGTCTTAAATCCTTTTTTATCGCAATACCTTGAATACATCCTAAAAAGCATTCCTGCCCAATCCATTGCATCCACGCCACCTGTTCCTGCATGAACTGAAATTATCGCATTGTTTTTGTCAAATTTTCCTTTGAGTAATGTTTTTATCCTTATTTCTTCTATTTTTTCTTTTAGAAGCTCTACTCGCTTTTCAAGTTCATCAGCTTCTTCTTTAGCTTCTTCGCTGTCATCTTCCATTATAATTTCAATCATATCATGGGCTTCAGTGATTCCATCTATTATGTAAGCGTACTCGTCTATAGAATCTTCAAGGCTTTTCTTTTCAATTAATAAGTCCTTTGCCTTATCAGGGTCGTTCCAAAGCTGGCTATCATTGACTTCTTCACTGAGGTTTTCTAACATCTGTCTTTTAGATGATACGTCAAAGAGACTCCTCTATTTCGTCAAATCTCAGTTTCATCTGCGATATGTCTAATTTTAAAATTTCAATATTTACCATTTGTTTTCCTTTCTAATAAAATAGAGGTCAACCTAAAGACCTCTATTGTTTGTTATAATCCCTTACCGCAGCAATTCTTATATTTTTTACCTGAACCACAAGGACATGGATCATTTCTGCCGACCTTAGGAGCATCTCTTCTAACTGTTTCTTGCTTATCAGCTTTGCTTTCCTTTGTAGCAGCTTTAGGTCCGTCTATCGTATTATTTGTGTAGTCTTCTTTTTTAGAGTCTCCAATGCTAACTACGCTTTTTCTCTTAACAGATGTGCTGATAGTAACATTGAAGCAATATTTAACAGTCTCTTCACGTATGTCTGCTATCATTTCATCAAACATCGCAAATCCTTCGCTGGCATATGCCATCGCAGGGTCTTGCTGGCCTAGTGCACGAAGTCCTATACCGCTTTTTAATTGATCCATAGCATCTATGTGATCCATCCACCTATTGTCAACAACTCTAAGTAAAAGCATTCTTTCAACTTCACGCATGTGGTCTACGCCGACTTCATTTTCTTTGTCAACGTATAATCTTTCAAAGTCTCTATATATGTCTGCTTTAAGCTTAGCTTCCGTTAAATCTATTTTTTCTTCGTCTGAATAATTTAACAGACCTTCGTATCTTGGACAAATCTTGTTTAGACCCGATTCGATTTCTTCTAAATCCCATTCTTCAGGGTATTTAGATGCAGCAGTTACAACACCTACTATTCCATCAATTATCTCTACCGTCATCCCACTTATAAAGTCCCTTAGGTTTTCTCCGTTTAATACCATTCTACGCTGCTCATATATGATTTCTCTCTGTTTGTTCATAACATTATCATATTGGAGCACATACTTTCTGATACCAAAGTTTCGTCCCTCGACCTTTTTTTGAGCGTTTTCTATAGTTCTTGATAGAACTCCCGCTTCAATAGGTTCGTCTTCGTCTAAACTAGTGCGATTTATCAGTCCTTGCATTCTTTCGCCACCAAAGAGTCTCATCAAATCATCTTCCATACTTATATAGAATTGCGTTTTACCTGGGTCTCCTTGACGTCCAGAACGTCCACGCAGCTGATTGTCTATACGCCTTGATTCATGTCTCTCAGTACCTATAATCATAAGACCACCAAGTTCTTTGACGCGCTGCTGTTCTTCTTTTCTTTCTAATTTGAACTTATCTAAAAGCAACTCATATTTTTCTCTTGCTTCTATCATCTCTTCTTCATCAGATTTCTCAAACCCTTTGGCAAAGTTGATTTGCTCCTCAGTGTATTCCTCTTTCTTCATTTCTTTTAGTGCTTCGAAATCAGGATTACCTCCCAGTATGATATCCGTACCTCTACCAGCCATATTTGTAGCAATCGTAACCATACCCTGGCGACCTGCTTCAGCTACAATCTCGGCCTCTTTTTCATGCTGCTTAGCATTTAATACGTTATGCTTGACGCCTTTTTTATTTAGCATCTGGCTTATAAGTTCTGAGTTTTCTATAGAAATAGTACCAACTAGAACTGGTTGCCCTTTTTCGTTTGCCTCTATAACTTTATTAGTTATTGCTTTAAATTTAGACTTTTCATTTGTAAATACGGCATCTTGCATATCATCACGTACAATCGGCTTGTTAGTCGGAATAACGACTACATCCATGTTGTATATGTCTCTAAATTCCTCTTCTTCTGTCTTAGCAGTACCTGTCATGCCTGACAGTTTTTGGTACATCCTAAAATAGTTTTGGATAGTAACAGTAGCTAGGGTCTTTGATTCTGATCTTACAGACATACGTTCTTTAGCTTCTATAGCTTGATGTAATCCATTGCTATATCTTCTTCCAAACATTAAACGACCTGTAAACTCATCTACAATAATTATTTCACCGTCTTTAACAATATAGTCAACATCCCTTTTCATCATGGTGTTAGCCTTTAACGCTTGGATTACATGATGGTTTAATTCCATATTCTCAGGATCTGAAAAGTTATCAATTTTAAAGTTCTTTTCGCACTTGGTAATTCCCGCATCCGTAAGAGACACTTGGTTTTCTTTTTCTTCCACAAGATAGTCTTCTTCTTCGGTTAGGGATTTTATAAAGCTATTTGCCTTTTGATACATCGTGGTTGAATCCGTCCCTTTACCCGATATGATTAAAGGCGTTCTCGCCTCATCTACCAAGATAGAGTCGACTTCATCGACGATTGCAAAATTAAGTGGTCTTTGAGTTAAGTTTTCCTTATATAAAACCATATTATCTCTAAGGTAATCAAATCCAAATTCATTGTTGGTACCATATGTAATATCCGCTTTATAGGCCTCTTTTCGTTCTTCGCCTTCAACTCCATGTATTACGCAACCTACCGTTAATCCAAGAAAATTATATAGTCTTCCCATCCACTGAGCATCTCTTTTGGCAAGATAATCATTTACCGTTACTATGTGTACACCTTTGCCATCTATTGCGTTAAGATATGCAGCTAACGTAGCTACTAATGTTTTTCCTTCACCTGTTTTCATCTCAGAAATTCTGCCTTGGTGCAGTGTAACTCCTCCAATTAGCTGAACTCTAAAATGCTTCATTCCAAGGCTTCTCCATGCCGCTTCTCTGCATACGGCGAAAGCTTCGGGAAGCATTGCATCTATCTCTTCACCATTTTGATATCTATCTCTAAACTCTGTTGTTTTTGCTTTTAGCTGATCATCGCTAAGATTTTGCATGTCAACATCTAGGGCTTCTACCTTGTCTACTGTTGCGTCAATCTTTTTGATCTCTTTTGAATTAAGATCTCCAAAGATCTTCTCCATTAAACCCATTCGCGTTTCCCCTTTCTATTCCTCTTCCTCTTCAGGCTTATTCTCAAACTTAATGTTTACTTCCAAGGCTTTCTTTCCATCAGATTTAGTAACTATCACTTTGAAAATTTTGTGTTTACTTTCATAGACAAATTCATCTCCTACGCTAGGTAGTTTGTCTAGTTGTAGCACGACCCAACCATTTACAGTATTTGCATCTAAATCTTCTTCTTCCCCAAAAAAGTCGAACATTTTTTCAACATTTGCACTGCACGAAACTTTGTAACTGCCATTATATAGTCTTGTTATTTCCTTAGACTCTATGCTATCGTGTTCATCATAAATTTTTCCTACAAGCTCTTCTATTAAGTCTTCCATCGTTACAAGCCCAGCTGTCCCACCATACTCATCAACAACAACAGCGATATGTGTTTTATTTTCCTGCATCTTTTTAAGCAGTACTGCTGCTTTCATAGACCTAGCTACAAACACTACAGGCTTTACATAGTTTTGTATATCTTGATTTTCACCGATTACATAATTATGAAAATCCTTTTGATTAAGCACTCCAAGTATGTTGTCCAAATCGTCATCATAAACTGGCATTCTAGAAAATCCGGTGTCTAAAAACATTTGTCCGATTTCTTTAACTGCAGTTCCTATTTCTATTGCTTCTATTTCAACCCTTGGCGTTAAAACATCCCAAGCATCTATATCGCTAAACTCAATAGCGTTGGTTATTAGTTCTCCTTGCTCTTTATCTATGTTTCCACCGGTCTTCGCTTCTTCTACTATAGTTATTAATTCATCTTCTGTTATTCCTCTGTCCTTTGATACTTTGAAAATCTTAGTAATGAATTTCTTCCACTTTGAAAAAAGATAATTTATCGGAGTAAACAAAATTACAAGTATATTAATAAATGGTTGTGACCACATTGCAAATTTTTCTGGTTGTTCTTTTGCTATGTTTTTAGGAGATATTTCTCCAAATATAAGAACAACTATAGTTACCACTACAGTTGATATAGTAGGTCCGTAAGGTCCATACAAGTCAATAAACATTACTGTTGCTACTGCTGTCATAGCAATATTAACTAAATTATTACCAACCAAAATAGTTGATAGCAACTCATCATATCTCTCTTCGAGCATCAATACTTTTTTGGCTCTTTTATTGCCTCCGTTTACTAAATTCTTGAGCCTAATTCTATTAATAGAATTAAACGCAGTTTCAGTAGCTGAAAAATATGCTGAGAAAACCAGCAGTATTAATATTCCTATAATGTAGCTTGCTAATTGTCCATCTTCCATTTAAATTATTTTCCCTCCTAAAGCACATGACAAATCAATATATATTATACTATATAGCCATTAAGAATTAAAGTGTTGAATTTGTTTATTTAAACGTTTAAGCTGTAGTCCCTAACATCAAATTCATCTAGCTTGCTGTCTTTTTTTAAGTAAAGAGGGTGATGAGGATGACCTTTTATCGACCTCTTGCCAGCAGTATACCAGTCGGCCTCATATTTAACACCTATATCTATCATATCTTTAAGACAATACGAAAGATAATCTCTCTTTTCAATTATGGTTCCCCAGGCCGCCCAAAGGGACGGAGTGGAATTTTCAGTGTTTTTAAGTACATATTCAAAGGCCTTCATGTTTTGACAATGTAGGTATTTATTAAGTTCTTTTTCCATGTTATTTGGATCTGTAGCTCTATGAGCATATACATTGAACATTATGAACCCATCGTATCCATTATGACGTGAAATCCTATCTACTGATTTTAAAGTATTATCAAGTTGGTCGGGTTTTGCCGTCGAAGGGTTTATGCCTATACATATTAAGGGGTTCTTCCCTGTAGTTCCAAGTATGTATCTATAATTTCTGTATTCATTTGGTACGTATAACCACTTATTTACATCGTATTCTTCATTTTCCACCAAAGCTTGATGTAGCGCTAAGTCAAATTCACAGGCGGTTTTTGTAAGTATATTTTCTGTCATGTCAGCTCCTTGAAATTATCATAAAAAATCAGTTACAAATTCGATTAGATCTCATTAAAATCAAAATCTGTAGCATGAAGGCTAGGGGAATTTTCTCCCGCACCTATCCACATCATAGCTCCTTTTGTTTTCTTTAAGAAATATCCGTAATCTTCAGAAGTTCTAAGCACGTCCATATCATTTAAAATATAGTCATGAACCTCCGATATATATTTTATCTTTTCTACAATTTCGTCGTTATTAGAAGTTTCGGAAAACAAATCAGAGTACTCTATGTCAAATTTTAATCCATATTTATTCGCTTCTAAATCGACTCTTTTTTCTATATTTTCTTTAAGCTCATTTAACCTATTTCTATTTTCTTCAGCATGCTGAAAGAAAAGGTATCTGTCCTTATCGGACCCAAAGATTTCAACTTCCATAGCAAATGCAACTAGCGTATCCGCGTGACCGTCATGGCCACATTTATGAGATACTCCTCTTATCGCTGATGCATATGGCAAATCAATAGTTTCATCTATACTTGTCCCACCGGAATCCACTCTAAATCCTATGGCTTCACTTGGCTTTCCTGTATCGTATTTTGCATAAAACCAAGAACCTCTGCAAGTAATCTCAAGTTTAGTATTTTCTTGTTTTCGCCTCTTTACCCGATGGTTCTGCTAATTTATGTAATTCGCTTCTAAGCATTATGACTTTTTAAATCTCTCTTTTTCCAAGTTAAACTCCTATAATTAAGCGTATCACTTAATTATACTTTCTTTGCATTATTAAATCAACCCATTCTTTGTCACCCTTTATTAATTTCAGGTTGACAGCTATGATTGCCTCTGTTAAAATATCTTCACAAGGAGGCACGCTATGACAACAGATGAAAGAGTACTAATCGAACTTTTAAAAGATACTAGCCTAAGTTATATATCAGGGGAAGCTTTAGCCAAAGCCTTAAGTGTTAGCAGAAATTCAATTTGGAAAGCTATTGAAAAGCTTAAGAAAAAAGGATATTCAATTACTAGCGTTCGCGGCAAAGGCTATAAAATTAAGCCGGGATATGACGTTTTATCCAAAGGGATAATCAAAGGTGACGTCACCATCTTTGACAGTCTTCCTTCAACTAATGATTACATTAAACGTACTGATTATAAGGACTCCCCACAGATAGTAATTGCCAACGAACAGACTAAGGGCAAGGGACGATTAGGTAGATACTTCTTTTCTCCTAAAGGTGCCGGCATCTATATGTCATATTCATTTAAACCAAAGTTTATCCCTGAAGATACTATGCTTATAACGTGCGGAGTTGCAAATGTGGTACTTGACTCACTTTTAAACATATCAGGTGAAGAAACAAAGTTAAAATGGGTAAATGATATTTTTCTAAACGGAAAAAAAATATGCGGTATTTTAACCGAGGGTGAATTCAATTTGGAGAATAATCTTTTCGATAGAATTATTATCGGAATAGGAATAAACTGTTTCCCTTCTGAAGTTCCTGATGATTTAAAAGATATAGTTGGATTTCTATCAGAGACAAGGAAAGTGAGCTACACAAGAAACGATATAATATCAGACATTATAAACGGTCTTGATGATTTATTCGTTAGAAAAGATACGCTGGATAAAGACTCAATTGTTAGTAAATATAGGGAAAACTGCTTTGTTGTAGGAAAAACCGTGAGACTAAACACCTTTAGCGCCGAGCCTGCTCAAGTAAAAATATTAGATATTGGTGACAAATGCGAACTTATAGTTGAGCATCTAGAAGGCATAAAGAAAGGCCTGATTGAAAACATCAGCAGTGGGGAAATCATTTTATGAGAACATATAAAATTACTTTAATTGGACTGTTTACCGCAATAACAGTTGTTTGCACTTGGATTACAGTTCCCCTACCTTTTACGCCAGTTCCCATTAATCTAGCAACCTTTGGTGTAATGGTTGCAGGAGCCGTGCTAGGCCCTAAATACGGAAGCGTTTCGCAGCTTATCTATATTTTAATTGGTGTGATCGGTCTTCCAGTTTTTAGTGGTTTTTCAGCAGGCATAGGCCATCTACTAGGACCTACAGGCGGCTACATATTTGGATATATACTTATAGCCTTAATCGTTGGTAAACTGTCAAAGAATACATATCCTAAGATTGTATCTGGCATGATTTTAGGTACCTTCGCATGCTACGCAGTTGGTAGCCTTTGGTTTATGTACATAACTGGCTCAAATCTAATAACTACTTTTTCTCTATGCATATTACCTTTTATACCAGGAGATGTATTAAAAGTACTTTTAGCTTCCGTTATAGTTAAACGTATTCCGAAAGAATATTTCATCAATTAATCGTATTAATGCAACAGATTATTTAAATTCTACTATTTATTAACCATATAGAAACCCCTTAAGTTAAATAATTTTAACTTAAGGGGTTTCTAAAATCACAATTCAAGTTTTCTTAAAATGCAATAAGCACTGATCCTTTATATTTATCTTTTATGAAGGATTTAACTGTATCACTAGTTATCGCCTGATATAAAACCTTTGATTTTTCACTGTCTTTATTTTCTGATTTTACTGCTATTACATTTGCAAATTCCTCTGCTGCTTCTGAGTCCGCTGCCTCGTAAGCAATAGCATCATCAGATGTAAGTTCTGCACTTAATGCATAGTTTCCATTAATTACTGCAAGAGCAAGATCTGGTAAGCTTCTTGGAATTACTGCAGCTTCTAATTCAACTATCTCAACGTCATATGGGTTTTCTATGATATCAATTTTTGTAGCTTCAAGTCCAACGCCATCTTTAAGCTTGATTATGCCTTCTGCTTGAAGTAGCTGTAAAGCTCTAGCTTCATTTGTTGTGTCATTTGGCACTGCTATTTTATCTCCAGCTTTTAAATCAGCGATTGAAGATTTACTTCCTTTATAAATTCCTAAAGGCTCATAGTGAACTACTCCTACAGAAACTAAATCTGTACCATTGTTGTCATTGAAGTCAGTTAGATATGGCTGATGCTGGAAGAAGTTCGCGTCAAGTTCTCCAGTGTCTAAAGATGTGTTCGGCAGTATATAGTCTTGAAACTCTACTATTTCAAGCTCATATCCTGCGGCTTCTACTTCGCCTCTTACTGCTTCTAGAATTTCTGCGTGTGGAGACGGCGTAGCCCCTACTTTAATTACTTTGTTAGCTTCGTCATCAGACGAACTTCCGCACCCTACTAGTAGAATCGCTGACAGTATTATTACTAGTGTTGTTACTAAAATGTTCTTTTTCATGTTTGGTTTCCTCTCTTATTATCCTCTGTTATCTATCTTCTTTGCTATCCGCATTCCGATTTCCTGTAAAATTTGCACCACTATTACTAATATTGCTACAGCCAGCCACATGATTCCGGCTTTGTAATGATATAAACCGTACTTTATTGCTATATCACCTAAGCCGCCACCTCCTATAACTCCTGCCATTGCTGAATATCCAAGTATCGTTATTGTTGATAACGCCATTCCTACAACTAGTGACGGTTTAGCTTCACTTAACATCACTTTCCATATTATCGTTTTATTACTAGCTCCCATTGATTGGGCTGCCTCTATAACTCCTGAGTCTATTTCCTTAATGGAAGACTCTACCATTCTTGCTATAAATGGAGCTGCTGATACTATCAGTACAAATATTGTTGCATTAGTTCCGATAGCAGTGCCCACTACAATTCTAGTAAGAGGTATCATCGCTATTAGAAGTATTAGAAAGGGTACTGATCTTACAACGTTTACTACAAATCCTATAATGCTGTGTATTAGAGGCATCGGGTGAATGCTGTTGTCATCGGTTACCACTAATGCTACTCCTATTGGAAGCCCCACTAGATATGCTACCGCTGTTGCAGCCAAGGTCATAAAGATGGTATCCCATAATCCCTGTAAAAATAATTCAGTCATTATTTCACCTCCCCGATTTCTTCATAAGCAATTTTTTGTTCGTTTAGGTATTCGAGTTGTATTTCAGATTGTTTTTTAATATTTGATAGTTCCAGTATCATCTGGCCTTTATTTACGCCCTCTACATTTTGTATGCTCGCATACATTATGTTTACTGGTGCTCCTGATTTGATCACCATATTTGCTATGACTGGCTCATATGAAGCCCCACCGTCAAATACCAATCTGATTAAGTTTTCTCCAACTATGCCGTCTGTTTTTTCCTGATCTGGAAATACAAGTCTCTTGGCTGCCTTCGTTTTAGGTCTTGTGAATATCTCATCCACGCTACCTTCTTCAGCTATTTCTCCTGCTTCTATTATTGCTACTCTGTCACAAGCATATTGTATGACGCTCATCTCGTGAGTTATTATTACTATTGTTATCCCAAACTCTTTGTTTATATCCTTAAGAAGTTCTAAAATAGACCTAGTAGTTTTAGGATCAAGTGCACTTGTTGCCTCATCACAAAGAAGAACTTTTGGATTACTTGCTAGTGCTCGTGCTATACCAACTCTCTGTTTTTGGCCTCCTGATAGCTGCGCAGGATATGAGTCTACTCTGTCCTCTAAACCCACTCGCTTTAACAGTTCTTTTCCTCTTCTTGCTGCTTCTTCTTTTTTAACACCAGCTATCTCTAAGGGAAAACATACATTTTGTAAAGCAGTTCTTTGCATCAGCAGATTGAACTGTTGGAATATCATCGCTATTTCACGTCGCCTTAAATTCAGCTCTTTTCTGCTTAGCCCTGTTAGTGACTCTCCGTTAAAAACGACCCTTCCTTCTGTGGGTGTCTCAAGTAGATTTATGCATCTAACCAGTGTACTTTTGCCTGCACCACTTAGTCCTATTATTCCGTAAGTTTCACCTTGCACAATGTCAATACTGATATTATCAAGTGCTCTTATCGTTCCGCTTCTAGTCTCAAAATCTTTGGTTACATTTCGAAGACTAATTATTGGTTTTCCCTCAGCCACGATAACTCCTTTCTTGTCTCGAGTAAATAAAAAAGCAGGTTTGCTAACCTGCTCGCGTCGTTTATTACATGAAAATCCATATAGATTTTCCTAACTAGCATTATGTTAGATTAAATACCTACATTCGGTTTTGCAGTACACATGTACATGCCCATCATATTCATTTCCATCATTACTGTTTTTGTGTACATAGTGAACCCCTTTCCTCAAGCTTTAATCTTAATTTAAAACTATATTACCAGTTAATTTGTGTCTTGTCAACAATTTTATCCAATTTATTTGACATATTTCTCAATTTTCACAACTTTTCGTAGCCTATAGGTCTATCATCTTCAAAATATACCTTGTATCCTCTACCAGGTTTTGGCATCCAATCCCACATATTCATTTCTTCACCAGGAAACATTTTAGATAAACTAGCAGTTATTACGCCTCCATGGCATAAAACAATTGATACCGCATCGCCTTCTATCTTTTCCTTTCGCTTTGTTTTATGTTTTTTTACTAAAGTTTCCAACCCTCGATATACTCTCTTAGCAAAACTCTTCTTGCTATCTCCATCAGGAAAGACGTATTCTATATCGTGGGTATATGCAAACCTATTAAACTCGTCATCCCCCTTTAATTCATCGTATGTCTTACATTCGTATTTACCGAAATTCATTTCTCTTAGCTCATGTATAATCTCATGGTCTCTGTTTCCATAAATTAGCTCAAAGGTTTGTTCGGCTCTTAGCATTCCACTAGTGTAAAAATCAGCATTTTCAATTAGTGGATATATCCCTTCATCTTTAAGCTTCTTAATCTCATCAATTCCCTCGTCAATTAGAGGTAGATCTGAGTTTCCGTAGAACCACTGCTTTAGATTTCCTTCAGTAATACCATGCCTAATAAAGCATATATATGATTTCATTATTTATCCCCTACTTAATCTTATCTGGTAATCCGCAAAAAACCCTAATAACCTCTTCCGCTTCTTTACCGAGCATCAACATCGTTCTTCCTACCATTTCACGCCACGCTCTCTCCGTTTTATCTAAGGATACTACGCCTTGAGAGATATCATCGCATATGACTATTTTATCTTTTAATTTATCCATGCTTTCAAGTATAATTTCTTTAGCTTCAATGCCCTCATTAGTACAAGCATACACAAACTCTTCTAAGTTATCAATGATTTTCTTGGAATAGTCAATTTCGATTTTGTCACTTTTGCATGTGAACACTTGACTTTCTTCTAATCCGTGTTTTTCCATAATATATTCCAGTTTCCCCTGAAATGCCCCACCAAAAATTAGTATCATAATATCCCTCTCTAAATAAATATTAGTGTAATAACACCTGCTAGTTCAGAAGCCACAATTCCCATACCTGCTATATCTCCGGAAAAACCGCCTAACTGAATCTTTCCGTATGTACCTGCACAGAATCCCACTATTGCTACTAGGGCAAAGGTAATCCATATTTCCATAATATATGTAGTAAAGAATGTGGCAATGGCCATTAATACTATCATTTGAACTATTACTAAAATCTTTTGAACTGTTTTTTTATCTTCTTGGTATTCTCCCGAATACTGGCTGTGACCTATAGGTTTAAATGACATAACAGATAATGCAGCAGTGCCTCTGCTTGTTACTGGTATTACTAAAAAGCACAAGTAATCTGCATAAAGGCCTCCGCTAAGAAATGCGGAATACATACCCAATATCATCATTATTACAGCTATAACTGAAAAAGCTCCTACCGTTGAATCTTTAAGTATTCTTTGTCTATCCTCAAGAGGCCTTCTAGACATTATAGCATCAGCACAGTCCATGAATCCATCTAGGTGAAAAAATCCTGATACTTGCAAAGGGAATAGCGTCATTAAAAATGCCGCAAACATTATGGGAAGGTTGATGCTTATGAGTACGTAAAACAGCAGCATCCACAGCAAACCTACAATCATTCCTATGCTAGGCAGAAAAGCTATCATCGTTCCCCTTTGCTTTTCGTCCCACTTCTTATATGGGCATGGCAACGCTAAAAAATTACTCCATGCCATGAAAAACCCTGTTAACACCTTCATTCTACCTCCATTATTTATGCACCTTTGTGAAGCCGTAAGCGACCTCCTCAACTCGATCACATGCTTTGACTAATGTTTTATCAAGTAGTGCCAATCCTTCTCTATATTTATCTGTTAAGTCATCAAATCTGTTACAATCGGAATAAATATAGTCAGAAACAAAAACCGTATTATCCGTTCGTATACAAAATTCTTTTAGTTCATTAGCAATTCTTTCAGCTACATCAAGCTTTGGTTCTCTTCCAACCGGAAACATTTCATTCATCAGTAGCGCTGTTACGCTATCAAAAAGAATCACTCCTTTATTGTCTATTTGATCTAGGCACCCAAGTATGTCTAAAGGTTGCTCTATGGTTTTAAACCCCCACCCAGCTCTTTCGCTAATATGCCTATTTATTCTAATGTTATCCTCATTATCAATAGGTATCATAGTAGCTATATAGTATAAAGGAAGACCTTTTTCTTCAGACATCTTTTTTGCGACTCTTTGTGCGTGAAATGATTTTCCGTTTTTGCATCCCCCGCTTATAAAATAATTCAACTTAAGTCCTCCTTAATTAGAAAAGATTTTTATCTCTAATTTCTTCTAAATATTCAGCATCGATGCTTGCTTCTTCTAATGTCCACATCAAATTCATGGTCCCAGTAGCTGTTTCAATTATCTTAAACGCTATAGGACAACCGCTACCTTCTCCAAGTCGCATGTCAAGATTAAACATGGGCTTTAAGTCAAGTTCTTTCATCGTCTTCATATACCCTATTTCATATGATTTATGAGAAGCAAACATAAAATCTGTTACCTTCGGACAAATAATTTTAGCAACTAATGCAGCGTTTGCAGAAATGAAACCATCTATTACTACAGGTATTCTATATATAGCAGCGCCCATAAATGCACCAACCATAGCAGCTATATCAAATCCGCCCACTTTGCTTAATACATCTATCGGATCGTCTTTAGATAAATTTCTTGTGGATTTTTCGACTACTTCAATTTTTTTAGCTAATCCTTTGTCGTTTAGTCCACCTCCTCTACCTACTATATCAATAGCTGGTAAATCAGTTATAGCTGCAAGAACTGATGCGCTAGTAGTCGTATTTCCTATTCCCATCTCTCCGACTCCAAACATCTCGATACCGCAATCCTTCATCGCTTTGACAGAATCTATACCAGTAAATATCGCTTCCATTACTTGATTTCTTGTCATCGCTGGCTCTTTAAATAAATTCTTGGTTCCCTTGCCAAGGCTTCTGTCAACAATTCCTCTTGTGATTCTAAGTTTTCCGTCTTCTTCTACTGTCATATTGTTAGTATATAATTCTTTTGGTATATCCATAGCAACTCCCATGTCGATTACAAGCAAATCAAAATCGAAATACTTGGCCATAGCGCTGACGCCTGTTATCCTTCTCGTAAAATTAATGGTTTGTGCAAGGGTTACTTGCTGTGGAGCAGAAGCCACTCCTTCTTCGCATACACCGTTATCTGCAGACATTATAACTACTGCCTGTTTCTTTACACTATTTTTTACTTCTCCAGTTATGCCGGCCAATTTTATCGATATGTCTTCTAGATATCCTAGGCTTCCAGGAGGTTTTGCCAAATAATTCTGTCGCTCTTTTGCTTTTTCCATAGTATCTTCATTTAAAGGCTTTATAACCTTTAACAGTTCGCTAAGTTCTTTTTCCGTATGCTTCATATATACTCCTTTTCCGCGAGCCATCTAACACTGTCTTCACAGTTCATGCTTTCTATTGTAAATGTAACATCGTCGCTACAATTTTTTCCTATACTTTTAAATACGCTCACATAATCTATTGTTCCTGAACCCATAGGACCATGTAAATCCTTGCCACCGCCAATGTTATCATGTATGTGAAAATGTTTAATTCTATTTCCTAAATATGATACCCAATCTTGCGCACTGTATTGTTTTTCTACAGCATGGGCATGTCCTACATCTAAGCAAATACCCACTCTTGGATCATCTATATTGTCTATGATTTCCTTTAGTGCTTTGGGACTATTTTCAAACACATTCTCGATTACAAGCTCAAAGTCTTTAGGCTTATTACTAATAAATTCAGACCAAAATATAGATGATTTCTCTATATGCCATTCATCAAAATACATCTGAGGAATCAGGCCAGTGTGCACAACCATTTTTTTTGCGCCTATCTTAATTCCCACGTCTGCCGCTTCGTTTAACCTATCCATTCCTGTCATAACTATTCTCTTGTCAATTCCCATTGGGATGATCTCCGTAAACGGTCCGTGTATTATGAGCTTTTCTTTGCAACCACAATGCTTAACATCCTTATCAATTTCTCTATATGTTTCATCTATATTTTCTTTATTTAAATACTCAGTAATGCAAACGTGATTTGACTCCATGCCAAGCCCATTTGACCTAATAACATCAAGTGAATTTGTAGCATATGTTGCTATATATAATCTTTCTCTAATATTCATAAACCCAACCTTTCCTGACAATTCTACCATAATAACCATGCGAAATAAAGGATTATTCTATCCCTTGTAACTTTCTGCTTTTCTGCTATAATAAAAGCAGTTATATTTTGTATATGTAATTTCTACAACATCAAAATATAATTTTTATATAATATACAATTGAAGAAATAATCAATATGGTATATTGTTCTATTATATAAGATGAATTTTAAATTAGAAAGGTAAAACTATTATGAGTAAAAAGATGCGTGGTAACATTTTGTTACTAATTACCGCTACCGTTTGGGGAGTCTCATTCGTGGCCCAGCGTTCAAGCATGGACTTTATTGGTCCTTTTACTTTCAGCGGGATACGTTTAATAATGGGGGCTATAGTTCTCCTTCCTGTCATCAAGTTTTTTTCACCAAACCCTAAGTTAAAGGAAAATGGTGAAGAGAAAAGCGAGTCCGAATTGGCAATTGATAAGAAAAATCTTATAACTGGGGGCGTAGCTACAGGCGTGGTACTATTCATAGCCACCTCTCTTCAGCAAATAGGAATCCAATACACTACAGCTGGCAAGGCGGGTTTTATTACAGCTTTATATGTAGTATTCGTTCCAATTATTGGATATGTAGTTTTGCACCAAAAAGTCAGCAAATTAATATGGCTATGTGTTGTTATGGCTGCCGTAGGCCTTTACCTTCTTTGCATGACTGGTGTAGACTTAAGTCTTAATAAAGGAGACACTCTTCAACTGCTTTGTGCTGTAGGCTTCGCAATACATATACTCACGATAGGTCACTTTTCACCATTAACAGATGGTATTAAGATGTCTTCTATACAGTTCTTCGTAGCAGGCTTCTTGGCTTTAATATTCATGGTTATTTTCGAAGAACCTAATATGCCTGCTATATTAGATGCAGCTGTTCCTATTCTTTATGCAGGTCTTATATCTGCCGGAGTAGGTTATACACTTCAGATTGTCGCACAAAAAGATACCAATCCTACTATAGCTTCACTAATATTAAGCTTAGAATCAGTATTCGCATTAATAGCAGGAACCATTATACTTCACGAAGCTATGACTTCTAGAGAGCTTGTGGGATGTTTAATTATGTTCGCAGCAATAGTACTTGCGCAACTACCTACCGAAGAAGAACGTATGCAGTCGAAGTTAAACAAAAAAGAAAAACTAGCAAGAAAAAGTTAACTATCTAGGATGAACATCTATTGTTCATCCTTTTCTCTAATCGGGAGGATTTTATGATTGTATCTGAGTTGTTATCTTTACCACTGTTTAGTAATTTTACATCACTGAACAAATCAAATGGGATGAATAATGAAATTCTAGGTACCTCAATTTTTGATTGGGAAACTAGAGAAGATGTTGAAAAAACATTTAGTAAGGGGGATTTTGTATTAACTACTTTGGCTAGGCTAAAAACAGACCAAAATCTTGATAATACTTTAGATTCCATCTTTTCTATTTTCGACAAAGAAGTTGCAGCTGTTGCTATTAAAAAAACCTTCGATTTTTACTTACCCAAAGAGGTCTTGGAGTATGCAAACTCAAAAGGCATTCCTGTCTTTGTTTTTGAAAACACCTACATCGATGATATTATATATGTAGTTAAAAACATATTGATTAACGACTCTTTAAACAGTATTAATTTCGATAAGTTAAAAAGTATAATGAAATTAAATGATACTAATTTAATAAGCAAAGTTTTTTCAAGCATAAACAAATATTTTTATACCAATTACATTGCGTGTGCATGCATTCCCAAAAATAGACTAACTGAAAGTGAACTCGCAAAACAATTTGTTTCTTTTAGAAAGACGCTCTCGGCAATATTGGAAAAAACAGATGCGGCTTATACTGTTATAGCTGGCAAAAAATCACTTTTTATAATACTCTCCTTTGCAGATGATACAGACACATCTGCTCAGGTTACTGCGGCTTTACAGCCTTTTACCTGTAACAGTCATTTTTCAATAGGCATAAGTAATATAAGTGATAACCCAGAAAACTTTAAACTTACAGTAATGGAGGGAGTTTTTGCTTCTCTAATTGGCATATTAAAAGATTCTACTTTAGAGGAATTTGATTCTTTAAAATGCGATCAATTATTCTTTCCAAAGGTTTTCAGTAAACGCGGTAAAACCTTCTATGACGACATTGATGATACCTTTAATAAGCACGATCTAGAGCACTCCTCTGATTTTAAGAAAACGCTGCTGACATACATAAAGAATAACGGCAATATCAATGAAACTTCTGTAAATCTTTATCAACATCCAAACACCGTAAGGTACAGGATCAAGAAAATAAAAGAACTTCTAGAAGTAGAGGATTCCTATGAATCATCCTCTATTCTCTATGCTTACTCTAGGCTAGACAGCATTTACTCTATTATGTCTAAATGTGAGCTACCTATTATGCAAGATTAAAACACAAAGCAAAATGCTATGCACCTAAACGTACATAGCATTTTTAAATTAGTTACTTGTTATATGCTTTAATGAATAGTTTATAAAACTCTTTAGCAGTCACTTCTCTCGGATTATCCTTTGTGGATACATTCTTCTCTGCTGCCATGGATAATTCTTCAAAATCATCAGGGTTTATACAGGCGTATTCTTTCATTTTAGGAATATCTACATCATTGCAAAGTTTTTCCAGTGCATCTACTGAAGCATATGCTGCCTCTTCTTCGTTCATTTCTGATGTGTCAACTCCCATTGTTCTAGCTACCTTGGCATATTTTTTAATATCTGCTACCACATTGTAATTAGTGACTGTAGGAAGTATCATAGCATTCGCTACTCCGTGGGGTATGTCATACCTTCCGCCTAATGCTTCTGCCATGCAGTGCACTCCTGCCGTATCGGAAAATCCGAATGCAAGGCCTGCTATAGTGCTTCCAAGCATCATGCCTGTGCAGTTTTCTAAGTCAGGATTATCAACAGCTCCTCTTAAATTTTTACTAATAAGCTCTATAGCATAAAGGGCAAAGGCATCTGTATGCGGCGTTGCTATCTTACAAGTGTATGCTTCAACTGCATGAGTCATAGCATCGATTCCGCAAGCTGCCATAATCTTAGAAGGCAACTTAAGTATAGTTGAAGGATCTATAAGAGCCACTTTAGGCGCTACTTTATTATCAAATATATTTAGTTTTTCTGATAGAACTGTATCTGTAATAACTGCAAAAGGTGTTACTTCGCTTCCCGTTCCCGCTGTAGTTGGTATTGCAATTACAGGAGTTATCTCTCTTTCCAAAAGATTTTCTCCGCACCAATCATTAATTCTTCCTTGGTGCGTGAGTAGCACTCCAATAGCTTTAGCGGTGTCCATAGAACTTCCTCCACCAACTGCTATTAAAGCATCTACACCTGCCATTTTTGCTACTGCAGAGCCTTTTTCAACGTTATAGTCTCTGGGGTTTGGTACTATCTCATCAAACAAAACGAAGCTGATGTTTTCTTTCTTTAGAGCATCTTCTACAGGCTTTACTAAGCCCGCTTCAATAACTCCCTTATCCGCTACAATCATAGCGCTTTTAGCATTTAATGCCTTGACCTCTTTACCTACACTTTCAATAACGCCTTCACCAAACTCAATTCTTGTCGGAAAAATTATAGAATAGTTTTTTAATGTCATATCCTCGCTCCTTATTGCTTGCCAATTACTTTATAAAATTCATCCATTACTTCAAATACTCTGTCTATTTCACATTGAAGGGTATATGGAGCTAACCCTATTCTAAGCACGCCACCTGTCTCTTTTAATTTGAGTACATTATTTATAGTTTCTATCGCATAGAAATCTCCGTCCCACACGAACAGGCCTCTATCACCAAAGAAAACACCTATATCGTGAGTATGCACGCCATCTATTGTAAATGATACCGTAGAAGTACGCGGCTCTCCTTCAGGAACTCCGTAGAGCTTAAGCCCAGGATATTTTCTTAATCTTGTTCTCAGCTGCACCGCCATGCTTTCCTCATATTTATCTATTGCTAGCATTGCTGCCACTACATTTCTTCTTCTTCCTGTTAAGCCTATAATTTCATCTTCAAAATATTTTGTGTGCCTTTCACCTATATCCGCTAAAAATTCTACGCATTCGGCTGCTCCCATTACAAGCTCCGAGTCAGGTGTTCCGGTTTCAAATTTATGAGGTGTTTCCTCATTATCGTAAGCCATTACTCTGACGGTTTTTACTTTTTCTCCTACTTCTTTTTTAACGTACATTACTCCTACGTGAGGACCAAAGAACTTATATGCTGAACAAAGCACAAAATCTGCATCAATTTCCTTAACGTCAATTGGTTTATGAGGGGCATAGTGAACTCCATCCACAACTGTTAACGCTCCATATTTATGTGCTTCATCAATATATTTCTTAACATCAGTAATTGTTCCGCAGGAATTTGCTGCCCAGTTAATCGCTAGCACTTTTGTTTTTTTAGACAATTTAGATTTAAAATCATCCCAATCTAATGTTATGTCTTCTGTGTTTATTTTTACACTTTTTACTACTATTCCAAAGTCTTCTAGCGTTCTCCATGGAGACCTGTTACCTTCATGATCTATATCAGTAATTAGAACTTCGTCTCCAGGTTCCATAGTTCTAACAAGACCTAATGCTAGTCTAAAGTTATTTGAAGACGTGTTTGCTCCAAAAGCCACTTCATCTGCTCCACAGTTAAAATAATCTGCAAAAACCTCTCTAGCATTTTCCATCATCGCATCGCTTTCTCTTGATGTGGCATAAGCTCCATCACAGTTAGCATTATGATAATATAAATAGTCATTAACTTTGTCTACTACTCTTTTAGGAACCTGAGTTCCACCAGGACCATCTAAATATGCAGCAGGGTATCCATTAACCGTTCTAGCCATAGCAGGGAACTGATCCCTAACATAATCAACGTCGAATTTAAAATCTTTCATTTTGTACCTCCTGTTTTCCTTGTATATTTATATTTATCCTTATACATAAATAATATACCAAATTGGTGCATTATGCAATTGGCTGCAGCTATGAAAATACTCTCCTTAAGTTGTAATTATTACATACTCAAAAAACTTGCAAGTTCAATCTTTTATCTGATATAATATGTAAGGCCATTTGGCACCAGAAAGGTTACTATTATGAGCAAACAAATGCGAGGAAATACTTTACTTTTTATCACGGCTTTTATATGGGGCTCCGCTTTCGTAGCGCAGCGAACAGGAATGGACTATATCGGACCTTTTACTTTTAGTGCTGTACGTTTTATAATTGCAAGCATTACATTAATACCTGTAATTAAGTTTTTTTCACCTAATTCTAAACTTAATGATGATGGTAGCGAAAAAACACAAATTGAGCTGACAAAAGATAAAAAGATTCTTATTAAAGGCGGAGTAATATGCGGAATAATACTTTTTGTGGGTTCCATGCTTCAGCAAATAGGTCTGCAGTATACAACGGCAGGTAAAACCGGCTTTATCACTGCTCTTTACGTTGTGCTGGTTCCTATAATCGGCAGTTTATTCTTTCACACAAAAGTACCCAAGCTCACCTGGTTTTGTGCAGCTTTAGCAACCGTAGGTCTGTACCTACTTTCCATATCTGGAAGTGATTTTGTTATATCAAAAGGCGACACTTTAGTATTTATTTGTGCATTTGCCTTTGCAATACATATACTTGTAATAGGTCACTTTTCTCCTATCACCGATGGGATTAAGATGTCCGCTATACAGTTTTTAGTAGCAGGTATATTAGCTACAATATTTATGTTTGTACTGGAAACTCCGGAAATCCCCTCTATATTAGATGCCACCGTTCCTATACTGTACGCTGGTATTTTATCTGCGGGAATAGGTTTTACTTTCCAGATTGTAGCGCAAAAAGATACTGACCCTACTATTGCATCGTTAATACTTAGTTTAGAATCGGTTTTTGCTGTAATAGCCGGCGCCTTAATTCTTAACGAAACTATGACTATGAGAGAAATCATAGGATGTGTTATAATGTTCATAGCTATTACATTAGCACAGCTACCGCCAACAAATAAAAGGAAATTTAAACAAGCAAATTAGGATGGAGGATATTATATGGTAACTAGAGAAAAAGCATTTGAATTGTTGAAAAAATACAATAAGGAAGATTTCCATATTTTACATGGAGAAACAGTTGAAGGTGTCATGAGATACTATGCAAAAGAAAAGGGATATGACGTCGATTTTTGGGGAATTGTTGGACTTCTTCACGACGTAGACTTTGAAATGTGGCCAGATGAACATTGCAAAAAAGCGACAGAACTTCTAGCAGAAATTGATGCTCCTGAAGAAATGGTGCGCGCTATTGCTTCCCACGGCTACGGAGCGTGTTGTGATATTAAACCTGAACATGAAATGGAAAAATTTCTTTTCGCAAGTGACGAGCTTACGGGACTTATCGGTGCTGCTGCACTTATGCGTCCTTCAAAAAGTTGCAAGGACATGGAACTTAAATCAATCAAGAAGAAATTTAAAGATAAAAAGTTCGCAGCCGGCTGTGACAGAGATGTCATTAAGCAGGGCGCCGATATGCTGGGATGGGAAGTTGACGAATTGATGCAAAAAACATTAGACGCTATGAAAACCTTGCCTAACTCATAATTTTTATTAGTTAGATCATTCTTTTTTGATTATTATGTAATTGGTCAATTGAAAAAGTAAGTTCCAGTTT
>LSQX01210885.1_pt1 | contig 31576 bp, 27 predicted proteins | sample 654561 | NCBI WGS metagenome assembly LSQX01 (sample SAMN04489861, study PRJNA283612) | anaerobic digester metagenome | isolation source: 4 biogas reactors fed with cattle manure at either 37C or 55C with and... | place: Denmark: Kongens Lyngby | collected 2014 | reverse complement strand
CCCATTCACGCGCGCTACCAAACTGTGCTACACCCAGACATTGTACCTATTATAAGCTGAATCGTTTTAAATTTCAAGGGCACTTTAAATTTTTCTGATTAAATTTAGGTTTTCCTTAACTTTACTCAGTATCCATGAGCCTTTAACGCTTTTAGTTTTCTAAAAGCGTTAAAGGCTGTGCTTCTGTTTCTGAAATAATTTGAGTGATCTTCGCATGATGATTGAGATGGATCATTTTTCTTTTATCTAGAAAATGAATGCCGACATAAGCGATCACAATCATGGCAATGCCGGTAAAAAACGGAATCAACTCGTTATTCCATTCCTGCGAAACGTTGAGTAAATAACCAATATAAATGCCCAGCATAAACATCACAAAGGGTAGTCCGTAGCCAATTAAGGTCGCTTTGAAAGCATTGGCAAATTCCACATCTAACATGACGGTATCCCCTTCCCTTGCCTGAAGGGGATTGTCTGCAATGATTTCCATAGCTAAGCGCTTGCTACCCAATTGACATGCCCCGCAGCTACCGCAGGCGGCATGTCTTTTAATTTCTACACGGGCTTTATCTTGGAGATTTTTTTTTACAATTCCAATCTCTTTCATACTAGATCTCGTCTATGGAAATGCCCAAATCGATCAGTTGATCGAGTTCTGCGTTGGCCGGCGCATCGGACATCAAGCAACTGTGATTTTGTGTTTTCGGAAAAGCGATGACGTCGCGAATGTTATCGATACCCATCAGCATCATGATCAGGCGATCAAATCCGAAGGCAATACCGCCGTGGGGTGGTGTGCCGTACTTTAAGGCTTCCAACAAGAAACCGAATTGATTCCAAGCGGATTCCGTGCTGAACCCAAGGGCTTTAAACATTCTTTCTTGAATATCCTGGTTGTGAATACGAATGGAGCCTCCGCCCAATTCGACGCCGTTAACGACCACGTCATAAGCGTCGGCGTGTACGGCTTTAGGATCGGTTTCCAACAAGGGCAAGTCCTTCTCTAAGGGAGATGTGAAGGGATGGTGCATGGCTGTAAAGCGTCCGGATTCCTTATCGTACTCCAACAAGGGGAAATCCACTACCCATAAAAATTTAAAATCGTCTCCCAGATCCAATTCCAATTGATCCGCCAATTCCAATCGCAATTGTCCCAATGCGGTGCAGACAATCTCGTCGGTATCCGCAACGATAAAGATCAAATCGCCGGATTCTGCCGACATTCTTTCGATGATGGCGGTTTTCTCTTCTTCAGAAATAAATTTTAAAATAGGCGATTTCGTTTCACCATCGGTAACATCAATCCACGCCAAGCCCTTAGCTTTGTAAATCTTCGCAAAGCTTTCCAACTTTTTCAAGGCTCTATTGCTCAATTGGCCTTGGGCCCCTTTGGCGTTGATGGCGCGCACCTTGCCACCCTTGCTGACGGCGGAGGCAAAAACATTGAAATCGGAATTTTCTACTATGTCGGACAAGTCCACCAATTCCATGTCAAAGCGTAAGTCCGGCTTGTCGGAGCCGTAACGGGCCATGGCTTCTTGGTAGGTCATGCGTTGGAAGGGTGTTTCCAATTCGATTCCTTTAATCTCTTTGAAGATTTCGGACAACATGCCTTCCATAATGGGAATGATGTCTTCCTTTGTAACAAAGGACATTTCCATATCGATTTGTGTAAACTCCGGCTGTCTGTCTTGTCTTAAGTCCTCGTCTCTAAAACATTTGACGATTTGATAGTAGCGGTCCATTCCCGCCACCATGAGAATTTGTTTAAACAATTGCGGGCTTTGGGGTAACCCGAAAAATTTGCCTTTTTGCACTCTGGAGGGCACTAAAAAGTCCCTGGCACCTTCCGGTGTGGGTTTGGCCAGCATGGGGGTTTCAATTTCACAGAAACCATTTTTCTCCAAATATTTTCTGACGATAGAGGCGGTTTTGGCCCTGGTCATGAGTACTTGTTGATTTCTCGGTTTCCTTAAATCTAAATAACGGTATTTTAAACGTGCGGTTTCGTTGGCGTGGTCCGTATCTTCAATATAAATTGGTGGGGTGTGGGCTGTATCCAAAATAGTGAGCGTATCGACGATGACTTCTAGCTCCCCGGTCGCCATTTTAGGATTGATGTTTTCCTCTGCCCTCTTCACAACAGTGCCTTGGACAGACAGAACGAACTCATTTCGAATTTTTTCGCCCTCTTTAAAGAGGTCTTCGCCGCTTTCTTCGTTAATTACCAATTGAATTTTACCGGAACGGTCTCTTAAATCAATAAAGATGACACCGCCCAAATCCCGTCGGGTATCGACCCAACCTGCCAGTTTTACTCTTTTTTCTACATCCTGTGGGGTTATGTTGCCGCACATGGTACTTCTAAAATGGGTTTGCATTGATTCTCCTTATTAAACGTCGGTTGCCTTGATGGCTCTCTGCCAAAAAACAAAAGCGTTGGTAATCGTCCAGTTTGTTATTTTAAATAGAGACGGTAACTCTCGCTTTTCTTAGCGAGAATTTCGTCATAGTGTTCGTTGTAAGTTTTGACATCCTTGGCGGTAAAAACCCGGTAGTATTGATCCCTGTCGGGGTGATATAATTTCCCGGAAGAACCGGCACCAATACCGATGATGCTTTGTTTTTCAGCCATCATCAAAATATTATAAAGCCCTTCTTTCCCGGGCAAAGTGTAGCCGATGTTTTCACCATTGCCTACGGTATATTTTTGTCGATATAAATAATAAGGAAGATAACCGCTTCTGTCAAGGTGTGCCATCACTTTTTTATGAAAGGTTTCTCCATAACCTTCTCCCACATCGACACCCAATTCATCTTTCATACGAGACCCTTTTTTAAGGGACAAGCAATGAATCGTAATGTTTTCAGGTCCCATTTCTAAAACTCGATTCAAAGAGAACATAAAATCCTCGGGGGTTTCCTTGGAGAGACCTAAAATTAAATCCATATTGATGGCGTGAAAGCCCGCTTCTTTTAATCGTCCATAGCAGTTTTCAATAGCTTGTATGGAGTCGTGCCGCCCGATGTGACGCAGGGTTTTTTCGTTCATGGATTGAGGGTTTAAGCATATCCTGTCAATCCCATAGGCCTTAAGAAGGTGCACCTTATCCTCGGTGGTGGTCTCCGACCTGCCGGATTCAAAGGTATACTCACGAAGAGCCGATAAATCAAAGGCCTGCCGGATCGTTTCCAATAATCTTTCAAGAGCTCTCACCGATAGGACCGATGGCGTTCCCCCACCGATATAAATCGTATCGATTTTTTTACCGGCTTTCTCTAAAAGGCTTCCTGTCCATTGAATCTCTTTGATTAAATTTTCAAGATACAGAGCTAAGTTCTTTCCCTTTTGGTCCACCACCGTGGAGATAAAGGAGCAATAGGTGCACTTGCTCAGACACAAGGGAATGCCGATGTATAAGGACACCTTGTCGGGGTTTAAAGGATAGATTAAAGGCATTTCACGAAGTGCAAGGCCGGTCATTAAGTCGGCTTTTTCGCTTGAGCAATGAAAGTGCTCGCGAATTTTTTGAAGCGTTTCCGCCTCTGTATACCCTTTTCTTAAAAGTGCATGGGCATGTTTAACGGGTTTGACACCTGTAAAAGCGCCCCATGCCAAGGGCTTATTCAAATACGCCGACATAAAATCATAAAGATAGAGTTTGATTTGTTGGTTTTGTTTTCGATCGCCACCGAAGGAGAAACACTGTTTTTTGCACAATTTCTCTCCATTAAAAGCTTTGATCTGTAATTTTGACTCTTGTACTTCTACCTGAATGTGATCTGCGTATGTCTCTGTATAACTGATGGGTAGTTCCGGCATCAGTTGCTGCATAATTTCAAAAAACAACCGGTTCGTTTCAGGACGGTTGCTTTGAAAACTCAGTTTGTCCACTTATCGCCTCGCGATAAAGGGATTGGCTTTTCTTTCGTAACCGATGGTGGTATTCTCTCCGTGACCGGATAAAACCTTCGTTTCGTCGGGTAATTCCATCAATTTGTCCAAGGAGGACATCATGGTTGTATAAGAGCCACCGGGGAAATCCGTTCGACCGATGGAAGACCAAAACAAGGTGTCACCCGAAAACAAGGTGTCGCCCGTTAAAAAACACACGGAACCGACAGTATGACCGGGGGTGTGCATCACCTTTAATGCATGACTGCCCACATTAATGACATCCCCATCTTTAAAGGTATGCTCCGCGGGGTCAAAGGTTTTGCCGATGCCCATCATATTCGATAAGTTATGGGCTGCAGAGGTTAAACACGAAGCATCCTCTTCGTGGATGTACACCGCTGCGCCGGTTAAGGCTCGCGCCTCATCCAAACCCAGCAAGTGGTCGATATGCCCATGGGTTAAAATAATTTTGTTGACCTTTAAATGATTGTTGTTGATGATTTGTTCAACGCGTTGGTCGGGATAACCGGGATCGATGATTGCCGCCTCCTGAGAGGCTTCGTCCCAAATAATATAGCAATTGGCCCCCATAGGGCCAACCATTAATTTTTCTATTCTCATGTCGTCTCCTAAAAAACTTTTTCGCTGTCCAAAAGCAACGTTACCGGCCCGTCGTTGTGAATAGTCACTTGCATTTCGGCTTGAAATTCGCCGGTGGCAATTTTTTTGACGGGGCTTTCTTGAACCATCCGAACAAATTGATCGTATAATTTCTCCGCATCCTCAACGGAGCCACCTCTGGAAAATCCGGGACGTCTGCCCTTTCTGCAATCGCCATAAAGGGTAAATTGAGAAATGACTAACAATTCGCCGCCAACATCTAAAAGGGATAAGTTCATTTTTCCGTTTTCATCTTCAAAAATCCGCAAGTGGATGGTTTTGTTGATGATATACTCACAATCTTGAAGGGTATCGTCTTCTTTAATTCCTAAAAACAACGTAATGCCGGGACCGATAGCGCCAATCTCTTGACCGTCTACCGATACGGACGAAGAGGATACTCTTTGAATTACTGCTCTCATAACACTCCTACAATCGAGATACCGAAATCACTTGGGGGATTTTATTGATTTTATTCATCATCAAGCTCAGTTCTCGTCTATTTTTTACTTCAAAGGCGATGCGAATATAGGTAAAGCCGTCGTTGGCATCGTAGGCGGATATATTGGTCATGCGAATATTGGATTCGATGAAGACCTTTTGAACTTCAATTGTAATGCCCTCGCCGATGTGCGCCTTGATTTCCAACTCCGCATGGTAGGTTCCAACATAACCGTGTTTATTCCACTCGACCTTTACAATTCGGCTGGGATCTTTTAAATCCATGACGTTTTTACAATCGCTTCGATGGACGGATATTCCCCTGCCCACTGTAATGTATCCTACGACGGGATCTCCGGGTAAGGGATGACAGCATTTAGCAAAATGCACGTCGATGTCGCTGTAACCGGCTACGGTGATATCGCTTAAACCGGTGCTTTTGCTTTCGACCGGGGTAACGATTTCCTTTTCTTCTTCCTTTGGAAATTCTTCGGGAAAAATCATTTGCATTTTCTGAAAAACCGTTTGGAAGCGAATACCGCCAAAACCGAGGGCAGCATAAAAATCGTTGAGATTTTTATAACCCATCTTCTCGGCCACCACTTCTATTTCCGAGACGTTGGCCAGTTTGGAATCCTGTAAGCCTTCTCGCTTGAGCTCTCGCTCAATGATGTGTTTCCCCTTGGAAATATTTTCGTCTTTTTCTGCTTTCTTAAAAAACTGACGAATTTTATTCCGTGAGTTGGCGGACTTAACAATTTTCAACCAGTCCCTACTGGGGCCGTTGGAGTTTTTAGAAGTTAAGATTTCGATGATGTCTCCGTTTTTTAAGGTGTAGTTGAGAGGAACAATTCTCCCATTGACCTTAGCCCCGACGCATTTGTTGCCGACATCGCTGTGAATGCGGTATGCAAAGTCCAGAGGGCATGCCCCTTGGGGCAGAGAGATGACCTCTCCTTGAGGTGTAAAAACGTATACCTCTTCGTTTAAAAAATCGACTTTAACGGTCTCCATCAAGTCGGTGGCTGTTTCCATTTCTTGTTGCCACTCGATGATTTGGCGTATCCAAGCGATCTTCTCGTCGAATTTATTGTCTTTCCTTTTGGAGCCTTCTTTATACTTCCAATGCGCGGCGATTCCGTATTCTGCAATTTTGTGCATTTCTTCGGTGCGCACTTGTATTTCGAAGGGTTCGCCACTGGGCCCGATAACCGTCGTGTGAATGGATTGGTAGTTGTTGGGTTTTGGCGTTGCGATATAGTCTTTAAATAATCCGGGAATCGGATTCCAAATTTGATGAACGGCACCGATAACAGCATAGCAATTGGGCAACGTGTCCACGATGATGCGCACGGCAACGAGGTCGTAAATTTCATCGAACTCCTTGCGCTGAGCTTTCATTTTTTTATAAATGGAATAAAAGTGTTTGGGACGTCCGTAAACCTTTGCGGTGATGCCCGCTTTGTTTAGCGTCTCTTGGATCATCTCAATGACCGTGTTGATGTAATCGTCCCGGCTTCTCTTTTTGAGTTTGACTTTTTTGACCAAATCGTAATAAGCCTTGGGATCCAAATATTTTAAGGAAAGATCTTCCAATTCCCCTTTAAGTTTTTGAATCCCCAAACGGTTGGCAATGGGCGCATAGATTTCCAAGGTTTCCTTAGCCTTTTCGACTTGCTTGTATTCTTTCATGTACTCTAAGGTGCGCATGTTATGCAGTCTGTCCACCAGTTTGATGATGACCACTCGGATATCCTTGGCCATGGCTAAGATCATTTTTCTAAGGTTTTCCGCTTGACTCTCTTCCTTGGATTGAAAGTCGATGCGCCCTATTTTAGTCACACCATCGACTAAATTGGCAACATCTTGGTTGAATTGCTTTTTGATCGTTTCATAAGAAACGTCCGTATCTTCGATAACATCGTGAAGGATGGCAGCGACGATGGTTTCCACGTCCATTCTAAATTCAACCAAAATATAGGCAACAGAAACAGGATGTATGATGTAGAGTTCACCAGACATCCTCCTTTGGTCTTTATGCGCTTCCTTAGCCAATTCAAATGCCCTTTGTATCATATCGATATCGGCATCCGCATCGTTGGCTTTAACTAGGTTGATGACATTGTCTATTTTACTTTTTATTCCGTCGCTCAATCCAACCGACCTCTTTCATCTTTATTAAGCATAGATTCTTGCAAGCTCAAACATTAACACTAACGATCGTATCTCACTAAACTTTTAATCGTGTATTCCTTCAGCAGTTCCCTGCCCTTTAACTCTTCCAGTTCTATCAAAAACAACGCACCGGCTACTTCGCCTCCCAGACGTTCCACCAAATTACAGGTGGCTTTCATCGTGCCCCCCGTGGCCAATAAATCGTCGATGATTAGAACCCTATCTCCCGGTTCTACGGCATGTTCTTGAATTTGAACAATGTTCTCTCCATACTCCAAGCTGTAGGATTCCGTTTCTACGATTCCCGGAAGTTTTCCCGGTTTTCTGACGGGAACCAAGGCGACCTTCAACAGATATGCCAGAGGAGAGGCAAAAAAGTAACCTCTGGATTCCGGTGCACAAATCTTGTTGATATCTAAAGCTTTGGCAAATTTAAAATAAGTGTCGATTACTTCCGTAAAAGCATCGGGATCAATGAGAACGCTGTTGATATCTTTAAAACTTATCCCTTCGATGGGAAAATCTTCATAAACATGGATCTTTTCTTTCAGTTCTTCCAGTGGCATTTCTAAAAACTCACTTTCCTTATTAACGTGAATACGTTTTTAATTTTATCATTAACGGGGCTTTTTGAATATCTTTTTTATCTCTCGTTTTGTGAATTTTAAAAGATAATGATTCATCTTCTATTGTATAGGATATCAAATCTAATTCAACTAGTATTTCTAAGACAAACAAAAGTTTTATAAAATCCGTATGGCTGTGCAGTGGATAAGGGCTTTGGGTCTTTCTCAACCATTGATAAATTTCTACACAAGCTCCACGGTCGATGTCGACGTTTTGCAGTCTTTGTAATTCGATAGAACTTAAGGGAGCACCTAGGGATACTTTGTTGAGGACCGATCGGGCTTGCTTGTGGGCAGTTTCAGAATTTATTTTTAAATCCTGAATTACCCATTGTAAGTTCTCCATACCGCGAAACCGATTGATCGTCGGTTGGGCAACCACCGATACCACATGGTGGTTGGATACGGGAAAGCGTCCCTTAGCTCTGAAGGCAATGGCTTTTTCCGTGCCCAGTTGAAAGCTCAAATGGTTTTGCTCTTGACCCAACCAGCGCACATTGTCCACCACTTCGTTTTCAATGCAAACCAAGGGTTTCGGATTGCCTAGGCCGTAGGGTTCAAAGCGCTCGATGTTTTTGACGTTTTCCAAACTCATCTCCTTGGAAGAGATGGCCACATCGTAGGAGATGGTCTTGATATTGTATTGTTTTTGATTTTTTTCTTCCGCCCGTTGCAACAACGCCCTGTAAAATGTCGCGATATTTTCAGGTTCAATGCTGAAACCCGCCGCTTGGTTGTGCCCGCCATAGTTGATGAGGTGTTCCCCCGTCTCTTTTAAATACTCATAGATAGAGGTACCCACGACGGAACGGCAAGAGCCCTTGGCCACACCCTTGTCGTCCAACCCGATAACGATGGTCGGTTTGTACCAAATTTCCTGAATTTTAGATGCAACAATACCGATGACACCGGTGTGCCATTCGGGGTGATAGGCCAACAAAATGTCTTTCTTTTCATCTTCTGCTTGGCGGATAGCTGTAACGGCCTGGCGGGTCATATCTCTTTCGATGCGTTGGCGCTCATCGTTGAAATCCTTCAGTTTACGGGCGATTGTTTCGGTCCCTTCCGCTCCTTCGGACAACAACAAGGCGACAACACAATCCCCGACATCCAAACGTCCGGGAGCATTGAGTTGCGGCCCGAGGATAAAACTGACCTGCCCGGCATTGAGTTGCTCCAGGCGATTGACCTGCATCATCGCTGCGATACCGGGGTTTTTAGGGCCTTCATTGATGCTTTTTAAACCGTGATACACCAGAATGCGGTTTTCTTCCACAATGGGTACCATATCTGCAATGGTTGCCAACGCGACGCACTCCAGCATATTGAGAAGGTCCACCTCTGCGGGGCGCACCGTCAACAAGGCCTGTATCAGTTTAAAGGCGACACCGGCACCGCAAAGTTCGTGAAAAGGGTAGGTGTTGTCTTCCCTTTTGACATCCACCACCGCAACAGCGTCCGGAAGCATACCCGGGCATTCGTGGTGGTCCGTTACGATGGTATCGATACCCAAGCTTTTTGCATAAGCGATCTCTTCGCCTGCAGCGATACCGTTGTCGACCGTTATGATCAACGATACCCCATCCTCGTTTAATTGGGTAATCACACCTTTGTGGAGACCATACCCTTCCAGATGGCGATTGGAAATATGATAGCGCACACGGCCGCCGGCGGCATTCAAATAGCGACACAGCACGGCCGTACCCACAGTGCCGTCGGCATCGTAATCGCCATAGACGCAAATTTTTTCTTGTTGTTCAATGGCATCGACGATGCGTGTAACGGCTTTTTTCATGTCCGGCAATAGAAAAGGATCGTGCAGATCTTCCAGACGCGGTTTCAAAAATGAGGTCATCGCTTCCGGGGAAGACAAACCCCTGCGGTAAAGAATTTCTGCCGTGATGGTATCGATTCCCATTTGCGCTGCGTTTTTTTTGATTTGTTCATCATCAATGACGATGTCGTTTCTTATTTTCCATTGTGACATGATCGCTCCGAATCTTTTTATGTATAAAAATCCATTTTTCTTAAAACGGGACTCTGCTCTTCAGCAAGCCACACCTTTTGGGTAGTTGCATCTCGATAGAAAAATCTCGCCGATATCAAATAAAATCGCCGAACTTCAAGGCACAATCGTCGCCTTTTCATACATCTCAGATAGGCGCCTTGCCCTTGAGTGCAAGCGATTTTATCGAATCATTCATATGTTTTTGGTTATTTTATCCTCGCACTCGCTTTGCCTTTTGAGTAAAGCGAGAGTGGGGGAATTTTTTCTCCAACAGCACCCAAATAGGGCTGGCGACAAAAATCGATGAATAACAACCGATGATTAAACCGACTATAAGGGGTAGCGCAAAATCTCGAATAGCAACACCGCCAAAAATATAGAGACTTGTAACCGCCATTAAGGTGGTCAGGGTTGTATTGACGCTTCTCCTTAAGGATTGGTTAATGGAGCGATTGACCAATTCATCCACATCCATTTTTTTGTAAAGTCGACTGTTTTCTCTGATTCTGTCAAAGACGACAATGGTGTCGTTAATGGAATACCCTAAAATGGTTAAAATCGCTGCAATAAACGGGCTGTTGACGGGTATTCTGAAAAAAGAATACACTCCGATCATAATGATCACGTCGTGGATCAACGCCGATACTGCCGCCAAACCGAAAAAGAATTGAAAGCGAAAGGTAATGTACACCAAAATCATGACGACCACCACAGTGGAGGCAAGAGCCGCATTCTTGGCAGTTTCGCCACCGATGGTGGGAGAAATGGTGTCGATGGACAATAAGTCTTTATCCTCTAAGCCATATTCTTTCTTGAATCCCTCAAAAATCTCTTTACGCTGTTTTTCATCTAGGTTTTCCTTGGTTCCGATGATGATATTCGTTTTGTCATCCCCCGCATAGGTGATGTCTGCTCCTTTGTCGTAGGGGTCTACAATTTTTCGGGCATCTTCGGTTTTAAAGTGTTGGTGCAAATCGATGGTGATGATGGTACCGCCTAAAAAGTCGATGCCGTAGTTTAAACCCTGCACCAAAAAAGAACCAATGGTCAATAAGAGCATCAAACCGGATAAGATAAACCATATTTTTGTTTTTTCAATTATTTTGAAATTATTTTTCATTCCAGTCTCCCCTTATATCCCATAGAATTGTTCGCTCTCGATAAACTCGGCGCCGACAAACCATTTGATCAATTGTTTTGTCAGAACAACCGCAGTCAATAAAGAGATGACAATACCCAATACCAAGGTCACCGCAAAGCCTTGAACCGATCCCGTACCTAGGACGTATAAAACAATACCGGCAATCAAGGTGGTGATATTGGAGTCCATAATGGTGGTCATGGCTCTGCCGAAGCCTGCGTCGATGGCGGAACCTAAGGAACGGCCCGTACGCGCTTCGTCCTTGATCCTCTCAAAGATAATGACGTTGGCATCCACCGCCATACCCACCGACAAGATCATACCTGCAATACCCGGTAAGGTCAAAACGACGTTCAATGCTGTCATTAAATAAAAATTAAACATAATGAATACCAAGAGGGCAATATCCGCAACCATGCCTAAGCCTCTGTAAAAGATCAGCATGAAGATAAAGACACCGATAATACCAATCATACCTGCCTTGGCGGATTGTATCAAAGAGTCTTGCCCTAGGGTTGGGCCGATGGTTTTAACTTCTAAAGGGCTCATTTTTAATGGTAATGCACCACCGCGAATCAATTCTGCCAAGCGCCCCGCTTCGTTCATATCCCTTAAGCCTTCGATGATGGCTTCCCCTTGGGTAATGACCACGTTGACGACGGGCTCTGAAATAATGTCGTCGTCTAATTTGATTTTAATGGTTTGACCAATAAACTTTTCTGTCGCTTCTGCAAAGAGTTTGGTACCGTCTTCGTTGAATTTTAAAGTGACAACCGGTTTTTCGATACCGGTAGAACCGGCATTTTTAACGGCCTTGGAGTCGATCACATCCTTACCCGTTAAAATAACGTTGCCGTCGGGCCCGACAAATTCCAATTGTGCGGTTTTTCCGATCATTTCAAGGGCTTCCTGTTGGTCTTGAATGGAAGGAATGGAAACCCTAATGCGGTCCTCTCCTTGTTTGGCTACTGTCGCATTGGTGACACCCATGGTATCCACCCGTTTGGTGATGGCGGCGATGGTCGCTTCCATTTTTTCCGCTGTGACGCCGTCGGCATCATCGGAATCAGCTTGAAGGACCACATTCACACCGCCGGTCAAATCTAAACCGTAGTGCAAATGCTGTTGAACTTTACCGATATCGTAAATACCGATTGAGATGCCACGAAACATGACAAACCCTAAAACTGCGATGATGCCCAGCGCCAGTAAAAAACGCCACGCATTTTTTTTGCTCCTTTTGGATTTCAATACTTTTCTCCTTAACATAGTTATTGCTCTCACAAGTGCTGTCGTACTTACAAATGTCGTTCAAGCCCCGGTACTATGCTTTTTGATCAGCAACAGGGCATTTCTTTTGATGATTTTAAAACCTCGCCATCCCATAGCGGTATGGCCATAGGTTCTTTTAAAGTTCTCATCGGTCATTTGAATAAAACCTTTTAACTTTGGCGCGATATAACGCAAATCCTCTACAGAAGGTTTGCGAACTTTGGCGTTAAAAGGGCACGCGTATTGACAGATATCGCAACCATATAGATAGGTTTGAATTCTTTTCTCCTCACTGGGGTTTAAAGATTTTTTCTGAGTTAAATAAGAGATGCAACGGGTAGGCTCTAAGCAAAAGCCTTCTCCCAAGGCTTTGTGTGGACAAGCTCGGACACAGCGTTCGCAAGTACCACAACGCGATGCCATGGGTTTCTTTTTTTTAAAATCTATTTTTCTATCTACGAGAATTTGCCCAATGTTGAAAAAACTGCCATAATCGGGGTGTATCAACAAGTTGTTTTTGCCAAAAAATCCCAAACCGGCTTCATAGGCACTCTCTCTATCCACCAAGCGGGCATTGTCGACGAAAATGCGGTAAACCATGGGGCCGAATTGTTGAACCAATTGTTCCATGAAGCTCTTCGCTTTTTCTTGCAATACCCGGTGGTAATCTCTTCCCCAGGCTATTTCGGCAATGCGTCCTCTTCCCTTTTCATTGAAGGGTGGCGGTGTTCCACCATAGGGTACGCCAAAAACAATGATGGTCTGCACTTGCTCAAAAGCTTTGCAAAAATTAATTCTATCACGAACAGCAACTTTTTCAAACTCCGTTTTTCCCATAGCCTCTCGTTGCAAGAGCCTTTTACCGGCATCCACCAAAGGATCGGGAGATAAAAATCCGATCATTGGAATACCTTGAGTTTGTGCACATTTAAGGACGTCCTTGTCGCTTAGAGTTGCAATTGATGTTCTATCTTTTGCCATATCTTCTCTTTTCCTTTTTTAGTGGTAGCAGAGAAAAAAATATAACCATCTTCATCTAAATCCAAGGTGTCTTTGAGGGTCTTCATCGAGCGACTCAATTGGTTCTTGGACAATTTATCGGATTTTGATGCGATCACCAAGGGTTTAATCTGATAGTATTCGAGCCATCGGTACATCAGCACATCGTCCTCCGTAGGTGGGTGACGGCTATCAACCAACAGCAGCACCATCTTTAAATGTTCTCTTGTAAGAAGATAGGTCTCGATCATTTTGCCAAATCTCTCTCTCTCTTTTTTCGAGACTTTAGCGTACCCGTAACCCGGCATGTCTACAAAATAAAAACGTTCGTTGAGCCGATAAAAATTGATGGTTTGCGTTTTTCCCGGCTGAGAAGAGGTCCGCGCCAAGTCCCTTCGATCGATCATGGCATTGATGAACGAGGACTTACCCACGTTGGAACGTCCGAGAAGAACCACCTCCGGGAGGTGGTCTTCCGGGTATTGTTCCGGTCGAACAGCCGAAATGACTATTTCCGCTGTGTTTATGAACATAAAATATCACCAAAAACCGTGTTCACCACTTCGTCCATTCTGCTGACTTGAACGATTTCCAAATCTTTTAAAATAATATCCGGCACGTCTTCCAAATCTTTGTCGTTATCTTTTGGAATACAAACTTTTTTAATACCGGCGCGATGGGCAGCGGTCAGTTTTTCGCGAAGCCCACCGATGGGTAGGACGCGACCACTCAAGGTGATTTCTCCGGTCATTGCAAGATTTTGGGACACGCCCTTTTTAGTCAGAGCCGATATCAACGCTGTGGTCATGGTAATCCCTGCAGAAGGGCCATCCTTTGGAACAGCTCCCTCAGGTACGTGAACGTGAATATCCTTTTTTTCATAAAAATCTTCGGGGATACCCAGACAATCGTATTGCGAGCGGATATAGCTGATGGCCGCTTTAACAGATTCCTGCATAATCTCACCCAATTGTCCGGTAATCTCCACTTTGCCTTTACCGCGTACGACAACCACTTCGATTTGAAGGGTTTCGCCTCCCACAGCCGTCCATGCCAAGCCGTTGACCAAGCCGACAACTTTTTCGTCTGTCGCCAAGTCGAAGTGGTACTTATTTTTGCCCAAGTACTTATTGACATTCCTTTGCGTGATGAAAACGCCGTCCTTATCGAATTCGACTATTTCCTTGGCTGCAACGCGGGCAACGCGAGCTATTTTTCTGTCCAGTTCCCGGACGCCGGACTCTCTCGTATGATAGGAGATGATGCTCTCCAAAGCATTTTCACTGATTCTAAAATTATCTTCATTCAATCCGTGAATTTCTCTTTGCTTCGGTATGAGATAGCGTTTGGCAATTTCCAATTTCTCGCTTTCCACGTAACCGTTGACCTCTATGACCTCCATTCGATCCAGTAAAGGACGCGGAATGGTGGCGACAGTGTTGGCAGTGGTCAAGAAAAGAACTTTGGACAAATCGAAGGGCAGTTCCAAATAATTATCCGTGAAGGTGCCGTTTTGTTCCGGATCTAAAACTTCCAATAAAGCCGATGCCGGGTCTCCTCTAAAGTCTTGGCTGAGCTTATCCACTTCGTCCAGTAGGAATAAGGGGTTGGAGGACTTTGCTTGTTTGATGTGATAGATAATGCGCCCCGGTATCGCCCCCACATAGGTGCGGCGGTGGCCCCTTATTTCGGCTTCGTCCCGCATGCCACCGAGGGACATGCGAATGTATTTTCTACCCAAGGCCTCTGCAATGGATTTGGCGATAGACGTTTTTCCAACTCCCGGGGGGCCTACGAGACAAATAATCGGCGATTTTAAATTATCCGCCAGTTTTAAAACCGAGATGTACTCTAAGATTCTCTCTTTCACCGACTCTAAAGCGTAGTGGTCCTTGTCCAAAATTTTTCTGGCTTTGGCCACATCGACAGTTTCTTCGGTGTAAACCTTCCAAGGTAAATCCAAGATCCATTCGATATAGCTTTCGATGACGCCGGATTCAGCGGAGCCTGCAGGTACTTTCCGCAAGCGATTGATTTCATTGTGCACCTTTGAGCGCACCTCTTGGCTCACATCCAGAGCTGCCAATCGTTTTTCGTAATCTTCAATCTGGTCGACGGTATCTTCTTCACCCAATTCATCTTGGATAATTTTAATTTGTTCTCTTAAAACGTAATCTCTTTGGTTTTTGTCTAATTCGGCTCGAACTTTTTCTTCGATCTGTTGTTCGATTTTAATCATCTCGATTTCCGAAACGATGACCTCGTAGGTTGCCAAAAGTCGCTTCTCAATATTGCGTTCCTGCAAAATCTTTTGAGCATCCTTCCCGTCAATCATCAAATTGGAACAGACCACGTCGATCATTTGATCGGGATTGTCTACAATTTCCAACAGATTCATGATATCCGATGAGGATTTTCTATTGTAGGTTAAATATTTTTGCAAAGCACTTTTGACCATGCGAATCAAGGCTTTTGTCTCTGCAGTTTCGATATAGGTGGCTGTGATCGGACTATAGATGATTTCAAAGAAGGGTTCATATTGCGTGTATTCCACAATCTCCGCCCTTTCCTTAATCTCTACTAAAACCCGGATAACATTTTCGGGCATTTTCAGCATTTGTTTAATTTTTGCGACACAGCCTACTTCATAAACCTCTTCCGGGTTGGGGTTTTCTTCTTTGATGTCTTTTTGTTCGGAAAGCAAAATAATTTGATCCCTCGTCATCGCCGCTTCTATAGCATTGATAGACTTGGTGCGGCCAATATCGAAGTGGATCACCATACCGGGAAACACGCTGGTGCCTCGCATCGGAATGAGAGGTATCGCTTTTGATTCAAGAACCGTTTGGTTTTGCTCCTCCGAATGTATGTGGTAACCTTCCACATAAGGTTCTATTTTTTTTATATTCATATTATTTCCTCTAAATACAATCATATTAAAAAAGCAATCTGGAGAGATTGCTCTGGATTAAATAAACCGTGATGATAACAAAATCTCGGTGCATATTGATTCTAGGATGACCATTGAGCATCTCAAATTTCAGCTCTTCATCCACCAATGATCGATCAACAAACAATCCATACGGATTCAGCAGTACCTTAAGGCTTTTCCTTCTTCATTCCAAGGTGGCACTTTGTTTCTCAGGTCACCGAGTTTTGTTACTGATCGTCAACTTTCAGCGGATCTAGGATGCATCCGATGCGTTTTCATTTTTCTTAATGTTAACGGGCTCTGCGTTGTCGTTGACAACTGCAGCGGTGATGACAACCTTGGCGATATCCTCTTGACAGGGTACGGAGTACATGATATCCAACATGGTATTTTCAATAATACCCCGCAGGCCTCTGGCTCCGGTTCCATTTTCGATGGCTTTCTCGGCAATCGCATGTAATGCTTCGTCTTCAAATTCCAATTCGATCTCTTCATAGGAAAGGAGTTTTTGGTATTGTTTGACTAAGGCATTTTTGGGTTCCGTTAAGATGGATAGCATCGCATCTAAATCCAATGAATCTAGAGTTGTGATGACGGGTATCCTTCCCACAAACTCCGGTATTAAACCGTATTTCAATAAATCCTGAGGTAGGATGGCATCGAGGATGTTTTCCTTTTCCCGCTCTTCCAAGGTTTTGATGGTCGCTTGGAATCCGATGGCGGATTTTTCTTTTCTTCTCTCGATAATTTTTTCCATACCGTCAAAGGCACCGCCACAGATGAATAGAATATCCTTGGTTTCCATGGCGATAAACTGTTGGTGAGGGTGTTTTCTGCCACCTTGAGGCGGTATATTGGCGGTCGTTCCTTCCAAAATCTTCAACAGAGCTTGTTGAACCCCTTCGCCGCTGACATCTCTGGTGATGGAGGGGTTGTCTGATCTTCTGGAAATTTTGTCGATTTCATCGATGTAAATGATGCCCGTTTGCGCTCTTTCGATATCCATATCCGCTGCCTGTAGGAGTTTTAATAAAATGTTTTCGACATCCTCTCCCACATAACCGGCTTCGGTTAAAGAGGTGGCATCGACGATGGCAAAGGGTACTTTTAAAATACGCGCCAAGGTTTGTGCCAAAAGGGTTTTACCGGAACCCGTGGGGCCCAATAAAAGTATATTGGATTTTTGAATCTCGACGTCGTTATCTTTATCGGTACCGATTCTCATCCGTTTATAATGGTTATACACAGCCACAGCTAACGCTTTTTTTGCGTTTTCTTGGCCGATAACATAGTCATCTAATTGTTCTTTGATTTCCTTCGGTGTTGGCAACGCATCGGAAAACAAGTATTGGTGATCCTGATCGGCATTGATGATTTCCTCACAAAAACCGACACATTCGTTGCATATATAGACACCCGGCCCGGCGATCATGCGCTTCACTTCGGCCTGGCTTTTCCCACAGAAGGAACATCTCATTTGTTTAATATTGTTTCCTTCTCCGTCCATAAGGTGCTCCTTTCTAACGATGGGTTAAAATTTGATCGATTAACCCATAATCCAATGCTTCTTTGGCGGACATGTAATTGTCTCTGTCCGTATCTTTCGAAATGGTTTCTAAGGATTTTCCCGTTCTTTCACTTAAAATTCGATTGAGTTTCTCTCTGGTTTTCAATAAACGTTTGGCGTGGATTTCGACATCTACACTTTGCCCGTGGGCGCCACCCATGGGTTGATGAATCATAATCTCGCTATTGGGTAGTGCAAAACGGGAGCCCTTTTCTCCGGCTGCCAACAAAAAGGCACCCATGGATGCAGCCATACCTATACATAAGGTTGACACGGGGCATTTAATAAAGTTGATGGTATCGTAAATCGCAAATCCTGCTGTTACCGATCCACCGGGGCTGTTGATATAGATTTCCACAGGTTGATCGGGACTTTCCGATTCCAAATAAATCAACTGGGCAACCACTAAGGAAGCCACCGTATCGTTGATTTCCCCGTCTAGAAAGATAATTCTATCTTTGAGCAGACGGGAGTAAATATCATATCCTCTTTCTCCCAATCCGGTTTTTTCCACCACCATGGGTATCAGATTGGCGTTGTACATAAGTTCTCCTAATTGACTTTTGCTGCTGATATCAGCAGGTCCATCGCTTTTTTTCTTTTAACATCCATACGGACATAATCCAACATTTCGCCTTGCATCATTTTTTTGAAGTCTTCAATTTTCTGATTGTACGTAGCGGCCTGTCTTTCGATTTCCTCTTCTATTTCTTCTTCGGTTACGTCTATATTTTCCGCTTCTACAACGGCGTCAAAAACGTACTCATTTTTGATTCTCGTTTCGACTTCGTCCTTCATGCTTTCGGCAAAAGCCATTCTGTTTGAGCCGATCATTTGTAAATAGTTGTCGAAGTCCATACCTTGGTTGCCCAGTTGTTGCTCATATTTTTGTACCATTCTGGCGACTTCTTCGTCTACTAAGAGCGAGGGAACATCCATCTCCACATTACCCGCCGCAAAATCAATGACTTTTCTTTCCGCTTCAGCGCGACGCTCTTTCGTTTTGGTTTCCAAGAGCTTTTCTTTGGTGTCTGCTTTCAATTCTTCCAAGGTGTCGAATTCGCTGACATCTTTGGCAAATTCATCGTCCAATTTCGGCAGTTCCTTCACTTTAACTTCCTTGACGGTTACTTTAAAGACCGCTTCTTTACCCTTTAATTCTTCTGCATGGTAGGTTTCCGGAAAGGTCACCTTAACTTCGACTTCATCGCCTTTTTTATGACCGATGAGTTGCTCTTCAAAACCCGGAATAAAGGTATCAGAACCTATAACCAAGGCGTAGTCTTCTCCGGCACCGCCTTCAAAGGCAACATCGTCGATAAAACCTTCGAAGTCGATGACTGCGGTGTCTTTTTCTTTTAAATTCGCATCGTCATCTGTGATGATTCGCGCGTTTTGCTCTTGCATCTTTTCCATTTCTGCGTTGAGCTCTTCTTCTGTGATTTCCGGTTCAAGGCTTTCGATTTCAGCGCCTTTGTATTCACCCAATGTCACTTCGGGTTTCACACCCAATTTGACCTTTAATGTCGCTCCCTCTTCGCTGATGTCTTCTATATCTTCTAAAATGGGACGGGTTACCGGTGCTAATTCTAAAACTTCTATACTGCTTTCATAAGCAGTAGGAAAAGCAAATTCGACAGCATCATCATAAAAAACTTCTTTACCATAATGCGCTTCGATGAGTTTTCTCGGTGCTTTACCTTTTCTAAAACCTTGAATTGTAAAATGTTTTTTATTTTTTTCATAGGACTGTTTCAAAGCTTTTTGAAAACTGTCTTTATCGATTTTAAATTCAATGGTTACAACATTTTTTTCATTATTTATAATTTGGGCACTCATAATTCCTCCTGAGTCGGTTAATATCAATTTTTAAAGTATATCATAGCTTTTTTGCCAGTTCAACATCAATTTCCACATGGAAAAGGCTATTTTAAGAGAGTTAAGATGTTTTTTAGTGAAGTTATGCCTTTATTCTTTATCAGAAGCACAATATCTTTACTTTTTAACCTCTCATCAATCAAAATAAGCTCTATGCAAAGAAAAAGAGCTATTCTTTACCAGAAAATTTGATTGTAGTGCAAATAGATGGCTTTTGAAGCAGATCATCCTATGGCCGATTTTTCTTTCGATAGATAGATGAAAGTTTTCAGATGGCCTGACTATGATAAAAGAATAAAACCGGTTTGAAAGTAAGTTTAGAAGATCCCTTTTCAGATCGATAGCTTTATCGATCTGAAGGCATACATCTCCACTTAAACCGGTTTTAAAATTGCTATATGATTTTGTCTGTATTTATTTCAGTCTTTTTTCGTAAGTTTTAACATTGTATTCCGCTTTTAATTCTTGAAGAAAAGCATCTTGAGCACTGAGAACTTCATCAATTTTTGCATTTTCTTTCTTCTTTAAGTCCTCAAGTGTTTTGGTCAATTCTTCGGAAGCCTTTTGGGATTTTAACTGGCTTTCGATTTCGGCTTTTTTATCCTCCAATGTCACCTCTTTGGTGTCCGGCTTTTCATAAACATAAATGATGTGGTAGCCAAATTCCGATTGAACCGGTTGGGTGGGCACATCCTTTTCCGCATTGAAAGCCGCTTTAGAAAACTCCGGAACCATACGTTTTTCATCGAAGGAGCCTAAGTCGGCAGCTTCTTTGACTTTTTCGTCGCTCTGATAGGTTTCTACGACTTTTGCAAAGTCTTCTTTTGAGTTAATATCTTTAACGTTATTGTAGATCTCTTCGGCGTCTTCTTTCTTTTCCGCTAAAATATGAAAGGCGGACACCGTTTTAGCATTGTAGGTATCTTTCTTTTTGTCGAAGGTTTCTTTGATTTCTTTATCGCTGACTTCCTGTTTGTCTTCTATTTCTCTTTTAATATGTGCGTGAATCCACTGGCTTTCCGCATCCTCTTTTTGAAAGTCTTTAAATTGTTTTTCTGTCATAAAATAGGTCTTTAAAAAGGTCTCCAAGCCTTCTCCATCGGGAAAGAAGTTTTGCCATTGCCCTTGGATGGCCGCTTCGTTTTCTTTAACTTTTTTCTCGTCAATTTTTAAATTTTCTTGATCCGCGTAGTTTTTCAAAGCTTTTTTCTGTACTAAGGATTGAACGACTTGTTCATGAACTTGTTTTTTGCCTTCGCTATCCGTAGGCAATCCTTTACCTGTCATCGCAACGGAGCCCATCAATTGCTTGATGTAATAGTATTGGTACTCGCCCTTTTTAATATCTTCTTCACCGATGGTTCCGATAATGGCGTTAAATTCCTTTTCCGGTTCCTTTTGCATGACTTCTATTTTTTTATTCATGGCTTTTTGCGCCATTTCGCCATTGGTTAAAATCGTTTTGATGGCTTTTTCAAAGGATTCTTCATTGCTGTTGTACTTTTTTAAAATTTTTTCAAAATTGGTATTGTGTTTGACATTTTCTATTAAGCCTTTGACTTGCCCATCGATCGCTTTTTCATCGACTTCTAAGTTTTCCTTTTCGCCGTTATGGGCTAAAACCGCCAAATTTAACAGCTCGTTAAAAATCTCGGTTTTCATGTTTTGAAGGTCCTTATCTTCCGGAAGTGCCTTGTTTTGCATGCTCAAGTTCATTTCATAATAAGCCATGTAATTTTGAAATAAACTCTTTTCCATATTGTTACCGTCGATTTCCGCAATGGTCTGAGCATTATCCTTTTCCGGGTTGACGGCAACCATGCCGCAACCGGCTAGGTACACCATTGTGAGCAGCAATGTTAAAATTGCCAGCATTTTTTTCTTTTTCATTCCTGTATCCTGTCTCCTTTTAAAGATGTTTTATTCTATCATAGATGAACCATTTGTTCATTGGCTTTTTTCTTCTTTTAAGACATTTAAAAATTGTATCAATGCTTTAAGAATGGCTTTGTGATCGGTCTCTGTAATTTGCATACGCCATCTGGGTCTATCCTCTTTGTCCGCTTTGAGTTTTAATCGATAATCTTGATAAAGAGCTGTGATGGTTTCCGATTTCAATACCGGAGGTTTTTTGTGACCAAAGGTTAAATAAAAATCTTTTCCTCGTTGTGTGATTTCTTGAATGCCTAAAGCTGTGGCGCTGTTGTTGATAATAGCCAAGTACATTAAATTCATGACACCCTTAGGCAGCAATCCGAAACGGTCCTCCAATTCCTCCTGCATATCCCTAAAGTCCTCTTGTGTTTGGATATAGGCAATGCGTTTGTAGATATCGTATTTCATTTCCTCGTTATCGATATAGTATTCAGGAATATAGTTGTCCACCTGTACATGAATTTGTGTCGGTGTAACTTCCTGTTGGCGAACACCTGTGGTTTTTTCTTGGATGGTTTCTTCCAGAAGACGGGTGTACATTTCATAACCGATTCTAAATAAATGTCCCGATTGTTCGCCACCCAGCAGGTTGCCGGCTCCGCGTATTTCCATGTCTCGCATGGCTATTTTAAAGCCGGAACCAAAGGCGGTGAAATCCTTAATGGCCTTCAAACGCTTTTCTGCAATCTCGGTCAATTGTTGTCTGCGATAGGTGATATAACAATAAGCTTGACGGGGTGAGCGACCGATGCGTCCCCTTAATTGGTAAAGTTGGGACAATCCAAAACGATCCCCTTGGTCGATGATCATGGTATTGACATTACCGATATCGATACCGGATTCCACGATGGTGGTGCTGACCAAGATATCGGTCTTGCCTTCTATAAAGTTCTTCATGGTTTTTTCCATCTCCGACGAGGACATCCGCCCATGGGCCATTTCTATTTTGGCATGGGGCACCAAGGTCGCCACATCGGCCAAGGTTTCATCCAAATCGTAGACGCGATTATGTACGTAAAATACTTGACCACCTCTGGACAGCTCCTTTTCGATGTTTTCTTTAATTGTAATCGGGTTGTAAGGCATCACATAGGTTTTGACCGGCTGTCTTCCTTCCGGGGGATCGTTTAAAATACTCATATCTCGAACACCGGATAAAGACATGTGCAAGGTTCTCGGTATGGGCGTGGCACTCAGGGTTAAAACATCCACTTCTGTTTTGAGTTGTTTTAAATGCTCTTTGTCTTTGACACCGAAGCGCTGCTCCTCATCGATGATCAACAGACCCAAGTTTTTAAAACGAACGTCCTTAGAAAGCATGCGGTGCGTACCCACCAGCAAGTCGATTTGACCCGTTGATAAGTCTTCAATTATTCTTTTTTGTTCCCCGGGGCTATTGTATCGCGAGAGGACTTCGACCCCTATGGGGTAATTAGCAAAACGTTCCTTTACCGTAGCGTAATGTTGACTTGCCAAAATAGTCGTCGGGACTAAGAAAGCAACTTGTTTGCCGTCCATGATCGCTTTAAAGGCGGCCCTCAAAGCGACTTCCGTTTTACCGTAGCCCACGTCGCCGCATAGAAGGCGGTCCATAGGTACAGGTGCCTCCATATCCTTTTTAATCTCTTCGATGCTCCTCAGCTGGTCTTCGGTTTCTTCAAAGGGAAAACGATCTTCAAATTCTTTTTGCCAAGGTGTATCTTCGGAAAAGGCAAACCCCTTTCGATTGCGCCGTTCGGCATACAGAGCGATCAGATCATCCGCCATGTCCTCCACAGCTTTTTTTGCTCTTTGCTTGGCTTTGGACCAATCGGGATGACCTAAACGATTAATTTTCGGCTTGCGTTCTCCACCGGTACCAATATAGGTTTGGATGGCGTTCATCTGTTCGATGGCAATATACAATCGCGCTTGTTCTGCGTATTCAATCACCAAAAGGTCTTTATTGACACCGTCAATTTCCATTTTCTCGATACCGCGATAAACTCCGATACCGTGAATATCGTGGACGACGTAATCACCGACTTTTAAATCGGTGAAAGAATCGATGGCTTTGCCTTTTCGTTTGCGGCGTTTCTGTTTGGTTTTTGCAGTTTTAAAGACATCGCTGTCCTTTAGGAAGACAATCCTTTCTCCGGGAAGTGCAAAGCTTTCCTCTAAATCGCCAATTTGAAAGTAAACCCCGGGTTCCGAGACATGGCCAAACCCTGTAAAGTCTCTATCCTTAAAAAAACGCATAAAATGGTCAGCCGAGCTTTGCTCTGAATGGAAAATTAAAATGCGATTGCCCTCAGCCACACTCTGCTGAATAAATTTTTCAAAATAATCCGGCTTGCCGAGGAAATCCTCAACTTCTGTCGTATTTAAATCTAAGATCGTTTGGTTCTGCACTTTTGTATTGAATAGGTAGGTCTTTAATTCCCCCCGGGGTGATGCATCTTTTTCCAAGGTGACTAAGGGGATAAATTTATTTTTCGCTTCTTTAAAAAGCATCCCACCATCGATGAGTCTTTGTGAAGTCTCACGCTGCGACTGATCGAAGTTTTTTTGTTCAGCAACAATTTTTGCATAGTCGGCCCAGATCACGACGGGGTGCTGCAGGTAATGAAAGAGATGACAACGGTCTTTTTCCATTGCAAACAGCAACTCATCCCATGCTCCGGGATTTCTCTCTATGGCTTCTAAAAGCTGACTGTAAATTTCTCCCGAGTATTTTTTTTGTAGATAGGATATGTGTTTATCTCGACGTGCTTGTGGAATGATGATTTCCTTTGCAGGTAGTAGCACCGTTTTTTCGATTTCCCGAATAGAACGCTGATTGGAGGCATCAAAACAACGCATCAAGTCGATTTCATCGTCGAAAAGCTCGATGCGTACCGGATAGGGCGAACCGACGGAAAAAACATCTAGGATGCCGCCTCTGACAGCATACTGCCCCGGCGATTCCACCATATGGGTGCGTTCGTAACCCATTTCTGTTAAGTCGAAGGTAAAGCTCTCCAAGTCTATGCATTTACCGATAGACAGGTGTTGTGCGGTTTTTTTAAAGGTGTCCAAGGGTAGTAGCCGTTTGAGTAAAGCGGATACCGGCGCGACAACCAGCAAAGGTGTTTGTTGATTGGCTAATTGCCACAAAGTATGGACACGTTGATGACTGCTTTCAGGATTGTGGGCTTCGGAATAATAATCTTCCAAACTTTCGGCCGGTAAGTACAAGACGCTGTCTTTGTATTTTTTCGCCAACAAGCGGTATTGTGTTTTTGCGTCTTTTTCTGTTGCTGCGACGAGCAAAACCGTCCGATTGGTCTGTTCTCTGACATAAGCTGCCAAGGGTGCTTTGATCCCGGATTTGACATTATTCAGATATATTTTGTCGTCATTTTGTATGTAATTGATGAGTTCGCGATAAGTCGGTGCGGTGTCCAACCACTTTTTCCAGTTCATTCTATCCCTCAATCCAGTCAAACCCGGAGTTGCCTCCGGGTTGTTGATTTTTATCATTCTGTTCACTCCGCTTTAACGCGGCTTTCAGCTTTGTTTGTCTCTGATGGCGTTTCCTTTTTAACGGATTTTTTCTTACGTTTGTTGATGCGATTCATAGCGAAATCGATGCCTCTGTCAATAAAGTAATCCACTGCTTTTGTGGCGGTTTGAATAGCTTCGAGAATGTTTTCTCTTTCATTTTCGGGGAATTTTGAGAGAACGTAATCTGCTAAGTCATCCCATTGGGGTGGTTTTTTTCCGATTCCCATTCTGATTCTGGCAAATTGATCGTCATCTAATTGATCGATGATCGATCTCATACCGTTGTGGGTACCGGCGGAACCTTTACCCCGCATTCTGACTTCTCCCACGTCAAAATCCATATCATCGTAGATGACCAAAAGGTTTTCTAAGGGGATTTTATAGTATGCCACGATCTCTTTAATACAAAGACCGCTCAAATTCATATAGGTCGTGGGCTTTACCAACAAAACTTTTTCTCCATTTTGATAGTAGGAACCGATGAGTCCGCGGTGTTGGTTTTTGTTGATTTCAATCTTTTTTCTTTTTGCGATAGCATCCACGGCCATATACCCTACATTGTGTCTGGTCTCTTCGTATGCTTGACCGGGATTACCTAAACCAGCGATGAGATACATTTATGAGTAACTTCCCGCAAAGAGTTTGGATAACGAACGTCCGTAATGGATATATTCGATGGCACGCCCGAAAAAAGCACCGGAGCTTAAGATCTTAATTTTGTCGATTCTTTTTTCTTGAGGTACATCGATGGTGTCTAGGGTTACCAATTCTTTAATCGGACTTGCGGCTATGCGTTCGACAGCTGGACCGGATAGAACCCCGTGGGTGCAGGCTGCCCAAACATCTTTGGCACCCATTTTCAACAAGGCTTCCGCACCGCTGGTAATGGTGCCCGCGGTATCGATCATATCGTCGAACAACAGGCAGTTTTTGCCCTTTACATCACCTATGACATTCATGACTTCGGAAACATTGGGTTTCGGACGGTTTTTGTCGATGATGGCAAAGGGTGCGTTAAAGTTTCTGGCTATTTTTCTGGTCCGCTTGGCACTACCGGCATCCGGTGAAACGACACATAAATCCTTCAAGTTTTTTTCCATAAAATAATCGGTGATGATTTGATTACCGGTCAAGTGGTCTAAAGGAATATCGAAAAAACCTTGAATTTGATTTGAATGTAAATCCATCGTTAAAATTCTGTCTGCGCCGGCGACCGTTAGGATATTGGCAATGAGTTTTGCAGTGATCGGATCTCTGGATTTTGCCTTTCGATCTTGTCTGGCGTAACCATAATAAGGTATCACAGCGGTTACTCGACCGGCAGAAGCACGCCTGAGGGCATCCAGCATGATCAACAATTCCATGATGTTGTCATTACAAGGAGAGGAGGTGGACTGAATGAGGAAAACATCTTCCCCGCGCACGGATTCCGCTATATTTAAGGCTATTTCTCCATCGCTGAATTTCGTTACTTCTGCATCTGAGAGCTCTATTTCTAAGTACTTGGCGATGTCTTTTGCCAAGGGTATGTTGGCATTGCCGGTTAACAATCTAATAGAGCCGTATTTTTTATCCATTTTAGTTTTCACCTTTCTTTTTATTCCTTATCTGATAATTTTCCTTAACGACCTGTTTTTGTCTGGCTATTGCAAAAGCACGGGAAGGAATGTTTTCCGTTATGGTCGAACCTGCCGCTACATAAACGTTTTCGCCTACTTCTACCGGTGCGATTAAATTTGTGTTGCAACCGATGAACGTATTTTTGCCGACAACAACTTTGTTTTTGTCAAAACCGTCGTAATTGACAAAGACGGTTCCACAGCCCAAGTTGACGTTTTCACCAACTTCCGCGTCGCCGATGTACGTTAAATGGGATGCCTTGGCTCCGTCTTTGATAACGGCGTTTTTAACCTCCACAAAATCTCCGATTTTAACATTTTTCCCAATCTTTGAGCCGGGTCGTATGTAAGCATAGGGGCCTACGGTTGTGTCCTCTGCCACGACACTTTCCAAAATGGTGGATGCATCCACCTGTGTCCGATCGCCAATCGAAGAGTCGACAATGCGGCTATTTTGTCCAATCACGCAATCTTCTCCAATGGATACCACACCTTCTGTCAGGACTCCGGGGTAAATGACCGTATCCCGTCCAATGGTGGTATCTGCACTTAAGTAGGTGGTATCCGGATCTATCATAATGGCACCTTGGTCCATTAAACGACAATTGTTAAATTGTCTGAAAGCCTTTTCGACCTCCGCCAATTGTTTTTTTGAATTGACGGCTGTAATATCGTAGGCATCGGTTTTAAAAACACCCACCCGTTGACCCAAGCTTCGGATAATTTCAATTGTATCCGTCAGGTAGTATTCGCCCTGTGCATTTTGCGGCACGATCTTGGAAAGCGCTTCAACCAAATATTTGGAGGTAAAACAATACATCCCACCGTTTACTTCCGCAATGGCCTTTTCCTTTTCGGTCGCATCCTTTTCTTCCACAATCTTCAATAGATCCCCTTCTGTGGTGGTCACCATTCTACCATAGCCCTTGGGGTTTTCAATTTCTGCGGTCAACACCGTCACACCATTGCCCTGTTCTTGGTGGTGTTGCACCATCTTGCTTAAGACTTCGGGTCTGATAAGGGGCGCATCCCCCATCAGTATCAATACCATATCGTCATTGCGCTCTAAATGTGGCAAAGCGCACATGACGGCATGTCCCGTACCCAATTGCTCGGTTTGTAGGACCGTTTTTGTAGATGGCGGCAAGATTGCCTGAACCAATTCGCCTTTATAGCCTATGACTACGATGGTTTCATCACTTCCGGCTTTTTTGCTATTGTCTAAAACGTGTAAGATCATCGGTTTTCCTGCAATTGGATGTAACACTTTTGGTCTTTGGGAACGCATTCTGGTTCCCTGTCCGGCAGCAAGTATGATCGTTTTCGTCTTTTCCATTTCTCTCCTCAATTCGATTTTTTAAGATGGCAAGCCAACTTCATTCTTCTCATATGTTACACTGAGACCGCGGGCTTTACTAGGGGTTTTTCTGTTTTTTATGTTTGAAATAAAAAAGAGAGACTCGTTTGAATCTCTCTCTTAATAACATAACCATTACTCGAAGGACAGATCCTCTGAATGATCATCGGATGATTCCGGATCTTCTCCCATCTCTGTTGGTTCTTCTGAATCGACTTCCAGATCTAGTTCGGAGTTTGCTTCTAAAGTGCTTTCTCTTCTCAATTCTTCCTCGTAAGACTTCAGCACTTCTTCTTGTATGACATGCCTTGTGGAAGATACTATCGGATGACAGATATCTTTAAACTCTCCATCGGCAGTCTTTCGACTCGGCATGGCGATAAAGTAACCATTTTGACCTTCAATCACCTTAATGTCGTGTACGACAAATTGATCATCGAAAGTCACAGATGCAATGCCCCTCATTTTCCCTGTATGGTATATTTTTCTTATCCTTACATCAGTTATTACCATAACGAACCCCCTTTTTGAATCAACACCCTCTTGTCACTATCATTTTACCACACCTACAGGGAAAAGGAAACAAATTCTTTCTTAGAAGCGACATGCACCATGAAATGGACTCACAATTTTGATGGATTCCACCATACTCCTAAAATAAAGGGTTTAATGCCTTGGTGATGGCCGTTGATACCCTTACTTTTTTTGTAATAAGCCCAAATAAGTGACTTCTTTGTTCACTGATCGCTGTATGGTCTCCAAGTGCTCTTTATGTGTAACCACAATACAAGAAGAGCTCGGCCCGCCGGAGGTATGGATATCGATGGGTATATTTTCATCATATTGGGCGATTAAGCCGTTGTTTTCTGCTAAATGGTCCAGTTCGTAGGCGATACCTTTAGAACCCACAGGACGCATTTCTTTGATTTCCGGTAAACTCCGAAGTTGTTGATAATCTGTCAGTTTTAAAGCCTTGTCAAAATAGGTGACATAATCGTGACCGACCAGCGTTCGTCCTATTAATAAGGCGATATCCCCGGGTTTTGCCAATTGAGTTTTAAAACCGTCGTTATCGATGAGACCGATAACGGTAATACCCGCACCGGTTTGTACGGTTTTCATGTTGTCTTCGCAAGAACCGGTCAAGGCTATGTCGCTTTCCGTTAATTCTGACATGGCTTCCCGAATACCTTGAACAATTCTTTTCCCGGTAGGGTCGGTTTCTACAGATAAACCGTTGGAAATAGCAACCGGCGTCGCACCGATGGCAATCATTTCCGCTAAAGCGACCCGTACAGTGGTTTCTCCAACGTGTTCCGGGGTGACCTTTACAAGATCCGCCTCTTTATTGCCGATGGCACCGATGGAATCGCAGGTGATCACCAAAGAGCGACCGTCCGTTAAATCGACAACGGTACAGTCGCCAATGCTAAAATGTTTGTAATGCTTTTTTATACGATTTGTCATGTACTCCCTACTCTTCATAAAGTTCCTCTAAGGTTAAGCCCGTTTCATGTATGAGTTGCGCCATTTCTACTCCAATGTAACGCAAATGCCAAGGTTCGTAGCCGTAACCGGTCTTATGAGTTTTATCCTTTGGGTAGCGAACGATAAAACCATATTGCCAAGCATGTTCCGCCACCCACCGACCTTCCGGTGTGTTTTCAAAGGCTTCCACCAAATCATGACCCACGGATTCGCAGGACAGATCTACCGCCAAGCCGGATTGATGTTCGCTGGCTCCGGGCGGCGCCGATTCATTTTCCGCTGCTGCTCGTCCCATACTTGCGATATAGCCGTTATGGAGGCGTTCTTGCAGGGCATAGGAGCGATAAACCGAAATCACATAAAGAATTTGGCCATTTGCTTCGGCATCCGCCATCAGACGCTCCAAAGCCTCGGCGGCTTCCGCGCGCATCATGGCGCCGTCATAGGCTCGCGTGCCTAAAACCGACATGTTTTCCGGAATATAATCCGGTGGTAAGGGATGTTCAGGACTGATCAGAGCCGTTATGGCTTTGTAACCCTCGTCGCTGTGTACAGCGCGCAGCTCACTTGCTTGCATTTTCAAATTTTGAAGATATTCTTCTCCAGAAAGCTCAGATTCCGATTCCGGATCTGGTTGCTGCCCATGGATTTGCGCATATTTTCCAACGATGCTTTCGTCAAACAACCAGGTTCGTTCTTGCTGTTCGTACATTTTTTCTTCGTCAGGATCTCCAGTCCATAAAGGCTGTAAGGCCATGGTGAGAGAAATTACAAAGATGGCGATCCATTGTAGTAGAATATATTGACTGTGACGATTCATCGTATACCTCAAGTGATGTCAAATGGACATCCAAGGATGTCCATGAGTATTGGCCTTCTAAATTTCTTGTTACGATTCCCCTTGATTGAAAAGAATTTTTGCCTTTAACAATGCTTCTTTGCTTTTTAGAAAATTGTCTTTGGCTTGGATTAAATTTTCATGTACTCCGGGAGCACTGTTCTTTGTTTGATCAATCCAAGTTTGATAATCTTGACTATGGGCATCGATATGATTTTGCCAATACACCACCAAGACTTTAAATAACTCTTTTTCCTTTTGACTCAACATATGCATTCTTATGATCCTAATTTCAATTCTTTTTTGATACGGTCGACAGCTTCTTTGAGTTGCAATAGCAAGGGCTTATCTTCCAATGCAACGATTCGATAGTTGTCCGGCATGATGGGAATCAGAACTTTGATGGCATTGCTGTTGCTGATGGCTTCCACCATTTTAGTGGTGACTTCTCCAAACAACTCGTTGGGGATGGCGATAGACAATGCTCCGACGACAATATCGGCTTTCTGTACATTGACGACAATGGCGTTTTCTCCTGTTGCCCCTTTGTTGGCACCCTTTTTAAGCATGGCAGCCGTTGCCAAAGCATTTGTACCCAGGCCAAATATTTCGATGTCGGGAGGTAATTCTTCTTTTAATAAGCTGACAAGGCGGGAGCCAACGCCCCCACCCATGCCATCTATGACTACTATATTCATCTATATATTTGTTTCTTCCAAGATAATTTTATGCTTGAGTAATTTTACTTCCTTTATTTTAGCCTGAAGGGTTTTGGTCGTTCCCAATAAATCTGTTAAAGTCAATTGACCATCTTCTTCCGGGAAGATGTCGATGACGTATTCCATAATTTTTTCTTCTTCTCCGTTTTTATTTAAGAGAAAAGCTGTAGATTCACACATAATTGTTCCTTTCAAAATTTTATTTTTCGTTGTTGATTTCAATATCAAATTGTTTTATTTTTTATCAATCGTCCTACCAACTGCTGTGCTGATAGGTTGATTGGTAGCAAGCTCTCACAATGCTTTACACAAGCCATGACACTCGCTTTTTTTGCTTCGCAAAAACCATACATAGTAAGAAATGCGGCGTGACTTCATTCGCTCCGTTAGCAAACAGTTTTGCAAGCAAGCTCTCACAGTGCTTTATATAAGCCATGACACTCGCTTTTTTGCTTCGCAAAAATCGCAACATAGCAAGAAATGCGACGTGTCCTTCAT